>Ga0068863_100000708_pt1 | contig 33508 bp, 34 predicted proteins | sample KBSSwiS62_FD_66596 | JGI IMG/M metagenome (GOLD analysis project Ga0068863, IMG submission 66596) | Switchgrass rhizosphere microbial communities from Kellogg Biological Station, Michigan, USA - KBS Switchgrass S6-2 | ecosystem: Host-associated > Plants > Roots > Rhizosphere > Soil ... | reverse complement strand
CTCGAGCTCGCCGAGCGGCTGCCGGTCGAGATCGTGAGCATGGATTCGGCGATGGTCTATCGCGGCCTCGACATCGGCACCGCGAAGCCCTCGGCGGCCGTGCGCGAGCGCGTGCGACACCATCTGATCGACATCGTGGAGCCGAACGACGCGTACTCGGCGGGCCGTTTCGCTCGCGACGCGGCTGCGGCTGTGCGCGACATCACGGCTCGCGGACGGCTGCCGCTGCTCGTCGGCGGGACGCTGCTCTATCTGCGCGCGCTTCGCGACGGTCTCGCGACCCTGCCGCGCGCGGACGCAGCGGTGCGCCACGACCTCGACGCACAGGCGCGCGAGCTCGGCTGGCCGGCGCTGCATGCGCGGCTCGCGCGCGTCGATCCCGTCTCCGCGGCACGGATCGCTCCAGCCGACCGGCAGCGCATCCAGCGCGCGCTCGAGGTGCACGCATTGACGGGCCGTCCGCTGTCGGAGCTACAGGACTCCGCTCCGGCGGACGACCGGCTCGAAGTTGCGACGATTGCGCTCGTGCCCGAGGACCGGGCGGCGCTCGCGCAGCGCATCGAGCGGCGCTTCGACGCGATGGTCGACTTAGGGTTTGTCGCGGAGGTGAAGAACCTTCGCGCGCGCGGCGATCTAACGAAAGAGATGCCGGCGCTGCGCGCCGTCGGTTATCGGCAGATCTGGGGCTATCTCGACGGCGCCTACGATTGGCAGGAGGCGAGGCGCCTCGCGCTCGTCGCGACGCGGCAGCTCGCGAAACGCCAGCTCACTTGGTTGCGCGGCGACCGTGTGAGCGAGCGGTGGCCCGCGGAGGCGCCGGGGCTTAGCTCAACTTTTCTCGCGCGAGTGGAGCGTTTCTTGGGCTCCGGAGCCTGAAAGGCAGCCGGCTGTGTTAGCATTACCAGTCGTGGGAATGACCGGTCTCGACATGAGACCCGTATCGGAGTGAGGGAGGTTTCGAGAAGCCCTTCAAGGGCCTCAGGCGATTAGTGTCGACCTGTTCTCGGCGCCCTAACAATAAGAAAGAAGGAGAGTCTATTCATGGCCAAAGGTCAATCGCTGCAGGACCCGTTTCTGAATGCTTTGCGCAAGGAAAAAGTGCCGGTCTCGATCTACCTGGTGAACGGCATCAAGTTGCAGGGACAAATCGATTCGTTCGACCAATTCGTCGTCTTGCTGCGCAACAGCGTGAGTCAGATGGTCTACAAGCACGCCATCTCGACCGTCGTCCCGGCCCGCAACGTCCGGGTACCGTCGATGGATGAGGATGAAGCTGAAGACTAGCTCGGGTTTTCGGGCGCACGGAGGCAACGTTGCTTGATCGTCCGCGCAGTGGCGAACGCGCGCTACTGCTCCACGTTGGACTCCACCGTCCGTGTCACGAAGACGAGACCGAGGAGTTCCGCGCGCTCGCGGAATCCGCGGGAGCCGAAGTCGTAGCCGAAGTTCAGGCGCGACGCGATCGGCCCGATCCGAAATATTTCATCGGCAGCGGCAAGGTCGAAGAGATCGCGACTCGCGCGCGCGCTACGCACGCGGAGCTCATTCTCGTCAACCAGCCTCTGAAGGCCGGACAAGAGCGCAATCTCGAGATCACGCTCAAGACGCGAGTCCTCGACCGCAACGGTCTGATCCTCGACATCTTCGCGCAACGAGCCGCGACGTTCGAAGGTAAGCTCCAGGTCGAGCTCGCGCAGCACGAGCATCTCGCCTCGCGGCTCGTCCGCGGCTGGACCCACCTCGAGCGCCAGAAGGGCGGCATCGGCCTGCGCGGTCCCGGCGAGACGCAGCTCGAGACCGACCGCCGGCTCGTGAGCCGCCGGATCAAGCACCTTCGCGAGCGCCTCGAAAAGGTCGAGCGGCAGCGCGAAGTGAGCCGCAAGGAACGCGCGCGCGCCGAGGTGCCGATCGTTGCGCTGGTCGGCTACACGAACGCGGGCAAGACCACGCTGTTCAACACGCTGTCCGGGGCCGACCTCGTGGCCCGGGATCAGCTGTTCGCGACGCTCGACCCGACGATACGAAAGCTGACTTTGGAGCGCGGCGTCGACGCCTTGCTGGTCGACACCGTCGGATTCGTGCGCGACCTGCCGCACGAGCTGATCGCGGCGTTCAAGGCCACGTTGACCGAGACTCGCGAGGCCGATCTGCTGCTGCACGTGATCGACGCGAGTGACCCGCATCACGACGATCGCCGCCAGCAAGTGGAGACCGTGCTCGCGGACATCGGCGCCGCCGAGGTTCCTACCTTGCGCGTGTACAATAAGGTCGACAAAGCGCCCGCGGACTTCACTCCCGAGGCCGACGCTTCCGAGCAAGGCAAAGTGTGCGTGTCGGCTGTCGCCGGCACGGGCATAGCTGCGTTGCGCGACGTTGTTCGCGCCCGGCTTGCCGGCGTGCGGCGCATAGCGCAGCTCACGCTCGGTCCCGAGCAGAGCCGCCTACGCGCGAAGCTGTTCGATTGGCACGCCGTGCGCAGCGAGACGGTGGACGCGCAAGGAGTCTCGACGTTGGAAGTGGAGCTGACTGCGCGGCGTTGGCAGGAGCTGCGGTCGAGCTTGGGTTTGGCGGCCGACTCCATCCGCGAAATAAAAGTGCAGTGAGCGATGGCTTGGGACGACGGCGACAAGGGCAACCCGTGGCGATCCGACAAGGACAAAGGTCCGGCGGATCTCGACGCCATTGTCCGCGACCTGCAACGCAGGCTCGTGGCGCTGTTTCGCGGGCGTAGCAGCGGCACGAGCCAAGGCGGCGATCCCAGGCTCAGCGCGCGAGTCGTCATCGCAGCTCTGGTGGTGCTCGCCGCCATCTGGTTCGCCACCGGCTTCTATCGCGTCGAGGAAGGCGAGCGCGGGCTCGTGCTTCGGTTCGGCGCATTCCAGAAGCTCGCTCAGCCCGGCCAGCAGTGGCACCTGCCGTGGCCGATCGAGTCGGTCGAAAAGGTCAACATCGCCGCGTCCGATAGCGTGCAGTACCGGACGAATCTGCTGACGCGCGACGAAAACCTCGCCGACATCGAGATCGTCGTGCAATACAGGCGTACCGACGTCAAGGGCTTCCTGTTCAACGTCCGCGATCCGAAGGCGACGCTCACATCCGTCGCGTCGAGCGCGCTGCGCGAGGTTGCGGGCCGCAACTCGCTCGATTTCGTGCTCCACGACGGCCGCACGCAGGTTGCGCACGAAACACAAGATCTGCTGCAGACGACGCTCGACTCGTACGGCGCCGGGGTCACGGTCACCGAGGTCAACGTCAAAGAGGCCGGCTACCCACACGACGTGGACGAAGCCGTGCAAGATGCCGCCAAGGCGAGCGACGAGAAGGAGCGGAAGATCCTCGAAGCCGAGGCGTACGCCAACGACATCTTGCCGAAGGCTCGCGGCGAGGCCGAAAAGCGGCGACAGGACGCCGAGGCATATCGTGCCGAAGCCATCGCGAAGGCGGAGGGCGAGGCGGACCGCTTCGAGCTAATCCTCGCCCAGTATCGGCAATCGCCGGCCGTCACCCGTGAGCGGCTCTACATCGAGACGCTCGAGGCCGTGCTTGCGAGCGCGACGAAGGTGCTCGTCGACACCGGCAGCGGCAACAACGTGCTCTATCTGCCGCTCGAGCAGCTGACGCAGAAGCGAGCCGCCCCGGCCGGCGTCGAAGCGCCCACCGTGCCTCCGCCTCCCGTGAATAGCACGGTCGGGCCCGCCCGCACGCGCGAGCGCGAGAGCCGAAACGGGGCGCCGCCATGAGCATGCGCATGAACATATCGTTGATCGCCGCGGTGATCGTGGCGGTGTTGTTGCGGATGTCGGTGTTCGCCGTGGACGAGCGCGAGCACGTGATCGAGCTGCAATTCCAGAAGATCGTGAGCACGAGCTTCGAGCCCGGCCTGCATTTCAAGATTCCGTTCGCGGACGAAGTCGTGCATTACACGAAGACGATTCAGTCCCAGGAACGCCGCGACGACAAGGTGCTCACGCAGGACCGGAAGAACCTTGCGATCGAGTATCTGATCACGTGGCGCATCGACGACCCCGCGCAGTACTACCGATCCGTGAACGGGGGCGACGAGGAGAAAGCGATACAGAGCCTCTCCGACATCGTGACCGACGGGCTACAAGCTGCGATCGGTCGGCGCACGGTTGCCGACGTCGTGTCCGCCGCGCCGGCGGATCTGCTCGCGGACACGTTGAGCGCCGTGCGGGCGCGGGCGCCCGACTTCGGCATTCAGGTCGTCGACGTGCGCATCAAGCGAATCGGCATGGCGGACGAAGCAGGCGTGTTCGAACGGATGCGCAGAGAGCGTCAGGCGGTCGCGACGCAGTTGCGCGCCGAGGGCGACGAGCAGGTCGCGCGGATCAAGGCCGCGGCGGATCGTCAAAAGACTGTGATCCTGTCGGAGGCCTATCGCGACTCGGAGCGAGTCCGTGGCGCGGGCGACGCGCGCGCGGCGGAGATCTATGCGGCCGCTTATTCGAAGGATCGCGACTTCTACGCGTTCTACCGGAGCTTGCAGGCCTATCGGAACTCGATCGGACGGGATCAAGATGTGCTCATCTTGAAACCGGACAGCGATTTCTTCCAGTTCTTGCAGAAACAGACTGGCACGACGGCGCGCTAGCTCCGAGGCAATAATCGATGGAACATTGGGGGGCTTAGGGCTTTGGCCTGGGCTGATCTTCTTGCGGGTTTGGCGTTCTATCTCGTGATCGAGGGACTGCTGCCTTTCATTGCGCCCCAAGCCTGGCGTCGCGGCCTCGCGGCCGTCGCGCGGCTCGAGGATTCGCATTTGCGCGCGTTCGGGCTCGCCGTCGTGATCGTCGGGCTGCTCATTCTCATCGCTATTCGAGGCTGATGTGGGTCGAACTGTCGTAGTAATCGGCACGCAGTGGGGTGACGAGGGCAAAGGCGCCGTCGTCGACGTACTTGCCGAACGCGCGCATGCAGTCGTGCGTTTCCAAGGCGGGCACAACGCCGGCCACACGCTCGTGATCGGCGATCGCAAGACCGTGCTGCACTTGATTCCGTCAGGCATCTTGCGCGACGACGTGGTTTGCCTAATCGGCAACGGCGTCGTCGTGTCGCTCGATGCGCTGCTCCAGGAGATGGACGAGCTGATCGGGCGCGGCGTCCCAGTCGCCGATCGGTTGCGCGTGTCGCCGGCGTGTCCCGTGATCCTGAGCTCGCATGGGTTGCTCGACAAAGCGTGCGAGCGCAAGAATGGGGCCGCGGCGATCGGCACGACGGGCCGGGGTATCGGCCCCGCGTACGAGGACAAGATCGCGCGCCGCGCGATCCGAATCTCCGACCTATTCAAGCCTCCGGTGCTCAAAGACAAGCTCGAGCGCCTGCTCGATCTTCACAACTTTCTGCTCGAGCGCTACTACTCGGTCGCGCCGGTCGATCCGCAGCGCGAGCTCGACAATCTGCTCCAGTGTGGCGAGCGCGTGAAGCCGCTCGTCGTCGACGTCACCGAGACGCTGCTCAAGCTCAAGGCCCAGGGACGCAGCATTCTGTTCGAGGGCGCGCAAGGCGCGATGCTCGATATCGATCTCGGCACGTATCCGTTCGTCACGTCGTCCAACACGACCGTCGGCGGCGCCTCGACCGGCTCGGGTGTCGGCCCGGGCAGCCTCGACTACGTGCTTGGCATCGTGAAGGCGTACACGACTCGTGTCGGTGCGGGTCCGTTCCCCACCGAGCTAACCGACGACGTCGGCAAGTACCTCGGCAAGGTCGGCGCCGAGTTCGGCGCGACGACGGGTCGGGCACGCCGCTGCGGCTGGTTCGACGCGGTGCTGGTGCGCCGCGCCGCGTTCACGAACAGCCTCACGGGGCTTTGCGTGACGAAGCTCGACGTGCTCGACGGATTGCCGGAGATCAAGATCTGCGTCGGCTACAAGCTCGACGGCCGCGAGCTCGACACGCCGCCGCTCTTGATCGACCGTTATGGTGAATGCGAGCCGATCTACGAAAGCCACGCCGGTTGGAAGAAGCCGACGGCCGGCGCCACCTCGTACGAGCAGCTTCCGCCCGAAGCCAAGGCCTACCTGGGTCGGATCGAGGAGCTTTCGGGCGTGCCCGTAGACGTGATCTCGACCGGCCCCGCCCGCGACGCGATCATCATTCGCCGCCATCCGTTCCTCTAGTCTATAATCGCGAATCATTCTTATTTGGCGGGAGGCGCGTTGACGCTCTCGGACCTCAAGCCCGGCGACGTGGTGCGGATCGAGTCGATCGAAACCGCGGACCCGGCTGTCCAACGGCTCATGGTGCTCGGTCTCGTCGAAGGAGCGGAGCTCAGCTTCCTACGTCGTTCGCTCGGCGGGGATCCGCTCGAGTTTCGGATTCGCGGGGCCGCGATTTCGCTGCGCCGCGAGCTCGCCCGGCATTTCCGTGTCGCACCGGTGGCAACCCATGGCAGCGCGCGCTGAAACGGCAGTCCGGGTCGAGACGATCGCGGTGCACCGCCGCGCCGCGGGCACGATCGCGGTCGTCGGCAATCCGAACGCGGGCAAGAGCTCGGTCTTCAACCGCCTGACGGGCCTGCACCAGCGCACGGCGAACTATCCGGGCGTCACGGTCGAGCGGCACGTGGGCCGCACAGTCGTCAACGGCGCGACACTCGATCTGATCGACTTGCCGGGCACGTATTCGCTCTCCCCGAACTCGACCGACGAGCGAATCGCGGTCGACGTGCTGTTCGGCCGCGTCACGGGCACGCCACTGCCGGACGCGATCCTCGCCGTGATCGATTCGACGCGCCTCTACCAGGGTTTGTATCTGCTCCAGCAGCTCGTGGAGCTCGGCCGGCCGATGATCGTCGCGCTCACGATGGCCGACGCGGCGCAACGCGACGGTCTCAAGATCGATTACGCGGCGCTCGAGGAGCGGCTCGGTGGCGTGCGCGTGTATCCCGTCGTCGCGACGACAGGCCGCGGGTTCGCCGAGCTCAAAGACGCGCTCGCGCGAGTGCTCGCGGCCGCGCCGCCGAAGCTCCTGCCGCATTGGCCCGAGCTGCGCCGAACCGCCGAGTCGTTCGCGAAAGAGTGGGGCACAGAGGGTTTTGCGGTGCACCCTGTCGAGGTCGAGCGCTTGTTGGTCGACCCGAACGCGACGACGGTCGTCGACGCGCGCCGGCTCGCCGAGCTCGCGTCTGCGCGCAAGGCGCTGTTCGGCTCAGAGCCGCCGCTCGCGGTCGAGGCTCGGCAGCGCTACCGCTGGGTGAACGAGACGCTGGCCGCGGTCGAGTCGCCCGGGTCGCGTATCGTGACGCGCGGCGCGCAGGTCGTCGATTGGCTGAACCGGCCGTGGCCCGCGACCATCATGTTCGTTCTCGCGATGGCCGTCGTGTTTCAGGCCGTGTTCGCGTGGGCGAAGCCGGCTATGGATCTCATCGACGCCGGCGCGAGCGGCCTCGGTCGGTGGGTCGGCGCGCTGCTGCCGCCGGGCGCTGTGTCGAGCTTCGTGGTCGACGGCGCGATCGCGGGCGTCGGCAGCGTGGTCGTGTTCCTACCGCAGATCTTGATCCTGTTCCTGTTCATCATCCTGATGGAGGACACGGGCTATCTCGCGCGCGCCGCGTTCCTCGTCGATCGCGCGATGCGCGCGGTCGGGCTTTCGGGCCAGTCCGTGATCCCGCTCCTGTCGAGCTTCGCGTGCGCGGTGCCGTCGATCATGGCGACGCGCGTGATTCCGAATCGCCGCGACCGGATTGCGACGATTCTCGCGGCGCCGTTCATGACGTGCTCCGCGCGCTTGCCGGTCTATGCTCTGCTGATTGCCGCGTTCGTGCCGGCGCGCACGATCGGTTTCTTGAACCTCCAAGGCCTCGTGCTCTTCGGGCTCTACGTGATCGGCATCCTCGGCGGAGTCGGCACGGCGCTGTTGCTGCGCTTTTCGTTCCTGCGCGGCGAGAAGCCTACTTTCATCCTCGCGCTGCCCGAGTTCCGCGTGCCGAACGTGCAGACGGTCGCAATGAAGCTCCTCGACCGCGCGAAGGTATTCCTCCAGCGCGCAGGCACCGTGATCTTCTCGGTCGCGGTCGTCGTCTGGGCGCTCGCGTATTTTCCGCGCTCTCCCGAGATCGACGCGGTGCGTGCCGAAACGCGCGCCGCTGCGGAGACGAGCTTGTCGGGCGACGCGCTCGACAAGCGGCTCGCCGACATCGACCACGAGGCGGCTGCGAATCACCTCGCGCAGAGCTGGCTCGGGCGTGCGGGTCAGGTCGTCGAGCCGGTGTTCGCTCCGCTGGGCTGGGATTGGCGGGTATCGGCCGCCGTAATCGCGGGCTTCCCGGCGCGCGAGGTCGTGGTGGCCGTGCTCGGCACGATCTACGCCGTGGGCAACGACGCCGACGACCGGAGTCTCGGCGAGCGGCTGAAGGGCGCCGCATGGCCCGACGGCCGGCCGGTCTTCACGTTGCCGATGGTGCTCGGCTTGCTGCTGTTCTACGCCTGGTGCTTGCAGTGCGCCGCGACGCTCGCGGTGATCCGGCGGGAGACGAACAGCTGGCGTTGGCCGGTGTTCGCTTGGGGCTATATGACGGTCTTGGGCTACAGCGGCGCGTTCCTGATTTACCAGCTCGGCAGCTCCTGACGATGGCGATCAAAGACTGGCGCGAGGTTGCGCGCGAGCCCGTAGCGGATTGCCGCGTGTTCTCGGTCGAGCGCTCGATCGCCGAATCGCCGGTCGACGGAACGCGGCACGATTTCTATCGCATTCATTCGGGGTCGTGGGCGCAGATCGTGCCGGTTACGAAAGACGGCGACGTCGTGCTCGTGCGCCAGTATCGGCACGGGGCGAGAAAGGTCACGCTCGAGATGCCCGCGGGGCTCGTCGACCCGGGCGAGGATCCTGCGCAGGCGGCGCTGCGGGAATGCCTCGAGGAGACGGGCTATCGGGCCGAAAATCCGATCTCGCTCGGCGTCGTGTATCCCAATCCCGCGTTGTTCGCGAACCGACTATATGCGTACGTGGCGATGGACGTCGTCCCGGAGCGCGCGATCCAGAACGTCGGAGCCGAGGAGACCGAGGTGGTGCTCGTTCCGACTCGCGAGCTGCCGAAGTTGATGCTCAACGGCACGATCGACCATGCGCTCGCGTGCACGACGTTCTGGCGTTATTTGTACGAGCACGCACGGCGCTGACGAGCCGACACAACCTGGCGACAAGACCGCCGCTCACGCAGTCTCGAGCGGCAGATCGAGCGAGTCGATCGGCTCGGCGTCGTCGCCGTGGTGTTGCTGGCGGCGCCACATGGCGGCGTAGAGGCCGTCGTGGCGCAATAGGTCGCTGTGCGTGCCGCGCTCGGCGATCCGGCCCTCGGCGAGCACGATGATCTCGTCCGCATCGATGATCGTCGACAAACGGTGCGCGATCACGAGCGTCGTACGGCCGCGTGATACCTCGCGCAGGGACGCCTGGATCTCGCGCTCGGTTCGTGTGTCGAGCGCCGACGTCGCCTCGTCGAACAACAGTATTCGCGGCCCCTTCAGAATCGTGCGCGCGATCGCGACGCGTTGCTTCTCGCCGCCCGAGAGCTTGAGCCCGCGCTCGCCGACCATCGTTTGGTAGCCGTCCGGCGACGCCATGATGAAGTCGTGGATCCGCGCGAGCCGCGCGGCCTCCTCGATCTCGGCCGGCGACGCGCCGGGGCGGCCATAGGCGATGTTGTAGTAGATCGTGTCGTTGAAGAGCACCGTGTCTTGCGGAACGATGCCGATCGCGGCGCGCACGCTTGCTTGCGTCGCGTTGCGGATGTCTTCGCCGTCGATCGTCACGCGGCCGCGGCCGACGTCGTAGAAGCGGAACAACAGCCGCGAGATCGTCGACTTGCCCGCGCCGCTCGCGCCGACGATCGCGACGCGGTGCCCGGCGGGCACCGTGAACGACACGTCGTCGAGGATCGTGCGCCGCGGATCGTAGGAGAACGACACGTGCTCGAACGCGACGTTGCCCGGCCCGTCGCGTAGCGGCTGCGCGCTCGGAGCGTCCTTCACGTCCGCGTTCACGTCGAGCAGCTTGAACATCGACTCCATGTCGGTGAGCGCCTGCTTGATCTCGCGGTAGACGAAGCCGAGAAAATTCAGCGGGATATAAAGCTGGATCAGGTAGGTGTTCACGAGCACGAAGTCGCCGACGGTGAGCGTCTTCGCGATCACGCCGCGGCCCGCCATCGCCATCAGGATCGCGAGGCCGGTGCCGATGATCGTCGCCTGGCCGACGTTGAGCAGCGACAGCGAGCTCTTGCTCGCGACGGAAGCGCGCTCGTAGCGCGCGAGCGCTTGGTCGTAGCGCGCGGCCTCGTATTGCTCGTTGCCGAAGTACTTGACCGTCTCGTAGTTGAGCAAGCTGTCGATCGCACGCGTGCTCGCCTCTTGATCCGTCTCGTTCATCTGCCGGCGGTACTTGATGCGCCACTCGGTCACGAGCAGCGTGTAGGAGATGTAAAGCACCACGCAGACGAGCGTGACGAGCGCGTAGGTGTAGCTGAAGAACGCCCAGAGGATGCCGCAGACCAGCGTGATCTCGATCAGCGTCGGCACGATGTTGAACAGCATGAACGTGAGCAACGTGTCGATGCCGTTGGTGCCGCGCTCGATCGCGCGTGATAGACCTCCGGTTTGCCGCTCGAGATGGAAGCTCAACGAGAGGCTGTGCAGATGCCGAAACGTCCGCAGAGCGACCGTGCGGATCGCGCGCTGCGCGACCCTCGCGAACACCGCGTCGCGGAGCTCCGAGAACGCGATCGCCGCTATGCGCAGCACGCCGTACGCGGCAATCATCCCGAGCGGCAGCGCGATGGGCAGGTTCTGCGGGTCCGAGAAGAGATCCACCATCCGCTTGAACAGGAGCGGCACGTAGACCGTGGCGAGCTTGGCCGCGGTCAACAGCGCGAGCGCGCCGACTACTCGGACGCGGATCGCGGGATTGCTCGCGGGCCAAAGGTGAGGCGCGAGCGAGCGCAATGCGCCCCACTCGAAGCCCTCTTTGGATTTCACGTTCGTGCTCGTCGCTGCCATGCACGCAATTGTAGCCCGGCGTGTAGAATGCCGCGCACTCGCGGAGCACTCGTTCGATGGACTCGATCTCACGCGCGCCACTGGTCGTCTCGACGGAGACGGCGGGTCTCGGCAATCGAATCAAGTCATGGGTATCGGCGATGCGGCTCGGCGAGCGCTCGTGCGTGCACTGGGCCGTGACCCGCAACATGCCGGCCGAGTTCGGCGAGCTGTTCGCGAACGACTGCGCGGTTCCGACCGTGCCGGTGGGCGCGACGGAATACTGCTCGTGGCGTTTGGCGGTGCTGCCCGAGGACGAGCCGTTCTTGCCTGCCGGCTTTGCGACGGTCGGTGCCGGGCGGCACCCGCTGATTCGCGGTATCGCCAAGGTTTGGTGGAGCGTCACCGGCAAGCGCACGGACCGCTATCGATACATGGTGTTTCCGAAGCAGCACTCGCGCCGCTCAGCGCGAGCCGATGCTCGGCACATCGATCTCGAGTACGGCCGCATCCCGCAGCATTTTCGCGATGTGTACCTGCCGTTGTTCCGCAGCATCGCGGTGCGGCCCGAGATCGCGGCGCGTGCCGCGGAGTGGGGTGCGCGGCTCGACTCGGGCACGATCGGCGTCCAGATCCGCACTTGGCGCGACGATCCGCGTCGCTACCGCAAGTATCATCTTCCCGCGGTGCGCAGGCTCGCGAAGCTGCTCGATGCTGCGCCGGCGACGAGCCGCTTCCTCGTCGTGAGCGATGCGGACGAGGTGATCAGCGATCTGGCGTCGCGCTACGGCGCGCAACGCGTGCTGCACTTCCCGCGCACGACTTCGCGAAACGACAGCTACGCCAAGGCCGACGCTGCGCAAGAGGACCTGATCGACATGCTGCTGCTCGCACGCACGCGCACGCTTTACGCGAGCTACCTCAGCACGTTCAGCGAGGTGGCGTGGTGGCTCGGCGGCGCGACCGCGAACGTGGCCGTGTTCTAGTGCGCCATGGGTAAGTCCTTGCGGGCCGTGTTGCGCCGCTTCGGCGGGCGTCGGAAGGCGCTCGATCCGTATCTCGCGACTCGCGAGCTCGTCGACTCGACGGCGCCGGTGATCTTCGACGTCGGTGCGAACGTCGGTGCGACTGCAGAGCGCTACCGAGCGCTTTACCCACAGGGCGCGATTCATTGCTTCGAGCCGTATCCGCCGTCGTTCGCGGCGCTCTCCGCAGCGCTCTCGGCGGACCGGCTCGTGTCGCTGCATCGGTTGGCGCTGTCGTCGGCGCGCGGGAGTGGAGTGCTCAACGTGAACCGCAACGCGGAGACGAACTCACTGTTGCCGAGCGATGCACACGCCGCGCAGTACTGGGGGGAGGGGTTGCTCGAGACGCTGAGCAAAGTCGAGGTCGCGCTGCAAACGCTCGACGGATTTTGCGACGAGCACTCGATCGCGCGCATCGACGTGCTCAAGCTCGACGTTCAAGGCGCGGAATACTCGGTTCTCGAGGGGGCCGACGCGCTGCTCTCGGCTCGGCGAATCGGGATGATCTATATGGAAGTGATCATTGCGCCGACGTACGTCGGACAGCGCCGGCTCGTCGACTATCTCTCGCTGCTGTCGGCGAAGGGCTACGAGCTCTTCGATCTATACAATCCGACCCGCAGGAATGGCCGACTGATCCAGTCGGACATCATCTTCGTGAGCGCTGAAGTGCTCGAGCGCTACGAGCGAAGCAAGGCCGAGCGCGCGGACTAGAGCCAGCCGCGTTTCTTGAGCGAGCGGTAGTGCTTCGCGAGCACCTTCCTCACTCCGCCTAGCGTGTCGGGGAACTGCCGGAAAGCGCGCGCTATCAGCTGCATCCGCTTTTCGCGGTACGGCACTCCGTGCCAGCCGAGCGCGCCGTACCCGCGTATGAACACCGTGCCGTCGAACCCGTTGAAGATGTAGGTCACCATCGACTCGTCCGCACGTAGGCTCGCGACCGAGTTGTCTTCGATGCCGAATGCCGTGAAGTAATCGCGGCGCACGAACAGGCAGTTGTGAGTCGTGACGGCCACGAGCTCATAACCCTTCTGCGTCGCGAGCCTGTTCAGCGCGGTGATGCTCGCGCCCTGGTTGATCGAGAGATCGGGCGGCTGCACGAAGTCGACCGCCGTCGGGATCGTCGGGTTGTACTCGATTACGACGATGCGCGGCCGATAGCGCATGACGGCGTTCCAGACGTGGTAATCGTTGCCGTCGATGTCGATAGAGAGCACGTCGAAGTCCTCGGGTATCGGCGTGCGCGCGAGGATCGTGTCGAGCCCGTCGGCCTCCGTGAAGCCGACGAACGCGTTCACCGGGTAGACCTTCGGGTTGCCCTTGAACGCCGCCTCGAGATCGCGGAAGCGCTTCGCCGAGCCCTCGATCATGACGGCGTAAAAACCCCTGTTCGCGATCAGGTTGTGAGTGTTGCTTAGGTAGCGACCGTCCCAGGCGCCGAACTCGACGCACCAGCCGCGCGGTGTGCCGATCACCTCGAGGATCTTCGCGATGATCCCGTCCTCGCCGTTCTGCGACGTGACGTTCGCGGCGTGCTCGAGCAGCCAGCGGTTGTTGCGCGTCGTTTTGGTGGCGGCGCTCATGCCCGCACGGTCGCGACGTTGTCGAGGAACCAGCGATAAGTCGAGCGGATTCCGTCCGCGAGCGCGATACGCGGCTTCCAGCCGAGGCGGTTGAGCTTCGTGACGTCCATGAGCTTGCGCGGCGTGCCGTCGGGCTTCGAGCGATCGAGCTCGGTTTTACCCTCGAAGCCGACGGCGTCGCGTACAAGGGCGGCGAGCTCCGCGATCGTAACGTCCTCGCCCCAGCCGACGTTGATGATCTCGGGCGAGTCGTAGCTCGACATGAGGAACAACAACGCGTCGGCGAGATCGTCGACGTGCAAGAACTCGCGGCGAGGCGTGCCGGTGCCCCAGATCGTGACCGAGTCGCTGCGTGTCTGCTTGGCTTCGTGGAACTTGCGGATGAGCGCCGGCAACACGTGGGAGGTCGCTAGGTCGAAGTTGTCGCCGGGACCGTAAAGGTTCGTCGGCATCACGGAGATTGCGCCGAAGCCGTACTGACGGGAGTACGCCTCGCACATCTTGAGACCGGCGATCTTCGCGATCGCGTACCACTGATTCGTCGGCTCGAGCGGGCCTGTGAGCAGCGACTCCTCGCGCAGCGGCTGCGGTGCGAGCCGAGGATAGATGCAGCTCGAGCCGAGGAAGCAGAACTTGCGCACCCCGTGCCGGTGCGACGCGTCGATCAAGTTGTCTTGAATGAGCAGATTGTCGCGGATGAAGTCTGCGGGATACGTGTCGTTGGCGAGTATGCCGCCGACCTTGGCGGCGGCCATGAAGACGTACTCCGGGCGGCGCTCCGAGAAGAAGCGCGCTACGGCGGCTTGATTGCGTAGATCGAGCGCCGCGCGCGGGGCGCTCACGAGGTTGGTGTAGCCTCGAGTGCGCAGCGCCCGCACGATCGCAGAACCGACGAGGCCGCGTTCACCGGCGACGAAGATGGCTGCGTCGCGATTCATTCCCGAGGATTCGTGATAGGGAAGCCCTCGCGCGCGATCAGCGCGTCGCGCTCGGCGAGCTTGCGGTCGGCGTCGACCATCTCGGCTACGAGCTGATCGAAGCCGATCTCGGTGCGCCAACCGAGCTCGCGACGCGCCTTCGAAGCGTCGCCGAGCAGAGTATCGACCTCGGTCGGTCGGAAGTAGCGCGGGTCGATGCGCACGAGCGTGCGGCCGGTGGCCTTGTCGATTGCGTGCTCGTCGAGACCCCGACCGCGCCAGTCGAGCTCGATCCCGAGCAGATGAGCCGTGAGCGTCACGAACGAGCGCACCGAGTGCTGCTCGCCGCTCGCGATTACGAAATCCTCGGGCTTGTCGTGCTGGAGCATGAGCCACTGCGCGCGCACGTAGTCGCGTGCGTGCCCCCAGTCGCGGAGCGCGTCGAGATTGCCGAGATAGAGGCATTCGTCGAGGCCGACCTTGATCCGCGCGAGACCGCGCGTGACTTTGCGAGTGACGAAGGTCTCGCCGCGCAGCGGGCTTTCGTGGTTAAAAAGTATGCCGTTGCACGCGAACATCCCGTACGCCTCGCGGTAGTTCACGGTGATCCAGTAGGCATACACCTTCGCGGCGCCGTATGGCGAGCGCGGATAGAACGGTGTCGTCTCGCGCTGCGGCGTCTCGAGCACCTTGCCGAACATCTCGGAGCTCGAAGCCTGATAGAAACGCGTGTGCTTGGTGAGGCCGCAGATTCGGATGGCCTCGAGCAGCCGCAAAGTGCCCAGCGCGTCGGAGTTCGCCGTGTACTCGGCCGTCTCGAACGACACGGCCACGTGGCTCTGCGCCGCAAGGTTGTAGATCTCTTCGGGCTGAACCTCTTGCACGATACGAATCAGATTCGTCGCATCGGTGAGGTCGCCGTAGTGCAGGATCATCCGCCGGTCGGTCGCGTGCGGATCGCTGTAGAGGTGATCGATCCGATCCGTATTGAACAGCGACGCGCGGCGCTTCACGCCGTGCACCTCGTAGCCTTTCCCGAGCAGCAACTCGGCGAGGTATGCGCCGTCCTGGCCCGTAATGCCCGTGATTAGTGCGCGCTTCTTGCTCTTGTCTTGCATACGATGTTCCGATTCAGCCACGCGGCCCGACCCGCGCGAAGCGCGTGCATGTTACCGCGTCAAGCGGTAGCGCGCTCGGAAGCGGGCTTGCGATTCGTCAGGAACAAGCTGCGCAGGATGTGTTCCTGGATCATCACGCCGCCGCCGACGTCCTTGAGATAGTACCGTGGGATGCCGAACCCCTTCTTGCGGCGATCCAGGATGCCGTCGGGCAGGATTCCGCGATAGGCGTGACGCAGCAGGCCCTTCGTCTCCCCGCCGTGATAGCGCAGGTCTTCGTCGAGCGCGAACGAGAACTCGATGATGCGCCGGTCGAGCAGCGGCACGCGCGCTTCGAGCGACACCGCCATGCTCGTGCGGTCGACCTTCGTGAGCACGAGGCCCGGCAGGAACGTGTGGAAGTCGACGAGCTGCAGGCGTGTACGGACGGGCAAGTCGGCGCGCCAATGCTCGCGGTAATGCCACCAATCGTCGTAGTCGCGCGCGATGCCGAGCTCCGCTCGGTACGCCCCCTTCGCGGGGCGCGGCATGCCGCCCATGATGCGCGCCCAGAGATCTGGGCCGCCGCTGAACGCGGTTTCGAGCAACGTGAGCGCACGCGACACGGCGTTGCGCCGATGCAGCGGGCGACGCAACGCGTACGTCGTGCTCTCCATGAAGCGCGGCCACGTGGGCCAGCGCTCGTAGCGCGCGAAGCGCCGGTAGGTGCGATAGCCTCCGAATACCTCGTCGCCGCCGTCACCGGTCAGCACGACGGTCACGTTCTCGCGCGCGGCGGCCGAGACGAGATATGTCGGCATCGACGATTCGTCTGCAAACGGCTCGTCGAACCAAGACTTCAACTTCGGTAAGAGCTCTTGCGCATGCGCCTGCGACAAGATCCGCTCGTGATGGTCAGTATGAAATAGCTGCGCGACCTCGCGAGCATACGGCGTCTCGGACGCGGCATCGGAGTCGAAGCCGATCGAGAACGTCGACACCTTGCGGCCCGATTGCGCCGCCGCTGCGACCACGACGCTGGAGTCGATGCCGCCGGAGAGAAAGAAACCGAGCGGCACGTCGGCGATCATCTGATCTCTGACTGCCGACGCTATCAGCGCTCGCAGCTCCGCGCAGACTTGCTCTAGCGGTGGGCTCCGCGGTGTCTCGGGCAAAGGGATCGACCAGAAGCGCTTCGGCCCATGCACGGTGCCAGTTGCGGGGTCGAAAACGAGCCAATGAGCAGGCGGCAGCTTGAAGCAGCGCCGATAGAGCGTCTTCGGCGCCGGCACGTAGCGATAACCGAGAAAATCGTAGAGCGCGCTGCCGTCGACCTCGAGCTTCTCCGCCGCGCAAGCGATCTCGATGGCCTTGAGCTCGGAAGCGAACGCGAAACGGCGGCCGTCGTGATAGTAGTAGAGCGGCTTGATGCCCGGTCGGTCGCGATAGAGCTTGAGCTTCTTCTCGGGCGCGTCCCAGAGCGCGATCGCGAACATGCCGTCGATCTTGTCGACGAAGGCTTCACCCCACTCGAGGTACGCGTTCAGCACCACCTCGGTGTCGGAATCGGTCTTGAATTCTCGTCCGCGCTTCACCAGCTCCTTGCGCAGCTCGAGGTAGCCGTAGATTTCGCCGTTGAACACGAGCCAGCTTTCGCCGTCGGGGGCGAGCATCGGCTGATTCGCGGCCGTGCTCAGGTCGATGATCGAGAGCCGTCGAAACCCCACGCGGACGGGCCCGGCGAGCCGAAGATCGCTCGCGTCGGGCCCGCGATGTGCGATCGCAGCGAGGGCGGCTGCGTAATTCCAATTCGGCTCGGTTCCACCGACGAACCCGCACACGTTTGGTCTCGTCCTCGCGCGTCGCCGCGCTTCGCTGATGACGGCACTTTAGGCAGATGGACCAGGCGCCGCAAATCGGGTCGTCGTGCCCCAAGGTCGACGTGTGCGGCGCTGTGCTACGCTCACGCGCACGATTTTTTCGGCCAGCGCGCGAGCCGCAGCGACCGCTACTCAATGACGCTCAGAATCGCCCACGTCAACGTCGCGCGTGGCTATCGGGGCGGCGAGCGCCAGACCGAGCTTCTGATACGCGCGCTGCGCGGCGCGGACGTCGAGCAGGTGCTCGTCGCTCGGCGCGGTGCGCCGCTAGCGAGCCGGCTCGCGGACGCGGCCGAGGTGCGGCTCGTGTCGGGCAGCACGTTCAGTGTCGCCGGCTCGACCTCGGACGTCGAGCTCGTGCACGTGCACGAAGGCCGTAGCGTTTATGCGGCCTATTTACGCTGGCTCTTGTCGCGGACGCCGTACGTGATTACGCGCCGCGTGAACAATCCGATCGGCGCGCATTGGTTCGCGCGGCAGGCGTATCGGCATGCTGCATGCGTCGCGGCCGTCGCGCCGCAGGTAGCGGATGTCGTGCGCAGCTACGATTCCGCGATCCGTGTGCAAGTAGTGTACAGCACCAGCAGCAGCCTACCCGTCGACGACGACCGCGTGCGCGCGATTCGCGCGGCGTGTCCGAACCAATTCATCGTTGGGCACGTCGGCGCGCTCGACAACGACCAGAAGGGGCAGACCTACATCATTGCGGTCGCGCGCGAGCTCCAGGCGACGCACCGTGACATACACTTCATGCTCGTCGGCGGTGGCGAGGACGAGGGGATGCTGAAGAACGCGGCGGCGGGGTTGAGCAACGTGACGTTCACCGGCTTCGTCGACAACGTCGGCGACTATCTCGCTGCGTTCGACGTCTTCGTGCTGCCTTCGAACCGCGAGGGCATCGGCAGCGTGCTGTTCGATGCGATGGATCGCGCGTTGCCCGTGGTCGCGAGCCGCGTCGGCGGCGTGCCCGACATCGTTCACGACGCCGAAAACGGAATATTGATCGATCCCGGACGTCCCGATCAGCTACGTGACGGAATTCTCGCGTTGCGCAAGGACCCCGACCTTCGCCGCGCGCTCGGCGAAAACGGCCGTGAAGTCGCGAAGAACCATACGGCGAGCGCGATGGCCCGCAAGTATTTGCAGATCTACGGTGCGGCGCTCGGCCGCTCGCTCTGACGTGGCAGCGATCAAGACTCTCTGCATCACCGAGGATCCGGACGGGCCGACGACCGCGACCTTCGTCGGTTTGAAGCGCGCGGGCGTCGACGTCACGGTCGTCTGCCCGCCGAACGCGGCCAAGAGCCGCGCGACCCTAGCGGAGGCGGGCGTGCCGCTGCTCGAGCTCGACGTGCGCGGCCGATTCGATCGCGCGGGAACGCAGCGTTTGCGCGACGAGCTCGTGCGCGGGCGCTACGACGTGCTGCACGTATTCAGCAATCGGCCGCTCGAGAGCGGCATCGTCGCGACGCGCGGCTTGCCGGTGCGGCTCGTCGCGTATCGCGGCATCGTCGGTAACGTGAGCTTCTTCAGCCCGATGTCGTGGTTGAGATTCTTGAATCCGCGAATCGACCGGATCGTTTGCGTCTGCAACGCGGTGCGCGACTACTTTTTATCGATGCGGCCCGCATTCCTGCGGATGCCTGCCGGGCGCCCTGTCACGATCTACAAAGGCCACAGCCTCGACTGGTACACGGCCAAGCCCGGCAACTTGCGTGCCGTCGGAATTCCAGCCGGTTCGTTCGTGGTCGTGTGCGTCGCGAACTATCGGCCGCGCAAGGGCATCGAGCTGCTCGTCGATGCGCTCGCGGAGCTGCCGCGCGAGTGGCCCGTGCATCTTCTACTCGTCGGCCGGATGGATGCGCCGCGCCTGCATGAGCGCGTCGCCGCGAGCCCGGTTCGCGACCGAATTCACGTGCCCGGCCATCGCGACGACGCGCCGGCGCTCGTCGCGGCATGCGACGTCTTCGCGCTGCCTTCGGTGAAACGCGAGGGGCTCGCGCGTTCGCTGATCGAGGCGATGGCCTACGGCGTAGCGCCGGTCGTGACCGACTGCGGCGGCAGCCCGGAGGTCGTCGTCGATGGCCGCTGCGGCATCGTCGTGCCGGTCCGCGACGCCGCGGCGCTAGCCCGCGCGATCGCGCGGCTGTACGAGAATCCGGAGCTACGCAGACAATTCGGGACTGCTGCACGCGCACGGATCGCGAACGACTTCAGGATCGAGCGTACGATCGAGCAGACGCTCGCGCTGTATCGCGAGCTCGTTGGACGTAGCGGGGGAGAAGCAACATGAAGAAGGAGTCGATCGCGACGACGGTGGTGGCCGTCGGCGCGGTTTTCGTGACGTTCGGCGCGCTCGCGCAGGCGGGCGGGCCAGGCCAGCCATGGCGCGGCGCGGGCTCGCAGCCGTGCTTCGGCACCGACGGTGGCGCGACGCAGTGCGCGGCGCAGCCAGGAAAGCTCGCCGTACGCGCCGGGCGGCTGTTCGACAGCAATGCGGGAAAGCTCCTCGCCGACCAGGTCGTGCTGATCGAGGGCGAGCGAATCACGGCCGTCGGCTCCGCCGCGAGCGTGAAGATTCCGGCCGGCGTCCGAGTGATCGATCTGAGCAAAGCGACTGTGTTGCCCGGCCTCATCGACGCGCACACTCATATGTTCAACACGCCGAAGTCCGGCATGACGCGCGAGCAGTCGACGCTGATCGCGGTGCAGAACACCCAGGCAGACTTGCGCGCGGGTTTCACGACGATCCGCGACATGAGCTCGCACGGCAACGGCTATGCGGACGTGGACATCCGCAACGCGATCGACCGAGGCCTCATCGACGGGCCCCGCCAGCAGGTCTCGACGCGCGGGATCGTTTGGGGCGCGTCCGGCTCGCCGGCCGGCGACCCGCTCGCGAGCGCGGTAGTGCACGACGAGGGCGAAGCGCGCTCGGCCGTGCGCGACCAGATCGAGCACGGCGCGGATTGGATCAAGCTATTTCCGGGCGGCGCGTACTCGTTCACGCCGAGCGGCGAAGCGCAGTACGTGACCACGTATCCGCTACCGGTACTACAGGCGCTGATCGACGAGACGCACAAGCTCGGTCACAAGACCGCGTGTCACGTGTTCGGCGGCGAGGGCCTGAAGAACGCGATCGCGGCGGGTTGCGACACGGTCGAGCACGCCTTCGCGCTCGACCCCGGGCTCGCGAAGCAGATGGTCGCGAAGGGCCTCTTCTACGACCCAACGCTGCAGCGCTACCTCGAGCCCTACATGGACGACAACGACGACAAGGCGACCGGCGGCAAGTACCGAATGACGGCGATTTTCGCGAAGGCCGTGCAGACCGCGAACGCGACTCCCGGCATGAAGATCATGGTCGGCAGCGGCGCGGACGGCGCGACGTACGTGCACGGGACGCAGGCGCTCGACCTCGAAGCGCTCGTGAAGCGCGGCGGCTTGCCGAGCGCGCGAGCGCTACAAGGCGCGACGATCGTGAACGCAGAGGCGCTCGGCTGGAAGGACCGAATCGGCGCGGTCGAGCAGGGCAAGTATGCCGATCTCGTCGCGGTGGCCGGAGACCCGCTCGCGGACATCACGGAGATGCAGCGTGTGAAGTTCGTAATGAAGGGCGGCAAGGTGATCCGCGACGAGTTCACGGCCGCGGCTCACTGAGGAATTCCGGCGACCGCCCATCGTGGTCGTGCGCCCTCCGCGCAGCCCGAAGTACCGGCCCGCCGCTTCACCGCCCAACATCGACGTGCGCCGCGGCGCGGAGTGGACTAAATTAGGCGGTGCTGCTAGTGCTAAGCGGTATCTGAAAGACTTGCTCCGAGGGGATCATCGGAGGACGTCATGGGCCCAGCCAGCCGTCGTCGAGCGTCGATCGTGAAGTGGGGAGCGGCCGCTCTCGCCGCACTGGGGGTTTGCTCGGCCGCGTTCGCTCAGAGCGACTCCAGGCCGCAGACGATCCAAGCCCTAGAGGACCAGATCCGCTCGGTAGAGGCCGAAGACCCGAACTCGTCCGAGCTCATCAGCCCGTTGACGGCCCTGGGACTTCTGTACCGGGAGGGCGGCGAACCGGCACACGCAATGGCCGCTCTCGGACAAGCCGTGCACGTCGTGCGGTTCAACTATGGCCTCTATTCACTCGTCCAAGCGCCGTTGATTCGCCAATCGATCGAGAGCGCCGAAGCGCTCGGCGATCACTGGTCGGCGTGGCAGCTCGATAGAGGGCTCATGCACCTGGCGCTCCGGAACCCTGACGACCCGCGCACAGCGGAGATCCTTCGCGATACCGCCGACCGGCGAATGGAGATGCTCGCGCAGTACAAGGCAGGAGAGTTCCCGCCAGAGCTGATCCTCGGCTGTTTCTACGCGGGGCCCCACGTCAACCACGATCTCGACGATTCTACGGATCGCCGCTGCACGTCGGGCAGCGCCGGCGCGGCGAGGGGAGCGATGGCGATGGAGGCGCGGTACTACTACGCACGCGCCGTCGACATCCTTCTCAAGAACAAGATGTATGCGAGCGACGACTTGCCACGGCTTTTCAGGAATATCGTCGCAATCAGCTACGAATACGGCGACCCGTCGATGGGAAGGAAGAGCCTCACTTACTTGCTCGCGTATCAGACGTCGCGCTCGGCACCGTGGCGCGATCAAATTGGTACGCTGCTGGAAATAGCCGACTGGGATTTGCTCCACGCAGTCGGTCTCGACAACATGGATGCCGCACTGGCCGAATACGCGCGGGCCTACGAGCTGCTGCAGCAAGCCGGCGTCGGGCAAGAATCGATTCGCGAGGTGTTTGCGCCCGACACGCCCGTCGCTTTGCCGGTGTTCGTTCCGAGTCCGCTAGTCGCGGAGGGGCAACGCGCAAACTCCGGGCATATCGACGCGGCGGTCGAGCTGGACAAGTACGGCAGGAGCCGCCGCGTGCAAATCCTCGGGACTACGCCGGATGCGACGCGAGCCGCCGCGAGACACGTCGAGAACGTGATTTTTCAGAGCCGATTCCGCCCGAGACTCGTCGACGGTCGTGTCGCCGACCGCGAGCGCGTGGTGGTACGCTACGAGCTAGACGACTAGCTCGAATCCATCGAGCCTGAAAAGGTCGCCATTCTGCGAAGGCTGCGCATGTGCGGACCTCGCCAATGCTATGGAGAGCTACCTATGAGCAGCCAGCCGTTCATCATCGATCCCCACTTTCGGCTTCAGGAATGGGTGGCCGAGGAGAAGGGCTATTTCGCGGACGAAGGCCTCGACTACGTCTTTCGCGAGCAGGTGCAGGCCACCGACGGCAAGATCCACGATCAGGGCGTGAAAGTCGGCGCGTATCAGTCGTTCGAGCAGGGCCGCGAGACGAACGTGAGCTGTGCGTGCCACTGGACGGTCAACGTGGCGGCGTCCTCGGGGCACGGCCGGATCTATCCGCACGTCTACTCCATCGCGCCGTCGGGTGTGTTCGTCGCGCCTGACTCGCCCGTCAAGACGCCCGCGGATCTCGCCGGCGTGCCGATCTCGGTCGGGTATCAATCCGGTAGTCACTATTCGACGATCCAGGCGCTCGAGCAGTATCTGCCCGCGGACCGGATCAATCTCTCGTTCAACGACGGCATGCTGTTCAAGCGCATGGAGCTGCTGCTCGATGGTCGCGTGCCGGCCGCAGCGCTCTTCAGCGGGCCGTATTACTTCGCGGAGCAGCTCGGCTTTCGCAAGCTCATCGACAACACGTTCATGATCACGACGATGGTGCACGGCGATCCGGATCCGGAAGACCTGCGCAAGTTCTTCCGCGCGCTCCAGCGCGCGCAGCGCGACATCGATCTCAGGCCCGAGCTCTACACGCACTATTACTCGAAGGAGTTCCCGGTCCGCTATCACGACAAGATGGATACGCGCCGCTGGGGCCCGGGCGAGCGGCTCGTGTTCGATACGTACACCGAGGACGCGTACCAGCAGGCCCGCGACTGGATCGCGGAGCACCACATCTTCCCGAGCGGCGATCTCGGCTCGGCCGGATACGCGGACTCCGTGTTCAGATAGCGTTCGCTACCTTCCCTCGTTCGCGCGGCATTCGACATCATGCGGCGAGCTTCGCCGTGCCCCAAATCGGCACATGTCTTGCATTTCTGCGAGCAGCGGAAACTCGAGTGAGGGCTCAATCATGCAACGCAAGCAGCTGCGATTCGGCAAGGGATTTCGCGTCGCGCTCGGCAACGACCGCTCGCAGGCGGCCCAGATGGTCATCGCCCCGGGCGACAAAGAAGGCGGCCCACGCAACCGCCACCATGGCGCCGATCAATGGCTGTTCGTGATCTCGGGGAGCGGCTCGGCCTTGGTCAAAGGTAAGCGGCACGCGCTACGTGCCGGCTCGTTGCTGCTGATCGAGCATGGGGACCAACACGAGATCAAGAACACGGCCAAGAAGGAGCCGCTTCGGACACTCAATCTTTACGTGCCGCCCGCCTATACGCAGGACGGCGAGGAGTTGCCGCGGGGCCGCAAATAGCGCGCTGCGAGAGGCGTGAGATATGGAGAAGGAGCGTGAGACGCTGTCGCTCGCAGACGCCGGGACGCACTTGCTCGAGGAGTGCCGCATGGTGCTGCCGGGCGTTCAGGCGCTTTTCGGCTTTCAGCTGATCGCGGTGTTCAACAACGGATTCTCCGAGAAGCTCTCACACGCTGAGCAATGCGTTCACTTGCTCGCTCTCGCGCTGGTCGCGATTGCCGGTGCGCTGATCATGAGTCCAGCTTCCTATCACCGCCAGACGAACCCCCGCGCCGTCTCGGCGGATTTCATACGTCTCGGGGGGCGACTCCTTTTGTCAGCGATGGTCCCGCTGCTCCTCGGGATCGGGCTCGATTTCTACTTGATAGCGCGCGTCGTGCTACAGAGCTCGGTGCTGGCCGCTGCGGAAGCGATGGGTCTCGCATTGTTCTTCGCGCTGTGCTGGTTCGCTCTGCCGCGTTTGCGGTGAGTCACATTCTCTCCGTGTGACTTGCGTCTCGCCCGGCGCGAGCCGCGCGGACCACAATCGTGCCACTAGATCCCACATATGGAGGACAAAGGATGTCCACGTCCAAAACCGTCGTTTTTGTCGCTGTGGCGACGTTTCTCGGCACATGTCTGACGACGGCGTTCGCCGATCCACCGGCGCACGCTCCAGCCAACGGTTGGCGCAAGAAGCACGATCCCAACTACACCGGTTACTCCGGCACGCAATGGGAAACGGATTACGAGATCTCCACGGGCCATTGCAACCGTGAGGCCATCGCGACCGTCGTCGGCGGTGTGGTCGGCGGCACGATCGCACACCGAGTCAGCGACGAGCATCCAGTCGTCGCCACGATCATCGGCGCGGCGGTCGGCGCGCTGATCGGGAACAAGATCGGCGAGAAATTGGACGAGGCCGACAAGGGCTGCGTCGGCCATGCGCTGGAGCTGGCGAAACCGGGCCAAGTGGTCACGTGGGCGAACGCCTCGACCGGTGTGCGCTACGAGATGTCGCCCGGCTCGGATCGCCCGCAGAACGGTGCGGTGTGCCGCGACTTCAAGCTGACAGCGGTGTCCGGCCAGAACAAGTCGTCTAAGAACGGCGTCGCTTGTCAGTCGAACACGGGAGTCTGGCAAGTACAGTAATCGCTCGTAGCGCACAGCCCCGTCGCGTCAGGTATCTGACAGGTCCGCTCGCCTAGTATCGCAACGTCCGCGGGAGGGGTAGATCCGGCTGCTCCGCGACGTTTCGCCCGAAGCTAGCGCCCTGGTAGTCCTCATCGGCTCGCGTCTCGCGTTGCTGCCAGAAGCGGAAAACTCCAGGGAACCGTTCTGCGGTCCGTCCGTGTATTAAGTAATACACCCAAGAAACGAAGACGAACGGAAGGAGCCGGCGATGAATTTGACGAGTGGCCCCAAGAGCGACGACGGCTGGAGCGAGCCCCCACCCCCAACTCGCGATGAGTTGAACGTGCTCCATGAAGCCTACGAGCGGGCACTCGATGAATATGCGGAAGCGACGACGGCCGTGATGGACCGTATCCGCCAGCGTATGTTACCCAGCGGTGAGCAATTCGCGCGCAAGCGCGCGGCGCAGCAAGTGCTCATCACGACACGGCGGGCGTTCTGGAGAGCCAATCGGCGCTATTCGTCACACAGCGTCGATTGAAGCGTCACGGGTGAGGCAGCGTCCTCACTCAGACAGCAGCGGGCAATGCTGCTCCGTCCGAACCGAGACCTGCGTCTCTCCGTTTACTCGAACTCGTAGACGATGAATTTCGCTCCGGGCGTCGCGTCGACCCGTAGCCGGCAAGCTCCATACTCGTTCGGCAACGTCCACTCCGAGTTCGGTTGATATTCGAGGGTTTCGGTCCCGTGCTCGCACGTGAGGGTGAGCTCGTGAACGTCCCCGGGCCGGGCTGCGATCGTGAATTCGTGAGCAGCGAGCTTCTCGCGCCATGCCTTGCGGCCGGAGGTCACTTCATGGGCGCGCGTCGCGCCGTAAGGCAACGCTCCGCCCACCGGCGTCATCTTGTGCGAGGCAGACAGAAATGATGGTGTCACACGCTCCAGCGCTTCACGGGCAAGCTCGAAGCGCTTCATCGTGTCCGCAAACTCTGCATCCTCGCCTGCGAGCCTGAGCCATTCTTCGCCGAGCTTGTGCTGCCATATCTGCTGTTGCGCCAAATAGAACTCGGGCGGCACACCAGCCTCGCCCTGCAACCAACGCACGACCGCCTGACCGATGTTCGCGTCCTGCTCGCGCCAAGAATTCGAGACGCAGCGTTCTCGTTTGATGCGCGAGCCGGTAGGGGCCTCGCGATAGCAGTGCATATCGAACTTATCGTCGCTGTTGATCTCGTTGAACCGGAGAAACATCGCGTCTCGCGTGCGCAGCAACTGGCGCCGAAGCTCGGGGATGCTGCCGTAGACGATGATCTCGTCGTCGCCTTTTGGCGCAGGGCGCGAAGCCGGCTGCGGGGTCGCGTCTTGACCGCCCACGCCGCTGCAAAGCATGACGGTGCCGCACAGAACGGCGAGTTGGAAGGCTTTTCCGAATGCCATGGGCACGAGGACTAGCGGCTTACGTCACCTGCGTTGCCTCGGCAGCATAGCTCAGACCGAGCGGCGCTCCCTGGCTAATGCGCTCTCTTCGGCGTGTATGCGGGTACGGCTTTTGCATCGGTTGCACCAATGAACGCCGAGAGACTGATCCCGGTCAAACGTCTACGTCAGGAGACGTCCCAGTGGCGACGCGCCTGAGGATTGAGTCGAGCACACAGGAACAGTGATCAGGACCAAGGCCTAACGTCCGTCGTAGTTCGAGGAGGAAACCATGAAGCACTCTCTCAGCAAGCTAGTGGTCGCCGGCTTGATTTTGTCGGCGGGTGGTATCGCAGTTGCCGCGGATCTCACGGCCGGCCAGGTCAAGGGCAGATTAGAAGCGGCCGGTTACACCGACGTTAGAAACATCCACCGCGAGGGTAATCACTTTGACGCAAAGGCGACCGACAGGGCCGGCAAAGAGGTGTCTCTGGACATCGACGCCCAGACGGGCGCCATTACGAGGGAGAAGGAAGGAAAAGACGAGGAGCATGAGCGCAAGTAAGTAGTCGTCGGCGCGGGCGGCAGTCGCGAATGACAGACACCGCTTCGGCGAAATGTCTGCGAGGACCGACACTTCGACACCCTCGCAGTGCGACGGCACTATGCGCGCCATGCAAAACGTCACGATCGAATTCGCAGGTGAAGATCTAGAGCTCGTCGAGCAGGCATGTCGCGAACTTGCCGAGCGTGCTCGGCGCGACGCCGAAGTTCTCAAGGGATCGTCCGTAGAGCCCATCCACAAGTACGCTCAGCGGCGATTTCTCGGCATGGCAGAGCGACTCAAGGTCGCTAGAGACCCGGACCCGCAGCCGTCGATGCTTCGAGTTCTGATGCGGAGTGGCTAGTCAGTCTATCTAAATCCCTTATAGGCTGACTGATTCGCCGGGTTGCTGAACTCCGACATGCCAGGGACAACGCCGGAAGGACTCGCTGCGGAAGAGCTCGGATCCGGTATGCGATTCGCAGGAGACCACTGGGCGGACGTCCCGCACATTTTTCGCTTTACGCGCGAGCCCGGCGATTCTACGTAACGGCAGGTGACTTCCTGCTTGGCCTTGGACTTCGCTCCTTGGTCCGGCGGGTCGGCCGCCTGGGTCACGTTGAGTGCGGCTACAGTAAGCAGTGAGCCGCAGAGAGCCAGGATCGCCCACGCGCACTTCTTGCTGACCATGAGGTGTGCTCCGACTCGGGATCTCGTCGAAAAGTACGCCTGTCGCGGTGGTATCGCAAGGGCGTGCTGCGGCGCCAAATACCATTGCAACGGCCGCCTCCGAGGACGCCCATTTGGACGCTAGATAGCCCTTTACGTTGGCTCACTCACAGCTCAAGGTCGCGCCGTGCAGAAGACTCGCCGCATTGCATTTCCGCATGAAGCAAAAGAGAGGCCGCCGTAACTCCGTTTCTTTTTAGGCGAACAGTTAAGTTGTCGCCGGTTAGAGACCGTTGGACCAGCAGTGCGTCTTGCTATCAGACTGCTTCATGCTGAAGAAGACACCGAAAGACGACTTAGCGTCGTGGAAACTAACCTCGAGAGACGCCCCGCCACAGAACGGCGAGCACGTTATCGTTTTACGGGGAGGCCGCACCTTGTTGCCGATGATCTTTCATGCGACGCCGCTGTGGCGATGGGAGTCGCCGGACGGCGGCCGCGTCTTCGACTTCCGATATTTCGACCAGTGGCGCCGGAGCTGAGCGAGGCCGAGGCAGCGCTTCTACTTTTCGGTATCTTCGAGAACCGGCTGGATTTGCGTAGGCGCCTCGTCGTCCACCAGGCGGCGCTGCTCCAATTCGAACAGGCGCTGCTCCAATTCCCGAACAGTCGGCCTTCGCAGGACCGCTGTCACTTCATCAGGGTCAGCCGTCCGTCGCGCCGCCAGTTCATCTTGAGGCAGTGCCAACGTCTCGGCGGGGTCGGTCGGCTTGGGGTGCTTCATCCCTGGGCCCTCTTCAAAACGCGCCGGAGCCGAGTTCGCTAGGAGACCTTTTCTTGTCTCCGGCCGCAGCTGGGTTGTGGGAGGTGGGCAACCCAGGCACGGGAGGCATCGTACAGCGCCACTACGACGAGAACAGGGAGCGGCTCACAAGTTTCGCCCGCGGGGGTTGCTTATGTCTGAAGTCCAACGTTTGACCAAACGCGGATGTCCCCTCGCAACGGCGGCGGTCAGAGCGCTTGCGAGGCTGCCCGAATTCCTTTGCGCCGTAGAACGCCCCGACTAGGACGACGGCAATCACCAGCAGCCCGAGGACGGACGCGAGTAGCAGCCTATAGGCTCCATCCTAGGGAGACTGCGCGGTCTGCGTAGACAGTCGCGCGGCCGACGGTATAGTTCCGACTGTGCCGATAACAGAACTGCAATTCTGAAGCTCTAGCTTGAGCGCCGTGGTCTTTGTCATCGGGCTCGCCGCGGGCATCGTCGTCACCATCGGCATCTCAGCGCTTGTGATGTCGAGCAGAGGGATCGACCCGGACAATCCGGGCGCGCAAATTTCTCCCAATCCGCCGACATACAGTAGTCGCCCCTCCCGTCAAAGTGATTGAGCAGGGCGAGCACATCGTCGCCGAAGTCGCGGTCAGCCGCGTCTGGACGCGAGGCGGGACGTCGGATGTGGCCCATGGTGCCCAGGAGGCGTCGCGCACACTTCGCCACGAGATCGACGTGCGGTGTCGCTAGACGCTAGCAATGGTTGCGCAGGTAGTCGACGCAGACTTGTCTCGCTGAAAGGGGCCCCGGTTCGCCGCGGGGCCCAACCGACATCCCTAGAGTGAGCGAGGAACCGAGTGCTTCGCGAGCCTGCTCTCTCGGTTCCCCTGCACAACCAGGAACGCACCGATGGCGGCGAACGTCAGTGCCGTGGCAACCCGATCGCCCGCGGACGCCCCTCCGATCAATTGCAGCACGGCCAAGATCATGAGACCGACGCCACCAATCCGCAGCACGATGGCGATTCCACGACTCGCGGGATAGACGTATGCGGCCGACTGCTCGGCAAGGGACGTGCGCACGAGCGTATTGGCTCGATCACCGTCCGAGTCGTTATGGATCCAGACCTCGGAACAAACCGATCCGCTCCTCGACCAGCTCTGTCGATTGACGGTGGCAGGGATACCGTTCGTCGAGGAATTCCAAATCGACAGCCAAGGAAGTGGAGAGAACTGCTTCGGTTTCTTTTTTGGCCGGACAGTTAAGTTGTCGCTGGTTAGAGACGGTTGCATACAAGCAATGAACCTTCGGAGCCGCACTAGGGAACTAGTGCCATTCGAATCGGAACTTCTTGCATGGACGCAATCATTTTCACGCTCGCTATTGTGGGTGGGCTCGTCACTGTTCGCGCTGTGGCGAGCTTCTTCGAGCTGCGCGCTCGGATGCGCGATCAAATGCGCTCCGCGCCGAGGGGTGATCAGCCGCGCGCTGGGCGTGGCGGTCCGTCGAATAGTGACACCGTGTCACGTTTAGAGGATGTCCGAGTGCCGAACGATGACCGGCGCTTTTCTATTCCAAAGTCACAACTACAGCTCTCGCCCCCTCTTGAACTACGGGGCGACCATTGCGGCACTATCGCGAGGGTGCCGCGTGCGCGAGTTGAATTTGAAGACGATAGCCAGCTTGAGATCCTCGAGCGCGTGGCCCGTGCCTGTGCTGAGCAGGCGCGTACAGATGCCGAGAACGTACGCGGCACGACTGTCGAAAGGATCCACCTTGAAACGCAAGCCAGGTATCTGCGCTTTGCCAAGATGGTCAAGGCGGTTCGACTGAGGCCCGATCGGGAACCGCCGGCGAACGTGCGGCAGCTCCGGCCTGACCATCGTCCTTTCCGTAGGCCATGGGCGTCGCCCTCGGACTAGCATTCGGGACGGAGCTTCGGGGCGCACCCGCGGTGCTGTGCGTCGACAACGGGCGGGAGTTCATGAGCGAACAGCTGCTGCGAAATGGGCCATTCAGCATGTCGCGCGAAGTAGTTGTCATTGCTAAGATCCACGAGCTGCCGTTTCGCGGTGCGGTAGTGATAGAACAATGAACCACTGGATTCCTTGCCGGGTTAGGATGCCCAAGCGCGAACTCTCCTCTGAGCATTCGGATTGGGTACTCGTAAGCGTCGAAGTCGACGACATACGGATCGTTTGGTTCGCACAATACGGGTACTTAGATCGGACATGGCGTGACCCGGAAGGAAGGGCCGTGCCCGGTGTGACCGCATGGCGCGAATTACCAGAGCCGTTCGATAAAGCGATGGCGCAGCGCTCGGATGCGGCAGGATAAGGCGCATCTCGCAGTCTGAGCGGTTATGCGGTAACTCGAACTGCGACGATCACGCCGCTGCTCGCGACCTAACGGAACCCATGTTCCGGAAGAGAACTTAGAGGCCTCCCTTCGGCGTGGTTTCTTTTTTGGGCGGACAGTTAAGTTGGAGACCGCTCCCATGCACGCGGTAGAGGACAACGTACGCCGACGAAGCTTCGTGGAAACTTACCTCAAGATTCGCGCCGCCACGGAATGGCGAGCGTGTAATGGTCCCACCCTTAGTGCCCACCCTCCTTATGGGTTCGCCGGCAATGACGCCAGACGAGCTGGAGGCCGCGCGTCATCGTGCACCGACACACCGGCGAAGTTTCGGTCGTCGACGAAGGCGAGGGCGCATTCGGCTACGTCAGACTAGCCAAGCCCCGTACGGGCTATGAATCTGGTGCCCAGGAGGCGTCGTGCATGCTGCGCCACACGATCGATGTGCGGTGCCGATAGACGCGCGGATTGAGGCTGTCTCACTGCCGTGAAGTGTGAGAAGCTCGGGCTCAAGTAGCCGGTTATGTAGCCGTTTTTCATGTGGTGAGGTTCGATCGGCTGTCTTGAAACGAGGGATCTACCTGAGCGTTCTGCTTGCGGCTCTTGCTGCGGCGCACGCCGCGTTTCCTCAGCCTGCGTCTTCGTCGCGGACCAACGACGCGCTCTCGGGCGCTCAGCAGATTGACGAGATCCAGTCGTCGCAGGATTCCCCTGACCTGATCGAGCCGTTGATGAGGGCGGGCTTAAGCTTCCGCGAGCAAGGAGACGTCGAGCTCGCCATCGCGGCGTTCGAGCGCGCAAGGCACCTCGTCCGGGTCAACTACGGTCTTTCTTCCTTCAAAGAAGCACCGCTGCTGCGGCAGTTGGTTCAGATCGAACAAGCAAGGGGCAATGCTGCAGCGGCGTGGGAGCTCGAGCAGGAGCTGCTCGGCATGATTCGCCGAAATCCTGGTCCGGCTGCGGCTCCGATGCTCCGAGAGATCGCCGACAAGCGGGTCGACGTCCTGGAACGATACGTGGCGGGAGAATTTCCACCGCAGATCAAGCTCGGCTGCTATTACGCGGGTTGGCCGCGTCGCGACGCAGCGATCGAGACGCCCGCCCCGAGTTGCAGTTCAGGGTCCAGTTGGAGTGTAAAGCAGGGGCTCTATCACGAAGCGGAGCTCTACTACTACGACGTGATGGACATGGTCAGGCTCTCCGAAGGCCAGTGCTCCGATAAGCTTCCAGAGGTCTACATGGCCGTGCTGCGTGCCTCGTATGCGGCTCGCAACGACTACGGCACGGAGAGTCAGGGTAGGGGAATGCTCCGGGCCCTCTATGAACGGCACATCAAGTGCTCGGCGCCGTTGCCGGTCCAGATGAACGCCCTGCTTCAAATAGCCGACTGGGATCTTCTGTTCGCGGGTGGCCGCAAGAAGAACGAGGCGGCGTTTCAAGCCTACGAAGCTCTGTATGAGCGGCTTCAGCGAGAGGGACTGGAGCAATCGTTGATCGACGAGATGTTTTCGCCGGATGTGCCCGTCGTGCTCCCGGCGTTCTCACCCGATCGACTGGTGTCGAGCGAGGCGCCGGACTCCTCCGGATACATCGACATTGCCTTCGAGATCACGAAGTACGGAAGAGGCAAGTCGGTCGAGTTCCTCGATTCATCTACGAACGCTACGGAGGTCGCTCGGGCACGTGTGCAGGATCTCGTCAATCGAGGGCGGTTCCGTCCCCGAGTGGTAAACGGCGCGTTCGAAGATCCGTCTCGCGTCGTCGTGCGCCACTACGTCAACGACTAGCCCGGGGCTCGCAATTCGAGACTGTGCTCGGACCCGTCTTCGAAGGCTGTCGCGCGGCATCTGGTGCCCAGGAGAGGTCGAACCCTCGGACGCTGCGCCAGGGGCGACTCGAGGTGTCGGGCCAGTTTGAGTACGCCTTCGGCATCGGCGAACAGTTCGGCGCATTCATCGCGACTTTCCGCGAGACGTTTCTCGTCCACATGGTGGTGCATGAGGATCGGCGAGCGTTCGAGGAGATGATTCGCGCCGGGCTCCCGATAGCTGTGCCCGGAGTGCGCTAACGGCGACGCGCGGCGCGACGCGTTTCTGCACGAACCGCCGACATACAGTAGTCACCACCCCTCGACTACTGGTTGGACGCTGCTCGCTCGCTCGCGCCACGATCCGCGCGTGCCCGAGATCCGCGTCGACACCATCGGCGAACTCGCCCCCGGCTGCGCGATCTACGCGTTTTGCGACTCGTGCCGACGCTCCGGGAAGCTCAACCTCGTGAAGCTCCGGATGCAGTACGGCCCCGGTCTACTGCTCGACGACCTCAAGCGCTGCGTCACGTGTAGGCGCTGCACGCAGCGCACGGCAGAGATCCGGCTCGTGAACAGCGCGAAGTAATTCACCGCGCTCGATCCGCAACGAGTACGCTGACGAATGAACGTCAACTCTCTCGCCATTGCGAGGCTCTATCGCAATGTCCTCGACGAGTCGCTCGCTGCGGCACGCGACACGGTCGGCGGCGACCTCGCAGTGGAGGCGAAGATAAGCGACGCGTTCGGCGCCTCGATCCCGACGCGGGTGCCTTCGTACCTTGCCGACAAGGCCGCGAGCCCTAGTCTGCCGGCGGAGCTTCGTGCCGACGC
>Ga0068863_100000707_pt1 | contig 33567 bp, 30 predicted proteins | sample KBSSwiS62_FD_66596 | JGI IMG/M metagenome (GOLD analysis project Ga0068863, IMG submission 66596) | Switchgrass rhizosphere microbial communities from Kellogg Biological Station, Michigan, USA - KBS Switchgrass S6-2 | ecosystem: Host-associated > Plants > Roots > Rhizosphere > Soil ... | reverse complement strand
GCGCTGATCGCTCCGTCGTTCGACGACTACGCGGCGAAGTACGAGAACATCCGCCTCGAGCGCGACGAGGCCGGCGTGCTGACCGTGACCCTGCACACCGGGGACAAGAGCCTCATCTGGACCGCCCAGGCCCACGACGAGCTCGCCTACGCGTTCACCGACATCGCCTGCGATGCCGGGAACAAGGCGGTCGTCCTCACCGGAGCGGGCGACTCCTTCTGCGCCGAGATCGACTTCACCAGCTTCAGCCTCGGCACCGCCGCGGACTGGTCCCAGATCATCTTCGAGGGCCAGCGGCTCCTGCAGAACCTGATGGGTATCGAGGTTCCGGTGATCGCCGCGATCAACGGCCCGGTGACTGTCCACCCCGAGATCCCCGTGCTCTCGGACATCACCATCGCAGCCGACACCACCGTCTTCGCGGACAGCCCGCACTTCGCCAACGGCATCGTCCCCGGCGACGGCGCCCACGTGGCCTGGATGCACGTGCTCGGGCCGCAACGGGGCCGGTACTTCCTGCTCACCGAGCAGACCCTCGACGCCAAGGAGGCGCTCGAGTACGGGGTGGTCAACGAGGTCCTGCCGCCCGATCAGGTCCTTCCTCGCGCCCGCGAGATCGCCGCCCGCATCGCCGCCAAGCCGGTGCTCGGCGCCCGCTACTCCCGGGTGGTGCTGACCCGTGAGATCAAGCGCCTGATCCACGAACAGCAGGCCCTCGGTCTCACCCATGAGGCCCTCGCGGCGCTGTCGCTGTGACGGCGCAGTCGCTGTAGACCCACGGAGAGCACGTTGAGCGAGCAGACCTTCAACCGACTGCGGCGCACCTTCGACGACTTCGCGGTCGGCGACTCGGTCGTCACCGCGGGGCGGACCGTCGACATCGGTGACATCATCGCGTTCGCCGGGCTGACCGGTGACCACTACGCGCTGCACACGGACGAGGAGTACTGCCGTTCCACACAGTTCGGCGGCCGGATCGCCCACGGCCCGCTGACCTACGGTTTCGCCGTGGGGCTCGTCGGGTTGTCCGGCTTCCTCGGCGACGCGATCATCGCGTTCGTCGAGACCCAGGGCTTGCGCGCCTTGGCCCCCGTCTACCCCGGAGACACCCTCCGGGTCCGCGCGGAGGTCGTCGAGACCGTTCCGGGGCACAAGCCCCACTACGGGACCCTGCACATCGACTACTCCGTGCTCAACCAGAAGGACGAGGAGGTCATGCGGTTCCGCTTCGTCCTCCGCGCCCGCCGCGAGCTCAGCGAGAACCAGGAGGACCCGGGTGAGTGACACCGAGCCCGTCTTCATCGGCATCGGCGAACAGCCGTCGGGCCGCTACCCGAACCGCCCCTTCATGGGAGATCTCGTCCGGGTCGGCGTCGCCGCCGTGAAGGACGCCGGGCTGACGACGCAGGACATCGACACAATCCTGCTCATCCCCTGCCTGCACTCCCCCGCCGACCAGGCCGACCTCGTCTTCTCCCGGATCGTGGAGGAGCTGGGGCTGAACAAGAAGGTCAAGTGCCAGTACATGGTCCACTCCGGTGGGTCGACCAGTGACAACACCATCCGCACCGCCGCCGGCCTGATCGACAGCGGCCACGCGAAGAACGTCCTGGTACTCCAAGCCGAGAAGTGGGGCTCCGCCCCGGTCACCGAGATGATCGACATGCTCACCGCGAACGGCATCCCCCGCGAGTGGGAGAAGCAGTCCGGCCTCAGCTTCAACGCCGTCGGCGCCCTCATCCAGCAGCGGTACATGTTCGAAAGCGGGTCCACACCCGCCGACATGGCCTCGGTCTGCGTCGCGCTGCGGGACTGGGCGAACCTCAACCCCAACGCCATGTACAAGGACAAGAAGCTCACCGTCGAGCAGGTCCTGAACTCCAAGATGATCACCGACCCGATCCGCGCCTTCGAGTGCCCGATGCTCGCCGACGGGGCCTGCGCCCTCGTCCTGACCAGCCGCAGCAACGCCCGCACGCTCGGCAAGGACCGCGTCGTACGCATCGCGGGCGAGAGCGGCGTGGTATCGCACTACAGCATCGGCCAGGAGCGCGAGGTCGGGAAGCTCGGCTGGGAACTCGCCGGCCCCGCAGCCTACGAGGCGGCGGGCTGGGGGCCGGAGGACGCCGACATCGCCGAGATCTACGACTCCTACGCAGCCGTGCTCACCAGCGGCCTCGAGGGCCTCGGGCTCGCACCGAAGGGCGAGGCCGCACGGATGTTCGCCCGCGGCGAGTTCTCCCCCGGCGGACGGCTGCCCACCAACACCAACGGCGGGCTCCTCTCCGCGGGCCACACCGGCGTCGGCGGCGGTACCGCCCTGCTCACCGAAGGCGTGCGCCAGCTGCTCGGTCGAGCCGGCGAGCGCCAGGTCGATGGCGCCACCCGCGCGGTCCTGGGCGGATCGGGCGGCACCTACATGGACTCGCAGGTCCTGCTCCTGGAAGGAGTCTCCGCATGAGCAGCTCCAACGACGTCGGCATGGACGCGCTGACCGAGCCCTACCGCGAGGCACTTCGTCGCGGCGAGCTGGTCGTGCAGCACTGCAAAGCCTGCGACCGCACCATCATGTACCCGCGGCACCTGTGTCCGTTCTGCTACGAGGACCAGCTGGACTTCGTGCCCGGCCCGACCACCGGGACCCTGCACAGCTTCGCCGTGCACCGGGTCGGGTCGCCGACCGGCTTCGAGCACCAGCTCCCCTACGCCGTCGGCATCGTCAAGCTCGAGGGAGACGTCCAGTTCCTGGCCCGCCTCTGGCCAGACGCCGAGGGCGACTGGGGGCACTACACCCTCGACGGCGCGGTCGTCTTCCGCCCCGCCGACACCGAAGAGATGACCGCCCGGCCCGTGCCCTGGTTCGGGCTGCCCGGCTGAGCACGGCTACGGCTCAGGCCGCGGACCCGCCCTCCAGTGGTGCGCGGCCCCGTTCGGCTGTTCCGGCCGAGACTCGTCGAGGGGAGCAACGGCTCCCCTCAGGCACATACAACCCACGGGATCGACGACGAAGGAGTCAGACATGGGACAGCTCGACGGCAAGGTCGCGCTCATCACCGGCGCGGCGCGGGGCCAGGGACGGTCACACGCGCTGCGGCTGGCGCAGGAGGGTGCCGATGTCATCGCGGTCGACATCTGCCGGCAGATCGACTCCGTGTCGTTCCCGATGTCCACGGTGGAGGACCTGAAGGAGACGCAGCGCCAGGTCGAGGCGCTCGACCGGCGGATCGTGACCCAGCAGGCGGACGTGCGGAACCTCCCCGAGCTCAAGGAGGCCGTTGATGCGGGAGTCGCCGAGCTCGGCGGGCTGGACATCGTCTCCGCGAACGCGGGGATCTTCGCGATCAACCCCGAGCCGCAGCCGTCGGACCCGGCGGTGCGTGCTGCAATGTGGAGGGACACGATCGACGTCAACCTGACCGGCGTCTGGCACACCATCGAGGCGACCCTGCCGATCCTCGTGGAGCAGGGGCGCGGCGGCGCGGTCATCATCACCAGCTCGACCGCCGGGTTGAAGGGGTCGACCTACAACGACCTCGCCCTGACCGCCTACACCGCGGCCAAGCACGGGCTGACAGGCTTGATGCGGGGCTACGCCAAGGACTACGCCCCGCACTCGATCCGTTTCAACACCGTGCACCCCACCGGGGTGCACACCCCTATGGCGGAGAACGAGGTCCTCGGCGGTCGCATCGCGCGCGACCCTGACCTGCTGAAGGTCATGGCGAACGCACTGCCGGTCGACGCCGTCGACCCCGTCGACATCAGCAACGCCGTGCTGTACCTCGCTGCCGACTCGGGCCGCTACGTCACGGGCGTGTCCCTGTCGGTCGACGCGGGTTTCAATCTCGTCGCCGGCGGCTGAGCCGCACCAGGAGAAGAGGCGTTCCCCAGCAGGACCTCACCCATCACGATCAATCAGATCGTGATGGGTGAGGCGACCCCCAACTCGACCAACGTTCCGGGACAGCGACCTAGCCCGCCGCCTCACGCTCGCGCTTCCACTGCTCGCTCGCCGCCACGCGCGCCGCGGCAGTGGCCGAGCGGTTCGAGTCGCTGTTCGAGAGCACGTGCTCGTACGAGGACAGGACCGGGGTCAGGGTCCCGTCGAAGCGCGGGATGACCTCCTCGGCGAACAGCTCGTAGCTGCGCAGGGTGTCCTGCCAGCTCGCGAAGTCGACGCCCTGGAACAGGTAGGTGCCGAAGCCGCCGGAGCGGTCGATCAGCCGCTGGATCTGCGCGGCGGCCATGTCCGGGGTGCCGATCGACGCCCGGCCGGAGCTGTTGAGCACGTCCACCAGGCCCTCGGTGGTCTCGGGGACGGCGATCGCCGACGGCGTGATGTGCGAGAGGTACTCGTACTGCCAGCGCAGGCCGTAGCGGCACTGCTCGATGGCCGCCGACTCGCTCTCGGCGACGTGCATCGGGCCCATCAGCCGCCAGTTGGACCGGTCGATCGTGTGGCCGGTGCGGTCGGCCTCCTCGTTCATGATCTCCCAGTGCACCGGCAGCTGGTCGTTGCCCGTCGGGTCGGTCGCGGCGAGCGACAGGAGCCCCAGCCCGTGCCTGCCCGCGAGCTTGGGGCCCGAGGGCGAGACGGTGCCGACGACCGAGACGTCGAGCTCGCCGCGGAACGGCCCCAGCTGCAGGACCGCGTCCTGCAGGGTCAGCCAGTCGGACTTGTGACTCACGGTCTCCCCCGCGAGCAGGCGCAGGATGATGTCGAGCGACTCCTCCATCCGCGGCCGGAGCTGGGTCGCCTCGAGCCCGAACATCGCCGCGTCCGTGGGCAGCTGACCGGGGCCGGCCCCGAACATCACGCGACCCCGCGTCATGTGCGTGAGCTGCACGATGCGGTCCGCCACCTGGAACGGGTGGTGGTAGGGCAGGGAGATGACACCGGTGCCCAGCTTGATGCGCTGGGTGCGCTCGGCCGCCGCCGCGATCAGCAGCTCGGGCGAGGCCACCAGCTCGGCGCCGCCGCTGTGGTGCTCGCCGAACCAGATCTCGTCGAAGCCGAGCCGGTCGAGGTGCTCGGCCAGCTCGATGGTCCGCCGGATCGCCAACGTCGGGCTCAGGCCCACGACGTTCTGCGGGGGCACGAAGACACCGAACTTCAGGGGGCGTTGCTGCGACATGATCGTCCTTCGCTGCGGCTAGGGCCGCTCGGTGGCGGGTCGGTTGTACTGCGGCGCGCGCTTCTCGATCGCGGCCGCGATGCCCTCCCGGATGTCGTCCGAGTGCTGCAGGGCCGCGACGGCCCAGTAGCCGGAGGTGATCGCGGTCTGGAGGTCCTGCCCCCAGGTGGCACGCAGCGCCTGCTTGGTCGCCTCGACCGCACGCCACGGGTTCCTCGCGATCCTGGCCGCGAGCGCGACGGCCTCGTCGAGCAGCTGCTCCGGCTCGACGACCCGGTTGACCAGCCCGATCTCCAGGGCACGCGCGGCGTCGATGACGTCGCCCGTGAGGAACAACTCCGCGGCCACGCCGGACCCGACGAGCCGCGGGAGGAAGTAGGCCCCGCCGTTGCCCGGCGGGAGGCCGAGCTTGACGTAGGTCTCGCCGAGCCTGGCCCGAGTGGAGGCGATACGGATGTCGCAGGCCATCGCGAAGTCGAGACCGCCCGCGGTCGCTCCCCCGTTGATCGCGGCGACGATCGGCAGCCTGCTGGCCGCGACCCGCTGGGTGAGCGGGTAGAGCACGCGGGCGTTGTACGGCTCGTGCGTGACCGGCTGGACGTCTCGCAGGTACACCTGCATGGCCTTGATGTCCGCCCCGGCGCAGAACTGCCTGCCGGCCCCGGTCAGCACCAGGACGCGGACGTCCGCGTCCCCCTCGAGGTCGTCGAACGCCGCCTGCAGGTCGCTCACCAGCTCCGGCACGACCCCGTTGCCGAAGTCCGGCCGGTTGAGGGTCAGCACCGCGACGCCCTCGGCCGGGAACTCGTAGTAGAGGTTGTCCAGGTCGACCCGCTTGCGGAAGGTCGGCTCGGTCATCGCACCGCCTCGAGCACCGTCGCGACGGTCACCGCATAGCCGCCCGCCATCCAGCCGCCGTTGTTCACGGCGAGGCCCAGGCGCGGGCTCCCCTCGATCTGACGCTTGCCGGCCCGGCCGCGCAGCTGGGTGGCGATCTCGGCGATCTGGGCGAGACCGGTGGCACCGAGCGCATGCCCGCGGGAGATCAGGCCGCCGCTGGTGTTGACCGGGATGCGTCCGCCGAGGGCGGTGTCCCCGCGCCGGACGAGCAGGTGCTCCTCCCCCACCGGGCACAGCCCGATCTCGCCGTACTGGATGAGCTCGGCGGGGGCGGCGGCGTCGTGCAGCTCGATGAGCGCCACGTCCTCCACCCCGACCCCGGAGGCCTCGTACACAGCCCTCGTCGCCTCGGTGACCGGCGGGTCGGCCCGGCCCCCGCGCATGGCGCAGCCGCGCACGGCGAGCGCCTCGGCGTCCGGGAGGCGGGTGCGGGCGTACTCCGCGGAGCAGACGACCGCGGCAGCGGCCCCGTCGCTCAGCGGCGAGCACATCGGCAGGGTCAGCGGCGGGACGATGACCCGGGCGTTGAGCACCTCCTCGACCGTCTGCGGGGAGGTGAACTGGGCCAGCGGGTTGAACTCCGCGTGCCTGCGATTCTTCACCGCGACCACTGCGAAGTCCTCCACGTCGGCGCCGTTGCGCTCCAGGAACCGACGGGCCTCCTCGGAGTAGAAGTCCATGAGGATGGACTTGGTCCAGTCCTCGTCCGGGCCCGCCTCGCCGATCTCGCCGATGTCGGTGGACCCGCGCAGCGCCTTGAAGGACCGGACCTTGTCCGGGCTGGTCAGCTGCTCGGCCCCGACGGCCAGCACGACCTCGGCGAGGCCTGCGGAGACCGTCTCCACCGCCATCTGCAGCGCGGAGCTGCCCGACGCGCAGGCGTTCTCGACGTTGATCATCGGCAGGCCCGCCAGCTCACTGCGGCGGAAGGCGACCTGCCCCTTGATCATGTCCTGCTGGGTCACCGTACCGGCGGCGGCGTTGCCGAAGTACACGCGCTCGAGGACGTCCGCGGCGACCCCGGCGTCCTTCAGGGCCTCATCGGTCGCCGCATTCGCCAACGCGCGCAGGCCGGTTCCGGGGGCGCGCCGGAACGGGGTCATCCCGGTACCGGCGATCACGACGTCACGCATTGGCACTCCACTCCTCAGCCGCCCGGCTAAACAAACAGTTGTTTCAACCTAACACCCGACCCGCTGAACGCCCACGACGGGTGGCCTCCGCCTCAACCGAACAGGCCGAGGTCGTACCGGCGTTCCTGTTCCTCGACCCGGCTCAGGCGCCGCCGCCGCGGACGGTCTGGAGCGGGTCCGGGATGGGCGCCTGCCCCGCGTCCTTCATGGTCGGCGAGTCGAAGGTCAGGGTGTGGTAGTCCGTCTTCGGGAACCGCGCGAACGTGCCCTGCAGGCCCGCGAGCTCGCTCGGGCTGAAGGTCACCAGGCCGTACAGGTCCATGCCCGTGGTCTTCTGCAGCGCCGTCGTCATGGAGTCCCGGGTCACGTCACCCTGAATTGTGGCGGCGACCCGCATCGCCGCGTGGGCCGACAGCCAGGCGTTGAGGCCGGCGAGCCTGCGCATGGCCGGGCTGTTCTCGGTGCCGAAGGCGTCGAGCTCCTTGTGGTACTGGGCGATGGCCGCCACGCTCCTGTCGTCCGTGGACGGGAACGGCGCCGTGACCCACATGCGGTTCGCCAGGGCACCGACGCCCGCACCCTCGGACTGGCCGAACGTGAACGCCGTGCCGGACAGCCGGGCGGTCAGCCCGACGGCGTCCGCGGCCTTGACGAAGGCCTGGAAGCCTGCGGGGCCGAGGGCGACGGTCGCCGCCTCGGCGCCGGAGTCCTTGATCTGCTGGGCGTAGGGGGTGTAGTCCGTGACGCCCTGCGCCGGGATCTTGATCATCGGCGCGACCTCGAGACCGATGTTCTGCGCGACCTTCTCCGCGTACTCGCCCTGCCGGATGCCGATGGGCAGGTCGATCGAGGCGAAGACGTATTTCTTCGCGCCGGCCGCCTTCTCGGCGTACGGGATCGCCCCGTAGGCGCCGAAGTTGCCCGCGTGCAGTGGGAAGGTGTCGGGGCTGGTGTAGTCCACCTCGGCTCCGGCCGACACATTGCCGATGTCGGGGATCTTGGCCTTCTCCAGGACGGGCAGTGTCTGCGTGCTGAACACGTCGACGCGGCCGACGATGGCGTCGACGCCCTCCTGGTCGGCCTGGCGGGCGCAGGCCACCGCCTGGTTGACCTCGCCACGGGTGTTGCAGAAGAACACCTCGACCTGCTTGCCGTTGACCCCGCCTGCCTTGTTGACGTTGTCGACCGCAGCCCGCACGCCCGCTTCGACGTCGGGGTAGTTGGTCAGGCTCGACCCGACGGCCGTGATGACGCCCAGCTTGAGCGCGTCACCGCCGGACGAGGTCGATCCGCCGCCCGCGCACGCGGTCGCCAGGAGCGCCGTCGCCGCTCCGACGACCGCCAGCGCGCCGAGGCGGGAGCGAGTCCCGAACACCATTGTTCCTCCACATGGATGAAAAGGGATCCCCCGACCCGTCCTGGGCCGACCATGGCCCCGGCGGACCACGTGAGTCGCCGGGGCCGGCCGGTCCTACTTCTCGGCGTAGCGGTTCTTCGGGAACGCCAGGCCCAGGTTCTCGCGCATCGTCGTGCCCACGTAGTCCTCGCGGACCAGCCCGCGCTTGCGCAGGATCGGGACGACGTGGTCGCAGAAGTCCGAGACGCCCTCGGGCACGTCGGAGATCTGCAGGATGAAGCCGTCGCAGGCCTCGGTCTCGTACCACTCCTCGAACTCGTCCGCCGCGGCCTCGGCCGACTTCGGGTAGATGTTGGTGCCGTTGAAGCCCTGCACCAGCTCCCGCATCGTCAGGTTCTGGTCCCGCGCCCTGGTGAGCATGTACTCCTGGTGCGCGCGCGGCATGCCGTGGGCCACCTCGGGGAGCTCGATCTCCGGCACCGGGGCGTCGAGGTCGTACTGGGCCAGGTCGATGCCGAAGTACATCTCCGCGAAGTGCCGGGAGACGTCGTCGTCGAGCAGGTCCTGCATCTTCTGGTACTTCGCCTCGGCGTCCGCCTCGGTGCGCCCGACGACCGGGTTGATGGACGCCAGCACCTTGATGCTGTCGGGGTCGCGGCCCGCCGCGTCCGCACCCGCTTTGATCTTCTTGTAGTAGTCGCGGGCCCGCTCGATGCTGGAGTTCACCGAGAACAGGACCTCGCCGTTCTTGGCGGCGAACGCGATCCCGTCCGCCGACGCACCGGCCTGACAGATCACCGGGTAGCCCTGCGGCGGGCGCTCCATGTTGAGGGGACCGGCGACCTGGAAGTGCTCGCCCTTGTGGTCGAGCTTGTGGAACTTCTTCGGGTCGAAGAACTGGCCGTTCTCCTTGTCGCGGAGCACAGCGTCGTCCTCGAAGGTGTCCCAGAGACCCTTGACGACGTCGAGGAACTCCTGCGCCCGCGCGTACCGCTCGGGGCGGGCGGGGATGTGGTCGAGGCCGTAGTTCTGCGCCTGGTCGTCGGTGTAGCTGGTGACGACGTTCCACCCGGCCCGACCGTGCGAGATGTGGTCCAGGCCCCCGATCATCCGGGCCAGGTTGAACGGCTCCGAGAAGGTCGTCGACGCGGTGGCCACCAGGCCGATCCTCTCGGTGACCGCGGCGAGCGCGGCGATGGTGGTGATGGTCTCCAGCCGGGCGCCGCGCGCGGTCTTCGCGAGGTACTCGTTGGGCAGCGGCCAGGCGTCCAGCCGGTCGCCGAGGAAGATGATGTCCAGCTTCGCCGCCTCGGCCTCCTGAGCCATCCGCTTGTAGTTCTCGAAGCTCATGAGGTCGGCGCCGGTGCTGTCCGGCAGTCGCCAGGCACCGTGGTGGTGTCCGCCGGGCCACAGGAACAGTGCCCAGACGGCGGGGCCTTCTCGTCGTGCCATGTGTCCTACTCCGTTCTCGTCGTCGCTGCCGTCTGCTCGCAACCGGGGGTGTCGTTCCCCCCGACCGCGAGGTACGACGCCTCGATGTCCTTCACTCGACCTGCCACGTCCGCGGTCGGCCCGCTGAGGACCACCCGACCCCGCTCGAGGACGAGGACGTGGTCCGCCACCCGCATCGCCCGGTCGACGTGCTGCTCGACCAGGACGACCGCGGCTCCCCGGTCGGCGGCCTCGCGCACGGCCGTGAGCAGCCGGGAGACGACCAGGGGCGCGAGTCCCAGCGAGAGTTCGTCGACCAGCAGCACCTTCGGTGTACGGGCCAGCGCCCGGCCCAAGGTGACCATCTGTTGCTCCCCGCCGGAGAGCAGTCCGCAGCGCCTGCCGAGCAGCGGCTCGATCTCCGGGAACAGCGCGACGACGGCAGCCACGTCGCACCGGCCCACCCGGACGTTCTCCTCGACCGTCAGTTCCATGAACACCGAGCGCTCCTCGGTGACGAAGGCGAGCCCCGCGCGGGCCCTGCGGTGCAGGCCCGCGGGGGCGGGTGCGCCGACCAGCCGTACCGAACCGCTCAGCGGGGTCAGCTCCCCCGCCAGGCCCAGCAGGCTGGTGGTCTTGCCCGCACCGTTCGGGCCGAGCAGGAGGGCCACCTCGCCGGGCCGGACGGTCAGGTCGAGCGCCTCGACGACCGGGCGACCGCCGTAACCCACGCTCAGCGCCCGGGCCTCCAGCGCGGGGGCGGCCGGCCCGATGGGCGTCTCGGCCGCCACGGCCTCGACGGCCATGTCAGTGCTCCTCTCGGGCCGTCGTGGCCAGCTGTGGGAGCTCGGGCGACCGCGCAGGCGGGACCTCGGATGCAGCCTCGTCGTCCTCGCCCAGGTACGCCGCCACGACGTTCGGGTCGGCGCGGATCTCGTCCGGTGTGCCGCGGGCGATCTGGTGGCCGAAGTTCAGCACCACGATCTCGTCACACAGGCTCATCACGAAGGACATGTCGTGCTCCACGACCAGGATCCCGAGGCCCCAGCTGTCGACGACGCGCCGAAGTGCCCTGGCCAGCTCTGCGGTCTCCGCCGAGTCCAGGCCGGCGGCCGGCTCGTCGAGCAGCAGCACCGACGGGCCGCTCGCCATGGCCCGCGCGATGGCGACCAGGCGCCGGCGCCCGTACGGCAGCTCGGAAACGGTGAGGTCGAGCGCGTTCTCGAGGCCGAGCTCGCGGACCGCCGCGAGGGCGGCGGGGGTGAGCAGGTTGAGGCGCGGCGCCACCAGGTCGGTGGCGTAGGTCGCCGTCCCGGCCGGATCGGACGCCACCGCGAGGTTCTCCCGCACGGTGCTGCTCTCGAACAGCTCCAGCGCCTGGAAGGACCGGCTGAGCCCGGCGCGCGTCCGGCGGTGGACCTGCCAGGAGGTGACGTCGTCCTCGTGCAGGGTGATGCGCCCCTTCGCCGGCCGCACGAAGCCCGTGACGACGTCGATCAGGGTGGTCTTGCCCGCGCCGTTCGGCCCGATCAGGCCGACGATCCGGCCCGGTTCGACACGCAGTGTGGCGCCGGCGACGGCAGTGACGCCGCCGAACCGCACGGCCACGTCCTCGACGTCGAGGGTCGAGGGCTGGATCTGCGGGACGGGAATCTCCTCCGCCTCGGCCGCGGCCGGCGCAGCGGTGCGCCTGCGGCCGAACCGCGCGACCAGCTTCTGGAACTCGTGGACCTGCGCACCTGCCATGCCGTCCGGGTGCAGCAACGCGAGGAGCACCACGATCAGGCCCGCGATCGTCGACAGCCATGCCGGGGAGGCGTCCGGGGCGAACTGGTGGATCAGCCATGAGGCGACGCCGCCGTGGACCAGCGTGCCGCCGAGCGGTGCGCCGGCGAGGAAGCCGATGCCACCGATGAAGCCGTAGCCGACCGCGAGGATCGACTGGAACGGGTCGAACTCGCTGTAGAGGATCGTCGGGTTCCGGAAGGCGACGAGGATGCCGCCGATACCGGCGATGACCGCGGCGAACCCGAAGGCGAACAGCTTGACCCGCAGCACGTCGATGCCCAGGGCCGCGGCCGCCCGCTCGTTGGTGCGCACGGCGATCATCCGACGACCGCTGCTGCCGCGGCGGACGTTGGCGACCAGGATGGCGCACAGGGTGAACGCCACCAGGATCAGCAGCGCCCAGCGCCGCGGGTAGAAGATCGTGTCGAGGTCGATGCCGAACAGCGTCTGCGGCCCGACGGGGGTGCCGTCGACCCCGCCGGTGAGGGCGCCGTTGGTGAAGACGAGCGCCGCGACGGTGGCCCCGAGCCCCAGGGTGACGATCGCGAGGTCGATGCCCCGGGTCCGCAGCGCGGGCAGGGCGAACAGCAGCCCGACGAACAGCACGACCACGCATGCCACGACGACCGCGGCCGAGAACGACAGTCCCGCGTCGGCGACGAGCCGGCCCGCGACCAGCGCGGCGACGCCGCCCAGCGCGAACTGCGCCAGCGATAGCTGACCCGTGTAGCCGAGCAGCGCGACGACCGAGAGCAGAACGATGCCCCAGCTCAGCGTCACGCCGAGGGAGATGACGAGAGACTCGTCCAGCCCGACGGCGAGTGCGAACGCGGCGATCACGACCAAGGCTGCGACCCACACCCATCGGACGCGCCCGGTGCCCAGCGTGGGCAGCTTCTGCGCGCCGGTGGTTCGGGACGGCACGCCCTGCCTGCGCAGCACGAGGACCGCGAGGATGACCAGGAACGGCACCGCCTGCATCGCGCCGGGGACGAAGTCCACGTACCGGCCGACCAGCGACTGCAGGACACCGATCAGCATGGCGCCCGCGAGGGTCAGCCAGAACGACGACAGCCTGCCGATCAGTGCCGCGGCCAGCACCGGGATGACGAGCAGCGGCATCGCGTCCACCGTGACGCCGACGAGCGGGGCGATCAGGATGCCGGCCACCGCGGCGAGCCCCCACCCGACGCCCCAGGTCAGGCCGCCCAGCAGGTGCGGCGACCAACCCAGCGTCGCGGCGGCCCGCGGGTTCTCGGCGTTGGCCCGCACGGCCAGGCCCATCGGGGTCCACTTCGAGACTGCCCACAGGACCGCGGTGAGCACCACGGCGATCAGCAGCAGCAGGACCTTGTCCACGCCGATCTGGACGCCGCCGACCGCGAGCAGCGTCGTCGGCAGGTCGGAGTCCAGCGTGCGCGGGAACGGACCCCAGACGAGCAGGGCCACGCCCTGCAGGAGCATGAACAGCCCGAGCGTGCAGATGACGCGCGCCAGGGCGGATGCCCGACCGAGCGGGCGCATCACCAGATGGTAGGTCGCGACACCGAGGCCGGCCCCGATCAGCACGGCCAGCAGGGCGGACACGACGAAGCCCAGCCCCCAGCCGACCCGGAACTGCCAGTAGAGGTAGGCGGCGAGCATGGCCACGGCGCCGTGCGCGAAGTTGACCACGCCCGAACCGCGGAAGATGAGCAGCAGACCCTGCCCGAGCAGGGTGTATGCGGTCCCGATCCCCAGACCGAGGATCGCGAACTGGATGACCGTGCTCATCGCCGACACCGGTCTCGGGGGATGCGGACGCCGGCGCTACCGAGCCGGTACACGAGCCGGATCCACGACGAGGGGGCGCTGGTAGGAGATGTCGGCGCGGTCCCGGCTCGGTTGGGCGCCGGAGCGCATGAGCTGGACCGTCTGCTCATCGAGGTCCTTCACGACGGTCATGGCGGAGGCGTCGAGCGAGGTCGGTACGGAATCCAGCGGTGCCCAGTCGCGCACGCAGACCCGCGCCGCGATGGCCCAACGACCGTCCCTCTTCTCCAGGCGGTCCACGTAGCGGCCGCCGCTCACCGCCAGGGGCGTCCCCGCACGATTCATGCCGACGAACATGTAGTACGTCTCGGTGTGCGCGACGTCGCCGTCGAGGTCGACCGTGTAGTTGAGGACGCAGTGCTGGTGCGACAGGTGCGTCTTGCTGTGCATCGCGATCGCCCAGTCCGCGAACTCCTCGGGGCCGCCGACGAACACGCCGTGGTCGTCCACGGCGTCCGGGTGGTACACCGACAGCAACAGCTCCCGGTCCAGCCGGTCGACTGCTCGCGAGTACGTCATCAGGCAGTCGTGGATCGCCTGGCGGTCGCGGAGTTCCAGCACCGACCGCTCCAGCTCCTCGGGAGTCATGCACACCACCTCATCGGGGCCACCGAGCAGACGATGTCTGCGAACAATGGTTTGTTTTATCCTGGGGTGACCCTCGATCGCTGTCAAGGACCGTCGGGCCTCACCTCCTGTTCGCGCTCCGACGAGCACCTTCACCGGCCGACCGGCGACCGCGGCCCGGGATCGAAGGCTCCGCTTGCTCTCGACTGCACGAATCGCTACCTTTGAACAAACAGTTGTTCGGAGGTTGACAGATGTCCACCGGCAGTACGTCGGAACCAAGCGTCGACGCCCAGCGGCCCGGCCCCACCCATCGCGATCATGCACGCGTCGAGGCGGCGCTGCAGGCCTTGCGCCGCGGCGAGATGGTCCTCGTGGTCGACGACGAGGACCGGGAGAACGAGGGCGACCTCATCATGGCGGCCGAGTTCGCCACCGCCGAGGCGATGGGCTTCATGATTCGACACACGAGCGGTCTGCTCTGCGTCGCGATCACCCAGCACCGCGCCGATGAGCTCCGCTTGCCGCTGATGGTCTCGGACAGCGACGACCCGCGCGGCACGGCCTTCACCGTCTCGGTCGACCTCAAGATCGGCACTACGACGGGGGTGTCCGGTCATGACCGGATGCTGACCGTTCGGGCTCTCGCCGACCCGGCGACCCGTCCCGGCGACCTCTCGCGGCCGGGCCACGTCTTCCCGCTGATCGCACGCGAAGGCGGCGTCCTGCAGCGTGCGGGACACACCGAGAGCACTGTCGACCTCTGCCGCCTCGCCGGCCTCGAGCCGGCGGGCGTGCTCGGCGAGATCACCAACGACGACGGCACCATGGCCCGCCGGCCGGGTCTGCGCCGGTTCGCCGAGGAGCACGGTCTCGTCGCGCTGTCCGTGGGCGACATCGTCCGCTTCCGGCGCGACCGCGGGTCGCTCGTCGAGCGGCTCGCGACGGGGCGGGTGCCCTCGGACCACGGCGAGTTCACCGCCGTCTGCTACCGGTCCGTCACGGACGGCACCGAGCACGTCGCCCTCGTCCTGGGCGACGTCCACCAGCGCGACACCACCGACCCGGACGAGCCCGTGCTCGTGCGGGTGCACTCCGAGTGCCTGACCGGCGACGTGTTCGGCTCCCGCCGCTGCGACTGCGGCGAGCAGCTCGACGCGGCGATGGCCGCGATCGGCCAGGCGGGCCGCGGGGTCGTCGTCTACCTGAGGGGACACGAAGGCCGCGGCATCGGACTGGCCCACAAGCTCCGCGCCTACACGCTGCAGGACGCCGGGCTGGACACCGTCGACGCCAACCTCGCCCAGGGCCTGCCCGTCGACTCCCGCGACTACGGGATCGGCGCGCAGATCCTCAGCGACCTCGGGGTGCTGCGGTTGCGCCTGATGACCAACAACCCGGCCAAGTACCGCGGGCTGATCGGACACGAGGTCGAGATCGTCGAGCGGGTCCCGCTCGTCGTGAAAGCGAACCCGGACAACCTGCACTACCTGGCGACCAAGCGCGCTCGAATGTCGCACGCATTCGGAGAGAGCGTGGTCTCGTGACCACCACCGACGGACTCGACGCCGACCAGAAGGCCCTGTTCAAGCGGGCCATGGCGTCCTTCCCCAGCGGTGTCACCATCGTGACCACCACAGCGCCGGACGGGAGGTGGTGGGGCTTCACCGCCACGTCCTTCTGCTCGGTCTCGATGGACCCCGCACTGGTCCTGGTCTGCCTCGCCGACACCGCGGAGTGCCATCCCGTGTTCGCCGAGGCCGAGCGGTGGATCGTGCACATCGTGCATCCGGACCACGCGGATCTCGCAGTCCGCTTCGCGACCCGGGGCGCGGACAAGTTCGCCGACGGCGGGTTCCGTGCGGACGAGCGCGGCCTCCCGGTCCTCGACCAGGCCTGCGTCGTCCTCGACTGCGTGCCCTACGCCCGGTACGACGGCGGTGACCACACCATCCTCGTCGGAGAGGTCCAGAGCACCACTGTGTCGGAGGATGTCCCGGCCCTGTACTTCCGGCGCAGTTTCCACGCCATCCCCGGCGTCGACTGAACGAAGCAGCGAGATGCTTCCATGACTGTCAACAGATCATCATTGGCTGTGTCCGGGTCGCGGTGAGCAGCCGGAAGGCCAGTCCACGCGCGCCGTGGCCGTGGCGCTGCTGATGATCACTGGCGTCGACCGCCTACGCCATCTGAGGAGGCCGCACAACGATCGCCGGAGAGGCCGATCCCTCCGTCGGCTCGCCGTAGAGCTCAGCGATGGTCGCCGCGTACCTGCGTTCGATCGGTCGGCGCCGCAGTTTCTGGGTCGGGGTCAGTTCCTCGCTGCCTGGTGTCCAGACATCACTCACGATCGCGAAGGCCTTGATCTGCTCCACCCGCGCGAGGTGTGCGTTCGCGGCGAGGACTGCGGTGGTCAGCTCCTCGCGGACCTCAGGGCGACGGGCGAGTTCCTCGAGCGACAGACCTGGGAGGCCGCACCGGCGCGCCCAGGCCGGGGCGTACACCGGGTCCAGGACGAGGAGCGCAGTGTTGTACCGACGCGCGTCGCCCACACAGACGGCGTGCCCGATCAGCGGGTGGGCGCCCGTGAGGGTGGTCTCGATCAGTGCGGGCGACATGTTCTGGCCCGCCGAGTTGATGATGATGTCCTTCTTGCGGTCGACGATCCGGAGGAACCCGCGCTCGTCGAGGGCTCCGAGGTCACCTGTCCGCAGCCAGCCGTGGTTGTCCAGGGCCGCTGCCGTGGCCTCCGGCTGGTTGCGGTAGCCGCGGGTCACGACGTCCCCGCGGACCAGGATCTCGCCGTCGGCGTCGAGCCGGATCTCGACGCCGGGAGTGGGCGGACCGGCAGTGCCGATACGGACGTGGTCGCGGCGGTTCACGGCGCCACAGCCACACGTCTCGGACATCCCCCACATCTCGGCGACCGGGAGTCCGATCGCGTGGAAGTACTCCAGCAGCGCGGTCGAACAGGGTGCCGCCCCGACGTTGAGCACAAGCGACTCGTGCAGCCCTAGTTCCTCGCGCCACCCCCGGAAGAACTGCGTGTCTGCCGCGTCTACCGTGCGGTCGAGCTCCTCCGGCACCGGGTGACCCGCTTGGACAAGTGCGACTCTACGCAGCCCAGCGTCAATGGCACGGCGCGCGGCGGACCACCGCTCCGCCGATTCAGCCTCAAGCGCGGCGTCGAGGGCGGACCGCAGCTTCTCCCAGACCCGCGGGACAGCGAAGAACCAGTGCGGCCGTACCTGCCGGAGCGCCGGAACCAACCGCGCCGGGTCGCTGCAGGTCGTTATGGTGAGCCCATACAGCACCGGGAGGTAGTGGTGCGCATGCCGCTCGGCGATGTGAGCGGCGGGCAGCCAGGACAGCGCACGACCGCCCTCGGGCAGACTGCTGAGCTCCATCGTCGCGCGCGTCGCCGCCAGGATGTTGCGGTGGGAGAGTTGCACGCCCTTGGGTGGGCCTGTGGTCCCCGAGGTGTAGATGATGGTGACCAGGTCCTCGGGGTCGATCTCGGCCACCGCAGCGGCACCGTCGAACCCAGGATCGAGGGCCATCAGCACGCCGAGGCCGCGCACACGGGCATCGGCACGTGAGTCGTCAACGACGACGATGTGGTCGCTCGGGACCAACCCCTGGGCCGCTGCCAGGATGCGATCCAGCTGTGCGGCCTCGGTGACGATGACCATGGCTTCGGAGTCGATCAGCAGGTGTCGTATCTGGTCCACGGTTGAGGTCGGGTAGACAGAGAACGGCGTCCCGCCCGCAGTGAGTACAGCGAGGTCGACCAAGTGGAACTCCGGCCTGTTCGACAGCAGCAGCGCGACCTGACGGCCGCGCCGCACGCCGAGCGCGCGTAGTCCCCCCGCGAGGGCGTCGGTGTGCGCCAGGAGCTCCGCCCAGGTCCAACCCACCACCCCGTCGAGGTCGGTCACCGCCGGCACGTCGGGGAGCCGCGCCGCAGTCGCCCGCAGACCCTGTGCGACGGTCGTCAGCTCTCCACGCTCAACCTGACCGCGTACACCCCGCATCGATCCACCTCCGTGTGGTACCGATCGGTACAGTAGTCGCAGCGTCTTGAACTGCAAAGTCTTGTGTCGCAGCCCGGCATATGAGTAGCGTCCTGGATCGACCGGTACAGTCGATCTGAGGAGAAGGAACATGGTCGTTCCCACGCTCAGCAAGTACGAGAACAAGTACGAGATCGCCACCTTCAAGCGGGACGAGTCGGGCGTCCTCGAGGTCACACTCCAGACCGATGGGACCGACTTCGTCTGGGGGATGGTCGCCCACGAGGAGATGCCGTACCTGCTCGAGGACATCGGCCGGGACCCCGAGAACCAGGTCATCGTCCTGACTGGCGCCGGCGACACGTTCATCCACTACGAGGACCTCGGCGGCGTCCAGATCGACCCGCCGATCTGGGCGAAGGTGCACTTCGATGCGAAGCGCCTGCTCATGGCACACCTCGATATCGAGGTCCCGATGATCGCCGCGATCAACGGGCCGGCGAGTGTGCACGCCGAGCTCGGGTTGCTCTGCGACATCGTCCTCGCCTCACCGAACGCCACCTTTCGTGACACACCACACTTCCCCAGCGGCCTGGTCCCCGGCGACGGGGTGCACGTCGTCTGGCAGGCGCTGCTCGGCCCGAACAGGGGCCGGTACTTCCTGCTGACCGGTCAAGAGCTGGACACTCAGCAGTCGCTCGACCTGGGTGTCATCAACGAGGTCGTCCCTCGCGACCAGCTGCTCCCCCGGGCCCACGAGCTGGCCCAGATGATCCTCGAGCGCCCACCGATGACCGTGCGCTACACCAGGGCCGCGCTGGTCCAGCAGCTCAAGCAGCTCATGACGGACAATCTCGGGTACGGCCTCATGCTCGAGGGAATGGCGGGGGTCCACTGGTGGCCGAAGGACTTCGGTAACAAGAAGCCCTGACATTCGGACCGAACGACGCCTGTGGAGGAGGAGCGCGCGTGGGCCCCCGTGCCGTGATCCAGCAGTACTTCGCTTTCGCCAACCAGGAACGGTGGCACGACCTACGCGAGCTCTTCCACCCGGATGCGACACTCTCGGCTGTCGGGGGTCGCCCTCGCCAGGGCCGCGACGACGTCATGACCTACTTCGACAAGGTCTTCGCCGCCTGGCCCCAGCACCACGATCAGCCCGGCCTCGTCATCGCCTCCGGTGACTCCGCCGCGGTCGAGATCGCCTTCACCGGCACCGGCCATGACGGCCGGCGGATCCACTTCGACGCAGTGGACGTGTTCCACTTCGCGCCCGATGGTCGGATCAGTAGCCTGACCAGCTGGTATGACATCGGCTACGTCCAGCGGTTCCTGCGTGCCGGCCGGTCGGCATGAGCAGGGCGGGATCGGCAGTGAGGTCCTCGGAGGAGAGCGGCTCCCGGGCGAAGGAGCGCATCGTCGCCGCCGCGGTGGAGCTCTTCTCCGAGAGGGGCTACCACGGCACCGGGGTCGCCGAAATCGGTGCACGCGCCAAGGTCGGACGCGGCGCGCTTTACCACCACATCAACAGCAAGGAGGAGCTGCTCTTCCGGGTCCTCAGCGCCTGCGTCGACGAGAAGCTCGTGACCGCGGCCGAACGCACCCGCCGCTCGCCCGGCACCACCGAGGAGAAGATCGGCGAGCTCAGCCGCGCCTTGATGACGGACATCGTCTCGCACCGCGCGGAGTGGACCATCTACTTCCACGACGCCGACAGGTTGACCGGCGACTACCGCAAGGAGATCCAGCGTAGGCGGGACCACTACGAGGACATCTGGCTCGACGTCCTCGCCGAGGGCAAGGCGACCGGCGAGGTCCGTGACATCGACCCCGTGATCGTCAAAGGAATCCTCGGCATGCACAACTATTCCTACATGTGGATGTCCTCGGACGGGAGGCTCAGCGCCGAGCAGGTCTCCGACGTCTACTGCGAGCTCATCGTCCGCGGCCTGATCGAGGGGCGATGAGTCTCACCACCGCCGGTGTGGAGTCCATGCTCAACCGTTGGGCCACCGTCCGGGGGGCGCAGCGGATCGCTGACGTCGTGCCGATGCCGGGGAACGCCGGACTCAGCTTCGGGTTCACGCTCCACGAAGCAGGGGGAGCGCACCGACGACTCGTCATTCGCCTCGCTCCGCCCGGGGTTCGGCGCCGCGGGAACACCGACGTGCTCCGCCAGGTCCCGCTCCTGCGAGAGCTGGACCGGCTTGCACCCTTCCCGGTCGCGGCAGTCCACTGGTGGGGTACGGACGCCGACGAGTTCGGCACCGACGCGTTCATCTCTGAACTCCTGCCCGGGCGCCCCCTCCACATGACCTCCGCCGCGCTATCGTGCCCGACACCGCAGGGCCCAGTCCCGTTGCTCGAACGCGCAGTCGACGCGCTCGCCGGCTTGCACCAGATCCCGCTGCCTGAAGCGCTGCGGAACTGGGACACCCCGGCCTCGGCCTCCGACGACATCGCAGCGGCGATCTCGCTGCTCGACCGCTCCCACGACGACGACGCTCGGGCGCTGTGCGAGCCACTCGCCGATCGGCTCCAGGAGTCTGTGCCTGAGGGCGTCGCGGTCGGGCTGCGTCACGGGGACTTCCAGACGAACAACGTCCTGTTCCACGACGGCGAGGTCAGCGGCGTCGTCGACTGGGAGCTGACCGGCATCGGACCGCAACTCCTCGACTTGGGCTGGCTGATCATGATGACCGATCGCCGCTGCTGGGATCCTGAGTACGCCGAGACGATTCGTGCAACCGCGGACCCCAGGCACCTGATCCAGCGCTACGCACAGGCTTCCGACACCGCGCGGCCCGAGCATGTCGAGTGGTTCACCGGCCTGGCCTGCCTGCGCTTCGCCGGCATCATCGCCTACAACCTGAGGCTGCACCGCGAAGGCAAGCGCACGGACGCCTACTACGAGGTACTCGCCCGCTCCCTGCCCCGGCTCGTCGGGCGGGGCCACGCAAGCTGCTCTGCGGCGGGGTCGACCCGGTGAGAGACCAGGTCGCCCTGATCACCGGTGGCAGCCGCGGACTCGGCTACGCCATCGCCGAGGGCCTCGCCGCGGCAGGTTTCGATGTGATCATTGCCAGTCGTCGGCTCGACGCCTGCCGACACGCCGCCGAGCAGATCATGGCTCGCCACGGCGTGGGCGCTCTCCCGGTGGCCTGCAATGTCAGCGATTGGGCTGCTTGCGACCGGCTCGTCGAGCGGGCCTACGACGAGTTCCAGTCGGTCGACGTGCTGGTGAACAACGCCGGGCTCTCCCCGCTGTACCCCAGCCTCGACGAGTTGAGCGAGGACCTCTTCGACAAGGTGATCGCGGTGAACCTGAAGGGGCCCTTCCGCCTCACCGCCGCGATCGGGACGAGGATGGCCGAGCTCGACGGCGGGTCCATCATCAACATCTCGTCCGTCGAAGCAGTACGTCCCAGCCCCGAAGCGCTCCCCTACGCCGCGGCGAAGAGCGGTTTGAACACCTTGACCAAAGGCTTCGCCCAGGCGTTCGGTCCCACTGTCCGCGTCAACGGGATACAGGCCGGGCCGTTCCTCACCGACATCGCCGAGCGCTGGCCGCCGGGCCTGAAGGAGACGATGGAGCAGAAGCTGGCCTTGGGGCGCTGCGGCCGTCCCGACGAGATCGTCGGGGCCGCCGTTTACCTGGCGACCGAGGCCTCGTCCTACGTGACAGGGGCCGTCCTGCAGGTCGACGGTGGCCGCCAATAGGCTCTTCTGCCGGATGTGTGGGCGCAGAGTGTGGCGTTGAAGCGTTGCTCATCTCGCTCGTTCGTGCGCAGTGAACCCTTTCAACCTGAAACCGTGCTGACCACGATGTCCGGCGCGGCCGCGTCGGGCTGGGTGCAGCGCCGTCCTGACCTGCCCCAGCGGAAACCGGCGTGCCACCGGGCGGGGTTCTGCAAGGTCCCGCATGCGGAACCTCAGCCAGGTTGAAAAGGGCGCAATATTTCCCAGCCGAGATCCGCGCCCCCTGCCGGTCACGAACCGGCGTTCGCCCTCTCGCGGCTGTCCGACCAGACCTCAACCACACCGCCGTCCGGGGCGGGCAGGCTCGGTCCGCATGAGGCCGACGCGGAGATCGTCCGCGGCACCGCCCGTAGCAGCGATGGCTGCTGCAGGCGGTTCATTGTTCGACGCTCAGGTCGACCGCGCCTGGGGGCGATTGAGCAGCGGCCCGCGCCCGGCGCCGACCCTGAGACCACACCGAGCGCACCGGGCACGATCACTCGGACCGGGCGCGCCCCCAGGACCGATGTCGGCGTGCCCCGCCTGCCACTCAACTAGCTGCATTGCCAATTGCTTCATGTGCAGCTACCTTGTTCGCAGCTACTGCCGTGCAGCGATTCCAATGGGGGAGGCCCTCCGTGGACTTCAGGTTCACCGACGAGCAGCAGATGTGGTTCGACACCCTGAGCACGTTCATGGAGAAGGAAGTCGGCCGGGAGTACATCCGGGAGCACGACGCGTCGCGCGTCTTCCCGGAGGAGGCCTACCAGAAGTTCGCTGAGCGCGGCTGGCTCGGCCTGCTGGTGCCGGAGGCCGAGGGCGGCCTCGAGGCGGACGCGGTGATGTACGCGATCTTCTGCGAGGTCATCGCCAAGTACAGCCTCGACTTCGCCGCGGCCATCATGACCTCGATGTTCACCGCGACGAACATCGCGCACAACGGCACCAGGGAGCAGAAGGACGCCTACCTGCCCGGATTCCTGAACGGCGACATCAAGTTCGCGATCTCGATCTCCGAGCCGGAGGCGGGTTCGGACGCGGCAGGTCTGGCGACCAAGGCCGTGCTCGACGGCGACGAGTGGGTCCTCAACGGCAACAAGGTCTTCTGCTCGGGCGCGCACCTGCCGGGGACCGTCATCAACCTGATGGCTCGCACGGGTTCGGACAAGCACGGCGGGATCAGCATGATCCTGGTGCCGAACGACACCCCGGGCGTCGACATCCGCAAGCTCGACACCATCGTGCGGCGCAGCCTCGGGACGACCGAGATCTTCCTGACCGACGCCCGCGTGCCGCAGACCAACATCATCGGCGAGGCAGGCATGGGCTGGACCTATGTCGGCCAGCACCTCGAGTGGGAGCGACTGAGCCTCGCCGCCACCTACGTCGGCAACGCCCGCACCGCGCTCGACGACACCGTCGAGTACACCAAGGCGCGCCACCAGTTCGGCCGTCCGCTGTCCTCCTTCCAGGTGCTCAAGCACCGGATGGCCGAGCGGGAGACCGAGGTCAACGCCGCCCGCCTGCTGGTCTACAGCGCGGCCACCAAGCTGGCTCGCGGCGAGCAGGCGCTCAAGGACGTGTCCATGGCGAAGGTCTACGCCGCGGACGTCGCCTATCGGTGCGCGTTCGACGGGATGCAGGCGCTCGGCGGGTACGCCCAGCTGCCCGAGTACGACATGGAGCGCTACTTCCGCGAGGCCAAGCACGCCATGGTCGGCGGCGGGACCTCCGAGATCCAGCGCAGCATCATCGCCAGGCAGATGGGTCTGTAGGCGACTTCCCATGAAGCGCTCCGACGGATGGTCCCGTCGGGGCGCTCGGGGATCCGGCTCGGATAACCTGCGATCACCAGATCGGCGGACGCCGCCCGGGCGGGCGTCCGCCGGCCGAGGTGACGACCGGATGAGGAGCGTATGGCGAGCAGACGCGGCGACGCCCGTCCGATTCCGGCGGGGAATGACACCGTGACCGCGCTCATCCGCGACTGGGCTGCCGAGCGCCCGGACCTCGACACGTGGGCCTACCGGTTCTTCGCCTCGGCCGTCGAGCTCGAACGCCGGCTGAGCCTGGCGCTGGAGCCGACCTTCGACGAACTCGGCATCCGCGGCGGCGACTATGAGGTACTGGGACACCTGCGGCGCGCCGGCAAACCCTATGAACGCACGCCGACTGACCTGAGCCGGCTCATGTTCCTGACCACAGGCGCCATGACCCGGCGTCTCGACCGCCTCGAACGAGACGGCTACCTGGTCCGAGCCCCCCATGGATCCGACCGGCGGTCGCTGATGGTCCGCCTGACACCGCTCGGTGTCACGATGACCGATCGCGTAGTGGAGCGGATCGTCCCGCTCCTGTCCGACCTGCTGGAACCCGTCCGCGGACGGATGGACGACTTCGAGAGCACGACCAGGATGATCCTCGAGCGGCTGGCCGGCACCGGTTGAGCGGCCCGAGCGAAATCGCCGAGCGAAGACCACCGCCGGTGCCCGGTGATCGCCCCGGCACAGCTGCTCCTGTCCGGCGCCGCAAGGGACGCGGGCGTGACGGTCTTGCACCCCGCGATGATCACCGGGAGGATTCCGCCGTGCGACCGCTCCTGACCACCTTCGGCTCGTTGGGCCTGGTGGTAGGCCTGGTCTGCGCTGCGCTCTCCCCGTACGTGACCCCCGACCCGGTCATCTCGATGCCGATGCGACGGACGAACGCCTACGAGTCCGCGGTCACCGTCAGCTACGACTGGTCCCCCGGTCTCGCAGTCCTCCCGGCCTCCGGTCTGCTTCTCGGACTCCTCCTCGGCACCGTCTTACACCTCAGAGGGTGGCGACTCCGCCGAGCGTGACATCCGATGTGCGTCTGACAGTGACGATCGCAGACCGTGGACCTGGGAGACCACCCGACTCCCCTCCGGCGGGTTCACGGTCGTCGACTGGCCCTCGTCTGGTGTCCACAGGAGTCAACGCGGCTCCGGCGGAGCACCCAGATCGTCCGCGAGTCCCGTGGTCAGCGCCGTCTCGGATGTCGTCGTGCCCGCCGCCACTCCGTGCTCGGGCATGGCCCGGTTGGCGACCTCCCGTTCACCGAGGAAGCACCCGTCGCCGGGCTAATGATCATCTCGGCAGCTCGGGATCCCTCGGAAGGCCGACCAGGAACCCGACGTCCGGGCGCTGCCAACCGCCGGGCTGCGCACTGGGAACCCGCCCCGCGTCCGCGGCGAAGTAGTCCCCGAACGGCGCCTGCCATCGCCCGGTCGGCCACCGCGGCGCCACATCCACCCCGAACTCGCGGGCACGCTCCGCGCTCCGCGCTCCCCGCAAGCCACCGCTGCTCACCGGTGAACCGCCGGTCCCACAGCCAGTCCCGCGCCGGATCGGTGGGGACCCATTCCGTGAGCACCTGCTCCACCAGCACCGTGTACGGGCCGCCGGCCTCCGGACCCAGCCCGTGGAACCCCGCCCACCACGCCCGGGTCCGCAGCCGGCGGTACCCGTCCGGTGGGACCGGCTCGTCGTGGAAGTCGATGTCCGACAGCCTCACTCCTCGTCCCGTCTGCGCACGGGCGCTCCCGACGACCTCGACACCCCACCCGACACCCGCACGACTCGTGTCCCAGCCGCGTCCGGAGCCGGCGGCAGGTCAGGCCACACATCGGTCACCGTCGCGGCAAGCGCCCGGATCGGGTCCGCCGCCAGCTCGGTGCGCGTCTCGGCGATCTCGTGCTCAAGCCACTGCACGACGACCGTCAACGAGCCCTCTGGCGGCAGCGGGGTCAGATAGAGCTCCACCATCCGATGGAACTGCCCCCACCTGCTCCCCGCCCCCATCACCAACAACGGCTCGTCCGGACCCCGCTCCGCCCGCCCCGTCGCACCGCGCCCGCCGCCGTCGACGTACGCCGCGCTGCGACCGTCGGAGAACACGACCCCGATGTGCAGCCCGGCCGGACGCGGAGCGAGCAGACCCGGCGGCACGCCCGGAAGGTCCCTCGGCAGGCGCGTCAGCGCCCGTACGGACAGGCTCACCCCCTCCGGCCAACACTGAACGCAGTCCAGCGCGATCACAGCCGTACCGCTCTGTCCGAGCCGCTCGTGCACCGGCAGGATCTTCGGAACCACCCAGTCCCACGGCGGCTGCGGGTGCGCATCCCGCCCCGTCGGACGCGCGTACAACGTCGCCGGTTGCAGACTCGCAGTCCCCGCCGCCAACGCCTCATCGAAGAACGACATCAGGCCCCCCTCGGCCGTACTCCCCCGCGATCAGCCTAGCCGCGGCTCATGGGCCCGTCGTTGTCGACGAGGACGACACCCGGGCCGACCTGCCCATTCCCCGGCCACGAAAGCCGCCTGCTCGACGCCTACGGAGTCGCACCCGACCCCGAGCGGCTGTTCTTCTACCGGGTCCTCTGGGACCTCACCTGATTCCCTCAAGGGGCGAAGACGCAGAACGGATGTCCCGCCGGATCCAGCACGACGGTCAGTCCCTCGTCGGCCGGCGGCTGGTCCGCCGGAACGGTCGCGCCGAGCTGACGCAAGCGGCGCACGGCGGCTTGCGGATCGTCGGCGTGGAGCTCCAGGTGCGTCTGCATCCCGACGTCTGGGCTTGGCTACGTCGGCGGCACGAACTTCGGATCGGCGTGCAGGACCAGCGTCAGCCCCGGCGCCGAGACGACCGTGGAGTCCTCCTGGAACTACGAGGCGGGGGCTGCCCGCATGCGGCGTCCTGGATGGCGTTCGGACCGCCGCGATCAGGGAGGTCAGCCTGCGACGGTGGAAGGGCCCGCCCACCGGCGCGGTGTGTCGGGCGCATAGCTGCAGGTGGTGCCGGTGTGCACGCCGTCTCGTAGGTGGGAGGCGAGCTCGGGGTGAACGCGCTCGATCCGGCGCAACGCATCCCTGATGCGGGCGGTCACGGTCTTGCGCGCGCGTTCGGTCTCGTCGCCGAGCCTGCGGGCCCGCCCACCGAGCCCGGTCGCGGCGCGCAGCTCGGCGATCAGCGCTTCGCGTTCCGCGGTGGCCCGTTCGGCCCGTTCGGCACTGCCGCCATCCGACTCCGCGATCTCGGCGTCGAGCTCGGCCAGCCGCCGCCGGTAGTCGGCGACTGCTCGGCGGTCGAGCACGGGGTCGGCGCCCGTCGCAGGGGCTTCGCGGCCGAGCAGCGTGAAAACGTGGACTGGGCGGCCCGGGACGGCGAGCAGGGTCGCGATGTCGCCGAGCCCCTTCGCGTCGGGCAGGTGCACCTCACGACCGTCGAACCTGAGCCGCCACATGCCGTCCACCAGGCGGAACGCGTCGCGCGCCTGCTCGGCAGGGCGCAGCTGCGCCAGCGCCCTCCTGCTCAGTTCCGCCCAGGCCGCGGTGCCGAGCCGGTCGTGTTGGGCGATCGCGCCGGTGAAGTGCTCGACCGCCGCCGCGGTCCGGCCGAGCACAACCTCGAGCGTGCCGAGGTGGTGGTCGACGGCGCCGTGGTAGGCCGCGCAGCCCCCGACGACGACGTGCAGGCCGGAGTGCGGAGCGAGCACGCGATGGACCCGTTCGCGCTGCTCGGTGCTTCCGACGGCGGAGAACACCACAGCGGCCGCCGCCGCGATCTCCAGGTCGTAGGCATCGGGGAGAACCCGCAGGGAGAACCCGCGGATCGCCGCGGCCGCCGCGGCGCGGTCGCCGGAACAGACGTGGTGCCACGCCTCCATCAGGGGGTACATCGGCCACAGCGGGTCGGCTGCCGGCAGGAAGTCCGCGATCGGGGCGAGGGGGCCGCCGAGAGCCCAGAGCGACCCGCGCAGTGTGCTGAACACGCCGTCGGCGTCCGGCAGGCCGATCGCCCTGCCCAGCTCCAGCGCCTCTGCCGAGGCCGCGGCGGCCTCCGCCACCCGTCCCGAGAGCTCGGCGAGCGTCGCACGCCTGCTCAGCGCCCCCCACCGACCCCTGGCGTGGCCGAGCCGCGACGCGAGCCGCACGTAGCGACCGAGCTCGGCCACCCCGTCGGGGTCGCCCTGCTCGATCAGCGCGCCGGCCCGCAGCAGCACCGCCTCGGCGGCGAGATCCTGGTCGGCCGCCCGTTCGGCCGCCGCGAGCAGCTCATCGAGGATCGGCAGCCGCACCGAGCCGGTGCCTGCAGCCCACATGACGTCGTGCCTGGCGAGCAGCGCGTGGGCCCGCGCGGCCGGGTCGGCGCCGGCGACCTCGACCGCCTCGGCAGCGGCGGCGGTGGCGCGGGCGAGGGCCTGCTCCGGCGCGCTGTGGAACACCGCCCGAGCCAGCGCGGAGAGCACCCTGGAGCGCAAGGCGGCATGATCACCGTGCGTGAGTAACCCGGCGGTCTCCTCCAACAACCCGATCCCGACCGGATCGTCGGTGCCGGAGCGCGCGCCGAGCGCGGCGATGCCCAACGCCGCCGCGGCGAGTGCCGCCGAGTCGGCGCAGCGCCGGGCGAGGGCGGCGGCCCGCAGGTAGGCCTCGCGGGTGGCGTCGGGCTCGCCGGCGCGGGCCCTGGCATCGGCGAGCCCGAGCAGCAGCTCCACGCGCCGGGCAGGGTCGGCCTCGACGTCGCGCAGCAGGCCGAGCGCCGTCGTGTAGTGGCGGGCAGCGTCCGCGTGCCCCAGTCGCGCCGTCGCCTCCTGCGCCGCCAGCACCGACCAGTGCAGGGCCTGGTGCGCAGCGGCGGGCCCGGCGGCGACGAAGTGCGCGGCCAACCGCGCAGCTCCGCCGACGGCGGCCGGGTCGGCCCCACCCGCCGAGAGGGTGAGCAGGGCACCCCCGACCACGCTGTGCAGCTCGGCGCGCCGAGCAGGCGCGACGTCGGCCAGCACCGTCTCGCGGTAGAGGTCGTGCGCGAAGCGCCACTGCCGGTCGATCGCGACGAGCACCCTCGCGTGCTCGGCCTCCTCGAGCAGGACGGCGACGGCCATCAGGTCGTCGGGACCCACCGCCGCCAGCAGCGCAGGATCGACGTCGAGACCGGCGACGGCGGCCAGCTCCAGGAGGCCGAGGCACGCCGGCGAGAGCAGCGCCAGGCGTATCCGCAACGTGTCGCGCACCCCTGTCGGAACGGCGTGCCCCTCGGCCACGGCGGCCGCCGACCAGCTCCCGCTCGCGACCAGCAGCCGGGTCAGCTCGCGGACGAAGAAGGGGTTGCCGGCGCACCGCTCCTGCACCGCCGCGGCCAGCCCGGCGTCGGGGACCGGCCCGGCGACCACGGCCATCAGCGCTGCGACGCCGTCGGCGTCGAGGCCGGCCAGCGGCAACGCAGGCGTCGACGCGGCCAGCGCCCGCAACGACGGACCGGCCTCCCCGTCGCGGTAGGCGCCGAGCAGCAGCACCCGCTCCGCGGTCAGCCCCCGGCTCAGCGACTCCAGGAAGCGCAGCTCGTCGTCGTCGACCCACTGCAGGTCATCCAGCACGACGAGCAGCGGCGCAGCCGTGACGAGCGCCGTGCGCACCGCCTCGAAGAGCCGGAACCGGGACTCCGCCACGTCGCCGCTGGTGGCGCGTTCGAAGAGGTCGGTCGCGTCGGGATCGAGATCGCGCAGCACCTGCGTCCACAACCAGTACGGCGGGGCGCCGGCACCCTCCCAGCCGACGCCCCGTAGCACGCGCACCCCGCGCGCGGCCGCCCGTCGCGCCTGCTCGGCGAGCACGGCCGACTTGCCGATGCCCGGCTCGCCGGTCACCAGCACCAGCCCGCCGGCCCCGTCGAGGGCATCCGCGAGCGCGGCACCGGTCGTGGCCAGTGCCGCGTCCCGGCCGACCAGCCGGGCGGACTGCAGGATCCCCATAGGACGCCATCATCGACCGGTCAGGGGCGCAGCTCCAGCACCAGGTTCAGCGGAGCATCGACGGGCACCCTGCGTACGTGGGTGAACCCAGCGGCCGCCGCGGTCTCGCGCAGCAGTGCCTCGCCTGCCTGCGTGCCCAGCGGCGCGGGACCACCCGTGCCGGCGGTCTGGGAGACGGCGTTGGGTGTGCAGATCAACGTGGACACCGCGTAGGACATCCGGCCGGACGGCGTCAGGTTGTCCTCGACGCGATCGGCGGCGAGCGGCTCGACGAGCATTACCGCGCCGTCGGGCGCCAGCACGGTGCGGGCCTGGACCAGCGCGCCGACCGGATCGCCGAGATCGTGCAGCGAGTCGAAGAACGTGACCAGCGTGTAGCCGGATCCGGGCAGGTCGGTGGCCGTCCCCACCTCGAACCGCACCCGGTCGGCCACGCCGGCCTCGGCCGCGGTCTTGCGGGCCTGCACCACCGACGCCTCGTGGTAGTCGATGCCGAGGACCCGCGCAGCAGGGAAGTGCCCCGCGACGGCGAGTGTCGGCGTGCCGTAGCCCGCGCCGACGTCGATGACGGAGCCACCGGCAGCGAGCGTGGCCGTCACGGACCCCAGCTGGTCGAGCGCGGCACCGATCAGCTCCGGCGGCAGCGCGACCCGGGTCAGCGCGTCGCTGCCGTGCCAGAAGAGCGCGTCGTGGCGGTGCCAGCCGAAGCCGCGACCGGCCGCGAACGCGGCGGCGAACTCGTCGAAGCCGGCACCCATCGAGCGGAACATGTCGGTGCAGGCATCGACCATCGCGAGGCCGGGTCCGTGCAGCAGCGCGCCCGCCACCCCGTCGGGCAGCAGGAACGTCCCGCCCTCCGGCTGGTAGGTGAGGTAACCCCCGGCCGCCTGCGCGCGGCACCACTCACGCACCAGCGGCTCGGCGACCCCGGTGCGGCCGGCCAGCTCGGCCGCGGTCACGGGCCCGGCGCCTGCCAGCTCCTTCCACAGGCCCGCGCGCGTGCCGAGCGCGACGAGCAGCACGCCGAGCGAGCCCGCCAGCTCGTCCACGAGCTGGCCGACCACGGCGTCGGGTGTCCGTTCCTCGATCGCGGTGTTCATCGTGTACCTCCGGTTGGCTGTTCCGTCCTCTCTGCGGCGCGAGATCGGGCCTCGCGGGCCGCTAGGCCGGAACTCGCGCCTGTCAGGTGAACCCACCGGAAGAAGGAGAGAGACCATGTTCCTCAGCGCCTACCACTTCGACGGCGACCCGACGACGCTCCTCCCGGCGTACGACCGGATGCAGGAGGGCTTCCCTCCCGGAATGTTCGACCTGCACGCCTGCGTCGTGACGGCGTCCGGCATCACCGTCTACGACGGCTGCCCGAGCAGGGAGGACTTCGAAGGGTTCTCCGCCGGCGACGACTTCCGCTCGGCCGTCGCGGCAGCGGGGCTCCCGCAGCCGCGGATCGAGCCGCTGGGCGAGGTCCACTACGCCGTCGCCGGGAAGACGGTGCTGCAATGACCCTCGGCACCGACCTGGCCGGCCTCGACGCCACCGCACAGGCCGAGCTGGTGCACAGCGGCGAGGTTTCGGTAGCGGAGCTCGTCGACGCGGGGATCGAGCGCATCGAGCGGCTGAACCCGCAGCTCAACGCCGTGGTCGTCCCCCTGTTCGAGCACGCGCGGGACGCCGTGCGGAGCGGTGTCCCCAGCGGGCCGTTCGCCGGGGTGCCGTTCCTGCTCAAGGACCTGGTCGTGGAGATCGAGGGCACGCCGTTCCACGAGGGATCGCGGTTCCTGCGCAATCACGTTTCGTCCTACACCTCAGAGCTGGTCAGGCGGCTGCGGCGGGCCGGGCTCGTGGTGCTCGGCAGGACCGGCACGCCCGAGTTCGGGATGGCCCCGACGTGCGAGTCCGCCCTGTACGGCCCCACCCGCAACCCGTGGGACCCGGCGTACTCGACGAGCGGATCGAGCGGTGGTTCGGCCGCCGCCGTCGCGTCCGGGATGGTGCCGATGGCACACGGCAACGACCTGGGCGGCTCGCTGCGGTTCCCGGCGGCGGCGTGCGGGCTGTTCGGGCTCAAACCGACCAGGGCCCGCAACCCACTCGGCCCCGAGTACGGCGACGCGCTGTGCGGATGGGCCGCCGAACACGCGCTCACCGTCTCGGTGCGCGACAGCGCGGCACTGCTCGACGCCACCGCGGGCCCCATGCTCGGCGATCCCTACCCGGCGCCGCCATTGGCCAGGCCGTTGCTCGCCGAGGTCGGCGCCGATCCCGGCAGGCTCCGCATCGCGTACAGCCCGCGGACACCCGGCGGAGCCCCCGGCCACACCGACTGCATCGCGGCGCTCGACGACGCGGTCGCGCTCTGCGCCTCGCTGGGCCACGAGCTGGTCGAGGCCGACCTGCCCGGGCTCGACGAGACCGTGGGGGCCGCGATCGGGACCGCCTTCGACAGCGCGACGGCGTGGATCGTCGGATACTGGGTCCGGCGCCTCGGCCGCCGACCCGGCCCCGACGAGCTGGACCCGCTGACCCGCGCCTACTGGGAGCGGGGCGAGCAGGTCAGTGCGGCCGACCACCTCCTCGCCGTGACGGACCTCCAGGCCTTCGCCCGCACGGTCGCGCGGTTCCTCACCGGCTTCGACGCCTGGCTCACCCCCACGATGTCCGAGCCACCCGCGCTGCTCGGCGAGATCACCTCGACGCCGGAGGAACCGTTGCGGGCAGCCGAGCGCGGCGCCGACACGGTGGCGTACCCCCTGGTCGTCGCGAACATCACCGGGAACCCGGCGATGTCGGTACCGCTGCACTGGAACGCTGCAGGCCTACCGATCGGCGTCCACTTCCTGGGCCGGTTCGGGGACGAGGCGACGCTCTTCCGCCTGGCCGCCCAGCTTGAGCAGGCCCGGCCGTGGGCGCACCGCCGCGCCCCGCTCCACGCGACCCACCACGAGCCGCGGTATCGCGCGGAAACGGGCGGCGAGGTGCCCTCCCTCGCTGGTCGCCGTCGCGACCGGTGAGCGGTTCTGCCGGAATGGAGCGCTCTAGACTGGCCAACGTGGCCGGCATCCTGAGTGTGGCCGTCGCGCAGCCCGAGATCACGCCGCATGCCGTGGCTGACAACGCATATCAGCATGCGAGGGCAATAGCTGCCGCCGCGGCTCGGCTGGTGGTGTTCCCCGAGCTGTCGTTGACCGGATACGAGCTGGACGCCGATCCGATCGGACCGGATGACCCGCGACTCGACCCCATCACGGACGCCTGCGTCGAGGCCGGCGCCGTGGCCCTGGTCGGCGCGCCGGTGCGTAGCGGGCAGGGTACGCACATCGCGATGATCCGGGTCGACGCTCGCACGCGTGATGTCGTCTACCACAAGCAGATGCTCGGTGGCGGAGAACCACGACGCTTCTCCCCTGGGCCGGGGCCTGTCGCCATCAACGTGGACGGCTGGCGAGTTGGGGTGGGCATCTGCAAGGACACGGGCTCGCCGCTTCACATCGCCGCCACAGCCCGCTTGGGAATCGACCTCTACGTGGCGGGCCTGGTGCACCTTCCAGAAGAGCTCGCCGAACAGGACGCCCGAGGCTTCGTTCTCGCACGCACCTGTGAGTCCTACGTGGCATTCGCCGGCTTTGCGGGTGCAACAGGCGACGTGTTCTCACGGACAGCCGGCAACTCGACCATCTGGTCTCCAGACGGCACACTGCTGGGTCGCGCCGGCGACCGGCCCGGCGACCTCGTATCAGCGAACCTGGAGCCGTCTCCCTGAGCCCAGGGCAGGAGTCAACCGAACCCCGGGCAGTCCCCTCCCACAGCTCAACCCGCCACACCGCCTGGCCTGTCGACAACATCCCTGGTCACCACGACTACGGTGGTGTCTCACGGACCAGGTTGTGGAACGCGCAGAGGCCTGCGCCGTTGTCCAGTG
>Ga0068863_100000704_pt1 | contig 33679 bp, 31 predicted proteins | sample KBSSwiS62_FD_66596 | JGI IMG/M metagenome (GOLD analysis project Ga0068863, IMG submission 66596) | Switchgrass rhizosphere microbial communities from Kellogg Biological Station, Michigan, USA - KBS Switchgrass S6-2 | ecosystem: Host-associated > Plants > Roots > Rhizosphere > Soil ... | reverse complement strand
CGTCGCAGGCGGTGGCAGGCGAGCGGCAGATCCGGCCGTTTGTCGGGACCACGTTCGAAGGCAGCACGACCTTCATCGACTCCGAGAACGCCGTCGGGAAGGCTCACGGGCTCGTCGGGGTGAGCGCGGTGTGGCTGCGGGAAATCTTCGGGGTCGAAGTCGATCTGGCGCACGTCAACGGGTTCTTTCAGGCGGGCGATCGACGCCTGGTGCTCGACAGCCGCGTGACGACGCTGATGGGCAACGTCGTGGTTGCGGCGCCGGCGCGAAAAACCCAATACGGGTTGCGGCCGTACCTGTCGGGCGGCGCGGGTCTCATGTGGACCCACATCGGGTACGTCTTCGGGGTGTTCCAGGTGGCCGAGACGATGGGCGCTTTGGACCTCGGCGGCGGGGCGCAAGGATACCTCACGAACCGGATCGGTGTCGGCTGGGACGTGCGACGGTTCAACAGTCTGTCGAAAACGGGCGAGCCGGGCGCCACCACGACCGGGAAAGAGCAATTGTCCTTCTGGCGCGCGAGCATGGCCCTGGTGATTCGGTACTAAGATGAGATTGACGATGACCTGTGCGCGCACAATCGCGCTGATGATGCTGGTGGCGGGCGCTGCGGTTCTGCAGGCCGCCGACGCGGAGCTGCGGATCACGCCGACCGTCAGCCACGATCGCCTCCTCGTCACCTGCGAGCTCGAGGGCGCCGACGTCACCGCCGTGCGCGAGGCGATCGCGAGCGGTCTTCGCACGACCTTCACCTACGAACTGGAACTTCGGACCATCGTCCCCGGCTGGTTCGATCGCACCATCATGACCACCGTCGTGGCGATGAGCGATCAGTACGACAACCTGACGCGCCGCCACACGCTGTCGCGAACGATCGATGGCCGCATCGAAGACATGACGGTGACTGAAGACGAGGGCATCGTCCAGACCTGGCTGACGAAGCTGAATCGCGTGCCGGTCTACGACACCTCCCGCCTCGACGCGACCCGCGACTACTACGTGCGCATCACCAGCCGCGCGCGGCCGTTTGGCGGCTCGCTGCTCGGCCTGACGCGGACGGTCACTGCCAGCGCCAAGTTCACCATCGTACGTTAGGACGGTCGACGCCGCGGGTGCTGCGTATGATCGTGGCCTTTTGCTATAGTCGCGCGCCAGCATGTTCGGGCTCTTCTACCCCTACGGCATCGTCCTGCAGGCCATCGCGCTCCTGCACTTCGCGCGCCGCCGGCCGGACATGTACTGGCTCTGGATCATCCTCATCGGCGGCGGGCTGGGCGCGCTCATCTACATCGTCATCGAAGTCGCTCCCGACGTCGGGCTCGTCCGCGGCGCGTTCCAGGTGTTTCCACGCCGCAAGCGCATCAGGGAGCTCGAAGGGCTGATCGTCGACAACCCGTCGGTCGGCAACTACGAAGAGCTCGGCGACCTGTGTCTCGACGACGGCCAGTTCGCGCGGGCGCGCGACTGCTTCGATCGAGTCATCGCGCGAAGCGACGAGATCGACCCGCGATACCGACGCGCGTTGTGCGAGCTGGCGCTCGACGATGTCACAGCCGCGGCCGCCGATCTCGAGCAGGTCGTGTCACGCGATCCCAAATACGATTACCAGCGCGCCACCGGGCTGCACGCGCACGCCCTGGCCAGGCTGGGGCGGCGCGACGAAGCCGACGCGCTGTTCCGGGACGTGCTGGCAAACTCGACGCTCTCGGAAACGCAGTACAACTACGCCTGCTTCCTCGCGGCGACCGGCCGCGCCGCCGAAGCGCGGGAATGGGCGGAGCGCATCCTGCGGAAGAAAGCGACGATGCCCGACTACATCCGCCGGCGCGAGCGGCCGTGGTTTCGGAAGACGGCGGCACTCCTCAAGCGGATTCGCTGACGCGCGGCTTCAAGCCTACTTCCGCTTCGCGAGCAGCCCCTCCATCTCGTCCATGATGCGGTTCATCTTCTTGACCGTCAGGTCGAGCGGCTCGTCGGTCGTCATGTCGACGCCGGCGTCCTTCAGCAGGTCGACCGGGTACTTCGACCCGCCAGCCGAGAGAAACGCCAGATAGCGCTTCTTGGCGTCCGGATCGCCGGCCTTCACTTTTTCGGCGAGCGCCGAAGAAGCTGTGAACGACGTGGCGTACTGGAAGACGTAGAAGTCGCGGTAGAAATGGGGGACGTAGCTCCACTCGTGCGCGACGTAGTCGTCGACGATCGTCACGCCTTGATCGTGGCCGTAGTATTTCTTCGTGATGTCCAGGTACAGCTTCGCCAGGCCGTCGCCGGTGACCGGCTCGCCCTTCTCGGCCCTTTCGTGCATGCGCAACTCGAACTCGGCGAACTGCGTCTGCCTGAACACCGTCCCCTTGATGTTCTCGAGGTAGTTCCCCAGCAGCGACAGGCGTGTGTCGTCGTCCTTGATCTGGCCGAGCATGTAGTCGATGAGCAACGCTTCGTTGAAGGTCGACGCCACTTCGGCCACGAAAATCGGGTAGCCGGCGAGCGGAAACGGCTGCATCTTGTTCGACAAGTAGCTTTGCATCGTGTGGCCGAGCTCGTGCGCGAGGGTACTGACGTCGGCGTACTGCCCGTTGTAGTTGAGCAGCATGTACGGGTGCACGTCGTAGGCGCCGCCGTCCGAGTAGGCGCCAGACGCCTTACCCTCGTTGGGAAACAGGTCGATCCACCGGCTGTCGAACGCCCGGCCGACGGTCGCCTGGTAGTCGTCACCGAGCGGCGCCACCGCCGCCAGCACGAGCTTCTGCGCTTCGCCCGGCGTGTACTTCAGATCGACCGACGCGACCAGCGGCGCGTAGAGGTCGTAGTAGTGCAGCTGATCGAGCTTCATCATGCGCTTCCGCAGCTTCAGGTAGCGGTGGAAGGTCGGCAGGTTCTTGTTCACGCCGTCGACCAGCCGCGTGTAGACCGATGCCGGGATGTTCGGGCCATCGAGCTGCGCCGCGAGGTCCGACGGATACTTTCGCGCCTTCGCGAAGAACTGGACTTTCAACACTTCGCCGCTCAACGACGTACCGAACGTGCGGCCGAACGAACCGAGCGCGGTGAAGAACGTCGACATCACTTTCTGGCGATCGGCGCGGTTCGGCAGCGCGCGCAGTTCGCCGAATGCCGCCTGATCGAGCTTGACGCTCTTGCCCGTGCTCAGCGTCACCGTGGGAAACGGGAAGTCGGCGTTGGAGAGGATGTTGTACAGGCTCGACGGATTGCCGGCGAGCGGCCCGGCGTCGGCGAGCAGTTTTTCCTCCGCGTCGCTCAGCGTGTGCGAGGCGCGGCGAAAGACGTCCGAGAGGTAGAAGCCGTAGACCTTCAGGCGCGGATCGGTGGTGACGAACGTCGTGACCGTTGCCTGACCGGTTTTCAGGAGCTCCGGCTCGATGAACGACGACTCGGCGCTCACGGCGGCGGCCAGCTGGTTCATCTCCTGCCGCATGGCTTCGTGCGCGGAATCGCGCGTGTCCTGATCGGCGAGCAGGCTGGCGTAGGTGTAGAGGCGGCCCAGTTCCTTGGCCAGCGACGCCTGCAGATCGAGCGTGTCCGCGAGCGTCGCAGCGGATTTGCCCAGCTGACCGTGATACGGCCGCAGCTTCTGCGCGTCAGCGGCGAGCGTGTCCTTCGCGGCCCGCCAGGCGGCGGCGCTCGGGTACAGGTCAGTGAGATTCCATTTGTATTTGTCCGGCGTCTGCGACCGGTCGCGGCTTTGCGCGCCGGCGGCGATCGTCAGCGCAGTCAGGACGAGTGCGACACACAGCGGGCGGATCGTCGACGTTTTCAGAGTGCGCATCGAGTGATTCTGGCACAGTCCGTCAAAGCCCAGCGGTGACCGAAAGCGGACAGCGGTCGCCTACGCGATCAATAAGGGGTACGGTCGCACGGATCACTTGAACGCGAGGTAATATTTGGCGATGTGGTCGCCAGTGCTCGTTCTGTGCGCGCTACTGTGGTCAGCTCGGCCCGCTGTCACGATCACTCTCGCGCATGGCACCGACCGCGAGCGACAGACCAAAGCGCTTCTGGAGCAGGTGCTCGACTCCTACGATCTGAGCAAGTACACCTTTACGCGTCAGGTCGTGATCGAGGAGCGGGCGATCAATCACGCGTTTCCCGTGCTGACGCTGAACGTCCGCTTCGCCCAATCGGCTGACGAGTTGCTATCGTCGTATGTGCACGAGCAGCTGCACTGGCACCTGAGGGCGCGCGGCGCCGATCAGCAGGAAGCGATCGCCGAGCTCAGGCGGATGTACCCGGGCGCGCCTGTCGGCTTGCCGGAAGGTGCGGACACCGCGGTCAGCACGTACGGCCACCTGGTCGACTGCTATCTGGAGATCCAGGCCGACCGCCTTTTGATCGGGCCGGAGCGCACCGGCACCGTGATCAATAACAAGGGTCACTACACTTGGATCTACAAGACCGTTTTCGAGGACGAACCGAGAATCGCGGCCGTGGTCCGCCGACACCATCTGGAAGACAAATAGCATCACGCGGTCACGCCGCGCGCCGCGCGCGGATTCGCCGTTGCGCCGGACACGATCGTTCCCGATGCTGGAGCCTTCGATATGCCGCCGACACCTCGCCTCAAGTCGATCGATGTGCTGCGTGGCCTCGTCATGGTCCTGATGGCGATCGATCACGTGCGTGTCTACTCGGGCCAGCCGGCCGGCGGGCCAACCGCGGGCATCTTCTTCACGCGGTGGGTCACGCATTTCTGCGCACCGGCGTTCGCGTTTTTCGCCGGCACGAGCGCGTTTCTGTACGGCCGCCGGCTGGGAGACACCGGCGCGCTCGCACGCGCGCTCGTCACGCGCGGCCTCGTGCTGGTGGTCCTCGAGTTGACCGTCATCCGGGTGGCGTGGACGTTCAACGTCGACTTCGCGCACTACCTGCTGGCCGGCGTCATCTGGATGCTCGGCGTCTGCATGGTGCTGCTGGCGGCGCTGGTCTGGCTGCCGATCACGGCCATCGCCGCCTTCGGCCTGTTGATCATCTTCGCGCAGAACCTCGCGGGCCTGGCGGCGCAGGCGCTGCCGGAATGGGCGGCGAGATTCCTCTACTTCGGCGGTGTGTTCACGCTTGGCGCCGGTGGCCCCGCCGTCGCGGTGCTCTACTCGATCGTCCCCTGGATCGGCGTGATGGCGGTAGGCTACGCCTTCGGCGCCATCCTGATTCGCGAGCCCGAAGGACGGGACCGAATCTGCCTACGGATCGGTCTGGCTGCGACCGCGCTCTTCCTGGTGGTCGGCGGGATTGTCGTCCTGGTACAGCCGGCAGGTCCCGGCGCGCCGCCGGCATTGTTCCGGCTGCTGAACCAGCAGAAGTATCCGGCTTCGCCGTTGTTCCTGTTGATGACGCTCGGTCCGACCATCGCCCTGCTGCCGCAAGCCGAGCGCGCCCGCGGCGTCGTCGGCAACGTGCTGGCCGTGTTCGGCCGCGTGCCGCTGTTCTACTACCTGCTGCACATCCCGCTGATTCACGCGACGGCGCTGGTCGTGTCGCTCGTTCGTGAGGGTCGCGTGAATCCCTGGCTCTTCGGCAACCACCCGATGATGCCGCCGCCGGTTCCGAACGGGTACAGGTGGAGCCTTTCGTTGCTGTACTTCGTCTTCACCGTCGTCGTGGCCATCCTGTACGTGGCGTGCCGATGGTTCGCTGAGCGGAAGGCACGCCACCAGGGCGCCTCGCCCGTCATGGAGCTTTCTTCCGCGGGGACGCAGGCAACGTCAGCGCCGATCTAGGCCAGCTCGAGGTTCACAGCTTTCGCTGCTCGGAAAAACAGCCGATGATGGGAATATGGGTGCCTTGAGAGGCCCTCGCCCTTCTCGCAACCGCTACCAAGACTTCCGCCGCGACTACCGGCAGCAACGACTGGACGACGCGGCCGAGAGCGGGAGCCGTCCGGACACCGAATCGCCCGACCAGCGTCGCGGCAAGCGGCGGGAATACGTGCGCGAGTACCTGAGCTGGCTGTGGCCGCACCGGTTCGCGGTGGCCACGGTCTTCATGCTGGCGCTGTTGACCGCCGGCCTTCAGATGATCGAGCCGTTGTTCATCCGGTTCATCATCGATCGCGTCCTCCTCAACACAGCCCTGGACACCGCATCGCGCCTCGCTCACCTCCATCGCGCGGGCCTGGTCTACCTCGCGGTGATCTTCGCGAGCAGCTTGTTCGGCGTGCTCAAGGACTATCGACAGCGTCTGCTGAACGTGCGCGTGATGCTTTCGTTGCGACAGTCATTGTTCCACCGGCTGCTGCACCTGCCGCTGCCCAAGCTCTGGGACATGAAGACCGGCGGCATCCTGTCGCGGCTGACCGGCGACATCGACACGACGACGGGTCTCATGCAGATGGCGATCGTCTCGCCGGGCGTGTCGATCATCCGCCTGCTGATCGCGATTGTCGTGCTGCTGACGATCAACTGGCGGCTGGCGCTGACGGCGCTCGCCATCGTTCCCGGCGTGATGCTTCTGAGCTTCATCTTCGCGAAGCGCGTCCGGCCCATCTACCGATCCGTCCGCAAGGACGCGGAGCTGATCGACGGCCGCGTCGGCGAGACCTTCTCGGGAATACGTGTGGTGCGGGCGTTCCGGCGCGAGCTGCGGGAGCTGCGCGAATACATGCTCGGCCGCCACACCGTGCTGCGCAAGGAACTGTTCGCGCAGCGGCGCGAGCTGTTCCTCTGGACGACGTGGGGGTTGCTGCTGGCCGCGGTCAACCTCGTGATCCTCTGGTACGGCGGCTATCTGAACATCGTCGGCGGGGCATCGATCGGCGACATCATGGCGTTCCAGTGGTACACGTTCCTGCTGCTGAACCCGGTGTGGCAGATTGTCAACTCCTTTTCGGAGATTCAGCGCTCGCTCGCCGCGATGGAGCGCGTGTTCGAAGTCCTCGCGATGGAGAGCGACAAGCCGGACCGGCCCGATGCGCGCGACGCGCCGACGATTGTTCGCGAGGTCGTGCTCGATCGGGTCGATTTCGAGTACCGCGAGGGTCAGCCCGTCGTGCGCGATTTCGACGTCGTCGTGCCCGGCGGAACCGTGGTGGCGCTGGTCGGGCGCAGCGGCGCCGGCAAGACGACGGTCACGGACCTCGTCGCGCGGTTTCACGATCCGACGCGCGGGCGCATTCTGCTCAACGGCACCGACATCCGCGAGTTCCGGCTGCACACTTATCGCGACCTGCTGGCGATCGTGCAGCAGGACGTGTTTCTCTTCGACGGATCGGTGCGCGACAACATCGCCTACGGACGGCACGACGCGACCGACGCCGAGATCGAGGACGCCGCCCAGCGCGCCAACGCGCACGAGTTCATCGTCAGGCTGCCCGAGGGATACGAGACCACCATCGGCGAGCGCGGCGTCAAGCTGTCGGGCGGACAGCAGCAGCGCCTGGCGATCGCGCGGGCGATCCTCGCGTCGCCGCAGATCCTGATCCTCGACGAGGCGACCAGCAATCTCGACACCGAGAGCGAGCAGCTGATCCAGGCGTCGATGGCCACGCTGCTCGCCGGGCGAACGACGTTCATGATTGCGCATCGCCTGTCCACGATCCGGCGCGCCGATCTGATCCTGCTGATGGAGGACGGCTGCATCATCGAGCGCGGCACACACGAGGAGCTGATGGCGCGGCGCGGCGTCTACCATGCGATGGTGCTGCGTCAGATGGCGTCGCACGAGGAAACGATCGACGATGCGTGGGCGCACGATGCCGACCGTGCCCTTCCCTGACTGGATCGAGCCGATGGCCGCGACGCTCACGCAAGAGCGGTTCAGCAGCCCGGAGTGGATCTTCGAGCGCAAGTTCGACGGCATCCGGCTGCTCGCCTTCAAGCAGGGAGACGACGTGCGCCTCTTCTCCCGGAATCGCCTGCCGCAACACTACCCCGCCGTGGCCGCGGCGATCGCGGCGCTCCCCCATCGCGACCTGATCCTCGACGGCGAAGCGACCTGGCGTGCCGAGGACGCCGCCGGCTACTACGTGTTCGATATCCTCTGGCTCGACGGGCGCGAGGTGATGGCGCTGCCGCTCGAACAACGCCGCTCGCTGCTCGCCGGCCTGCCGCTGCGGCCGCCTCTGCAGCGAGTGCCCACGCTCGAACACCCGAAGCCGTGGGAACACGCCTGCCGCGAAGGCTGGGAAGGGGTCATCGCGAAGCGGCGCGATTCGCAATACGAGCACCGCCGATCGCCGCACTGGCTGAAGATGAAATGCGAGGCGTCGCAGGAGCTCGTCGTCGGCGGGTTTACGGATCCTCAGGGCGGCCGCGTCGGCCTCGGCGCGCTCCTGGTCGGCTATTTCGACGGCGACGACTTCGTCTTCGCCGGCAAGGTCGGCACCGGCTTCGATACCAAGCTCCTCCTGGATCTCCGTGCCCGGCTGGACGCGACGGAGATCGAGAACACTCCGTTCACGAGAGCCATCGGACTCCCGCGCCTGCGCGCCCATTGGGTGCGACCTGAGATCGTGGTCCAGGTCTCCTTCATCGAATGGACAGTACACGGCAAGCTTCGCCATTCCCGGCTCATCGGCATCCGGACGGACAAGTCGCCACGCGACGTCGTACGGGAGACCAGGAGTTCTTAACCGAAGGTCAGGAGATCGGAAGTAACCTTCTAGGAAAAAAACCTCTGATCTTCTGAGCTCCTGTGAAGACTTCTGATCGTGCGTCCGTCCCCGTGATCACACACCCCGAGAAGGTGTTGTTTCCCGACGATGGGATCACAAAAGGAGAACTGGCGGCGTACTACGAGGCGATCGCCCCGATCATGCTGCCGCATGTCAGCGCGCGTCCAATCACGATGGAACGCTATCCGGCAGGGATCGACAAGAAGGGGTTCTGGCAGAAGGACGTGTCGAAGGCCTTTCCGCCGTGGCTGGAGCGGATCGCGGTCCCCAAGAAAGACGGGACGGTGCACCATCCGCTCGTGGGCGACACGCGGTCGCTGCTCTGGGTGACCAATCAGAACACGATCACCCAGCATGTCTGGACGTCACGCGCGCCGAACCTGTATTACCCGGACGTGTGTGTGTTCGATCTCGACCCGTCCAAGGAAGACGAGCCCGACGAGTTGCGCGCGGCCGCACTGGCGCTTCGGGATCTGCTGAAAGAGCTGGGGCTCGTCACGTGGGTGAAGACGTCAGGCTCCAAAGGTTTTCACATCCTGGTCTCGCTCGACGGCCGTGCCAGGATGGGCGAGGTCGCGCGATTCGCACATGCGGTCGGCGCGCTGCTGGTTGCGCGGCAGCCGGAGCGATTCACCCAGGAATTCAGCAAGATCGATCGCGGCGGGCGGATTCTCGTCGATACGGGACGTAACGGTTACAGCGCCACGTTCGCCGCGGCGTACACCGTGCGCGCGAAGCGCGGCGCGCCGATCTCTGCGCCGTGCACGTGGGCGGAAGTGGAGCGCGGCGAGGTCCAGCCGCGGACGTTCACGCTGCGGACGATGGCCGACCGCGTGGCGACAGTCGGCGACCTCTGGTCCGAGCTCCATCAAGGCGGGAGTTCCTTGCGGCGGCCCATCGAGCGGCTGCGAAAACTGTCGGCACAGCAGTCCTAAAGGGCTGCGCCACGAGTGTCATGCCGCCGCCTTGAGCGCTGACTCGTGCGACGAGGCCTGGGCGAGCGCGCTTCCACGTGCGTAGGCTACGACCGACAGCAGCACACCCACCACGAACGGCACCACCGCCGGCGCCAGCGAGCCGCCCATCGCCGTAATCACCGTCGCGCCCACCATGATGATCGTCAACCCGGCGGCGGCCACCGGCGTGAGCACGCGCTTGATGCGCAGCAGTTCCGGCAGGACCAGGCCAATCGCCCCGAGCACTTCGCACACGCCGATGAACCGCAGGAACAACCCCGGCAGTTCGACCGGCCCCTTCATCATCTCGATCGGCATGACGAGCTTCATGCCACCCGCGAACAGAAAGAGCGCCGCCAGCAACCCCTGAATCGACCACAGCGCAATCCTGGATGTCCGTGTCATCTGCTTCATGTCCGTCCCTTCCTTACTGACACGTCGAACGAGCGGGCGCCAGATCGACACGTCTGGATGTCATTGAGTGGCTTACATTTAGCGTGACGTTTCGGTACAATCCTGCGCGGTGACGATGGTCGAGCGGCTCAGCCGCTGGAAGGACGAGGGCATCATCACGCCGACCCAGGTCGAGCGGCTCGGGGCGATCGTTCGGAAGGATCGCTTCTCGGTTTCGCTCGAGCTGAACGCGCTTCTCTACCTCGGCGTGCTGTCGATCGCGGCCGGGCTGCTCTGGACCGTCCGGACCCATTTCACCGATCTGGGCGACAGCGCGGTCGTGCTAGCGCTGTCTGCGATCGTCGCCGTCTGCGCCTGGTACTGCTTTTCGCGCGCGCGGCCGTACTCGCACGGGGAAGTCGAATCGCCGACGGCGATCTTCGACTACGTGCTGTACCTCGGGTGCCTGGTCTTCGCCATCGAGCTGGCGTTCGTCGAAATGCGGTTCGCGCTGCTCAAAGACGCCTGGGACACCTACGTGCTGGTGTCGGCCGCGGTCTTCTTCGCCGCGGCCTATCGATTCGACAACCGCTTCGTCTTGTCGCTGGCCCTGTCGACGCTGGCCGCCTGGTTCGGCATCAAGCTCACGCGGTTCGGCTTCGGATCCGCCGACTCGCTGCGCGCGTCGGCGCTGGTGTTCGGCGCGCTCGTAGCCGGAACAGGGATCACACTTCAGCGGCTGGCGATCAAACCGCACTTCGTGGAGACACATCTGCACGTCGCCGCGACGGCCGCGTTCGTCGCGTTGACGTCGGGCGTGACTTCGGTTAACACGGGATTCTTTTATTTGATCGGACTGCTGACGCTGGCCGCCATCTCGATTGCGTACGGCATCCGGCGCCGCGAGTTCGCGTTCGTCGCCTATGGAGCGGTCTATCCGTACGTCGGCATCAGCCTGAAGCTGGTTCAGTGGCTCAGCGTCACGACCACGATGGCCTACGGCGTCGTGTCGGGAAGCGCCATGGTGATCGTGATCGTCTACGTGGCGCGCCGCTTTGGACGGGAAGCATGAGCCTGTACTCGACGGCGGACGAAGAACGGATTCGCGCGGCCGCGCAGGTCCGAGCGTGGACGCAGTCCGGGTTGCTGGACGCGGCACAGGGCGCCTCGATCGAATCCGGACTTCGGACGGAGCTCAGACGCACGAATCGCGCTCTGCGATTCGCCCTCTTCATCTTCGGCACCATCGTCGTGTTGGCATCGGTGGGACTCTGGATCGCGGCATTCAATCTCAGATTCGATTCGGCGGTGGCCTGGACAGCCATGGTCGCGGGCGTCGCCTATTTCATCGTCGCGCAGTTCCTCGTTCTCAAGTTTCAGCTCTATCGTTTCGGCGTCGAGGAAGCGTTCGCAGTGTGGGCGGTAGTGTTGGTGGGCTTCGGGGCCGGCTTCCTGGTGTCGTCCGGCGGTACGTACGGCGACCCGCCAGCTCGAGCCGCTTTGGTGACCGCCTCCGTTGCGAGCGCGATCGTCTATTGGCGTTTTGGGTATCCGTATGCCGCATTCGCCGCGGTGGCCAACGCCGCATTCGCGGCTTTTTTTCTCGGTCTGCCGATGATGGCGGCACGGATCGTGTCCGCGTTGATTTTCCTCGCCGCGTTCGTAGTCGCTCGGAGGTCCCACCGGATGCACGGCGATGAGTTCCCCGGCGACGACTACGGAGCGATCGAATCGATCGCCTGGATCGGCATCTATGGTGTGCTGAACCTGAGGCTGTCGCTCGACCTGTCACCGGCGATTGACCGGTCTCGCGCAGACGTGCCGTCCCTGTTCTATTGGGCCACCTACGTCACCGTCTGGCTACTCCCCGCGACAGGTCTCGCGCTCGCGGTGCGCGACAAACATCGACCGATGTTATGGGCGAGCCTCGTCATGGCGATGGCCACGCTGGCCACCAACAAGCCGTACCTTGGCTGGCAGCCACACACCTGGGATCCGCTGCTGCTCGGCGTGCTCCTCATCGCGACCGCGATGAGTGTTCGACGCTGGCTGTCGCGAGGGTCGGATGGACACCGCGGCGGATTCACGCCGCAGCCCCTCGTGGCGAGCGTCGATCGACAGGCGCTCGACGCGCTCGCCACGGTCGCGGTCGCGGCGCAGCCAGGCGTGGCGCGCATGCCGAACGAGGCGCCAGCGATCGAACCCGGGCGCGGCGGCCGATCGGGCGGCGGTGGCGGGGGCGCTGACTTTTGAAAGTTAAAAGTTAAAAGTTAAAAGTCAAAAGTTAGAAGTCGAAGTCAAAAGTCAAAATGGAGGACGAATGCGTTTCAGACGTGCGTTGACGTGGGCGGCCTGTCTCGTGGCGTGCGCGATCGAGGCGACGGAGCTGACCGCACAACCAGTGCGCGCGGTTCCGCGTCCGCCGGCGCAGGCGCCCGGACCGCCCCGTCCCGAAGACGGCAGCGCCGCGCCGGATGGCTACGCGCCGCTTCCGGAATGGCCGGGACAAACGCGCGCCTCACGAGCGGCGAAGACGGCCGCCTACGACGTCGAGACCGTTGCCGAGGGATTTGCCGCAGCTTTCTGCTTCAGTTTTCTTCCCGACGGCCGGATCATCGTCGGCGAGCGGCCAGGCCGCATCAGGATCGTCGGCAAAGACGGGAAGGTCTCGGAGCCGATCGACGGCATGCCGGCCAATCTGTTCGTTCGCGGCGGGCAGGGCTTGTACGAAGTCAGACCTGACCGGGCGTTCGCCACGAATCGGACGATCTACCTGACGTACACCGTGCTCCCCGACGGCAGCAATCCTGCCGCGCTGCCGCGCACTCCCGGCGTCGTCGTCGCCGCGCGCGCCAGGCTCTCGCCGGACGACAAGCGGATCGAGGACGTGAAGGTCCTGTTGAACGCCGAAGGCACAGGCGGCCGGCTGATTCAAGCGCCCGATGGGACGCTGTTCGTCACCTCCACGGTTCCGGCCGGCCTGGGAATCAACGCCGTCGACTGGCCGCAACCGCAGCAGTTCGACAGCAACATGGGCAAGGTGCTGCGCATCAACGCCGACGGATCGATCCCGAAAGACAACCCGTTTACCGGCCGCGCCGGGGCGCATCCGGAAATCTACGCGCTCGGCTTCCGAGACATCCAGGGTATCGCCATCCATCCGCGAACGGGCACACTCTGGACCAGCGAACATGGACCGCGCGGCGGCGACGAGATCAACGTCGTCGACAAGGGAAAGAACTACGGCTTCCCGGTGATCGGCTACGGGCGGGAATACTCGGGGAAACCGATCAACGGCGACAAGACGGCGCAGGAAGGCATGGAGCAGCCCGTGTACTTCTGGACGCCCGACATCGCGCCGGCCGGCATCGCGTTCTATACGGGGAGGCTCTTTCCCGCGTGGCACGACGACCTGTTCGTGTCGACGCTCGTCGGCCGCTCACTCGTGCGCCTGGTCATGAAGGACGATCGCGTGGTCGGCGAACAACGCTTGTTGACCGAGCTGAACGCGAGGATCCGCGGAGTCGGCGAGGGCCCGGACGGAGCGCTGTACGTGCTCACAGACGGGGCGAACGGAAAGATTCTGCGGCTCATACCGAAACGGTAGAGCGATTCGCGGCTGCCCGTATCCGGCGTTCGAGTTCGTTTCGCAGAACAGCCAGGTCGCGTCCACCCACACATTCTTGCAATCGCTAACGGAAACACTGCGTCTTCGATGCAGACACCCGACTTAGAATGACCCCGATCCATGGCTCTGTCGGCTGGAACGAGGTTTGGCAGCTACGAGATCGTCTCGTGGCTCGGGACGGGCGGCATGGGCGAGGTGTATCGCGCGCGCGACACCCGGCTCGGCCGCGACGTTGCGCTGAAGATCCTGCTGCCGTCGTTCACGGCAAATCCCGATCGCGTCGCGCGCTTCCAACGCGAAGCGCGACTGCTCGCCTCGCTCACTCATCCAAACATCGCGGCCATCTACGGTATCGAAGGCGAAGGCCACTCGCCGGCCCTGGTGCTCGAGTTGGTCGACGGCGACACGCTGGACGATCGGTTGCGCCGGGGCTCGCTGCCCCACTCAGAAGTGTTGGCCGCCGCACACCAGATCGCGAACGCGCTCGACGCCGCCCATGCGGCCGGAGTCATCCATCGCGATCTCAAGCCCTCGAACATCAAGATCACACCCGACGGCGTCGTAAAGGTTCTCGACTTCGGTCTGGCGAAAGCCTTTGCCACCGATGGCTCCAGTTCGATCCTGCCGGAGTCCACCGTGACGGCGCACAGCACGATCGCGGGAGTGATTCTCGGTACCGCCGCCTACATGAGCCCGGAGCAGGCGCGTGGCCAGCCGGTCGACAAACGGGCTGACATCTGGGCGTTCGGGTGCGTGGTCTTCGAGATGTTCACGGGATCTCGAGCCTTCGCCGGCGCGACCGTCACGGACACGCTCGCCGCGGTGATCGGAGCCGACCCGTCGTGGGAGTCGTTGCCGGCCAATACGCCTGTGAGCATCAGACGTCTGCTCACGCGTTGTCTCCAGAAGGATGCCAGGCGGCGGCTGCACGATATCGCAGACGCGCGGATCGAGCTCGAAGACGCGATGGCCGCGCCAGGCGAGCCGGCTGCAGGGTCACACGCGCGGCACCGGTCGCGTGCCGCACTTTGGGCGGTCGCGCTGGCCGGGGCGACAGCCCTCGTCATCCTCTGGTCAGCGCGCGACAGATTCGGAAGGCCCGCGGAGTCGTCGCCGCGGGATACTCGCGTCGTCCGTCTCACGGATCTTCCCGGACTCGAGGAGTCTCCCGCCATTTCGCCGGACGGCGGGTCTGTGGCGTTCACCGCCGGCGTGGATGGCAAGCGACAGCTTTTCGTGCAGCGCATCGCGGGCGGCACGCCGCTGCAGCTCACACACGATCCGGTCGATCACGAGTCCCCACGCTGGTCGCCCAACTCGAGCTCCATCCTGTATTTTTCGCCGGGGGTGTCGGGAGCGGTTCAGGGGAGCATCTGGGAGATCCCGGTGCTGGGCGGCGCGCCGCGGCGGGTCGTCAACAGCCTGGGAGGTGCCGACGTCAGCCAGACGGATGGGCGTCTTGCGCTGTTCCGGTTGGTGAACGCCGGCATCCAGCTGGTGACCGCGCCGATGGACGGTTCCAGATTCGACGTGGTCGCCAAGTTCGCGCCCGCCACGTACTACTTGTATCCGCGCTGGTCGCCAGACGGCCGATCGATTGCGTTTCAGCGAGGAGACAGCATCAGGTTCGACGTGTTCGTGGCGCCCGCAACAGGAGGGGAAGCGCGCCAGCTAACGCACGACAACAACATGATGAGCGGTTTTGCCTGGCTGGCCGACAGCACGGGCATCATATACAGCTCGAGCCGCGGCGGCACGATGCCGTACTTGCCGACGCTCAGCTTGTGGCAGGTGACACTGCGGGACGGAAGCGTCCGGCGGATCACGTCGGGCGAGACCTCGTACGTGAGTCCGGACATCTCCAAGAGCGGCGCCATCCTGGTCGGCCGCATGAAGCTGCAGAGTGACATCTGGACGTTTCCGGTCGACGGTCCGCCCGAGGAGAACGTGCGCCGCGGCGTCCGTGTCACGCGACAGACCGGGCAGGTCCTCACACCGACCGCAGGCCCCGGCGACAAGGAGGTCGCGTTTCTGTCCGACAGCGGCGGTCATGCCAACCTGTGGGTCGTCAACAAGGGGAGTGGCGGACTGCGCCAGATCACCGACGAGCGCGATCCGAACGTGGCCGTCGGTGTCCCGGTGTGGTCGCCCGATGGACCGTCGATCGCGTTCGTCTCGTCGCGCGGCAACCAGGGGCTGACCTTTGGCGTCTGGCTGGTGGATTCGGATGGCAGCAACTTGCGCAACGTCGCGAACCCCGGTCTCGGTCCCGCGTGGTCCGCGGACGGACGCTGGCTCTATTACTCGACGCGGAGTGGCTCGACCGCGGCAGATGTCGTGCTGAAGAAAGTGCCTGTCGAAGGGGGCCAGGCGGTGACCGTGACGACCGAGCGGCTGCGCAACGTGATCGGCTCGCATGGCGACACGCTCTACTACCTCTTCGAGCGCCCGCTCGTCGACGGCACGCCGGAGTTCGAAATCCGCGCCGCCACTCCCGAGGACGCGCCGTTTCGCGTGCTCGCGCGTATTCCTGCTTCACGGGTACCCATCTGGCAGATTGTCAATCCCGCGCTGTCACCGGACGGCCAATGGCTGGCGCAGGCGCTGACCGACGGGCTGACGACCAATATCTGGGCGCTCTCGACGACGACCGGCCAATGGCGTCAGCTGACCGATTTCGGCGAACGCGCGACGTTCATCGCCCGTCGCATGTCGTGGTCGTCCGACGGGCGATCCATCCTGGCAGCCGTCGGAGAAGGCGACTCCGACATCGTCATGCTGGAGGGACTGACAACGGTCGGGCGCAGATGAGCGAATCGAGCCGACACGTCGAAGCGTCATCATGTGTCCTGGTTGGCCGATTACCCTCGTCGTCACTACTCCCATCGGAACACCCGAGCTGACACCGTCATCAGCACGAAGAACATCAGCGTCAGGATACCGACGTCTCCAGCGTGAGCGACCCAGCCATCTCCGCGCCAGATTCCTCTCAGCAACGACACCGCATAAGTGAGCGGCAGCACGCGCGCCAGCGCGCGCAGCAGCGGCGGCAGCGACTCGACCGGCACGAACAGTCCCGACAGACCGAGCATCGGATAGAGAACCAGCGTGCCGATCGGTTGCGCGAAACGGGCCGTTGGAACCACGCTGGCGATGAGAAATCCGAGCGAGAGGAGGCTCACCGTGGTGAACAGCATGGCCAGGGTGAACGACACGATCGGCACGGCCGCGGGTATCGGGAAGTACCGCCGTCCAGCCAGCACCATCACCGCGAGCGTGAAGAGCGTGAACAGCAGCTTCGCGAGGACGTGCGCGGTCAGGATCGTATGCGGACGCAGCGGTGTCGCTCTCAGCCGTCTGAGGATGCCGCCCTCGCGATAGATGGCGATGATCGCGACCAGCGAGAGGACGGCGCTGGCGACAATCAGCAGGACGCTCAGGATCGGGAGGTCGACCGACACGGCGCGCGGGACATCAGGCGACGCTCGTCCCACGCGAGGGCCGAGCAGCCGGCCCAACCCGACATACACCAGCACCGGAAGACCGATCGTTCCGACGACACCGAGCGGCTCGCGCAGGAAGATCTTGATTTCGAGCCAGGTCAGTTTCCAGAGTCCGCGCAGCATGGTGTCAGCGGAGGAGACGGAGAGAACGGCTAACCACAGAGCAACGGAGCCACGGAGGTTAAACGGAGTGGCATGAAACGGTTCGACGGGTCGAACCGTGTGCCTCCGTTCAATCTCCGTGGCTCTGTTGCTCTGTGTGATCCCGTTCGCTCCGTAATCTCCGTTATCGCTCCTCTCAGTCGCGAATCTGGTGACCGGTGAGCTTCAAAAACACGTCCTCGAGTGTCGGAAGTTCGGTCCGGAAGTCGATGACGCGGATCCGGTGCTCGCTCAGGCAATGAATCACGTGCGTCACCAGGTCGTCGCCGCGGCCGCGAATCGTGAACCGAGATCCCTCGCTGCTCACCGAGTCCACCTGCGGCATCGCCTCGAAGCGATCGCGGGCCGCGGCATCCTCGGTGACGACGATCACGCTTCGCTCGGGACAATGCCGGCGCACCAGCGCCGCGGGCGATCCGATGTCGACGATGCGGCCGTGGTCGATGATCGCGACGCGGTCGCACAGGCGCTCGGCTTCTTCCATCAGGTGGGTCGTCAGGAACACCGTTTTGCCGCGATCGCGGATGCCGCGGACGAGTTCCCAGATCGCGCGGCGCGCCTGCGGGTCGAGACCGGTCGTCAGCTCGTCGAGGAACACCACTTCGGGGTCGTTGATCAGCGCGAGCGCGATGAACAGGCGCTGTTTCTGACCGCCGGACAGCGTCATGAACCAGGCGTTCCGCTTGTCGCCGAGGCCGAGCTGCTCGATGAGCCGCTCGCCGTCGACCGGCTTGCGATAGAGCGACGCCCAGAGGCCGACCGCTTCCCGGACTTTGATGCGCTTCTGGAGCTGCGCCGCCTGCAGCTGGACCCCGATCCGTTCCTGAAGCTGGTACACGTGCCGCTCTGGGTGAAGGCCCAGCACTGAAATCGCACCGCCATCCGGCCGGCGCAGCCCTTCCACGCACTCCATGGTCGTGGTCTTGCCGGCGCCGTTCGGGCCGATCAGCCCGAAGATCTCCCCCGCCTGTACCTCGAACGAGACGCCATCGACGGCGATCGTCTTGCCGTAGGCCTTGCGAATGGCGTTAACGTGAATGATGGGCTGGGACATCATCGGCGGACTCTCGCCGCCGGAGGACGGCCTCCACGACGGGCATCGTTATGATACGGCTGCGCTGCTTCGCCGACGACATGAACGGCCTGCTACTGGCCCCCGCCTTCCTGCTCGCCTTCGCCCCACGAGCGTTCGCCCAGACCGAACCTCGCCCGGGCCCTCCGATCCCGGAGTCGAAGGGCCTGCTGACCCGCGCGGTCTTTCTAGTGAGTGTCGCGGGAATGGAGACCGAGGACCCTCGGTTCTCGCTCGTTGAACGGAATCGAGCCGACGTCGATCTCGCCGCGTATCGGCGAGGCCGAATCAACTTCTTCATCGATACCGAGCTGATCATGGGCAGCGAGCGGCGGGCATTCGATCTGAATCAGGCGAACATCATCTTCGAAACTTCCGCGTCCTACCGCGTGGGCCTGTTCGACATCGCGGGCGTCGTGCACCACGTCTCGCGGCATGTCGTCGATCGCGAGTTCGATCGCGTGCCGGCCTGGCACACGATTGGCCCGCGGATCGAGCGGACGATCGTCACGCCGAATTCGACGACCGACATCATGGCCGATTACGGCTACGTCGTGCAGCACACGTTCGTTGACTACAGGTGGACGAGCCAGCTCACGCTCAGGGTCGACCGGACGGTGGGGCGCCGTGCACACCTCTTCGCGAGCGGCAGAACGGGATGGGTGGGAGTCGACCGCCCCGTACTCGGCCGCAGCCCGCAGAATGGCGGCCGCGTCGAGGGTGGCGTCCATCTTCCCGGCCAACGCGCGCTGTTCGATGTCTTCGCCGCGCACGAGCGGCGCGTCGACGGTTATCCCACGTCTCGCGCACCATCGTCGTGGCTGGAGTTCGGTTTCCGGCTCGTGACACGCTGAAGCATCGCCGATCTGAACGCCGCTGAACCGTTTGTCAGGGCAGCGTCGACGCGTCCGCATTCCTCGCCGGCACCATGCCGCGGAGCCACTCACCCACTTTGCTCGCGCACGGCGGCAGCGGGTCGCTGGCCAGCACGTAGAGGATCACCGTCGTCAGCAGGACGAGCGCCGCGAGCAGCGGGATGAAGCGCAGGTGGAGCAACCGGTAGGCGAACCAGAGCGGATAGGACAACACGATCGACAGCGTGAGAAACGCGATCCGCAGCTGCGCGTCGCGGACGCGCCGCGGGTTGCGGAGTCCCTTGGCGGCCCGCCGGTAGGCTTCGCCCTCGGCGGCCTCGATCGACATCCTGAACACCGTGCGCGTCAGCATGAAGAAAACGCCGCCGCAGAAAAATGCGACGAAGACGCGTAGCGCCAGGTCGCCGCTCAGCCAGTAGAGACCCGCGACCCAGATGAAGTAGACGATGACGCTGAGATTGGTCAGCTGGAACGCGAGCCAGACGTTGGTGCGGCCGGTCCACACCTGGAATCGGCGGCACAGCCGTTCGACGAGGTTCAATACCGCGGAATCGACGTACGTCATCCGATCGTTTCGCCCGCCGGAGCTTCACCCGATGGTATCGCGGATCACAAGTCTCAAGTCACAAGTCTCAAGTGTCACTGTCGCAAGCGGTGAGAGTTGAGACTTGAGACTTGAAAATTCTTCACCGTGTGCCGATCCAGCGCAGCGCTTCAAGAGCGATGTCAGGCGGCACCTGATGGCCACCGTCGAATTCCTTGAAGGTCACTTCGTAGCCGCGCCGCTGCAACTGCGGCACGATGACGCGGCTGCACTGATCAATCGGCAAAATCTGATCGGCTTTGCCGTGCGACACGAAGAACCGCGGTTTTCCCTGCGGCGTGCCGCCGACGATGAAGCCCGGCGAGAAGGCGACGACGCGGCGAAAGAGATCGCCGTTGACGAGGCCGAGTGACAGCGCGTATGTCGCGCCGTCAGAGAATCCGCCGACCGCAACGCGCTCGGGGTCGATTGGGACGCGCTCGAAAACACGCGCGAGCGCACGGTCGATGAACGCGACGTCGGGTCCAAAGCCGCCGCGGATGCCGTCCCAGGTTGCATCGCGTGAATCCGGCGCGAGCACGGCGACGCCGGCGTCCTCCGCGGCCGCTGCGACACGCCGCAGCACGCCTTCGCCGCTGCCGCCGGCGCCATGGAGCATGACGAGCAACGCCAGCGGCTGATCGGTCGCCTTTGCCGGCAGCTGAAGAACGGCATCCCGCGAGCGCTCGAGCTTGAGCGGGCGCGTCGTGCCGGGCGCGAACTCGGCGCCGAGCGATCCCGAATGTGGCTGGTCGGCGGGCTTGTCTGCCGTCGCGCCCCGAGTTGGCGTTGACGCCGAGGCGGGCCGCGCCGTCAGCCTGCCGTCGTTGCCCGGCGAGAAATCGGTCGCGACGGTGCACGCGTGAACCGCGACTGCGGCGAACGCGAGACACGCCGTCGCACGAACCCCTCGCCGATCGATTGTTCGGTTTGGCTGAGGCCTTCGCCCTCCACGACTGATCAGCATGACATCGCACACTTGAGACTTGAGACTTGAGACTTCAGACTTGAACGTCGACCGCCTCCCGCACCTCGACCTCTGCGTCGAGGAACGGAAAGGGGTACGCCTTGACCCATTCGAGCGCCTCTTCCTTCGACGTCGCCTGGATCAGCCAGAACCCCGCGACCAGTTCCTTCGCTTCCGCGAACGGCCCGTCGATGACCGTTGCCTTGCCGCCGGAGAACTTGACGCGTGCGCCTCGCGAGCTTGGCTGCAACCCCTCGCCGGCCAGCATGACGCCCGCCTTCACCGACGCCTCGTTCTGCTGCACCATCGCCCGCAGACGCGGCTCTTCCGCAATCCGGCCGGTTTCCGTGTACGGATCCGCCTTGAGCATGACGACGAATCGCTTGTCGCCGGCTGGTCGGGGCGATGTCGACAGTCTGACCGCCGGCACGCCTCCCGGACATCCGCCTTCGCGAATCTCAATCTCTTCGTCGCCGTTGCGGCGCGGCAGCCGCTTGACCCACTCGATCGCGTCCTGCTTCGACTCGACATCGATGATCGTGAATGTCCCGACGGCGTCCCGACCTGTTGGAACGTTCTCGATCGCTGGCGGCTCTCCTGCCGTGAAGGTCACGCGTGTACGCGTCGGACCAAGGGCAATGCCGTCTGGCAGCGGCGGGTCGGTCGTATCGGCTTTACCCAGCACCATGAATCGCATGATGTAGCAGTGTAATCCGAGGTGAGACCGGATCAGTTCGACGTCGAGCCCGATAGCCGAGGTCCACGGTCTCAGAATGGACGTTGAACGCGCGCCAACGAAGCCACCTCCTGCCGAAACACGGGACGCTCGGCCGTGGGGACTTTGAACGGATCTGACCATTGCCCGACCAGCTCGCTCGACGAGTAATTCGCTCGCATCAGGCCACGATCCCCATGTGCCGCATTCTGAAGGAGATAGTGACCCAGCTCGTGTGCGGTTACACGGCCGACGGCCCGCGCGATGAGGCGCTCTTGAAGGGCACGCGTCAGCTGGGTGACGGGCCGGCCCAACGCGTCGGCGCGCATCACGGCCTCCGTTACCGCAGGCAGCGACACAAACAACAGAGGCGCCGATCGTCCGCTTTCGATCGCGGTCACCCAAGCGAGAACGACTCGCTCTGCGCCGTCGCCGTTGGGCGCGCGCGCCCGCAGGATTCGCAGTGAAATAGTCGCCTCGCCCGAGCGTAACGAATCGCCGTACTGTCCGGACGCGACCGCGACGCCGACGTCCTTCCAGATCTCCCCCACTTCCTCAATGGCCAGTCGGAGTTGTGCCGCGGAAAGTCCTCCGTCCTGGTCGATGTTCAAGCGGACGGCCAATCGGATCGGTTCTGCTCCGGTCACCGGAGCGATGACGGCCACAAGAATCGTCCCAATCGCCAAGACCTGCAGGTTTCTGCGTACCATGGACCCTCCCCAGCCAGCACGTGCGCAAGGCGAGGAAGAAACCGCTTATTGCGGTAAGGGCTCGAGTATTAGTGGCGGGGCCGCCGAAAGGCGCTACCCTAAGTGGTCCCAGTCCAGCAGTCGATAGGTGACCAAGTGCCCGGAGATGGTCTGACCGCCCTACTCGGGCGATGCAGAGCCGGAACTCCCGCCGATCAGGAGCGGCTGCTCACCGCCGCCCAGGGGGAATTGCGGCGCATCGCGGGCGCGTACATGCGGCGAGAACGCCAGGATCACACGCTGCAGCCCACCGCGCTCGTCAACGAAGCCTATCTGCGGCTGTTCAAGGAACAGGACGTGGCATGGGAGAACCGCGCCCATTTCTTCGGTATCGCCGCAAGAGTGATGCGGCAGATCCTGGTCGACCACGCGCGCAAGCGTCGCGCGCAGAAACGTGGCGTGGGTCGGCGCGCCGACGGGTCGCTATCGAAGCTCGCCGATCCGATCAGCGGCCACGACATCGATGCGCTGGCGCTTCATGAAGCGCTCAACGATCTGGCCCTGTTCGATCCACGACAGGCGGAGATCGTCGAACTGCGTTACTTCGGCGGCTTGACGGAGGCGGAGGTCGCGACCATTAAGGGTCTGTCGCCCGCCACCGTCCGCCGGGAAGTCGCCGCCGCCAGGTTCTGGCTGGGACGCCGCCTGCAGGCAGATCGATGAACCGATCGGACTGGGAACGCGCGAAGTCGTTGCTCGCGGACGCCGCGGATCTCCCGGAAGCGGATCGAGAGCGGTTCGTTCTGGAACGCTGCCCGGATCCCGAGCTACGGCGCGAACTGCTCGATTTGTTGAGCACGCCGGCGCCGCTGAGCAGCATCGTCGGGGGGAGTGCCCTCAAGCCGGGCGACCTGCTTGGCCCGTACAAGATTCAGGCGCTGCTGGGCATCGGCGGTATGGGCGAGGTCTACCGGGGCCGCGATTCGCGCCTCGGACGCGATGTCGCCCTCAAGGTCATTTCTCCGAGATTGGTCGGCGATGCATCGCTGCGCCATCGGTTCGAGCGCGAGGCACGAGCCGCGTCCGCGCTCAATCATCCATCGATCGTCACGGTGTACGACGTCGGCGAAACCGATGGGATCTCGTGGATCGCGATGGAGTGGGTCGAGGGTAGGACACTGAGGCAACTGCTTGCGAACGGACCGCTGCCGATTCACGAGGTCGGCGTCATCGCTCGACAGATCGCCGACGGCCTGGCTGCGGCGCACGCCAAGGGTATCGTCCATCGCGACCTCAAGCCCGACAACGTGATGATGGCGGCAGACGGCCGAACCAAGATTCTCGATTTCGGTCTGGCTCGCCACTCGTGGGCCGGCTCGCTGGGAGACGCAGTCGCCGACGACGAGACCGTGGCCGCGCCGACCGCTGTGGCGTCGCTTGAAGGCACGATTCTCGGCACCGTCGGCTACATGTCGCCCGAGCAGGCATCGGGACGGACGGCGGACTTTCGCTCTGATCAGTTTTCTCTCGGCGTCCTCACGTACGAAATGCTGGCCGGCCGTCGCGCGTTCACGCGTCCGACCGCTGTCGAAACCCTGTCCGCCATCATTCGCGAGCATCCTGTTCCGCTGCGGTTGATCCGAAGCGGCATTCCCGACGCACTCCTCGACATCATCGCGCACTGCCTCGCCAAGACGCCCGACGAGCGCTTTGCCTCGACGCGAGATCTCGCCGCGGCGCTGGCATCCGTGGAGTATGGCACCGGCGCAGAGACGAACGTGGGTCGGATACAGGATCCGATCCCGGATACGCCGGATCCGACGCCGACCCCTGGTCGGATACTGTATCCGACCCCAGCGATGGGCCGACGGACGGTCGTCTGGCTGCTCGCGATCGGCGTGGCGCTCGCGACGGCGGGCTGGTACCGATTCGGCGCCTCGCGTCGGGCCATCGAGTCGGTGGCTGTGCTGCCATTCGAGAACACAAGTAAGGACCCCGAAGCTGAGTACCTCGGCGATGGGTTGACGGAGAGCCTCATCGCACAGATGTCGCGCGTCTCGTCTCTCAAGGTGATGGCGCGCGGGACCGTCTTCCGTTTCAAGGGAACGGCCGATCCGCAGGAGGCAGGCCGCAAGCTCGGTGTCGGTGCGGTCGTTGTCGGAACGGTCGCGCGGCGCGGCAGTCAGCTCGCGATCTCGGCGGAGCTCATCGAGATCTCCACCGGCATCCGCCTCTGGGGAGACAAGTACGACAGGCCGTTCGTGGACCTTCAGCGCGTGCAGGACCTGATCGCATCGGACATCGCCGACAGGCTTCAACTTCCCCTGTCGGGCCAGGAGAAACGCACGCTCCTCGCCCATGGCACGGAAAGTCCCGAGGCGCACGAGCTGTTCCTGAAGGGACGCTTCCTCATGGCCAACGTCTCCGAGGAGGGCGACCTGGAGGCCGCGCGGCTGTTTCAGCAGGCGCTCGAGAAAGACCCAAAGTACGTGGATGCTCGTGTAGAACTGGCCAGTGTATACGCCAGAAGCGTCGGAGAGGGCTACGCGCCGCCGGCCGAGGGGTGGCGTCGAGCCGACGAGGAGATCCAAAAGGCCGCCGCGCTCGACCCGGCCAACGTCCTGGTGCGCGCCGCGCGCGCAAGCCGCCGTTTCCAATTCGAGTGGGATTGGGCAGGCACTGAGCGTGAATTCACGGACTTGAGTACTGATCCGCGGCTGCTGCAAGGGAATCAGTTCCACCCGATCGCGTTGTATTTCTGGGCGCGAGGACAACCCGAGGAATCGGTCGCCCTGATGGAACGTGCGCTGCGCGTCGATCCCGGCAACGTCGAAGTCAGAATCATGATGGCTGACTTCCTCGCTCATGCGGGGCGCCTCGAGGACGCGATCGGCCATTACCGGGCAATCGCCGAAACCGAGTCCTCCAATTCTCGTCCACTCTTCGGTCTGGCCGAGGTCTTGAAACGTCGTGGCGACGTGAAGGGTGCGGTCGATGCCCTGCGGAAGGCGTACGAGCTGTCCGGGCTGGAGCACGGCGCTCGATTGCTGTCGGCCGCCCGTACGGAAAAGGACTACGAGAATGCCCAGATCGCCGTGGCGCGCGATCAACTCGGTGAGCTCCAGGACCTCGCGAAGGAACGGTACGTTTCGCCCTTGGACTTCGGCCGGCTGTACGCGCAAGTGGGGGAGCGTGAGCAGGCATTCACGAGCCTCGAGGTCGCGCTCGCCGAGCGATCGCTAGGGCTCGTGTGGCTCAAAGTGGACCGCGCCTGGGACCGGATCCGCGACGACCCCAGGTTCACCGCCATCGTCCGGCAGGTCGGCATTCCTTGAATTGCTGAGTGTGGTAGCCTTTGTGACCGCTGAAATCGGCCCGACGGTCTGGGAGATGGCCATGAAATACCGAATCTGCTTGGTGGTGCTCGGCGCGACCGTCGCAGTCTGGATGGGTGGAGATCTCCTCGCGTGCGGGGACAAGTTCCTCGTCGCTGGGCGTGGAACACGCTACCAGCGTCCAAAGAACGCCCGGGCCGCGTCGGTCCTGATCTACGCGAATCCATCCTCAGGCCTGCCGGCTGCCCTCAAGCAGGTGAAGGTGGATTCGGTGCTGAAGCATGAGGGACATCGCTCCACGACGGTCGAGACCTTGGATCAGCTCTCCGCCATTCTGGTCGGCGGCCGATTCGACGTCGTCGTGGCTGCCAGCAGCGTCGCAGCCGATGTCGAAAAACTTCTAGGCCCCAGCTCGGGCCGAGCGGTCGTGGTGGTCTTGGACGGCCCCCCCAAAGAGGCATCGCTGCTCAAGGCCATTGATAAGGCTGTCGAGCAGCACGACAAGGCCCTGAAGACCGCGACCCGATCGTAGCTGTCGCGGTGCGCCCCAGGCTTCGTCTATTCACGACGATTTTCGCTGCGCTGGTGTCGGCGCCCTCCGTTGTCGCGGCTCAGGCCTTCACGCCCCCTCAGGGCGTCGGGTCTGTCACGCTCGCTTGGCAGTTCGTCGACAACACCGGACATCGGCTGAGTGACGGCATTGCCTTGGCGCTGGGCGAAAGTGTCACAACCAGCGCTCTGGTCGAATTCGACTACGGCGTGACGAACCGATTGTCCGCCACGGTCGGCATTCCCTACGTCTTTGCGAAGTACACCGGCTCTGGTCCTCCGCTTTCCGGACTCGCTATCGACACGTGTCATTGCTGGAGTTCGGAGTTTCAGGATCTTTCCCTGGCCGTTCGGTACCGCCTGGGAAATGAGCGCTGGGCCGTGGCGCCGATTCTGAAGTTCGAACGCCCGAGTCACGACTATCCCTACGTGGGAGAAGCCGTCGTGGGCCGGAATCTTCGCGAAGTGCAGGTCGGCGTCGCCACAGCCGTCAAGCTCGTCGATCTCCTGTCCAAAGCGAGCGTCCAAGGCGGTTACACCTACTCGTTTGTCGAGAAGCCGATCCAGGACGTGAGGATCGACCGGAACAACGGTTTCGTGGAGTTCGGCTATGCCTTGACGCGCGCGCTCTTCTTGCGGGGGGACGCCACCTGGCAACGGACGAACGGAGGGCTGCGCGTCGGGTCACCCACTGGGGATCCGTTCCCGTTTCCAGGCGAGCTCAACACGCCGGAGCGGTACGCACAGCGCGATCGGCTGGTGCGAACGAACTATTGGCACGCCGGAGGAGGGTTGTCGTTCTCGGTGGGTCCAACCGACTTCTTCGTGGCGTTCACGAAGTACCTGTCGGGAACCGACACCCACAACGGTCAAGCCTACACCTTGGGCTCGACCTGGTACTTCGATCTCTCCAAGTAGTCGCCGACGGATCCTCCAGACATGGATTCCCAAGAGCCGTCTGGACGCGCGGGCCGCGATGGCGGACCCTGGTTGTTGAACGCATCCGATCGCGCCGACATCGAGCGCTACCTCGTCTCTCGGGGCATCCTTGGCGCAGACGCGACACCCATCGCGGTCGCGCGCGCGGGCGCCGGCAACATGAATCTGGCGCTGCGAGTCACCACGCGCGACGGCCGCTCGTTCATCCTCAAGCAGGGCCGGCCATGGGTCGAGAAGTACGCGCACATTCCGGCGCCGTTCGAACGGACCATCGTGGAGGCCGCGTTCTACGCCGCGGTGCAATCGCGGCCCGCCGTCGCGCGGCGCATGCCGTCAGTGTTTCACGTCGACGCCGACAATCACGTGCTGCTGCTGGAGGACATCGGTTCAGCCGGCGACTTCACGTCGAGCTACGACGATGGAGCGGTGACGAACGCCACGGTCGCCGCGCTGCTCGATTGGCTGCAGCAGCTGTCGCAGGTCACCGTCCCGGGTGATGGGCGATCGGTATTCGCGAACCGCGCCATGCGCGCGCTGAATCACGAGCACATGTTCGTGTTCCCGTTGCGCGACTCGAACGGGCTCGAGCTGGACGGCATCACGGCTGGCCTCGCCGGGGAGGCGCGATCGCTCGCCACCGATCGAGCCTACACGGATGCTGTCGCCGTGCTCGGGCTGGGATACCTGCGCGACGGCGTCACGCTCGTCCACGGGGACTATTTTCCGGGAAGCTGGCTGAAGGCCGCGGACGGTCTGCGAGTGATCGATCCGGAGTTCTGCTTCCTCGGCGATCCGGAGTTCGATTGCGGGATCCTTGCGGCGCACCTGATGATGGCGCCGTGCGGCCCGGACGTCCTCGAACTCGTCGTGGCCTCCGTGACCGAGCGGCACCTCGATCGGTCGCGGGTTGCGGCGTACGCGGGCGTCGAAATCATGCGGCGCCTGATTGGCGTCGCGCAATTGCCGTTGTCGTACGACATCGACCGCAAGCGGTCGCTGCTGCGCCTCTCGCGGCGGCTCGTGGTTGAACCGGATCGGGGTTTCCAATGAGGTTACGAAACGGCCGGCGTCGTCTCGTGACCCGCAATCGATCTGTCGTGGCCGTGGTTGTGGCCGCGGTGCTGACGATGGCGCAGGCTGCGCCATCCAGAGTGTCCGTCTGGATCGATACGGACCCGGCGATCGGCGAGAAGGAACGCGACGTGGACGACGGTCTTGCGCTGGTGCAAGCGTTTCGCTCGCCCGAGCTGGATATTCGCGGCGTATCGGTCGTCTTCGGGAATGCGCCGCTCGATCGCGGACTTCCAATCGCCCGCCGCATCGTCCGTTCGGTCGGGCCGCAACGGTTGCAGGTCTTTGCGGGCGCCGCGTCGGCCGCCGACGCGAAGGTCGAAACCGAGGCGAGCCGCGCGCTGGCAGCTGCTCTGCGGGCTTCGCGCCTCACGATTCTGGCGCTCGGGCCGGCCACCAACGTCGCCACGACGCTCGCGAAACACCCGGAGCTCGCCTCGCGCGTCACGCGAATCATCGCCGTCGCCGGACGCCGCCCCGGCCAGCGCTTCACCACCGGCACGTCGAACGCCCGCGGTCATCGCGACTTCAACTTCGAGCTCGATCCTGGCAGCTTTCAAGCGCTGCTCGACTCGAATATTGAGGTGGTGCTGGCGCCCTTCGAGATCTCATCGAAGATCTGGCTGACCGGAAGCGACCTCGATCGCCTCGCGGCCTCGCCATCTGCGACCGCGCGGGCCCTCGCCGCTCCGGCGCGTGCGTGGCTCGCCTTATGGACGCGGCTTTTCGGCGTCGACGGCTTCAACCCGTTCGACACGCTGGCCGTCGCCTATGCGATTTCTTCGAACGGCTTTAGCTGCGAGCGATTGCCGGCCCGCATCGACACGCTGCCGGACGATGTGACGGAAGCGGGCGTCCAGGGCGTGCAGGTCGATCGCAAACCGTACCTGCTGGCGTCACAGGACCTTGCCGGCGCCGTGGCGCGCGTCACCTACTGTTCGACGGCGCCGCCGACCTTCAAGCAGGACCTGCTGGACCGGCTGATGCGATGACGCGGCCGTCGCGCGCTCCCGCAGCGGCGATCCTCGTCGCCGTCGCGCTCGCAGCACCGCGTGCGGCCGGCTTCGATCACGCGTTCGAACGCTATGCTAAGGTGATTCGCGACCACGTCCGGATGCCCTCAGTCGATTATTCAGCGCTCAAGAAGGGACGCGCGGCGCTCGACGCAGCCGTCGACGCGTTCGCGCAGGCAACGGACGCGGAAGAACGCGCGTGGACGCGCGAGCAGCGGCTGGCGTTCTGGATCAACGCCTACAACGCGTTCACGCTCCGCGCGATCGTCGATCACTACCCGATTCGAAGACCCTGGCTGACACTCCAGCCGCGAAATAGCATCCGGCAGATCGACGGCGTCTGGACGACGATGCGCTGGCGGGCGGCCGGCCGCGAGGTAACGCTCGACGACATCGAGCACCAGATCCTGAGGCGCGAGCTCAAGGAGCCTCGCATTCACTTCGCGATCAACTGTGCATCAGTCAGCTGTCCGCCGCTCCCGCCGGAGCCGTACCGCGCCGAGACGCTCGACGCGCAGCTCGACGCGGCGGCGCGGCGCTATCTCGCGAGCCCGGAAGGACTGCGCGTCGACGGCGAGACGCTGCGCGTGTCGAGCATCCTCGATTGGTACGGCCAGGACTTCGTGGAGCGTTTCGCGTCGCTCGCACCCGAAGGCACCGAGAAGGAGCGCGCCGTGCGCGGCGTCGTCATCCGTTTCGGACCGCCCGAGGCCGCCGCGCTCGCCCGGAAGGCGTCGGCTCGCATCAGGTTTCTGAGCTACGACTGGTCGTTGAACGACGTGCGCTAGGTCTGGGCGGCCTCGGCGATCAATGAGTCGCGCGCCTGTCCGCGTCCTCGGCGGTCGCCCTGTCCACCATCCGTCCGTCGAACAGATAGACGTGCCGCTGTACCTGCGTGAGCCACCTCGGGTCGTGCGTGGCCAGACACACCGTGGCGCCGCCGGCATGCAGTTCGCCGAACATCTGCATCAGCGCCTCGCCGCTCTTCGAATCCAGGTTGCCCGTCGGCTCGTCGGCCAGCAGGATGGCGGGCCGTCCGGTGATCGCCCGCGCGACGGCGACCAACTGCTGGTGCCCGCCAGACAACGACCCGGGACGCTGCTTCGCTCGAGGCGCCAACCCCACGCGCTCGAGCGCGGCGTCCACGCGCGCCTTGCGGTCCGCGGGCGCCACACCGCGCAGCGTCAGCGGATACTCGACGTTCTCGTAGATGGTCATGTCACCAATGAGATTGAAGCTCTGGAAGATCAGGCCGACGTCCAGATTGCGCACACGCGCCTTCTCGCTTGGCGACAAGCGGTCGGTCGCACGGCCGTTCAACCAGTAGCGGCCGGACGATGGCGTGTCGAGCAACGCAATGACCGAAAGGAACGTCGACTTGCCGCAGCCGGACGGACCGGAAACTGCCACATACTCGCCACGCTGGATGTCCAGCGTGATGTCGTCGAGGGCCCGCGTCTCGTCGCCGTCGCCCTTGAAGATCTTAGTGACGTGCTCCAGGCGGATAACCGGCAGGGTGGGGTCCATGGCCGCGACCTGTCCGCCAGGCTGTTCCTCGCGCTTGCGCCACCACGCCATGACAGGCTCCTCCCCTGAAGAAGTGTCGTCGCCGCGCCGGGGCGTGGGGCTAGGGGCTAGGGGCTAGCGACCGCGGACACCGAACAACTGACAGCTCGCCCCGAATCCCGAATCCCGAATCCCGGCGCCGGCAGAATCTCGCGCGACCTATTAGACGTATGAGACGGAGAAAAGAGCTGAGGCCGTTCAGTGGGTCATACCGTAGACCAGGTAGTTGACGCCCAGCTTGTAGGCCTCGTTCGAGGCGTCGAAGGGAAACAGCCCCTCGCCGGACCACTCCCAGTACTCCGGCACGTCGTTGTCGAAATTGGCAATCACCATCAGCCGCCTGGTGCGGTCGTTGCCTTCGAAAATCCCGTAGTAGCTCGGCGCGATCCGGGACATCGGGTGGACGATGGCGTCGATGTCCTTGATCTCGAAGAACGATCCGAAGATGCGGTGCGAACGATCCAGCCGGACGAAACGACCGTCGGGCAGCACGCGGCGCATCTGCGCCTCGAAATTGCTCCACTGCGCCGCACCGTCGAAGTCCTCGAAGATCGCGAAGCCGCCCTTGAGCAGGTAGTCGCGGAACGTCGCCGCCTCGCGATCGGTCAGGTTCCAGAACCCCGGTTCCCACATGAACGCGATGGGATGCCTGAACAGCTCGGGGTCATCGAGCGTCAGGATTCGGCTGCCGTCGGTGCGGACGTCGATATTCGTCAACTCGCGGACAATCGACCCAAGATGCTGTTCCGCACGTGGGTAGTCGTGATTCCACGCCGAGCTGAAGCCTCGCCTTGAGAAGCCGAAGTCCGACTTCCAGCGCAGCCGCACGAACGTGAACCGCCCGTCGTATGAGATGTCCGTACGATAGGGGTCGTGCTGCGCGGACACGGTGGTCGCGAGGAGGACGGCGACGGCGATCAGCCTCAGCGTTCGGCGCAATGCCCTCAGCTCCGGTCGTAGAAGGCCGGCGGCTCGATGTTCAACGCACGGAGGTACACGTAGCCCTGACCGCGGTGGTGAACCTCATTGTCGATGACGTAGAGGATGAGGTTGTGCAGCGCATCCTTGTATTGACCGAAGGCCGTGATCGTCTCCTGGAACCGCTGCGGCGGAATCTGCGGCCACAGGGCGTTGAGCTGCTCCGTACTCTCATCCCAGAGCTGGAGGATCCCGTGCTTCGGCCGCGCATCGCGGCTGGTCGAGGTGCTCCACTCCCCGGAGACCGCGCCTCGCACCATCGGCACGGCCATGGTGATCATCTCCAGGACCAGCGCGCCGAACGGCCGCATGCCACCCACGGAGAAGCTGAAAAGTTTGTCATCGGGGAACGCCGCGATGACGCGCCGAGTCAGCCGGCGATGCCCTTGCCAATGAACCAGCAGCGAGTCAGATGTGATGAACGGCGTCGATTCAGGAGACACGAAACCTCCAGGAAGTTGGTCAGCGTACCGGAGAGTCAGAGCGGGACACTACGTACAGCATGGCTACGTACTGCATCGTTGTGTTTCACCATCATCATGCCAGCGATCAGCAGCGCCGCGGCGGCAACATACACCAGGGACGCCAGCGCCAGTGCGGCGCCCAGACTTGTCCGTTCGGCGATGAGGCCGATCGCAAGCGGCGCCGATCCGCCGCCCGCCAGCCACCCGATCATGTTCATGAACCCGGCGGTCCTGCCCCGCGCTTCGGGCGGCACCACGTCGAACGCCGACGCGAAGATGTTCGCGTCGTACAACCCTTTGAAGAACCCCCACAACGTCAACGAGACGACGAGCGTCGCGACCGACGCGGTCATGCCGCACAGGACGACGAACGGCGCGCCGCCCAGGACACCCACGGTTTGGACCGCCATGCGTCCGCGCGGTGAACGCTGGCGCCACAGATCCGCGAGCCAGCCGCCGACCGGCGCGCCGACCATGCTGGCGAGCTGCACGAACACCGTGGCGGTCAGGCCGGACATCGCCAGGCCCATGTGAAACCGATCGTAAAGGAACTTCGGCATCCACGACAGCAGCACCACGGCGACGAAGTTCGCGCACATGAACGCGCCGAGCAGACACAGGAGCGCCGGCGTGCGCCCGACGAGACCGAGAAACGCGCCGAAGCCGAGCGGCGGCTTCTCGTAGCGCAGGCCTTTCCGCCTCCGCTCGCCTTCAATCGCTTGCGAGCTACGGCCAGACCTGCCTTCGGCCACGTCAGCCGCCCCGCGCGGCGGCTCGACGAGGAACCGCGTGAGTACCACTCCAAGTAGCACGCCCAGTCCGCCGAACACAACGAACGACCACCGCCAGCCGTAGGCTTCAGCGATCAGCCCGGCGAAAAAACCGCCGCCGATCGTCCCCATGTACACCGCTGTTTGATGGAGACCCAGCGCCCGCGAGCGCGTCAGGCTGCCGTGGTAATCGCTGAGCATCGACGTCGACGCCGGAAAATAGAATGTCTCGCCCAACCCTTCCGCCGCGCGAAACAGAAAGAGGTGCGTGAAGGTGCGCGACACGACCGTCGCCAGGCAGATGACGCTCCAGGCATGCAGGCCGCCGAGGATGACCGTCTTGCGTTTCGCACGGTCGACCACGATGCCGGCCAGCGGCGCGGCCAGCCCGTACACCCATGCGAAGCCGGACCCGAGCAGCCCGAGCTGGACCGGCGTCAGATGCATCTCGCGTTCGAGCAGCGGAAAAACCGAGAAGATCGCCTGGCGATCGGCGTAGTTGAAGAACGAGATGCACCACAGCATGGCGACGATGCGCCATTGGTAGGAGGGCATGAGTCGCGCGCGGGCGCGACGCGAATCCTACCTCAACGCGTGTCGTATTCGAGTATCGCCGCCTTTGCCGTCCCTATCATGCCGTCCACCAACCGAGGGTTTTTCAGAACCGATAGAGATACGAGGCTTTGAGGAACAAGCCCCGGCGCGCCGTCTGGTATCGGCCGGCACCCGTGATCCAGGCGTCGTTTCGGAAATCGCGCTGCTCGATCAGCGAGCCGTAGCCGGCGTAGAACACCGTCCCGGGCCTGAGCTCGTACGAGGACAGAA
>Ga0068863_100000701_pt1 | contig 33718 bp, 47 predicted proteins | sample KBSSwiS62_FD_66596 | JGI IMG/M metagenome (GOLD analysis project Ga0068863, IMG submission 66596) | Switchgrass rhizosphere microbial communities from Kellogg Biological Station, Michigan, USA - KBS Switchgrass S6-2 | ecosystem: Host-associated > Plants > Roots > Rhizosphere > Soil ... | reverse complement strand
CTTCAGGAGCGAACCGAAGGCCGCCTGCACAACCATAGTCAGTGACGGCACCTGCTCATGCGGGATCACCCCTTCCTTCTGAAAGGATGCAGCACCCCGCGTCGGCCTGATGACCGTCGCGTTATCGAAAGGATGGCCGTTGCTTTGCACCGGCGCCTTCGGTTCATTGACCCGGTCACCACGCTCCAAGGCAAAGACGACGGGAACATCAGGACGCACGGCGCGCAGTGCCTCAACGGCCCGGCCCATCGAGGCGGAACTTGCCGCCATCACCACGTGGGCACCCGCCATCCAGAACATCTCACCGGTCACCGCGTTGTCCACCACCACCACCGGCTTCACGTCCTTCGGAGGAGGCGTCCGACCATCACCCACCAGGGACTTCATACCTGCGAACGGACAAAACACGTCCTCGTTGCTCATGTTGCTGGGCATGCGAGCGCGAGCCCACGGTCCCATCGCCTGCATGATGCTGGCGATACGGCCGTCCGCACCCACCATCGGAAACACGATGCGATCCTTGCTGCGATCCTCACCAGTAACCTTGAGGCGCTTGGCAATCGGTGGCAGGCCGTTGATTGTCGGATCAATGTCAGTCGTCTGACGCCACACCGACAGGGCCTGCTCCTTCTCCATGGCGCGGTAGCGCTTGATCGCCGCGTTATCGGCGATGTCCTGGCGACTCAGGGCCTCCTTGCCCTTCCTATCCTGCTCGACAACAACAGCAGTAGGTAGAGGCAGTGCCGCGTGCTTGACGCCGGCGGCCGTGGCTTCGCGCAGCTTCGAGGCCGCCACCGGCTTCGGCGCTTCATACTTGCGGTTACTCTCCAGAATCTGCCGATTCACTGCGTCAATCGACTGCGTACGATCATGCTCATGCGACAGACAGAAAAATGCGATGTCCTCGGCACGCTGTGAGAGTTTCAACACAACACGCGGCTCATCTTTGAGCATCTTCGACCACGCCTTCACGTAGGCACCATTGGTCTGATGCTCGTAGTGACCGATGTTGAAGCGGCGCACCATCATCATAGCTGCAATCTGCACGCTCAACTCCTCGAATGCCTGATCGCGTGTGACCGTCTTCGGGTCATGATGACCATCGCGGAAGGCGCCCACATCCCGCCCCATCCGGGACGAAGCCGCCGTGGCGTGTGCCAGGCCGTGCAACAGGTCACTGTAGTAGGCGCGAATGTCGCGGTAATCCGACTTGCGCGGCATCACCACCTTGTCTGCCGAGGCTTCGTAGTGCGGGGTTTCCTTGCCCTGCATCTTCTTGTGTGTGACCTTCACCCCCATGCTATTCGCGAGAGCGTCGATCTCGGCATAGGTCTGCGCTAGTTTTTCAGTTGACGGCCGTTCGGGGATATACGGAAGTACGCCATCGATTTGCGCGGCGTTGTACAACTTGAATGAGGAGACAACAGGTTCCTCAAGATGCACAGGGTCCTTGATCCAACGACCATCCCCATCGCGCTGGCGATTGCCTCCGGCATCCAGCCGGTATTCGTACCGGGTGAACGAGATGAATTGGCCACCGACGCCATTACTCAGTTCGCCAGCCTTCACGTCCAGGCCGTGTTTCTGTGCCTGTGCTCTCGTCATCCAACGCGGATCAGGGCGGTTCTCGCCCATTAGGGACAGCAGTGTGTTGCCGTGGTAAATGGCGCCGTTGGTATAGTTGTACGGCAGATCCGTGGTACCAGGCTCCCACGAGCGCATCCACGGCGCATCACCCCGATCGATGGCCTGGCGCAGCTTTTCCGCCAGGGCCTCGTAACTCTTGACGGGCTGATCTGCCTCCAGCTTATCTATCGCTGCTGCAATGGCTGCGGCGTTATCGGCAGTGGGCGACAGTGCCTCGCTCATGCGAATCTCCGGAACCCACGCACGGCTGCACAGCGCCGCACGAGTGGGCGCTGATCGCTGAAGGAGCAGATGGGGAATGGCTGGCAACAAGACCAGCCCAAAGCAGGGTGCGCAGGGTCATACTCAATTTAAGGTCCTTCCGCGGACACCAACACCCTACGTGCTGTCAACCCCATAGTCAATCATTCTCCGGGTGACCTGTATCACACGATCCAGCGAGCCGGCAGCCATGTGTGTGCGCTATGTGAAACAGCCTTTTAGTTGTCGGCGCCCGGCAGGCAGCAGTTACTCCCGTAACCGCGCACTTCATCGGCTCATACCCCGAACGGGCTCCCGCTCTTCCTCCTCGATCTCGGCGCCAGCAACATACTCTGCTGCAGTCTGCTGCACCCGATCCTGTGTTGTGGAGACCGTGCGCTCCCGCGGACGAGCGGGCACGTCGATCAGTTCCTCTTTTGAGCGGGTGAGCATCACGTATTCGAGGTGCTGCTCCTGGTCCTTCTGCCAATCCTTTTTTGCATGCGGAGACGGCAGCCAGGTCTCCCGGCCGTACAGGTACACGCGCTTCCACTCGCGGCCCTTGGACCGGTGGCCCGTGGCCAGCGTCAGCATCTCCGGCATTTCCCCATCCTTGGTGCTGCCGAACATGCCACCGATCTTCTCCACTAGGTCATCGACTTCAACCTTATGCTCGCTCAGGCAGGTTTTAATGATGACCCGCAAACAGTCCACCTTGTCCGCCAGACGCTCGGCGCGGTACTCCTCTCCCTTGGCAATGAACTTCGCATTCTGCTCGCGCTGGTACTCATCGAGCTTCTGCATCAGGTCCCAGAGGTTCGTTGCCTCGCGCCGCTGCGCGAGCGTCACCAGCTCCTCACCGATGTCATGCCCCTCCACGCGACACGGAATACCCTTGCCGATGAGCGTGAGCGCCGTTTGAACCAACGGCCACGTCAGCCGACACAGGATCACATCGTCCTTGGTTAGGCCCTCCTCATCCAGATCATCGAATGAAATGGATCGGACCGATCCTTCGGGAGCATCCTCGTGTGCCACGAAGTCAGGCACAAACTGCTGGGCTGCTGCCACCACGCTCTTTGGGCAACGTCTCGTGATGTTCAGCGGCATGACGGTCGCGTTTGTCGCCTTGCGCAGCAGCTCCATGGAATTACTATCGGCCCCCGTGAATCCGTAGATTGCCTGCGCAGGATCACCCACGTAGATCATGCGCCCGGAGTACGGATTCATCATCGCCAGCGCCACCAGGCGACGCGCTGCGTTCGTGTCCTGAGCCTCATCCAGAAGAATCCATTTCTTCTGCAGGAAGCTCACCTTGTAATACAACGGAGCAAGAAGCATGTCATCGAAGTCGATAACTTCCTTGCAACTCTCCAGACTTTGCCTATACACGCGCTGCGCACAGCGGATTACCGACGACGGCGTGACACCATCCTCAAGGCCGTCTTCGATGTTGAAATGCTCGAAGATATCCACCCACGCTGCGGTGTCATCGATCTGCCCAACATGCCCGAATGCCTTTTGCTTGGCTAGGCTCACCAACTTTGCGATCGGGGATGCCGCCACGAAGTAGTCAGACGATCGATCACCGCCAGAAAGCGTCGTGATAATGCTGCTGACTTTGCCGCGGTCGATCTTCACTGTGGGCGCGGCGCGGCGCCACGCCCCTAGACCGAACGAATGAACCGTGCCGGCAGCCGCGGCACGATAGTGATAGCCAGCCTCCTTGAACCTGGAGTCCAACTCCGCGGCAATTTCCGTGTTGAAGGCCATCGCAATGAGCCCGCCGCGCTCGTACTTGACGATCGCCTTCGTGACCTTTTCCAGGAGGTAGGTCTTTCCACAGCCGGCGCGAGCCACGACACCGATGGACCCACGGCCGTCGAGGGCATGCTCGATTACCGCTGCCTGCTGATCGGAGCAGTCGTCCCATTCAGCGCGATCGAATACTGGCAGCATCATTGAAGCATCCATGGCTTACGCCACCAGATTAGAGGGTTCGCGGCATGTAGCCGTGCATGCCGGGGGTCCCGGTTGTCCGGGCCTATCCAGCGTGGCTGTGAGCGCCACGGGGGACACGCCCTACAGCGCAAAATTAGGACCATAGGGGGCAAGCCGGCGCGGCACCCGAATCGTCTAACACGACACCGTCATCCAAGTCCATCACCAGCAGTCCATACATAATCACAGCGCCATGCTCCGGTATGTTGTTAATTAATGTGTCTCAGCACTAGTGCTGACCGGCTCGGGATCGGGCTCCCGCAGCCGCACATGCACGTCACCCCGCGAAACCGCCTGCATAACTTCTGCGAGGTCCGCGAGACGCTTTCTGGGCGCGTCTTCGACTACGTGGGCCCGAGGATCTAGCGCCTGAGCGAATTCCTGGAACAACACCAGAATCTCAGCCAACGCCCCATCAGGGTCGTTCATAACCACGGCCACAGTCTCACCGCCGGACGGACTCAAGCCACCGACATTTCCCCTGACGCTGACGCAGGAGACAGGGCCGCTCCAGTTGATATTGTCGCCACGAACCATCGCATAGCGCAATGAGCCCTCGTAGCCCAACGTCGTTAAGATCCTCTGGAGCCGTAGACTTGCGACGAGAACCTTCGCCTGCTCGCTGAAAGCTGTGACGATCACAGGCCGGTTGCCGCAGAACACCGCCGGATGCTCCTGCGCACGCAGCCACACCCGCGTTTCGTTCGTCAGCTCTGGCTTTCCAGGAAACAACGTGGATTGACTGATCACCCGCTGTGACTCGGCCACCCACTCTGTCTCAAGCGCCTCCAGTAGAAGCTTTCCTGTCTTCTCTTGCATTGTCGTTGCCATCGTCAGTCTTTGCCCGTCCTCATCAGTTGCCCGCAATCGCCGCATCGGTCCGTCCGTGGAACGCGCTACAGAACGACGACATGTATCAGCGCGCTCGTTGTGTTTGCAATCGATAACCTTGTCGGCAGTCATGTGCTGCTGTCGCATCGGGATTCGCTGTTGTCAAGACGTCTCGGCTTCTGCGCTCTGCCATGGTCGTCTGGGCAGTAGACGCAGCCTCTTGTGGCGTCGATGGCTGGCCCCATATGCTTCGGCTACCGACTGCGACCGTGTAATCTCTGCGGCACACTACGTCCCGAGGTGCGCGAGGCCTCCTCGATGCGCGAGCCGCGCGCCACCTCATAGTATGGTTTACCAGCCCTGTCAGGGTACGTCTCACGGCACCCATCCTTGTAGCCGCTGCAGCCCCACCAGAACGTGTTGGTCTGCTTCACATCGGCGCGACGCACGAGGGGTTTGCCGCAGCTCTGATCGGCGCAGCAGAATTCGGCGGAGAGCTGTGGCAACGCGGCTGGCGACTTCGGCACGGGCTTACCGCGCTTATCCTCCAGCGTCACCTTGCACTCTGGGTAGCCACTGCAGCCCCAGAACGCACCGTTCTTGCCAGTACGGCGGCCCATGGATTTCCCGCATCCAGGACAGGTCACTTCTTGACCCGCGCTGTCTGGTTGACTGGCCTGTTTAAGGTTCACGCCCTTCAACTCGTTGGTGAGCTGCGCATGCGCGCCACCGACGACATTCAGGTACGTGGTCTTCCCATCGGCCACCTGGTCCAATTGGCCCTCGACCTCCTTGGTGTAGGGAATCTCCATGAACTGACACTTGCCCACCAGAGCATCTACGACGTACTCGCCGTTGCTGGTAGGTACAAGCTTGCCCTTCTCGAAGGCGACCAGCGCCTTGGAGGTGATGTTCTCCATAATCGCAGCGTAGGTGGACGGACGGCCTATCCCCTCTTTCTCCAACTTCTTAATCAACGATGCTTCGGTATACCTGGCCGGCGGCTGAGTCTTCTTCGACTCCAACTCGCCAGTCGTCGCCTGTTTGGAATCACCCCTCTTCATCGTCGGCACGGGGTTATCATGCGCGGCGTCCCGGCCGCGGTCCTCTGTGTCGTCCCCCTCCAACAGCGCGAGCCACCCGCTCTTCGTCAGGGTACGCCCCTTGGCCTCGAACTGAACTGCCTTGCCTTCCGCCGTGCTGCCGGTAAGCAAGGCCTGGCGGGTCGCATATTCCGCATCCGGCGCCTGGCAGGCCATTGCGCGCGTACGGATCAGCTCATACAGCGCACGCTGCTCAGGGGTGTCGCCAGCCGATTCAACTTCCCAGTGCGTTGGGGTAATGGCCGGGTGACCCGCCTGAGAGCCCTCGGGCGCCGGGTACCGGCGCTGCTTGTCCACGCAACCAACATTGCGCGTGGAAAGCGCAGCGGCCACATCTGCCATCGAGTCCTCGGACAGATTCGGGTTATCCGTCCGGTGGTAGGTGATGTGACCGCCCTCGTACAACTTCTGCGCAATATCCATTGCCGCTTTGGGATTTAGACGCAGCTTGTTGCTCGCGGCCTGCTGTAGGCTGGAGGTGGTAAACGGCGGCGGCGGCCCGCGCCGCGCGGGACCCTCCTTGAAGCTCTCCACCACCACATTCCTGACCTTGGAAACAGCCTCAGCTAATATCCTATCGGTGACGTATGGACTCTCCTCAGTGGTGAAGGCCTTTGTATTCCACTCAGCCTGCCAACCACCCTCGAATTTCAACTTCACACCGAAGTGATTGGTGACTTTGAAAGCGCGAATCTCACGCTCTCGATCCACCACTAGACGCACAGCCGGCGATTGCACGCGGCCGGCGGAGAGTCCTTTGACCGAGGAGCCCTGCCACAGGACTGGGCTCGCCATGTACCCCACCAGGCGATCCAGAACACGGCGACTCTCCTGGGCCTGAACCAGGCCCATGTCAATCCTTCGTGGCTTGGATAATGCCGCCTTGACCGCCTTTTCCGTGATCTCGTTGAAGGCCACTCGGTGGTAACTCTCACGCAGTCCTAGCGCCTGCTGCAGATGCCAACTAATCGCCTCGCCCTCGCGGTCCGGGTCAGTGGCCAGGTATACCTCATCGGCGTCTCGAACCGCTTTCTTGAGATCAGCAACGACGCCGCGACCCCGGTCTGTCAGCTCGTACTCAGCCCGGAAGTCCGGACCCTGCGGCATCCACGCTTGCTGTCCTCTCCTCGTCGCCGGAAGATCACGGATGTGACCCACGCTGGGTTGGATGTTCCAGCCCGAGCCGAGGATCGCCCGCAGCTTCCTCAGCTTACCCGGCGATTCGATAATCATGAGTTTGGCCATCTGAAACACTCATTGCCCACCGCAAACCACACTCGGGCGACGGGCTTCTATGGCGCAGTATGTATCAGTTGTCCTACTTCCTCGTCAATTTAGCGAGTCGCAATTTGCGGATTCGTCATGTCCTCATGCAGCCAATTACTTTCTGAACCGCTAGACTTCGCTCGATGAGTCGTTCAATCATTTGGTTGCCTTGATAAAACAGTGAGGAAAAGCGCATGCCAAAAATGGTTATCGTGCACTTGGAAACCAACCAAATGGAGGGAACTGATCAGGAGGTTTTGGAGAAGGCCATTGCGTTGTTTGGCCATTTCCTGCTGTATGGGAATGTATCCCCGCAGGTGGGTAAGCAAATACGTGTTGGTCTAAGCGCGGAGTTCGAGATTAAGGATCTTTCGGGAGAGTGATCGACGGGTCCGCCGGCACGCCAGACTCAGAGGCGCGTGCGACCTGCTTCAGTTTCCTTTCGACTGCTGCTCGCCATCGGAAAGCCTCTGGCGGATCATCTGTGGCACGCATTAACTCCGGGCCTACGACGAGGTAATCTGGCTCCGGTGGACTTTCGATTTCCGTGAACCATATGTAGGCGAGTGCGTCATGGCTGTTCATCGTCATCCCTCCACGTGTCTGCTTCCAGTCACTTCTTCCAATGCGCCATCAGCATCACGGCCACAGTGCCCACGATAACGACGGTGAAGATACTGACGGCCGCTACGATGCGTTTGGATGCCGTCTCGATCCTCTCCGCGTAATTCGCCTGTTGCGTGAGCGGCTGCAGCGCCTCGGTCACGGCACCGCGCACGCTTGTCACGATGTCGTTGAGCTGCACATCCACCCGTTCCTTGGTCTTCGCAACGATCTGGTTCGCAAGCTCGATCCCGACATCCACCGCCGCAGCCTTCTCCTCGGCCTGGCGGCGGTACTCCGCCTGGATGAGGTTCGAGACTTGCATGATTAGGTGCGAGACTTGTCCCGCGATCTGCTCATGAGCATCCTGGAGCTGGGAGGATACCAGCCCCCGGACACGTTCCATGACGCGCATGGTGACCGGTATCTGCGCCAAGATCGGGTCATCCGGGGATAGCGCCACGTTGTAGTTGGCGAACACATCCTTCACCGTCTCCTCGACCTCCACCCGCTCCTCCGCAGTGAGATCAAGCGGTGGGAGCCCGGCAAACTCCTGCGAGTTCGGCGCCGGCGAGCCCGGCGACGCACGGTACTGTGGGACCCCGGCCATCAGCTTTCCCCTCTGATGCGATTCGGCTCAGCCCAGGACCGCAAAAGCTGCGTCCATGCGGGCGTAGAGATCATCACGCACGTGACGCAGGCGCGACCGGCACATGCCCGTATACAAACGTTCATCGGCGAACGCCGAATTGAATGTATGCCGCCTCCGCATGAGGTCGGCGACATCCTTCTTTTGGAGTGACACCGAGAGGCTTGGCAGCTCGATGACCGTGCGAACGTGAGCAGCATAGTCACGGTACGTGGCGGAGTCCTTGAAGCTTGCCCACTTCTCGGTGCGCACCGGATCGTGGTGCGGGTTCACCCATACAACGACGTTGAGCGGCGCCCACTGGGAAAGGTTCTGGCAAATAGTCTCAAAGCCCTGGACGGTCTCCTGGAGCATACTGCCGCCGGCGATGACGATGTGCAGCACTAGACGGTATCCAGCATTCGCTAGCTCCTGGGGGATGTGGCACTTCTTCAAGTAATCGAGTAGCTGTAGGAAGTTCGAGCTGCCGGTGTCGATCACCGCCGCGTGCGGCGGATTCTCGTTCAGGACCATCTCTATTAGGTTGTCGAACAGCCTGGCGTCGATCGTGATACCGTCCTCCTCAGTGATATTCAGATGGTGGACTTCGCAGCCCTGACCCGAATATTTCGAGAAGGTGTTGTTGATCGGATCAGTGTCGATGCATAGCGGCGTACGCACACCATCCTCGACCTCGGCGGAGTCCGCGATGTCCGTCAGGTACTGCATCAGGAAGGATGCGAGGACGCTCTTGCCACAGCCGCCTTTCCCTTGCAGGATCAAGTGAACGTCACGACGAGCAGGGGCCAACACCTGGGTAGTGCTGGGGCTAATGATGGTATCGACCGCCTCAGCGGCCTCACTCTTCGGTCTTGCCATAGGTCACAATTTTCACGCGTATAGGGCCACAACTTCGAATATATCAGTTGTCCTATAATTTGGTCAACAAAATGCCGGACATGCGTCCTCACCCTCGCAAGGAGTGGTGTGAAATCCATCACACGACCGACCTTCCCACCCTCTAACCCGCAAGACTGCGCGTCGCTTGATGAATTTTTCCGGGCGCGCATCCTGGAGGGACCTCAATCGTCAAGTCTCCGGGTTTTGCGGTTTTGGGCGGAACCAGATCACGAGATCCAAGGGCTGCGATTCGCTCATGCGTGAAGATGTCAGCCGTTGCAGGATGGAGCGCCCTATATCGAGGTCCAAGACGATGAATCCGGGCTCGCGTGTGCGCAGTGATTCCCGCCGCAATAAATAGGTGAAACATTGCGCCAGCAACCACGTCTGCAGCCTGTACGGTAGTCCTTGCATCCACGTCCGTATACGCATGGGTTCCCCGCTTTCTAGTCTGAATAAACTTCCCGCTGATCAAACAAGGCAGTCCGTGGCTGGGTCGTGCCACAGCCCCTTTGGACCTCGAATGCCGGCGCAGCTCTCGGACGGGTGCACAACGCGCACCTGCGTGCGTCCCACCGCATACGTATTCGACCGAGATTGCATGGACAGCGGCACAGCCGTTGACACCGACCCGGTGCGGCGTCGCTCACGGCTTGAGCGGAACATTCGGTTCCTCGTGTTCGGCGGTGCGCTCGCGCAATAGAAAACCGCCCGGACGTCGCGTGACGCTCACGATGTGCTGCTCTTGAAGGAATCCGACTAGGCTCTCTGGATGGTCAGCACTGAATTTGCCGAAGATTCGGACATCATTGCACAAAGCTCCACTTTCAACCTCGATCCGCCGGATCTTGTTATACCGGTTAAACTCGCCTGCGACCTCGGCTAGAGGCGCGTCGTGGAACACTAATCGACGCTGCATCCAATCTTCAGGTTTCTGAATGGTGGCAAGTCCATCTTCGGTTTGGCATCGCTTGGGTTCCGCCCTGTCATCTCTGCCTTCGGTCACCCAGAAAGCAATTGCTGCGGCGGCGATCACCATGACGCCGACGATACCGCACCATAGGGCAATACTCTGCCTGCGACGACGACCCTTCACCGAACTCATAAGCGGAATGCCTCTCTACCGGAACAACACATTGATAAGGCCGGTTCTGGAAGCAAATCGGGCACGGAGAATGCGTAGGAGTCCTTCGCTACATGGCCGCCACGTCGTAGTGATGCAGGAGCGACCAGCGGACTGACTTATGTCAGTCAGTCCGCCCTTGACTTAAAACATCGACCGATCGATGGAAGAGCTTGATTCAGATCATCGCAGGGAGCGATTCGACAATTTGACTAGGCGACCCACCATAGTCAGATACCCTGCGAATCGCGCGAACACATATAGAGGTGCTACCAGAAAGCCGTACAACCCGCGGTGTCGGCAATCCTTACATCTGCCTCTGACGGCAGAGCGTAGTCCTGGGTATAGCCTGACCTCCGTCTGACCGCACTTAACGCACACCACTGGCATGATAGTGACGCCTATAATGCAAGGCACCACAACTTTCCGTTCGGACATACTTAGCCCTTTGTCGTCGGAGGCCCAGATGTGCAGATTCTGCACAGCGCCGTAGATTCCCCATACCCTGTGCAAATATTGTAGACCTGCATAGCACTCCTACCGAACCACGGATAACGTGCCGCTCTAACGTCTATGGCGGGGGCGGGGCTCCTTTTCCCCTGTGGGGGACAAAGCGAGCTGACACCTTGAGTTTAGGCCCCCTGCTTGGGTAATACCCGCGGCGGGGCTCATTTCTATTGCCACAAAGGACTGCACACAATGACAACAACGGCCCTGGCGTTCCTGGCTGTACTCCTGACGGGGGGTGCGCAGCCGAGCGTCCGGCGGCAGTGAGACAAGCATCCGATACCGCGGAGCCGAATCGCACTGCGCCCGCACCGGGCTCCTGCAGACCATTACTGCTTCGCACAGCCCACACCTTACCGCTGGACAGGCAGCGGCCCACCGAAGGTGCCCAGCATCGAGACGACGGGCAGCGCTAACGGGTTTCCACTGGTGATACCGACCACCACACAGGTCCCGTGCGTGGGTCGAGGCTGCGTGCAACGCGCCAAACCCTGACACGAAGAACCAGTTCTCAAAACAACACTTTTCACACCTATGGACAAACAACCCATCTTTAGAGCGCGCGTGGTAGTAGCGGCGTGCGCCCTTCTACTAGCAATGGCGGCGTTGGTTATCGCCAGTGTGCACTACGGCGTCAAGGTACATTCGGGGTCGCCGGATCGCACTTTGAGCGATGTCACCCAGATGCCGGATCGCACCTGGAGCGACATCGCCCCGATGCCAGACATCCCGGTATCGACACCATTCTTACAGACGTCTGGTGGCGAGACCACGCTGCTCCAGGGATCACACAAAGGACCCACCCCTCTCACGAAAATCCAGAAGTACAAACTTGATAGGGTAGTCCTGCAGTACAACATCCCAGGCGGCGACTTGAGCGACGTACTGCGGCAAGTGTTGGGTGTCGGTCTCACAACAAACGCAGAATGGACTTCAGTCGTCGGCCAAACTGAGGAGATCAGACATCAGCTTGAAACGGACATGGATGGGCTTCGCGGCGCTCCTGTTGTCGGGCGAATGACAGTGATACGCGCCGTTGAGCAGGCGTTGAAGGGAACTCCCTGTCAGCATGAGGTTTTCGGCGACGGCTCTGTCGTCTATGTCTTCTGCCGTAGTCATTTGGTCTTCCCGGTCGATTACGCCCCGAGTGACCTCGCGCCCAACTCTAACGCGAAGGATACGGGACCATGAAACACATCGAACACAGTGCATCCTTGCTGCTGGGTATGGATCGATGATCGGGTTAGCCACCCCCCGCGACCCCTGCCCGAATTGACACTGGAGCGCTGATTGTCTGGTGCTGGCAACTTGAGAGGGCGACCGTCATGTCAAAACACGATAGACCGGTTCGCTACGAACGACTCCGCAAGGACGGCGCGTTCCAGGGGCTTCCGGATAACTTGGCCAAAGTGCTGGAGCGCAACGGGTGCTCCAGCGTTTCCGGCATCATGGACGCACAGAAGAGGAACGAAAGCGTGCTAACAAACATGGTTGGCCTGGGACGTCTAGGGCAGAAACTGCTGAATGACTGGCTCCAGGGGCAACCAACATACGTAGCGCCGCCCGCGCGACAGTCCAAAACGAGCCGTTATTCTCGCGTGCGCGGCGAAGGTGCGTTTCGAGGGCTCTCGAATCACGTGGCCGACATTCTTGAGGGCAGCGGAGTGAGTAATATTTCCGCCATTATGGACGCGGGGAAGAAGGCCAACGCGCCGATAACAACCCTGCTGAGCCTGGGACGGCTGGGGCAACAACTGTTGCATGACTGGCTCCGGGCGCAACAAACATACAGCGCGCCGCCTCCGCGACGATCCCCTAGTAGGTAACGACCATGAAAGTGCCGATTGACGATGACGTGCTCACCGAATGGCCAACGATCTTACCCCAGCGGGCGCTCGACTATTTCCGGCTGATGTGTGGCAAATGGGGCGACGTCAAAACTGACCTACAAAGGATGGGCCACATACACGAGTTACACAAGCTGCTGCCGCCCACCGCAACACGCATCAACTTGAACTTGGTGAGCGAAACCCAAGTGGAGCTTGTTTACAACGTCGGGGCGAAGATGTATCGCCTCACTTGCACGATGACGGGGGATGACGGCTCGCACCTGATAAAGTTCCGCGAGGTAGCCCCTGACGATTCAGCAACGGAGATCACACTACAATGACAAGCGCGCCCGCCTGGGCTGGTTTTGTCGCGGTAGTCTGCGTTCCGTTGTGCGCCGATGCCACGGAACCAACACACACTATAAGTTTCCATGGGACTGTAGTTCCCCCGTCGTTGGTGGCCGCTGCCTGCGATGAGGGGGTAAACGGCGATTCCCAATTTCGCGGACTTCACTTTGCCGGTGCGGAGCAAGTTGCCAACGAGAGCGTGTTGGCCGGGTTCATCTGCAACTATGTGGATCAAAACGGTCGCAATGGACTGTCGGGCTACGTGGACTTGGCACGTCCGAGAACCCCATCGGCGGAGGCGATCCGACAGTTTGTGCTGAGTCGGGGCCTAAAAATCTACAAATAGCACACCCTTGGCCAGGTCCTCGGCGGATCTATCGGGCGTCCCGACAGCGGAAGCCTCCCGAGGAGTTGCATCCCCTACGTGTAGTCCATCATCGAATACAGCCGAACAAGGTCGCGCTAGCTGAGGTGATGAAGGGTCCTGGGGCATAGGCTTCGACGGACAGTTGCAGTGGGCCTGTGAACTTCGCGCTGAATACAACCTCGTTGTAGGGATCAAACATGGTGACCGATCCATCGTCGTTGAAGCTGCCCGCGACGATGCTGCCCTTCGCTTGGGGCAGTCCGCTGATCAGTCCCCAAAACTTGCCGCCCGCCGCAACCTCAAGCACCATGTCGAAGAGGCCTTGCCCGACATAGCGTTGGTTTGAGCCGAGGTTCGCGGTCGCGTTGAACGAGAAAAAAGTGAAGGTCGCAGCCAGATTCGGCGCCTGAGAGGTGCCGCTGCCGCTGAAGACACCGTCCGACAGCGCGGCAGAGAGCGTCAAGCCCGGCACACTCAGATCCATTCTCGGGGCCGTGACTGAGAGCGGTTGATCGATGTAAAACGGCACAACAGCAGTGGTCACGGCGTAGTTCGAGTCAATGGGGCTGAAGGAGATGGTGCCTGCCATCCTCGCATCCGGGGGATACACCCAGAACTTCGTCTTTACGCCAATATCATCCTTGGTCGCAGACGCCGAACGACCCGTACCGTACCAGGCGTAGGTGCCTGTGTAGCCGCACCGCACGCCCGCATCGATCACGCCACGGGCGAAGACGGAATCGACGAGGAGATGGTGGCCGCCGTCGCCGGATTGCAGCGCCAGTACCTGCAGTTGCGCCAGCCCGTCCGAGATGTCGTGACTGAAATCCAACTGCGGCAGTGTGGCGACTTGGGTGAGCACCTCGGGAGCGAGCACGATGCCGTTGCTGAGGTCGTCGCTGCTGCGGACTACCAACAAGAACCGCTCGATATTCTCCTGCGTGGTGGCCTCCCGTGAGAATGCGGCGACGCTAATTTCCTGCCCGCCCGCCACATTCGCCACGCCCAAGACATTGCCGTGGACATCCGTGCCGGAACGCGTGCCGACAAAGAACGTGACGGGGTGGTTCGGCGTGAACGAAAAACAGCCCGCCGCATCGGTCACGCCTTGCTCGACATCCGTGAAGTACGGCAGGCCGGCGACGGTGATGCCTTTAAGGCAGGCTCTCACGGTGGACGGGGGGGGCGTGGTGGTCTCAGACGGCGGCAAAGAACTCCCCGCACTGCCCGGATCGCCGCCACCCCCACAGCCGCTCAACCCACTCAACCCCATCCAGATCACAAAGCAAGGGCATCGTCGCATAGGTCCATCCCTTAAAGACACGCGCGAACTGAGGTCGCTTACGAAGGTAAAGAAGACGATTCCGGGTACGCGACGTCGCGTCCGCGATCAGAAGTTTTTTGTAGTTATGTCAGGCTCAATGGCGGCGGCGCAAGAACTTTAACTAATCCTCAACAGGAGGCGTCCAAACATGCAGCAGCACAGCTCCCCAGCGTACTCGCACTCAACATTGCACAATGTATCTTGAATCTACGTTCATGTGCAGAATCTGCACACCCGGCCGATTCTAACAAAGGCGGACGCGTTGAGACGCCGGCGTTCCGGCAACAATCTGTTGCGTGTTCGAAGCCGTTAGAAACGATAAATGCAAAATCAAGGCGTCGAGAAGTTCGGGAACCTGAGCGGCCACATTCAGAAAGAACTCACCATGGAGTGTGGTGATCTTTCCGGCCACTCCAGAATGGCCGATAGCTGCTTCTGCGATGGGTCTTCTTAGGAGGGCCAGCCAGATTGCCGCCTGCCACACAATCCGCTTGCACTCGTCACCAGACATTTGCATTTGAATCACTTGCCCCTCGTTGTTGGCTCGTATGGGGCGGCGGGCAAGAAGCGATCCGCTGTGAAGTCCCTCCCCAAATGAAGTCTGGCCGGGCCCGCTGTGCGCAGCATGCACCTACTCCCCTGGTTGGTATCGTGGAGCCGCTCGGCCGCTTCCTGTACGACCCCGACGTACAGGTTCCTAGCACTCCTAACGAACCACGGATTATTTTCCGCTCTATCGTCTAAGTCTGGGAAGCCGTCGAACCACTCTCGCTTCTATCGGGACGACGAGAGACTTTGGCGGGGCGGGGCTCCTTTTCTCTGGGGAGCAAAGCGAGCTGACACCTTCAATTGAGCCCCTGCCGGCGCCTCAGAATGCCGGCGGGGGCCCATTTCTATTGCCACAAAGGACTGCATAATGAAAACAACAGCCCTGGCGTTCCTGGCTGTACTCCTGACGGGGTGCGCAACCGAGCGGCCGGCGGCAGTCGGACAAGCATCACCGGCTGCCGATACCTCGGAGCCGCATCGCGCTGCGCCCGCACCGGCCCCTGCGGACGAATTCCCAACCATTACTGTTGCGCACAGCCCAGGCGGGCGCGAAGAGTATGTCATCGTCACCCACCGCGACGACTACAATTGGCACGCCGTGCATCAACACATGACTGAGCGCCACAAGTCATATTCATTGATCTGTACTGGCACACCACTGTGTGCCACCAACGACGACCCCCCAGAGTTGTGCCACTCGATCACGACTGAGGAACAATTGCAGCAGTGCGTCGCAGCCTACGCCGGAACGCCGGCTGTTGATGGGACTGCCCCTATGGGACAGCCCAGTGCACCAGCACAACCACAAACACCACCACCAGAGCAACAGGACAACTGAAACGTTTCAGAAGGAAATGGAGTGTCGCAACTGTGGCAGCGGGGACAACGCTCCGACCACCGACTATTGCAAGCTCACACATGGCGCCGGTTGGTATACGGACCCCTACCACCGGACAGTGCAGCGCCCCACCGAAGGTGCCCAGCATGGAGACGACGGGCAGCGCTGACGAGGTGCACGTGTTCGCGAATCGGAGCGGGCGGCCCGCGGGGCCCGCGGGGCCCGCGTTGCACACCTTCCCCACCAGGCCACCGTTTACCTGATCTTCGCGGGACAACTCCGCCTCGCGCGGATCTACACGTCGGCCGTTCGTGGGTCGATGACGGTGCGCACCGCGCTCACTGTGATGTTCGGACCGATTGACCTCGTTGCCGTGTGGCGGCGACAGCCGGCAAGCGCGGGGATTACGTCGAGGTCGGACGAACGCGACGGGTTGCCCGATGAGACCCCCGCCAGGCTGATACACAACGACAAGACTTAACACCAAGAACAATACACTCAGAAAGGGATATTTACCGCTGCTATGAAGATACACATGTTAGTCGCATTGGCGACGTTGGTCGCTACCGCGTCAGTCCACGCCGAGACCCCGGAGTCGGGCCCCAGGCACGACCCAACGCGCGGAGGATATCTGATACTTAACCTCGCGCCCTACGGGACCATGAGCGCAAATTGGCCGTGCGAAGTATCAACTTCTTACCTTTGCCAGGCTCCAACTCGCATTGATTACCGCGATAACGGCGCTGCATTAGCACGTAGCTTCGATCTCGGGGTCGGTTACACATTCAACCGATACCTAGCCGTCGAAGCACTTGGCGTGTATGCATTGGGTGGGTCCAACCCGCGCAAGGATACCTACATGAACTACAGCGTCCACACTGACGGTGCGTTCTCCGCGCAAGTTGCGATTCGCGGAGACTTGCCCATCACGAGTTGGTTGGGGATTTACGCCAAATATGGCGTGGGTCGCCAACTGGCCACCTTCGACTATGACGAACAAGACTACGGAAGTGCCGATATACACCACACCCCAACAACGGTGTTCAGCAAGTCGTTCAGCGGGAACATCTTTCCCGTGAGCGCCGGGTTTAGCTTTAAGGGACCGGAAGGGGCCAACCTGCGGCTCGCATATACCCGCTACTCTATTGGTGCATTCAAGTTCAGCGCCATTGGCATTGGCCTGGACTATGTGCTCGTGAGCACTTGGCACTAACCAAACACAGTGGGGCACACCATGAAATCGGTTCAGTTGGCATTGTGCGTACTGGTTGGAGCATGTCTGGCGCAAGTCGCTCAGGCGGTCCCTTTCAACTTTGACGCGCAGACGGGCACAAGGCCCGAGCTTATGTTCGTCAATTTCGGGGAGGCGTGTTTCATTCGGGTGGAGCAGCCTGGGCAGCGCTATGCACACGCGCACGATCTCAAACCGTGCTTCCCGGCTGGGGACGAGGTTCACGTAGTAGTGGACGAAGAGACTGGCTCGCTTGCGGATGAGTGTTCCAAGTTAAATGTGCTGGACAACATAATCGATTATGGCCAGGGCACGCAGGGTTTCACCTTCAAAAAACCTGGGCTGCGCGAACTGGAAGGTAAGGAGATCGCAAGCGCACGCACGGCATGCGGGAAACTGGCCCGCGCATTCGAGACCAGACGGTTTGACGTCTACCAACAGACGGTTGACACTTGCCGAAAACTCCTCGGCATCAAGGCCGATTGTGTACTGTTGAAACAAACAAGCGCCGGCGTGGTCGTGGGCTTCTTCCTCTATCTAAAGGCCACCGACCCGTCTTCGCAGTGTGAGACATTGAAGGCGGCCCAAGCTCAACCCGCTAACTTGGTGTGCACCAATCCTGAGGAGCGCCTGGGGCCGGACCTTCGATTCCGTCCGTCAAGGGAGCTTTCGCAGTGCCCACCACTTCCGCCGCCGCCCTCGTCGGTTCCTGCATATTGCTCTAATCCGGGGAAGCCGTAACGACCATGTGGGGTCCCATTGTGGTTGTTGTGTTGATTGTAGTGCGCGTCATCATCACGGGGGTACGTGCCCCACAGACCGACGACAAGGAGCTGGTCCCCATTTCCGAGCCTCCGCGTTTGGTGTTCGTTACGCGCGGCGCGGCGGAGGGTGCCTGCTTCGATATATATGCGCGCCGATATTGGGGGGCGGGTGGCGATCCCCTTCAACGTCCGGGATGGGTCGGTGCGGACGGCGCGCACCTGATATGGGATGTCACCGAGGGAGTGGTTACCGGGCTGGCGTGCGCCGTGGTGCTTCCATTCAATCGCGAGCCGGTGTCGGATGCGCCGGGGAGCCTATGCGGAAACCACGGATGGAAGCTGCGAAAGGAACTGATGGCGCAGGGTATCCGATTCCAACCCGGCTGCGAGAAGGGCGACAGAGCGGTCAGAGAAGCCGCGCAATTGCGGGACATCCAAACCTGCGTGAAAGGTAACGCTGGAGCCGCCAGCGCTGATGCGGTTGCGCGGGCATGCACAAAGTCGGTGGACGACCAATGGTTTCGTCGCGGCGGCGATGATGCAGTGGCGGATCAATGAAAGTGGGTTTTAGCTGGTTCGCGGGCGTGGTGTAAGTCCCCTCATCGCCCACTGAGAATGAGCGGACCAGCGCTGACGGCCCCGCGGGGTTCACGGACTCAGACACTGAGACACACATGACTAACGATGCGATCAGACTCAACGCGGGTGACGTCAAGAAAGTGGACGCGCTGCGCAAGCACTATCACGACGCAATCGGGGAGGTGCTCCTGCGGATGTTGGGCACAAAGCCGGAAACCCACGATTCGCTCGCATGGATGGACGCCTTGGCAACCCACCTCGCCACGTCGATGCGGCTGGCCCTCAAGCACCGCCATATCACGCGGGGCACGGTGGATCTATCACTGGCCACCATCAGAAAGCACGCTCTCACAACTGAGGGAGAAGCAGGCTCATGAAAAAGAAAGGCAACAAGCGCACCCGCGCCCCTCCCCGGCGGGTCTAGCTAGAGGCCGTGGACTCCATCAAAGGCCAACCAAGGCGGGGGAGCGGAACGTCGCGATAGTTCGCCGCCGCTGCCCCAGACGAGGTTTTCCGGCTGACGCACAGCTCGGGGGGAACTCTTAGATGAAACATCACACCATACTCTCATGCATCTGCTGTGCTTGGTTGTGTTCGTGTGCTTCGTACCGGGCAAAGAACCCCGAGCCAAACGATGAGGCCGACCCACGCTATCTCGGTCGCTGTTGGGTCGAGACGATGCACTTCGGCCACGGGTCGATGTGGTGGAAGTTCAATCCTCATTGGACAATCACAGTTCACGGTAACGGCGAATGGGGTCGCTTTGTGTGGAAGCAATCAATCGCCTTTGGCATCCCTCCGCATGGCTGGCAGGAAAAGATACTGGTCGGGAGGGTTCGGATCATTGACGCGTCCGTTGTGGGTGCTATCGAGATTGGGAGCCTAGAGCCCCTCTGGTGTCACGCATTCAAGGCGGACGGCCCATACGATTCACACATCACACTCACTGACGAGTGAAGCTGTTCCCGCCACGGTTGAAACGGAGAAATTACTTATTTATGACTAGACACATCATTGTCAGCGTGTTGGTCTGCCTCGTTGGTGGATGCAGCGGTTCCGGAGTGCGGCATGACCCGCCGTTGGAAAACACTGCGAGTCAAAGTCAGGAGCCCGCACCCATTCCACACGGATCATGCGACTTCGACGCTAAGGCCATACGCGAATGCTCGACCGAGCTGAAGTCAACACTCGCCATCGAAGACGGTTGGGTCATGGTCACAGTGCCTGCCTGCGCGGTAATTGAGGAAGTGTTCACACCAGCTTTCAAAAGGAGAAACAGTCCCAGCAATGGGCTTACGTCGCTGCTTGCGGATGGCAAGACATCACTGGGCACGATCCATGACACAATCGTCATCCGTGGAGAGGTTGTACATCAGGCAGTCCCATCGCCGCCCGGAACCTCGACCCTCCCGGTCACCGATGTGGATGTGAAGACACTCCTGACATGCCTCGTGTATCCACAACATAGCAAACCTTGACGGTCACGGTGTCGTTAGTGCGGCGTGCTCTGCGAGGGCTTGTTGGGCCCGATTACCACTGTTGGAACCGGGCGAGGCGAGCGGCGTCGGACTACGCGCATCAAAAGTTACCAACAGGTTGAACAAGCGGCCAACGCAGGGGTGGCGGGCCAGACGGGTGGGCGTGTCAGCAAGATCGGAGTCTTTCTGCGAGTCCGGAACCGACGCACTCAACAACTCGCGGGCCGCGGATTCCACCTTAGAACCGCGACCAGTCCCCCTCCTGGAAGGAAACCCATCGCAGAAGCAGCGGATCGGCCTTTCTGGTGTGGCTGGAAAGATCACCGCTCCATGGCGCGATCTTTCTGAAGGTGCGGGGGGATGGGTGGGGCGCCAATTCTATTGGGTACTGGCGATGGCGCTGTATTCCCGGCGCAGTAAAACACTACCGCGCCGGGCATACTCGATGGTCCTGATCCACGCCCACATCCGCAGCGACCTCCATCTAGCGGCTCTTCCCCTGATCCAACTCCTGCTCCTCGTCAATCGGATCGCACGGCTCTGGTGGTTGCGCTGCCCAGAAGGCACGGTCGATCTCCAGGATCTCCGCATCCGTCAGTGACTCCCATGGAAACTCCGGCGCTCCTGCATCCACCGGCCGCGCACCCGTTGGATTGAACGCGTCGGCCATGATGCCGACCGATCGATCCGCGCGATCGATCTCTCCAGATATCTCATAGAGAACCCCACGCACCAGGGCTCGCACGCCGGGCGTGCTCACGGCCTTCTCTCTGTCACCCACATGCTCATCATTTGGGATGTTCACCACCACTCCTCATGTTGATCGCTTGGGATGTTCAATAACCCCCGCATCTTCTGCGCTTCACTCGGCTCGACACCGCTTCGAGGCCCGTGCCCGCCCGCTCGCAAATCCGGTCCCTTGGAGAAGCGCAAGCTTGCTTTGAGTGTCTAAGCAGCGGCAGTTCCCGGCAAAGCCTTAATCTTCTGATGGCCCCGACAATGCCGGGGTTTCGAGCGGAAGTTCCGCTTGGCTGCTGGTGTTTTTGAGCTTGAATCCCTTCACAAAGGCCAGACGATCGCCATTGAACATGAACTTGATGTTGACGAAGAACACGCCATCTGACGGGGATCTGAAGATGAACTCCTTTTCGAGTAGCTCGCGCACACCGCGCCGAAAGGTGCGTTCCGGGATGTTGGCATCCTGCGCCATGACGGGATTGAGTTTGACCTCATCGCTATTGGGATGCTGCTGCATCTGCCGATAGACCAGCTCGAAAATCTGCATCCCTGTTTTGGAAAGACCAACGGCTTGCTTGATGCCTGCCAGAAACAACTTTACGAACCGGTCGGAATCAACTTCTTCGAATTCGTAGAAGCCCATGCCGCCGACGCCGATAATTTCACCGTTGCCGCCGTCAACAACGAACCCCCTTTTTTCGTTGCCGTACCGTACTGGCTTGCGCCGCCGAATTGTTTCCGGGTCTGGCACACTCGGATTGGTGCGGTACACCGGGATACCGCGTTTATTCGCGATCGGTTTCTGTCCAGCTCCGGCCATATTGAACCTCCTTTTTTGTCCTTCAGCGGACACTAAGCTGGCGGAGGATGACAATTTTTGCAAGATATTTTTGGCCGATGATGACATTATTTTTCCCTGCATTATGGCGATGAATGGCCACCACATCGGCTGACAACGGCCAGTTCTGCTAGTTAGTTTTGGCCGTTAACGACATTTTTATTCGCTATATTATGGCGATGAATGACCACTACTTTGGCTGACAACGGCCATTTATGCTAGCGCCTTTTGGCCGCCAATGACACGAAAGTGGCCGCCAATGACACGAAAGTGGCCGTTTGCATCATTGATTTCATTGACGTTTTTGGCACTTCTCTTTCTTTTATAAAAACCGCGGTGGTTGGGCGAGTTATCCACGCGCGCCACCGAAGCGCCCCCAAAAGCTGGCGTAGGTGGCGGCGTAGCGGACGGGTGGGTAACTCGCTGCCCATTGGCGCTGAAAAGAAGCCCCGCGCCAGTCCTGCGGCCTGTGGATAACTTATTGAGCGGAGTAAAAAGAGATTCCGCCCCCTACAATCGCTCAACCGCGTCGTCCCCGAGCGGAAGGCGCCCTCCCCTGCTCCAGGCGCACAGATTTCTATGCGGCCTGGAAGAAAGGCGCGGGGCGGCAACGCATCAGGCCGGACGGCACGAAAATCGCCGGGATACGGGCGGAAACCCGCCCTACCGGCGATCCCTTCGGGCGGCGCTTTGCGCCGTTTCAACGTGCCGCCGGGACCCCTCACATGCACATTGAGCGCGGATTGTTTACCAAGGTGAAAGCCGAACCGCATTAGAAGCCCGTAGAGCCGCTTTAGCATTTGGCGGGCCCCCCTTACCCTCGGCTGACCTTGCAACGCTCTCCTTGGCGCGCCCGCGCATCGGAAAGTGAACCCTCGCACCACCGAGTGGTGCGGAGCTGAGAGCGATCGGCCGATCCGCGAAACTCTGCGACTGTCATGCTTTCTTGTAAGCATGGAAACATGCAAGCAAGTATTCGCTGTAAGTCATGTCGGCATCGAGGGCGGCACGCTTCATTGCCTTAACCTCGGCGGCTGGCCACCGAACTTGCAGCGGAGTCATCTTCTCCATTTTCGGCTCAACTCTTTCCTCCGCTTTCGGTGCGGTAGAGGTTGAAGCCAGCGGACGCGGCTTGAGCGGCACAGGAGCGGCCGGCGTCATCAGTTCTGCAGACAGGGGTGTCGCCTTAGCCATTGGCTACTTTCCTTTCTGAGTATGCTTTCATGTTTGCATGCAAGCATGTTTCTATGTTCACCCATAGCTTTGCAGTTTCGAGCGCTGCATTGCCCTTGGGGTCAATTTCTTCCGGTGTCCGGCCATCCGTGAAGGCAGCGGGGTACACCACCCGATTAACGATCAAAGTTTGCGCGACAGGGCCATGGTGGGATAAGGCAGCTATCGCCTGAGCCGTTATGTTGGTGTTCTGAATAGCCTGGGTAACCACAAACAAAAACGGCACCCCCAGCTCCTTGAGCCTTGTCACGGTCACGGCAGCGGATTTCAAATCATCCGGCGTCGGCTTGATCGGAACTAATACGAGATCGGCGCAGCGGAAAACCTCATCGAGGTTCTCGCTGGCTTGGGGTGGGGTGTCGATAAAAGCGTAGTCCACATCCCGCTGACGCAACTGCTCTAGCCCGTCTTTGAGATTTTGTGCGTCCAGCTCTGCCCGCCGGGGTTCCTCGTTCTGTCGCACCTCATGCCATTGAGCCAGGGTTCGCTGCGGATCTAGGTCAATGAGAAAGGCTGACCGACCCGCCCGCGCAACGTGTACCGATAGGGTTCGGCAGACTGAAGATTTCCCGCTGCCACCCTTCTGCGAATTAACGACGATTACTTGCATGCTTGCATGCTCCACAACTAATCATGGAAACATAAATACATACATTCATGATGTCAAGAAAAGCTGCTAGCATGTTTGCATGCAGGCATGCTGCGAAAGTCGTCGTTGGGAATCTCGGCCACTCGTTTGCTCGATCGCCAGGAAACGGCTCTCGGACGCGCGAGGGGTACTTGCTTGCGCATTTCAGCCGCCGGATTCTTTGCGGCAGCGGCTCTCCAGCTCGTCCGCCTGTTCGCGTAGCTTCTTTTCGAGCTTGCTCAGGTACATACCCATCGGGACGTGTCCTGGATCGACGCTATCGCGAAGCATGCTCACCTGATTTGCGGCCTGGCGGATAGCGTTGACGGCGATCATAGATCCCGGCGTCGCGTCACTTACTTTCATAGTCGTGCGAGTCCCCTTCATCCCACGTGTCGCGCTGGAGCCGAGAGTGCTGTGGCATGCCAGACTGATAGTATGGTTGCATACAATCATGCTTGCATGAAAACATGCAGACATACTCACAGACTGCCACTGGGGGGACGCCGGCGCCGGGCCCAATCATTTCGCGGCACCCAAAGCTGCCTGCAAAGCAGCCTCAAGCTGCGTGATTCGCGCGCGCGCTATCTGCAGTTCTTTGTAGAGATCCAGCCAGCGCGGAGATCCAGGGGCAGGAGTATCGGTTGGCCGCCTGCTCCGGTTCAGCTCCTGACGCAATTCATCGACCTTGACTGCCCAGTATCTCTGGTGGGCGACCTCCCGCTCTTCGGCAAGTAAAGCTCGCTGCCGAGTCTCTTCGAGTTCGTTTTGCAGCGCGCGCACGTCCGCGCTGGGTGCCTCCTGCTGGGAACGCTTTGACGTCTCCGTCCGGTCTTCCGATAGCAGCCTCAGCAACCGGTCAGTCCCGCATGAGAAACCGTGCCGACGACGCAGCGTCTGACGCAGCGTGGGAACCCCTATGGCTGGATGGGCCCTACGAAGTTCGCTGATCACGAGCTTGATCGCCGCGTCTGGCAGTTTCATGGGCTGAGTTTAGCAAAACCGGTAAGAAACCGGTAAGGACTGGCACGGCGTGCGAGAGCATCGTAACCACGCCCAAAAAGGCCCACTTCTGAGGGCGAGGGGGCAACGATCGACTCATTCGTAACTCACTGAATCAACATGGATATTTATCGAATTGATGTTTGTACCTAATCAAAGCCATGTTCCACGGGGATGTTCCACGGCTCTGGGTCGCAGGGAAGCGATGCGCGAACTCCGGCGCTCAGCGAGCGGCGGAGCCGCGGCGGCTACACAGGAGGAGCGGAAGAGGGCAGCCCCTTTCCCTCCAGGCCTGGTGAAATAATGGCCAACTGGAAAGTTAACAGGCACGATTTTGCCTGTTACTAGCTTAAATTGCGGTTAAGAGGTATTATTCTGCCCCTTATATTGGTGAACTGATCAATCTCTTGATGTTTTCCCTCGCCTCAGTCCCGGAAATTTCCCGTGAGCTATGTCAGCGGCTGCGCAAGCTTCGTTTACAGCAGGCTAAGACTCAGGACGAGCTTGCCGCCCGCGCCGGCGTGTCCGTGCGCGCGCTGCGAAACCTTGAGGCCAACGGCCAAGCCACTCTCGAAACCTTTCTCAAAGTGACCCAGGCCCTGGGGCGGGCGACGGACCTGGACCCGATCTTGGAAGTGAAGGTCCAGTCCATCCGCGAAATGGAGCTGGCCAGTCGTATACGCCAGCGAGCGCCGCGTTCTCGTAAGGAGAACAGGCAGTGAAGAAACTGCGCGTTGTGTACGAAGGGTGGGGCGAGAAATTTGACCTGGGAGTATTGGCCGACGACGGCCGGCGAATCCTCTTCGAGTACACCGAAGAGGGTATCCGCCGCGGCATCGAGTTGTCGCCACACTCACTGCCTCTACGCGCCGGCGCCGCTGGCGACTTCCCGCACTTCCAGTCCCGGCTGCCAGGGCTCATCAGCGACAGCCTCCCAGACGGTTGGGGCCTGCTGGTGATGGACAAACTCATGCGGGCACGCGGGATCGACACCCGCCAGCTCTCGCCTTTGGACCGGCTCGCCTTCTTGGGTAACAACACCATGGGCGCGCTGACGTATCACCCCGCCACGGAAGAGCCGCTGCCTAAGCAGACCGTTGATCTCCTCATCCTCGCCGAAGAGTCTCAGAAGATACTGGAAGGCAAGAGCAGCGATGTCCTGCGTGAGTATGTGATCCTCGGTGGATCACCACACGGTGCTCGCCCCAAGGTTCTCGTAAACATAGACCCGGCAACGGACAAGGCATGGACCACAGAGCGGTCCCCAGGCATTCCGTGGCTGGTCAAGTTCCCCGGCGATGGTGAGCACCACGAAGTGTGCGCCATCGAAAAGCTCTACGCAGATATGGCCCAGCAGTGTGATCTCGCCATTCCACAGACTCGATACTTCGAGTTAGGCCGCGAGAGCGACATCATGAGAACCGCATTCGCTATCCAGCGCTTCGACCGGCAGCAATACATGCGTGTACCCATACACACTGTGGCCGGAGCCGCTCACGTCGATTTCCGGATACCATCCTCGCTCGACTATTTGAACCTGCTGCGCCTCACGCGCGCAATTACGCGCGACGTGCGCGAGGTTAAATCGGCTTTTGAACGCTGCGTCTTCAACGTCGTGCTCAACAACCGCGATGACCACCCTAAGAACTTCTCGTTCCGCATGGAGCAAGAAGGCCAGTGGCGTATCTCGCCTGCCTACGATGTCACCTTCTGCCACGGCCCCGGCGGTGAACACCAGATGGATGTCTTCGGTGAAGCTCGTGCGATCACCCGCACGCACCTCATGAAGCTCGCTCACGCGGCCGACATCCCAGCCGCCGATGCAGGACACGTCATCGACCGAGTTACGGAGATCGCCGGACGCTTCGCCAAGCTCGCGACCGACTACCCCATCAGGACGCAGACCGTCCGCGAGATCGTCAAGGCGGTGGAGGCAAACCGCACCCGCATGGCTGGGCGCACACAAGGCGGCGTGACTGGAGAGCATACTCAGGCGCACGACCTCGCCGATGACGATCACGAAGAAGTGGAGGTCCCACGAGGTCCGACCCGGTAGTAAAGCCTGCTCGGCGCGTTGTATTTAACTAGATAGCGATGTTGAAATAGGAGGAGGCGCTAGCCCTGGACCCGCATCCGGCCTCCGATGCGTGAAACTGCCACAGCATCGCGGGAGTGAACAATGGGCATGACAGAAGAAGAAGTTAGGACTGCCGAGTTCGACCTGGAACAGGATCATGTCCGAAACGCGCGTGCACAGGAAATCGCGCGATCACGGGAGGTGGGGGAGTGGGGCGGACTGCGCGAGCCGAAGTTGGTCACGGATGCGATCCTCGATGCGGACGCATTGACGGCGGCGTGGCTTTGGGCGAAGCAGCACTTCGTCATCCCCAACGCCGACGATCCTGAAAGCTGCATGGGCGTTGTCATTCCGTCGAGCCGGGCTGGATTCGACTTGCAGGTGGACTGTTTTGATAAGCACACGGTCGCGCAAAAGACTCTTCTGATCCGCCGAATAGGCGATCTCTTTAAGGTGGCTGCGGTTATCGATGCCATGGTTATCCCATGAGCAATACGACAAACAGATACGTGTACCACTACCGCATGGAGGGGTCTTTGGAACGCCAGGTAGTGGTTACGATGTCAGGAATCATCACCCTCGATCTCAAGATCACCCACGCTGATGATTGGATGCTTGTGCAGCCCAAGCTCGTTGCGGAGGCCGGCGCGAGCGCTGCGCATCTGAACTGGTCACTCTTCTCCCTATCGCTTCTGCATGAGCCTGAAAATCGCTCAGGACAGGATCTTCAACTCGCGGCGCGCGATGCCCACGCTCGCTTGGTGTCGGAGTTCAAACTACCGGATGAGCCGGAGACCTTTCAGAAGGTTCGGCAATTGCTCGAAGAGCTGGCAGGCATTTGAAGGGGAGATCGAAGGTGAACAAAGCTGATAGCGGCCTCCCGGCGGGGCCGCATGCTGAAGTAGACATCCGCGAGGTAATACGGGAACAGTTCGCCGCCGGTCACGGCGTGCTCCAGCTCCAGCCCGGTATGACCGACGCCACCCTCCTGATGCTGATCAAGCTCGCCGTGTCTGGCAGCAAAGGGAAAGCGTTCACGGTCATTCCTCCGCGGGAGCCGACCACGGGCACGGGCAACATAAGCGGCAGTAATTCGGCAGACCGTGAGGTGCCCAATGGCTTCTGACGTTCAGACTCCTTGTCAACGTGCAGAACTTGTCGGCGTTGTACGGCCAATTCCAGACGTATGTACCTTTGTGACACCTGTTTTCAGAACGCCAGCCGGCGAGACGGTGGCGCATTCGGAGCGCGATCTGCAGATAAACAGCGCGGACGGCATTGGCATTCTCGATGATGAAGGCAAACATCTTGTGGCGCAACGTTTCGTTGATTTGCGAATCACCGAATTTTATCCCTTGTGGATTGGCGGAGAAGAATACGCGCCACTTGCTTCACGAAATCTGGTTGTCCAGACCGGCGACTTAGCCATATTCGGGTTTGAACATGCGCCGAATTGCTTTCTGATCGGTACAGCGGCTGAACTCGCGCGCGATCTGCGTGAAAAAGTGATCGGGGCGTCAGATGCAGCGGCGACCCACATAGGGAAGTACACGATGGAGGCTGTGTGGAGGTTCTTGGAAGAGACTCAGCGTATCCTTGTCTAGGCCGATCGAAATGCGCTTATTGAGTCGTGTTGCTGCCTGGGGCGGCTCCAGCGAAAAATGACGGGTAACGTTTGCGCGCAAGACCAAATACTCCGTTCAACCGGTTGATGGCGATAGGTTCATACTTTTCGTCAGTTGGCTCTTCTCCGAGCGGGCAAACTACGAACTCGCCATTCAACCTGCACACCCGTAACCCATTCCGGGGTGCATTTCTGGATGAGACTGAACTTCTCGATGCCCTCAAGCAGCTCATCAAACCGCACACGGTCGCACAAAAGACTCTTCTGATCCGCCAAGGGTAGGCGATCTCTTTAATGGTGGCTGCGGTTATCGATACTGTGCTTGATGTATGATATGTTGCGAAACTGGATGTTGCAGCCAATCTTCCCTAGCTAGGGCGCGGAGTTACTTCTTCATGAGAGCGATGCGGTTCACAGAAGAGCACGTCTTCGACGGTCCTCTCCCGGTACAACTCTCCTACGTGGCACTGCAACTTTTGACCGTTGTCGGAGTGTATCTTGCCGTTCTGGTGGGTGCGTATCTGCTCTACATCATGGTGTGGTCGCCGTCGAACGTAACTCGCGAAACGCTGCTGTGGTACATCGTCATCCTTGGCGTCAGCAGTATCCCCGACCTGGGAAAACAAGCGTTTGCAATCTGGTTTCGTCGTTGGTTCGTGAAAACGCGCCCGAGTTGCCGGCCAGGGTAAAAATCACGCGGCGGCTGTCTGCCGCTCATCCTCTCGTCTGTCCTCTGCTTCCTGTCCGCGCTCTTGGGCACCACGGGCCTTCCGCATCGCAAGGAAGAGTTTCGCCAGAGCCTTCGCCTCCGCCACTGTGTCTGCCCGCAGTTCTCCTGCAGCCGTACTCTCGATGCCGTGCACCTCGTACAGGCCAGAAAGGTCGCTTGGCCCGTTCGGGTGCATCTCGCGCGCCATCTCGCGTATGTCCACCAGCTCGTGCTCGCCAGGCGGATGCAGCGCCGGCGCCGCATCGCCTTCCGGCCGCTCCATCTCGATCCGGTCGTACTCGCCTTCGAGCGCACCCATCTCACGCTGCCAGTCCCAAAACACCAACTCCGCGTCCTGCATGAATGCAGACAACTCCGCGGCGACCTCGGAAAACGCAGGAGCGCCCTCGACGTGACCATCCGTCAGGCCGTGTCGCTCGGTAGCCGCGGCCTCGATCGGCACCGGTGGCTCTACCTGGCGGTAGAAAACCTTGCCGGTCAGCTCTCCGCCTAGAATTTCAACTGCGGCGATCTCAACAACGCGGTCATCGGCATCCGCCACTGAACCGGAGGTCGCAACTCGGATCGCTATCCGGCGAACCTTCTCAGGCCGCCCTTCACCGCCGGAGCTTTCATCCACTGCATCGGCGTCGTGCGTTCCATACGGCGCATCAGACGCAGGCTTCCCCGCAGGCGCACCATCGGGCCCGCCCGAAGAAGACTCACGGCCAGAACCTTCCGAACCAGCCGTCTCACCGCTCCGCCAAGCAGATTCATCGCTTGGAATGAAGCCGTCACCCGATCCGGACGCCATACCGGAAGCTGGCACGTTTTGCCGGCGAGAACTGTGCGCACGTTGTGCTTCCTCTGCCGACTCCCGCAACGCGGCGCCACGAGGACCACTCGCTATATCATCGTCCTCCAACTCCGTATCTGGCTCAGCCAAGCTCTTCACCCGTGCAGCAGCACGCACCTTGCCAGTGTCGATCGCTGGTTTCTGCTCATTCGTTACAACGCCGCCAAGCCGTCTCTCGGTATCAGACTTCACGCCTTTAATAACGACCTGGCTCGCTTTCCACCAGTTGCCCTTGTCGTCTTGCCACAGTGAGCTAGGCACCGTGATGCCAGCGATAGGCTTCAATCGGATCGCTGGCGTGTCATTGGCCGCCTTCCACTTGGGGAATTTGAAGAACAAACTCTGGGTTCCCATGATGACCGGGACGCCGGCGACCATCACCAACATCTTGCCAGGCTTCTCAATGTGCCCCTTCGAGTTTTTCAGCGGTCCCTGAAGTGTCATCACCTCATCCGGCGTGATGAGAGGGCGCTGAACCTCGTTCACGGAGTCTGAGGTACTGCGACCGCTGCCGGTGCCAAAGTTGCCAGAAGCCGAACGCTTGTCGTGTATCACTGTGGATTGGCCGCATCGCTCAGAGATGTACTTTGCAGTCTCCATGCGCAGCGGGTTATAGGCATTCTGCACGTGACAGTTAGAGGTGATCGACTCGTCCTTGCCGTACTTATCGTGAATCTGCGCCAGATCCTGTGTGATGAGATACAACTTGATACCGTAACCGGCCACGTAGGCCAAACCCTCCTGGATGATCGGGAGTTTCCCGACAGAGGGAAACTCATCGAGCATCCCAAGGAGGCGATGCTTCATCTTGCGGCCAGGCGGCAGCGCATCCGCATCAGTCAGGCGAAGCTGCGGGCGCACCTCGACGAGGTTGCGCATGCAGGCGTTCAAGAGGATACGCACCAGCGGCATCATGCGATCCTTATCCGAAGGCGGCAGCACCAGATACAGCGACACCGGCTTATCGTGGTACATCAAATCCAAGATCGAGAAATCACTGTAACTCGTGTTCTCCGCCACGACGGGATCGCGATACAGCGCCAAATTTGACTTTGCCGTCGATATGACCGAGCCTGCCTCGTTCTCGGGTCGATCCACCATGTCCTGCGCCGCAGACATCACAGACGGATGGCCGCTGCCCTTGTGCACGGACATGGCCTTTTCAGGCGTGGTCACCTTCTTGCCTGCCGCGATTGCCTTCCTGCGCTCCTCGGCTTCCTGCTTTTCTCGCGGGTCAACAATGCCTGCGTCGTTCCTGTAGTAGCCGCGAATACCCTTCGCCGGATTGGAGCCACCCAGGATCATGTCCGCCCACAAGTCCTTCAGCGGCCGGCTAGAGTCGGAGAGAATCGCATCGATCAACGGCGGCGAGGGACGCTTATCCGAGAGGCCAGACTGGTACATATAGATCGCGTGCAGTATCAGACCAACTGTGAGCGCGTGAGCCGTCTTCGCCCAGTGATCTTCCAGCCCCTTGCCCAAGGGGTCCACCATCAACAACGCAAGGTTCTGGGCATCGCCAACGCCCTTGTCATCATCCCAACAGATGAAACCCTGATCGTCACGCTTGACTTCAAGCGTACCTGCCTCATCGACCCAATCGCCGCCAGGCTCACGACGCGAATTGCCGACCACCTCGCGAGTGAAGTACGGCCTGATGCGAACTTCATCGAGCGGGTTCCACCGAGCAGTCGATCGCGTGCCATCCGGATACGTCACCGAAGGACAGGAAGGCTCAAACCGCATGCACACGTTCCCTAACACCTCCGAGCGATAACCGGAGGTCAGCTCCCACAGTTCTCCCTTGATGTCGGTACAGACCACCGACTCCTTCCACTCATAAAGCGAGGGCAGAATGAGACCCACGCCTTTACCAGAGCGAGTCGGTGCGAACGTCAGCACGTGTTCCTTGCCGTTGTGCATCAACGGCACCAACTCCACGCGCGAAACCGGCCAGAGAAAGCTGAAGCCCAGGATGGCCTTGCGGACGATCCTCCAACGCTGCATCTCAACGCCGCCCACTACGACGCCGCCAATCTCCTTGCCCTCAGCAAGGCGCACTTCTTCGCGCCGGTAACAGAGGAACGTCATCGCCGGCACCGCCAGGAGAAGCGGCGCGGTGATCCACACTGGCATGCCGACGCGCGGCAAGAAAAGACCGATCGCAACTTCCAACACCGCCGAGGCACATGTAACGATCGCCATGCGCACCGGCGAGGTGATCTCACGCCAGATCACCTCGAAAGCGCCCAACTCAAGCTTCGGCAGAAGACCCGCTTCGCGCATGTCGGAGAATTCCGCCCAGCGCGCAGTACCGTGCAGGCCCTCGGTCGCTGTCGGCCGCGTCCAGATCCAGAACGCGGCCATCATGCACACCGCAAGCACGGCAGCCGCCCAGGCGATGCCCTGCGTCATGGCCGCGCCCATCTCGTTCGCGTAGCGCACGTGGTACTTCGTCCACCACTGGACGATGCACCACGGTAGGTACACGTGCCGATAGTTCCACCCGAGCGCCGGGTGAAAAGCGAATGTCTCAGCGAAATTCTGAGTCGCGCGCCACATCGATCCGATGAAGCCCAGGATCAGAAAAATACGCACCGGCAACATCCGCTTGAAGTCGGATGGCGAGCGGAGAAAATTCGGTTTATTCAGTTCCGTTGACATAGTGAACCGGCCTTGGCGATCTCGAAGACTTGCGCCTCTGTCGTCTCCACCAGTTCGTTGTCGGAGGCAAAGGACGCCAGAACGGGCCCTCTGAGCACTGCCTGGCCGGCTTCGATCGAGTGGGGAGGCGTGCGGACACCCGGTACACCTTGGGTCTCATCATGCCGCATAGGTGCGGCAGCGCTGGATCTCATTGACACGTCCTCTGTCCCCTTGGGTCGGGGGGAGATGGGGTTGTCAATGTATCCGGTGTCCTATATTTCAGTCAAAAGACAGAACAGGCAACAGATCGCATTGTGACGTACGTCACGGTCAACTCATGCTGTCACCAGCCGTTCGCATGATTCGCAAGTAATCGTGTCTTGGCGGAATCGTGAGTTATCTATATGTGTTGCGGATCTTGTTGAGACGAACGTCAATCGCTTCTTGCGTGGGCTTGCCGCGCGTCAGACGAGCGATATGTGCCATTTCTAACTCGACCCTACATTCACAGCACGGGCGAGCAAAGAAGGCTGCAACGCGTCTTTCACGAGCCTTGCCGCGCCCCATGTTTCGAGGTACGGCCGCAGTATGGCCACAGGAGAACGTACCACTACCTATCACTGCCTTTTCCCCCTAATCCACAAACTAACGGAAGGGTTAACGGACCAAAGCTCAAGCGGCCCACTCACACTACGCTCTTGCATCTCGTGCTATGCCGTCAAGTCGTTGGTCGCCGGACAGCGGTTACGGCCAAGAGGCCGTCCGGGGCAGGTGGGCCCCATGCCTTGGAGCTGTTGCAACTCCAGGAAGAACTCTTCACTCATCAACTCCGCGGTACCCCTACCGCATAGCTCATGCGGTAGGGGTACCGCACCTCGATCGATCCACGACGGCTCGGACCTTCCTCGTAGTTAACGGAGATTCATCGACCGCTCGTCCCTCGATAAGAGCCCGCAAAACCCAACCATCGAAATGTGCGATTGCGCCGCTGCGGAGCAAGACCGAGGCTGACTCGCCCGAGGATATCTGGCTGGCTAGAGAGGAGCTGGATGCATTGGAACACACTATTGAAAACCTGCCGCCCAAGTGTAAATACGCACTCCTGATGGTTAGATTAGAAGGCGCGAGCTACGAAGAGGTCGCTGAGAAACTGGGCATCAAGATCCACAGCGCCCGGCTCCTGGTCGAGCGCGCGATGGAATACCTGCTTG
>Ga0068863_100000700_pt1 | contig 33726 bp, 30 predicted proteins | sample KBSSwiS62_FD_66596 | JGI IMG/M metagenome (GOLD analysis project Ga0068863, IMG submission 66596) | Switchgrass rhizosphere microbial communities from Kellogg Biological Station, Michigan, USA - KBS Switchgrass S6-2 | ecosystem: Host-associated > Plants > Roots > Rhizosphere > Soil ... | reverse complement strand
ACCGCCCCGACGGCTCGGACCGCCCGTCAGCGTAGGGCCCCTGCTTCAGGGCGAGACCGCAGCACGCCGCCGACGCAGTGGCAGCGGTGGTACTAGCCCGTCGCGACGGGACGGCCGGGGTCGGACGACCAGTCCGACCAGGAGCCTGGGTAGAGGACGGCGTCGATCCCGGCGACGGCCAGCGCGGCGATCTCATGGGCGGCCGTGACGCCGGAGCCGCAGTAGACGCCGACGACACCCGTGCCCTCGCCCACGCCGAGGGCGGTGAAACGGGCCCGCAGCTCCTCCGCCGGCAGGAAACGGCCCGACTCGTCGAGGTTGGCCGCCGTCGGGGCATTGCGGGCGCCTGGGATGTGGCCGGCCTTCGGGTCGACGGGCTCGACCTCACCGCGGTAGCGCTCCCCGGCCCGAGCGTCGAGGAGGGTCCCCTCGACGGCGACGCGGGCGGCACCGTCGGCGTCCAGCGTCGGCAGCGCTCCGCCGGTGAGCGTCACATCGCCGGCCGGGGGTACCACGTCGCCGTCGTCCAGCCCGAACCCGGCCGCCCGCCAGGCGGCGAGCCCGCCGTCGAGCAGCCGGACGCTGGCGACGCCGGCCCAGCGCAGCAGCCACCAGGCGCGGGCGGCGGACTGGCCGCCGTTGTCGTCGTAGACGATGACGCGCCGGCCGGCGGTCAGACCCCAGCGGCGCGCGGCCGCGGTGAGCGTCACCGGGTCGGGGAGCGGGTGGCGGCCGCCCGGGACGGCGGCCGGTGCGGCGAGCTCGGTCTCCAGGTCGACGTAGACGGCGCCGGGCAGGTGTCCGGACAGGTAGTGGTCACGACCCTTCGGGTCGCCGAGCGCCCAGCGGACGTCGAGCAGCAGCGGCGGGTCGGCGGCGGCGAGTTCGGCGCGCAGCGGCGCCGCGCCGACCAGCACGTGGACAGCCGCGTCGCCGCCGGCGGCCAGCTCGCCGGCGGGCGCCGGATCGCGGGTCGGTTCCGTGCCAGCGGCACGTTCGCTGTCCACGTCGGGAATTATCACCGCGTCGGCCGGCTCGGCTGGGGAGGGCACGGCCGGGACGGGGCGGCGGGCCGCGGTGAGGATGGCGGCCAGCTCGGCCTCGCCGAGGCCGCCCGGGCCACTGCCCTCGCGGGCCGCGGCGGCGATCCAGCGGGACAGGGCGGCGTTCACCGGGGCGGCCAGGCCGTGCAGGCGGGCGAGCAGCACGATCTCCCCGTTGAGGTAGTCGGACTCGACCGAGCCGCCACGGGCCAGGCTCTGCCAGGTGGAGCTGCCCGACCGCTCGTGACCGCCGGGGACGTCCACGGTGACCCAGCCGGACAGGTCAAGCCCGGGGGCGGTGAACGGCTCCAGCGGCTCGATGCCGGCCGCGGCGAACGCGGCGTGCGCCTCGTCGACGACGGCGGCGGCGACCGCGTCGCGCAAGGGGCCGGGTGCGGCCGCGGCGTCGATGTTGAAGGCGAGGTTGCTGAGCAGCTTGCCCGCCTTGTGGCGGGCGATGTCGTCGACGACCGTGGTCGCGAACGAGGCCCGGTCCAGGTCCGCGGCGATCCTGGTGACCACCGCTCGCGCGGCCTCGCTCCCGCCTCCGGCCGCGCCCAGGACGAAGCCGCCGGCCAGCGGCGTGCCTGGGGACACCACCTCGCCGGGCCGCAGGTGGGACGCCGGGATGATCACCACGGCGTCGACGACGGTGGCGAACCGGCGCAGCGCGCTGCGGGCGCTGTCGATCCCGTTCTGCAGCAGGACGATCGGCAGTGCCTCCGCGGCGACGGCCGGCTCGCCTGGCGCCGCTCCCGGGCCGGGCCTGGCCCCGGCCACCGGCCGCCACGCCCATTCAGCGACGATCGCCTCGGTGTCCTGGGACTTGGTGGCGAGGACCAGCACGTCCTCGGCCCGCAGGTCGATCTCCCGGGGGCCGCCCGCGACCTCCAAGGGGACGTGCCGCTCGCCGTCCGGCCGCAGGTAACGCAGCCCACCGGACCGTAGCGCCGCGAGATTCGTCCCGCGGGCGACCACGACGACCGACAGCCCGGCCTCGGCCAGCTGCGCCGCCACCGTCGCGCCCACCGCCCCGGCACCGATGATCACATACCTGGAGCACACCGCGTGTCCCCTCACGTTCCTGCTGCTCTGTCTGTCGACGGTGCCTGGGACAACGCCCGTCGCCGGCCGGTCATTCGCCGCACGGCGACTGTTTGGCGCCCCTTGGGCGGGGCGTCACGGCCGCGCAACAAAAGCGCCAGCGGCGGCGCGCGCCGGGACTACGGCAGGGTGAGGCCGGACCAGGCGGCGTGGCGGCGGCCCCCGGGCCGCTCGGTCGCCTCGGCGACGGCACCGAGCAACATCGTCGCCCGCCGGTCCGGGTCGTACGGCGCCCAGGGGGGCAGGCCCCGCGTCCCGGGGTCGCCCGAGCTGGCGAAGGCGAGCAGGGCGTCCTGCCAGCTCGCGGCGGCGCGGCGGCCGGGGGTCGGGGCCTGTTCGTCGGCGGGTCCCCAGGTCAGCGGCAGGTCGGCGCCGTGCATCGCCGGCCGGCCCTGGGTCACCGGGTCGAAACGCAGCGCCCAGACCCGCCCGCCGGCAGCGCAGGCGGCGTCCGCGAGCCGGGTGGCGGGCAGAGCGAACATCGCGTCGGTGAGCAGCGCCGACCGCCCGGCCGCGGGCCCGCCGAAGTCATCCGAGTAGAGATCGAGCAGGTTCCGCCAGCGTTCGTCGCCGAGGGCGCGCCGCGCCCGGCGCTCCACCTGGACCGGGACCACGTCGGGCGCGAGCGTCAGGAACAGCTCCGCCTCGTCGCGGCACCAGGTCACCAACAGCGGCACGTCGCGCGCCGACCCGGCCGCGACCGCGTCGAGCGGCGGGCGCGCCACGACGATCCCGTCGACGGACGGCGCGAACGGGTCGGCTCCCTCGGCCAGGGCCGACTCGGCGAGCAGCGCCTCGCCAGCCCTGAGCAGGTCACCGGTCGACGCGGCGGCCGGTGGGCACCCGAGCAGGCTCAGGTAACGGCCGCGGGTGGCCGCGGCCCCGGCGCCATCCTGGATGTGGTGCGCGGCGCCGCTCTGCAGGACGGCGCGGTGAAACAGCCCGCTGGCCGCCGCGGCCCCCAGCAACGCGCCCAGGTACATCGCCCCTGCCGACTCGCCGAAGACGGTCACCCGCCCCGGGTCGCCGCCGAACGCGGCCACCGTGTCCCGTACCCACCGCAGCAGCGCGATCTGGTCGAGAAGAGCCAGGTTCGCCGTCCCACGCCCACCGGTGAGATCAACGTGGCCCCAGGGCCCGAGCCGGTGGTTGAACGTGATGACGACCGCGTCGCCGCGGGCCGCCAGCCGGGCACCGTCGAACGAGCTGCCCGCCCCGCTGACGAAGCCACCGCCGTGGAACCACACCAGCACCGGCCGCGGCGGCCCGCCAGGACCCGGTGACCAGACGTTCAGGTACAGGCAGTCCTCGCTGCCACGCGGTTCCCGGCCGCGCCGCGCGGGCACGCGCAGCCCCGGCGGCCGCAGCTGCGGGCTCGTCGCCCCGAACGCCGAGCAGTCCCGCTCCCCCGCCCACGGCTCCGGCGGCTCCGGCGCCCGGAACCGCCGTTCCCCGACTGGCGCCGCCGCATACGGCAGGCCCCGCCACACCCGGACCCCACCCAGGTCGACGCCGCGGGCGTCGCCCCATGGCAGCCGCACCACCATCGGGCCGGCAGGCCGACACGCGACGTTGCCAGGCCCGTGACCGGGGTCGGTGGCCGCGGGTGCCGCCGGCCTGACGCGCCACGCGCCCCCGGGTCCACCAGGTCCCGTCCCACTCGGTGGCACCGCGTCGGACACCAGTGCAGCTCCCGGACACGCTCGGCCACCCGTCTGGTGGCGCTCCCCAGTAAACCGCCGGAGGCGACGGCCGTGGCGACCCCGCGGCTCGCGCCGGCACGTCGCGACCTTCGCGGCCGCCGCGCCGCTGACCGCTGGTCAGGACAACCCCAGGCGTAGCGGTCGGCCGGAGAGGGCGCGCCGCCGGCCGTCGACAGGATTCGCGACCGGCCGGGGATGAAGCGGAGGATGGTTCCGGTTCTCGCTATGATGCGGAGCACGGGATTGCGCTGCGCGGGTCGTCCCCGCCACTCCTCGTTGCGATCGGAGCGTCATGTCCGCCGAACCCGGCAGCGGGCCGTCCGGCCCGAGCACGGCCACCAGCATCGGAGCGGCCCCGAGCGGCGGCGCCGCGGGCGGGCAGCACCACCACGTCCAGCCGCCCGGGCGCGGGAACCCGATAGTGATCTTCCTCACGCTGTCGCTCGGTGCGCTCGCCTACACCGCCCTGCAGGCGATGGTGCTGCCGGCGCTGCCGGAGATCCAGCGCAACGTGCACACCTCGCAGGCGACCGCCACCTGGCTGCTGACCGCGTTCCTGCTGTCCGCGTCGATCGCGACGCCGATCCTCGGCCGGGTCGGTGACCTGTTCGGCAAGCGGCTGGTGCTGATCCTCGTCTTCGTGGCGCTCGTCCTGGGCTCGCTGCTCGCCGCGCTGGCGAGCTCGATCGCCCTGCTGATCCTCGCCAGGGCCATCCAGGGCCTCGCCGGCGCGATCTTCCCGCTGTCCTTCGGGATCATCAGGGACGAGTTCCCGCCCCATCAGGTCCCGGCGTCGATCGGCCTGATGTCCGCGATGCTCGGCGTCGGCAGCGGCGTGGGCATCGTGCTCGCCGGCCCGATCGTCGACGCGCTGTCCTGGCACTGGCTGTTCTGGCTGGCGATGATCGTCGCCGGGCTGGCGCTGGTGGCCAGCATCGTGTTCATACCGGAGTCGCCCGTGCGAGCGACCGGGACGGTGAACCTGGGCGCGGCCGCGGCCCTGGGCACCTGGCTGGTCGCGCTGCTGCTCGGCCTGTCCGAGGGGACGCGCTGGGGCTGGGCCTCGCCGGGCACGCTCGGCCTGTTCGCCGCGGCTGTGGTGCTGTTCGCGGTCTGGGCGTGGGTGGAGAACCACTCCGCCACGCCACTGATCGACCTTAAGATCATGAAGATCCCAGCCGTGTGGTGGACGAACGTCGTGGCGCTGCTGCTCGGCGTGGGCATGTACTCGACGTTCGTCCTGATACCGCCGATGATGCAGACGCCGAAGAGCGTCGGCTACGGCCTGGGCGCCTCGGTGACCATGTCCGGCCTCTACATGCTGCCGAGCACCGGCGCGATGCTCGTCGTCAGCCTGCTGATCGGGATGATCACCCACCGCTTCGGCGCCAAGCTGCCGCTGGTGCTCGGCTCCGTGCTGACCTCCGCCGCGTTCATGGTGCTGATCTTCGCGCACGACCACCCGTGGGGCTTCATCGTGACGTCTGTGCTGCAGGGCATCGGCATCGGCCTCGCGTTCTCCTCGATGGCGAACCTGATCATCGAGGCGGTCCCGATCGAGGCCACCGGCGCGGCGACCGGCATGAACGCGAACATCCGCACCATCGGCGGCTCCATCGGCAGCGGCGTCATCGCCAGTGTGCTCGCCTCCGGGACGCTGGCCAGCGGCTACCCCAAGGAGTCGGGCTACACGACCAGCATGGTGATCGTCGTCATCGCGACCCTCGTCGCGGCGTTTGCCGGAGCGCTCGTCCCACGGCGACGCGGCCGGTCCGGGACAGGCACGGGGACCCCGGCCCAGCGCGCCGACATCCCGGCGACCAGCGGCGAGCCGATTGCGGCCCCGGCCGCCGGGCTGACCGCGTAACCGGGCCGCCCCCAGGCGACGCGCGCGGGCATGGCGATCACCTACCCTCGTCCTATGACGAGTGCCGCCTCGGCCCCGCCCCGACCGGCTGCCGATTCCGCCATGGCCGCAGGGCAGACCACCCGGTCGGACGGGGCGCAGCAGAACCCACAGTCGGAGCGGTTGCGCTGCGACGCGGCCCGTAACCGCGAACGGGTGCTGGCCGCGGCGCTGGAGCTGTACCGGGAGCGCGGGCCCGCGTTCACCGTCGAGGAGGTCGCCAGCCGGGCCGGCGTCGGGATCGGCACGGTCTACCGGCGGTTCCCGACGAAGAACGCACTGCTCGACGAGCTCGCCCGCCCGGTCTTCGAGCAGCTGCTGACCACCGCGCAGGCGGCCGTCGCCCATCCGGAGCCGGCCGAGCGGCTGGAGGTGTTCGTCCGGGCGATGGCCGAGCAGCACGCCCGCCAGGGCGTGCGCTCGGGCCGGCTGTGGGACACGACCCTCGCCCGTCCGCTGCGCGAGGAGTACACCCGCACGGTCGAGCGGATTCTCGCCGACGCGCGGGCCTGCGGCCGGGTCAGGGCCGACGTCGAGCCGTACGACCTCGGTATCGCCCTCTGGACCATCAGCGCGCTGATCGACGCGACGGACCGGGCCGCGCCCACCATCTGGCGCCGCCACCTCGACCTCGTGCTCGACGGCCTGCGCCCCGGCGGCGAGCGTCCGCTGGCGACCCGGCCGACCACCACGGCCGACTGGGAGAGCCTCGTCGCCGCCGGCCCCGTCCTGCGCCTGGGCAGCTGACCCGCGCGGCCCGTCGCCGCCGCGTGCCTAGTCGGCGAGGACGATCTGCTTGCCCAGCGGCAGCAGGGACACGGGGATGAGCTTGAAGTTGGCCAGGCCCAGCGGAATCCCGATGATCGTCAGGCATAGCAGGAAGCCGGTGACGAGGTGGCCGATCGCGAGCCACCACCCGGCGACCAGCACCCACACCACGTTGCCGATCAGCGAAGGCGCGCCGGCCGACGGGTCGTCGACGACCGTCCGGCCGAACGGCCACAGCGCGTAGTTCGCGATCCGCAGCGAGGCGATGCCGAACGGGATCGTCACGATCAGCACGAAGCAGACCAGCGCGGCGAGGGCGTACCCGATCGCCATCCACAGCCCGCACAGCACCAGCCAGATGACGTTGAGCACAAGCCGCATGGCGTCCCCTTCGCTCCGTCCAGGGCGGAAAGGCCGGCAGTCCGCCGGAACGGCCGGCTGACCGGTAAATACCCGCCTTCCGCAGCTGAACCGCAGTATCCGACCCGCAGGCGGGGCGACTCGCGCCCTGTCCGCCAGCCGTCAGTGAACCTGTCCGGCAGCTGTTCAGTGAACCCACATACCAAGAGGCCCAAGACCGGCGTGGCCGCCCCGGGCGAAGGCGGAGACCGGCGGAGGTGCGCTCCGGCGGGTTCCGGGGATCGCGCCACGGCGCGATACGCCGGTCACGCGACGGGTACAGGCCGTTCATGGCCCTCTCGCACGGCCGGCCGGACCGGCCGCGGCGGGCGCCCGTCCGGCTGACGACCGAGCCGCCGGAGCCACGCCTGCCGCGCCGTCCCGACCCGGAGATCCCGCTGAGCCCCACGCTGCCGCCCGAGCCCGAGCCGCCGGAGCCACCGCACCGGCTGCCCCCCGCGGCGGGCGGGTCCGCGTCGGCGTGGACCGTCCGGTGACTTCGGCCCAGGAGGCAGATGAGGAGGCCGACGTCTGCGTGGTCGGCGCTGGGCCGGCAGGGCTGGTCCTCGGGCTGGTGCTCGCGCGCGCCGGCGTGCGGGTGACGGTGCTGGAGAAGCACGCCGACTTCCTGCGCGACTTCCGCGGCGACACGGTCCACCCGTCGACTCTCGACGTGCTCGCGGGCCTCGGCCTGTCCGATCGGCTCGCCGAGCTGCCCGGCCGGCGCGTCACCGAGTTCACGGCCGCGTTCGCAGACGGGACGTTCCGCCTCGTGGACTTCGCGCGGCTCCCCGTCGCGCACCCGTATGTGCTGTTCCTCCCCCAGTGGGACCTGCTGGAACTGCTCGCCGCGACCGCCGCAGGCTACCCGGGGTTCACGCTGCTGCGCTCCCACGAGGTCACCGACCTGCTGTTCGACGGCGCGGGCGGCCCGGTTCGCGGGGTCGTCGCGCGAACCGGCGACGGCCGCCGGGCCGAGATCCGGGCGCGGCTGGTCGTCGCGGCCGACGGCCGGCATTCGACGGTCAGGGCGGCGCTCGGACAGGCCGGCCGGAGCCTGCCCCGTCGGGAGTTCGGGGCCCCGATGGACGTGCTGTGGTTCCGGCTGCCGCGCTGGCCCGACGACCCGGTCGGCCTCGGGGCGCGGGTCGGCGCGGGCCGGCTGCTCATCATGATCGACCGGGGGCACTACTGGCAGACCGCCTACGTCATCCCGAAGGGCGGCCGGGACGCCGCCGTCGCCGCCGGGCTCGACGAGCTGCGCGCCACCGTCCTCGAGCTCGCGCCGTGGCTCGACGGCCGGGTCGACGTCCTTTCCGACTGGGACGAGCTCGCGTTCCTGGAGGTCTGCGTCGACCGGCTGCGCCGCTGGCACTCCCCCGGGGTGCTGTGCATCGGCGACGCGGCGCACGCGATGTCGCCGGTCGGCGGCGTCGGCATCAATCTCGCCGTCCAGGACGCCGTGGCGGCCGGCCGGATGCTCGCCGGCCCGTTGCTAGCCGGCGCGACGGCCCAGCAGCTGACCCCCACACTCGCCCGCCTCCAGCGCCGCCGCACGCTGCCCACCGTCGGCACACAGTTCCTGCAGCGCGCCGCCGCCCGCGGCCTCATCGGCCCGACTCTGCGCGCGAACACCCCGGTGAAGGCACCGGCCGCCATCCGCCTCCTCGACCGCGTCCCGCTCCTGCGCGCCCTGCCGGCCTGGATCGTCGGTGTCGGCCTGCTCCCCGAACGCCTGTCACCCGAGGCGACCGCGTGAGGATCCGCGCTGCCACTCCGGTATGTCGGCTTCGCGACGACGCGGGGTGCGGGCGGGTCACGACGCCCGGGGTCTGCCATTGTGATCGGCATGTCGGGGGTCGAGGAGCCGGAAGAGGCCGGCACGGTGACGGTGGTCGGTGTGGACGCCTGTCCGGGCGGGTGGGTCGCCGTCCGGCTGGTCGACGGCAGGTTCGCTGGCGCATCGTTCGCGGCTGAGCTGCGGGCGCTGCTGGACGCGTCGCCCGCCGTGGTGATCGGCGTTGACATGCCGCTGGGCCTGCGCGCCGACGGCTGGCGGGCCGCCGACCACGCGGCCAGGGCGGTGCTCGGGCCGCGTCGGGCCAGCGTGTTCCTCGTCCCGCCGCGCCCGGTCTGGGAGCTGGCCGACTTCGCCGCCGCGAACGCCTGCTGCCGGGCGCTGACCGGCAACGGGCTGACTCAGCAGGCCTGGGGCCTGCGGCACAAGCTGCTGGAGGCCGACGCGCTGCGCCTGAGCAGGCCCCGTCTGCTCCGCGAGGTCCACCCCGAAGTCTCGTTCGCCGCGATGGCCGCGATCCAGGACGCCGACCCGGCCGAGCAGTGGCTGGCGATGGTCGCCGCCGCGCAGGAGACGGGCGACCAGCTGGCCGGCGAGGTGCTGGCCCACGGCCTCGCGGCCTACCGCGTCCCGGGCCATGCCGTCCCAGGCCATGCTGTCCCGCGACGTGGCCTCCCGGGCGAGGGTGCCCCCGTCGGCGGCGCCGCCGCGCCGGTCTCGGCGCACCTGCCGCTTGCCCACGCCAAGACGACCTGGGCTGGCGCGGCCCGCCGCCGGGCCCTGCTGCGCGGCGCCGGCATCGTCCTGCCTGACGACCTCGGCCCGGCGAACACCGTGCCGCCGGTCGACGTCCTCGACGCCGCGGCGGTCGCCTGGACCGCCCACCGTGTCGCGATCGGCCAGGCCGGCCGCCTGCCACCCGGCCCTGACGTCCAGCTGGACGACCGGGCCCAGCCCATTCTCATCTGGTTCTGACGCCGCCCCCATGTCGGGGCCCGGCGGTGCCTCCGAGAGATGGACTTCGGGATCTTCCGCCGGCTTGGCTGGCAGTTGTCCCCCGTCTCGCCCGTGGGTCGGCTGGCCTCAGCCGTCGGCTGGCTTGGGCTTGGGGCCGGTGGAGCGCATGTTGACCAGGCGGCCGAGCAGGTCGAACCAGAAGGGGGCGCCGGCGGCGAGGGCCGCGACGGCGATCAGCCAGCCGAGGACCTTCAGCGCCCAGCCTTCCACGTCCGACGGCAGCGCCCGCGGGTCGGAGGCCGTGCCCGAACGGGTCCAGCCGAACGGAATCTGCAGCGCGCCGATTTCCCGGACCGAGTCGACGACCCCCTCGCTGCCCGATGCCGCGCTCTGGCCAGTCTGGTTCGTCGTCGACAGCGCCCGCGACTCGGCGGTCGCGACGGCCGCCGTCCGCACGGCGCTGTCCTGCCACAGCGCCCGGGTCAGGCTGATCGTGTCCACGTTGAAGGCGACGGTCAGCAGCAGGGCGTAGCCGACGAGGAACCGGCTGACCCGGCGCTTGTACCAGCCGGACAGGCGGTCCATCGAGGCGTCGTACCACTGGGCGAGTTCGGCGAGCAGCTTGTCGCGGTCGGCGCCGGCGCGGGCGGCGATCCCGATCAGCGCGGTCTTCAGCGACGACGCGGGCAGCCGCGCGATCTCGGCGCTCAGCGACAGCATCGGTCCGCCGGGCGCCGTGCCGCCGGACGACGGGTCGTCGGACGCCCCGGCCGACAGCAAAAGGACCATCGCGTCGGCGATCGCCAGGCCGCTCTCGCAGTCCGTCGGCATCGCCGCGCGCAGCGCCTCGGCGCTCGCCGGGGTGAGGCCCGCGTAGGCGGCCTGGTAGGCGTCCGCGTAGGCGGCGCGCTGGGCGTCGGATACGGAAGACGTGAAGACCGCTGCCATCTCCTGCGGGCTGATCCGGCTCAGCAGCGCCCGCGGCGCCGGCTCGACCAGGTCCAGGACGGCGCGCGCGAACGCCATGGACGGCAGGTAGCTGGGCAGGCGCAGCAGGTGTGCCCGCCGGATACGCCGCCACCAGCTGGTCGCCGGCTGCATCGTCGCGACGGCGGGCACGGTCGAGCGCCCGCCGGTACGCAGGCCGCGCAGCGGACCGTCCATCAGCTCGGCGGTCAGATCGCGAACCGTGGCGACGGGCGTCGGGCTCTGGCCCTGGCTCTGGCTCTGGCTCTGGCCCTGGCTCTGGCCACCGGCCAGGGTCTGGCCGGCGGCGGGTGCCGGGTCAGCCGGGAGGGCCGGGGCTCGCTCGACGTTCTCGGACATGAGACGGCGCAGCTCGGCCTCGAGCTGCCGGCCGCGGTAGTTGAGGAACCCGAGCACCGTCTCGTTCACCCTGGAGACCGCGACGCTGAACACGGCGAACACCAGGGCGAGCCCGATGAGCACCTGCAGGACGGCGGAGTCCGGCATGGACACCTCTCTCACCAGCATCACGGTCACGACGTGCGTCTTTCTCCCGGATTGTCACGGGCCGAACCGACCTTAGTCGTACGCGTGACACGGCGATCAGCGGCCAAGTGATGTGCACCTGCGACTGGCGAGCCAGCCACTTCGAGGCCACCCGCGATGGCCGGCCGTCGTGGGCCGGCCGACCGACAGGGCCGGACCCGGCGGGCGTCGTGACCTGGGACGGCTTGCGGGTGTCGGCGCTCGCGGGTAGGGACAAGCCCATGACGCTGGAGGTGCCGTGACGGGCCAGGCGCCGCGCCCGCCCGGCCACGCGGGCCAGGCGCGCGATCCGATGCCTTCCGCGCCGGAGACGAGCCCGCCTGGCCTTTCGGCGGAATCACCTGACCTGGAGGCGATGGCGAGGGCACTCGAGCCGATGCGAGCGGTCGCGGCGCGCGCGCTGCCGTCCGGACCGGACTGGGCGTACGAGGTCAAGTGGGACGGCATGCGGGTGCTGGCCTACGTCGACGGCGGCCAGGTCCGCGCCCGCAGCCGCAGTGGGCGGGACGTGACGGCGGCCTTCCCGGAACTTGCCGACGTCGCCGCCGCGCTGGGGCCGACCCGCGCGGTGCTGGACGGCGAGGTCGTCGCGTTCGGCCCGGACGGCAAGCCGGACTTCGACCGGCTGGCGCACCGGATGCACGTCGCCGACGCGGCCGCCGCCCGTCGGCTCGCCGGCCGTATCCCGGTCAGCTACCTGGTCTTCGACCTGCTCTTCCTGGACGGCCGCGCGACGACGGCCCTGCCCTACGACGAGCGCCGGGCGCTGCTGGCGCGGCTGCCCGGCCTGACGCTGTCCGAACAGCTGCCCGGCACCGGCGCCGAGGTGCTGCGGGCGAGCGCCGCCGCCGGCCTGGAGGGCATCGTCGCCAAGCGCAGAAGCTCGGCCTACCTGCCGGGCCGGCGCGGCGACGACTGGGTGAAGGTGAAGAACGTGCGGACCCAGTCCGTCGTCATAGGCGGGTGGCAACCCGGCGCCGGCACCCGCGCGAACCGGATCGGTTCCCTTCTCGTCGGCGTCGCCGAGCCGTCCCCGCCCGGTCCTGCCCAGGGGCCCTCCCAGGTCTCCGAGCCATCCCAGGCCTCGGACGCGGCTGAGACTTCGGAGCCAGCAGAGACTTCGGAGCTATCCCAGCCTTCCACGCGGCCGCCGACCGATGGCCCGCCCAAGGCCCGCGACTCGGTGTTCCGGTACGCCGGCCACGTCGGGACCGGTTTCTCCGCCGCGACGCTCGACCTGCTCGACCGCCTGCTCGGCTCGCTGCGGGCCGCCGAGCCGCCGTTCCCCGACGTGCCGGCCGACGCTGCCCGGACGGCCGTCTGGGTACGCCCCGAACTGGTCGCCGAGGTCGAGTACGCCCGCTGGACCCCGGACAACCGCCTGCGCCACCCGTCCTTCAAGGGCCTCCGCGACGACCTCACCCCCGCCGACACCACGCCGGAGCCGCCCTGACACCGCGCGGCGAGGAGGCACCAGCGTGCCCGGGCGGGAGGTCAGAGCCCGGACAGCCTGGCTTCCTGTCCTGTTCGCCGCTGGGATTCCTGTCCTATTTTCCGGGGAGAGATGATCCGTTCCGCCACAGAAAGCGACAGGATTCCGGCCGCTCCGGATGGTGCTGCGCGGTCTGGAGTGCGTCAGGGTGTGCGCCGGCCGATCAGGGGCCCGGATCGCTTGGCTGGGTGCTCAGCAGAGTGGCGATTCGGTCCATTTCCGCCTGGGGGACCCAGCGCGACTCCGGCTGGCGCAGGTGCTCGAACACCGCCGGGCCGCGTGCGTCCGCCGGCAGGTCCGGCGAGCGGGGGATGACGTGGACGTGCAGGTGCTCGAAGCCGGTCGCCTCGGCGAAGCAGGCGACATAGGTCTTCTGGCAGCCGAAGGCTCTGGTGAGCGCCTTGCTCAGCCGCCAGGTCATCAGGCCGAGTTCCGCCGCCTCGGCGGCCGTGAGGTCCGCCAGCGAGACGACATGGCGGCGCGCGATGACGACCAGCCAGCCGGGCATCGTGGCCGTGACCGCGTGGGCTACCCGCCACCCGTCACCGATCAGGATCCGCTCTCGTGGTGGGAGCCCGGCGGACTCGGCCTGATTAGTCGCGCATGAATAGCAGGTTTCTCCGGACAGCATCCCGTCAGCCATAGCTCAAGGTAAATGGACCGCCGCTTTCGCAGCGGGTCACACCTTACGCGGTTTGTGCTCTGGATGGGTCGTAATTCGGGCGTGATTGCGACCCATCCAGGGCAGAGACGGCGATCATGGTGCCCGCCTCGGGCGCCTTCGCGATCGCGAACCAGGGCAGACCGCGAACCAGCGCGGACAAGAGCTGCGCGGGCGGGCGCGGGGCCGGCGGGAGGGCCGGCGCCCGCGCCCGCGGGCAACCGGGGTCAGGGGACGACCGAACTCCGGGACGGCGCGGCTCGGGGACGATCAGAGTCAGGGAACGATCAGCCTCACGGGACGATCGCCTCGGCGAGGTGCTGGGTCGGGAAGGTGCCGGGCACCGGCCTGATGCCGACGAAACGCAGGCCGGCCTTCTCGAAAAGGACCTCGAACTCCTTGGCGTTGTGACGGGCGCCGCCGACGTTGAGCAGCAGGAACAGGTCGACCAGGGTGGTGACCCGCAGCTCCTCGACGCTGGCGTCCATCAGCGCGTCGACGATCACGACGCGGGCGCCCGGCTTGGCGCTTTCCTTGATGTTGAGCAACGCCCGGTCGGACTGCTGGTTCGGCGCGTCGAGGATGTTCTTGAGGATGTAGAGGTCGACGTCGACGGGGATCTTGTCGTACAGGTCGCCGTGCACGATGGTCGCCCGGTCGGCGAGCTCGCCGCCGGGCAGCAGCTTCGGGTCGGCGTTCGCGGTGACGCTCTCCAGGTCGAACAGGGTGCCCTGCACGTCCGGGAACCGCTCCATCAGCTCGACGAGCAGCCGGCCCTGGCCACCGGCGATGTCGGCGACCGAGCCGACGCCGGTGAGGTCGAAGCCGTCGACGATCGGCGCGGCGGACAGCGCGGTGATCGCCGTCATCGCCTTCATGAAGTCGACGGCGGACTCGGCGCCCTCGGCGCCGAGGTAGGTGTAGAAGTCCTTGCCGTAGATGTCCGGGATGACGGTCTTCCCGGTCCTGATCGCGTCGGTCAGCCGGGGCCAGGCCTCCCAGGTCCAGGCGGCGCCCATCCACAGCACCAGGTACTTGATCGGGATGGGCGCGTCCTCGCGCAGGTAGCGGGACATGTCGTTGTGGGTGTAGCGGCCGGGCTCGACCTCGTCGAACACACCGTGGACGGTGAGCGCCCGCATCAGGCGCCCGAGTGTGCCCGGCTCGGCCTGCGCGGTCTTGGCCAGTTCGTCGACGGTCACGGTGCCGTCGTCGAACGAGTCGGGGAGCCCCAGCTTGATGGCGGCCTGCACGATGGCCGCGAGCCCGGCGCCGACGGCGAGCTGCTCGATCCGGCGGATGGTGTCTATCTTCTCGGCGGGCACGATGGCGGCCATGAGAGACCTTTCTGCGGGTCGGGTAAAGGAAAGGAGCGAGACCAGGGGTTGAGGTCAGCCCTGCGCCAGCTCGACGAGGGTGGTGACTAGCTGCGCGGGAGCGGGCATGGCGGCGACCTCGGCGGCCACGGCGCGGGCCTTCTCGGCGTAGCCCGGGGTGGACAGCAGCTCGCCGACCTCGGCGAGCACCGCGTCGACCTCCAGCTGCTCGGGCATGAGCAGCTTGCCCGCGCCGACGCCGGCGACGGTGAACGCGTTCGGGAACTGGTCGCCGATCTGCGGGCACACCAGCTGCGGGGTGCCGAAAGCCAGCGAGGTCAGGGTGCAGCCCGCGCCGCCGTGGTGGATGATCACGTCGGTGGCGGCGAGCGAGAGGTTCAGCGGCTGCCAGCCGACGGAGAGCACCCCGTCGCTGAGAACCCCGTCGCCGAGCTTCGCCGCGATCTGCGGGTCACAGCCGATGACGACCTCGGCGCCGAGCTTGGGCACCCCGACCGCGATGTCACGCAGCACGCTGACGAAGTCCCGGAAGCCGACGTGCGGTACCAGGCTGCCGAAGGTGAGCAGCACGCGGGGCCGGGTCCGTGGCCGCAGCGCCCAGGCGGGCAGCACGCCGGGGCCGTTGTAGGGGATGTAGCGGGCGGGCAGCGAGGTCGCGTCCTCGGGGCTCGCGACGCTCGGCGGGCAGACGTTGATGACGGCGTCCGGCTCGGGCAGCCCGTCGAGGCTGAGCTCGGACAGCTCGCCGGCGACCTCCTCGGCGGTGTAGGGCAGGGTCTGCGGCAGCCAGGTGGGGCCGTAGTTGTGACGGACCCAGGGGATGCCCAGCGCCGCGGCGTGCATCGGCGCGCTGTACTCGCTCGGCTCGGCGATGACGAGGTCGGGGCGCCAGGCGTCGAGCAGCTCCTTCGTGCCCGCGAACGAGTTCGCGGCCAGCGTGCCCCACGCTCGGCCGGCGGCGGCGAGCCGCTCCTCGATCGTCGTCGGGACGGTCGCCGCCTCACCGGTGCGGCGGCTGATGATGACGTCCTTGAGCTCGATCGGCGGACCGGTGACGGCCGCCGGCAGGCCGGCGCCGGTGACGGCGTCGACGAGGTTGCCGGGCACGCCGACGAGCACGTCATGCCCGGCGGCGCGGAACGCGTGCGCGAGCGTGACCAGCGGAAACAGGTGGCCGTGCATCGGCACGGCGCTGAACAGCACCTTCATCGGTGTTTCCCCTCGGGGATCGGCTGGGTACGGGCTGGCCGGCGCCGCCGGAGGCCAGTCCTGGGCCTGCGGGGCCGACGGGCCGGCCAGCGGTGTCGATGGCCGGGCTTACTCGTAGGGGCGGGTTCGCCGGCACGGGCTCGCACAAGCGCGCTCGCGGAGTGGGGCGAACGGGTCGGCCGTCAGCTGGCGTCGGCCAGGGCGCCGGCCTCGCCGTAGGCCGCGACCTCCTCGTAGATCACCGGGCGGCGGTCCGGGTCCTGCAGCGGGCGCAGCGGCGACGTCGTCGGCTTGTGGCTGGCGCCCTGCTCCCAGGCGGCGAAGTCGGCCATCGACGTCCACTCGGAGACGACGACGAACCGGTTCGGGTCGTGCGCGGCGCGCATCAGCTGGTTGCCGAGCAGGCCCGGCGTGCCGACGAGCGCGGCGCTGATCTCGTGGTAGGCGGTCTCGACCGCCGCCGGGCCGCCGTCCGGCGCGACGGCCCAGATCATCACGCGGACCCGGCTCATCCGGCGACCGCCGTCGCCGTCCCGGTGCTGGCCACCCCGGGCAGGAACGCGAGGCGCGCGCCGGTGACCATCGAGCCGCTGCTGCGCAGCGGGTGCAGGATCTTGCGGTGCTCCAGGTGCCCGGGCGTCTGCTCGAACTCGCGGAACAGCCGCTCGTTCACCCAGTCGCTCATGATGTAGTACGTGCTCGGCTCGTCGGCGGAGCGGATCAGCCACTGGCCGAGGTTCGCCGGGTGGCTGGTGATCTGGTCGCCGATCCGCAGCCACGTCCGCTCGAACTCCGCCTCCTGGCCCGGGTGGATGTGCATGGTGAGCATCACCCGGAACGGCAGGTCGGCTGCCGGTGCGCCGCCGCCGGTGCCCTCGGTCATCTCGACGTCGTACTCGGTGCGGGCCATGGTCAGATCCCTCCGTCGGCGGCGAAGCTGGCGCCGTTGACGTAGCTGGAGACGTCGCTGGCGAGGAAGAGCACCACGTTCGCGATCTCCTCGGGGTCGCCGAGGCGGCCGAGCGGGATGCGGCTCGTGTACATGGCGCGGACGTTGTCCGGCATACCGGCGGCATGGTCGGTCTCGGTCACCCCCGGGGTGACGAGGTTGACCCGGATGCCGCGCGGCCCGAGCTCCTTGCACAGCGACCTGGTCAGGCCGATCAGGCCCGTCTTCGCGGCCGTGTAGTGCGCCCGCAGCGGGACCCCGACGACGCCGGCGCCGGAGCCGACGTTGATGACGGAGCCACCAGCGCCGAGCAGCGGCAGCGCGCCCTGGGTGACCAGGTGGGTGGCGGTCAGGTTGGTGGTGAGGACGGCGGTCCAGTCCGCGAGCGACAGCTGCTCGTAGGGGACGTGGTTGATGGTGCCGACGTTGTTCACGACGATGTCGAGGCCGCCGCCGAAGTGCGTTCCGCAGGCCTCCAGCAGGGCGGCGAGCGCCACCGGGTCGGTCGCGTCGGCGATCATCACCAGGTGGTTCCCGCCGGTCTCCTTGAGCTCCTGGCGCAGGCTCTCGGCAGCCGCGCTCTCCTGCTGGTGGCTCACGACGACGTGCGCGCCCGCGCGGGCCAGGCCGAGGGCGACCTGGCGGCCGATCCCGCGGGTACCGCCGGTGACCAGCGCGCGCTTTCCAGCCAGGTCAGCGAACATCGGGCTCCTCGTTTCGGGGGATGGGGAGCCTCCTTCATCGTCGGCTTGACCAGGGCCTGACCGGCCGAGGTCGCGCCGCGCTGGAAGAGGCTCGTTGGTCTTGGGAGGCCGCCGGCGAACCCCGGGTCGGCCAGGGACCTGGTCAGGCGGCGCGGCGCAGGACGAGCACGCTGTTGAAGCCACCGAAGCCGCGCGCGACGACCATCGCCACCCGCGCCGCGCAGGGCCTCGGCTCGCGGACCAGGTCCAGCCCGTAAGCCGGGTCCGGGTCGTCGAGGTTGCCGACGGCGGGCAGCACCCCGTCGCGCAGCGCCAGCAGCGCGGTGGCCGCGGCGAGCGCCGACCCGCCGGCACACAGCCGGCCGACGAAGCCCTGTGGCGCGGTCACCGGTACCCTGCCTGCGCCGAAGACCTCGCGCAGCGAGGCGGCCTCCAGCGCGTCGAGATCCGGCGAGCCGGCGCCGTCGGCGAAGACGACGTCCACCTCGCCGGGCTCGACGCCCGCGTCGGCGAGCGCCCGGCGCATCGCGGTGGTCAGCCACACCGGGCTCGTCGCGGCCCGGCTGTGGTGGTAGGCGTCGTGCGTGGCCGCGTAGCCGATGATCTCGCCGTAGACCTTGGCCGCGGCGCGCTCCACCGCGGCCGCCGGGTGCTCGACGAGCAGCGTCGCCCCGCCCTCGCCGGGCAGGTAGCCGCCAGCCCGGACGTCGAACGGCTTGTAGGCGGCCCGCGGGTAGGACGCGGTGCTGACCCGGCCGCTCGACAGGTGGCAGGTCAGGGCGTACGGGGTGAGGCCGGACTCGGCCGCGCCCGCGAGCACGCTGGCGGTGCCGCGCCGGATGGTCCGCCGCGCCGCCGCCAGGCTGTCGATGCCGCCGGTGCCGTCAGCGACGACGACGCCCGACGGTCCCTTCAGGCCGTGGCGGATCGACGTCTGGCCGGTCGTCGCCGCGTAGAACCAGGCGATCGACTGGTAGACGCTGACCGCGCCGCGGCCCCGGGTGTGCAGCCGGGACAGCTCCTTCTGGCCGAAGTCGTTGCCCCCGGAACCGGCGCCGAAGACGACCGACGTGTCGTAGGCGTCCCGGCTTGCCGGGTCGTAGCCGGCGTCCTCGAGCGCGAGGCGGCTGGCGGCCATGCCGAACCACGTCCACCTGTCGGTCTGCACGATGAACCGGTTGTCGAGGTAGTCGTTCGGGTCGAAGTCGGGAACCTGGCCGGCGAGCCTGGCGGCGTAGCCGGTTGCGTCGAACCTGGTGATGGGGGTGATCGCCAGGTCGCCGCGCAGCGTCGCCGCCCAGTACTCCTCGACGCCGATTCCGCTCGGGGCGACGATCCCCAGGCCGGTGATGACGGGCCTGGCCAACGGCGTGACCTCCTCGCGGTCGGCCAGCGCCTGGCCGGCACCGGTCCCGTCACTCACGCCGCCTTCCCCGGGGCCGTCAGCACGATCGCGGACTGGAACCCGCCGAAGCCGCTGCCGACGGACAGCGCGACGTCGACCTTGTGGTCCCTGGCGACGTTCGGCACGTAGTCCAGGTCGCACTCCGGGTCGGGTGTCGAGTAGTTCGCCGTCGGGGGGACGACGTCGTGCTCGATGGTCAGCGCGCAGGCGGCGACTTCGATGGAGCCGATCGCGCCGAGCGAGTGCCCGACCATCGACTTCAGCGAGCTGACCGGCACCTGGTAGGCGTGCGCGCCGAGGGAGCGCTTGAACGCGGCGGTCTCGTGGCGGTCGTTCTGTTTGGTGCCGGAGCCGTGCGCGTTGACGTAGTCGACCGCGGACGGGTCGAGGCGGGCCTCGTCGAGGGCCAGGCGGATCGCCTCGGCCATCTCCCGGCCGTCGGGGCGCAGGCCCGTCATGTGGAAGGCGTTCGAGCGGGACGCGTAGCCGCCGACCTCGGCGTAGATGTGCGCGCCGCGGGCGAGGGCCTGCTCGTACTCCTCGAGGATCAGGACCGCGCTGCCCTCCCCCATGACGAACCCGTCGCGGCTCGCGTCGAAGGGCCGCGAGGCGTGCTCCGGGTCGTCGTTGCGAGCCGAGGTCGCCCGGATCGCGTCGAAGCAGGCGATCGAGATGGGCGAGAGCGGGGCGTCGGACGCCCCGGCGATCATGACGTCAGCCTCGCCGTCGACGATCAGCTGGTGGGCGTAGCCGATCGCGTCGATCCCCGAGGTGCAGCCGGTGGAGACGACGAAGGCCGGCCCGTGCGCACCGAACCTCGTCGCCACCTCCGTGGCCAGGCAGCTGGGGATCAGCGCGTGGTACAGGAACTGGCTGCCGTAGCGGGGGTCGACCTCCCAGTGCTTGCCGCCGTCCGAGACCGCGACGTACTCGCTCTCCAGCCGGGTGGTCGCGCCGACGGCGCTGCCGAGGCTGACCCCGACGACCGGCCCGTCGCCGGAGGTGCCGGCCAGGTCGAGGCAGGAGTCTGCGATCGCCTCGGCGGCGGCGACCAGCGCGAACTGGACGAAGCGGTCGTTGCGGGCGATCTCGCGGCGACTCAGGCCCGCGGCCAGCGGGTCGAAGTTGCATTCGGCGGCGATCTGGGAGCGGAACGGCGCGGGGTCGAACAGGGACAGTCGCCGGGTCGCGGTACGGCCTTCCCTGATCATCGCCCAGAACTCCTTGCGGCTGGTGCCGCCGGGAGCCACCACGCCGACGCCGGTGATGGCCGTGCGCCGCACGCCGCGCGGCCGGGAGGCGGGCGCGACCGAGGCAGCGGCCCGCGAGCCAGCGGCCGGAGAGCCAGGGGTCGGAAAGGCAGTAGTCATGTCATGCCCACCGGGGTGTGCGGCGCCGCCGCCTGGGCGGGTGACAGCTGCTCGGTGTCGACGTGGCCGAGGTCCGGGCGGGGCGCGAGCGGGCCCGAGCAGAAGACGAAGAACGCCTCCTCGGCGCCGGTGTTGACCAGCCGGTGGCGGGTGCCGACGGGCAGCAGCACCCCGCTCTCGGCGGGCAGCGTCCGCTCCTCGCCGTTGAGCCAGATGGTGACCTCGCCGCGCACGCAGAAGAGGAACTCCTCCGAGTACGGGTGCCAGTGCTCGGTGACGATCTCGCCGGGGGCGAGCGTCAGCGTGCCCATGAAGCCGGCCTTCGCCCCGACGGTGAGCGGAGAGAGGATCGTGCGGATGTCGCCACCGCGCCGGCGGTTGGCGGCGACGTCGTGGATGGAGACGATTTTCGGGACCGCGGGGGCGGCGGTTGGGGTCACCGCGCGCTCCCGGCGGCGAGGGCGTCCTCACGGGCCATCTTCTCGACCTTTTCCTTGATGGCGGCCTGCTCGCGCGGGGTGTTCGTGTTGATTCGGGTGACCATGCCGGCGGTGTCGACCGGCGCGGTCGGCTTCATTCGGAAGTCCTGCACCCATCGCATGCGCGTGCCCGCGCCCTCTGGGTGGTACGTCCACTCGATGTGCATGAACTCGAAAGCGCCGGTCTCCACCCGGTATGCGCGGACGCGGTGGTTCACCGGGTCAAGCGTGCGCTCCGAGACCCAGCTCCAGACCTGGCCGTTCTCGTCGGGGTGCATCGTCAGACGGAACTTGAAGGTGTTGTCCCGGGACTCGAGAATCTCGACCGCGGCGTACTCGGTGAACAGCTGCGGCCAGGTCGTCAGGTCATTGGTCAGCCTGAAGACGGTCTCGATGTCGGCATCGATGTAGATCGAGTTGTCGGTGTGCCCGTTCACGGGGTCCTCCGGTGTTTCTGTCTGGCGGTCGTCCGGAAGGGCGCTGGCGCGCCCCGGGGGTGGGCGAAGGAGCAGGTCAGCGGGCTACTGGGCGGCCAGTGCCAGGTTCACGGCGTCCAGGATGTCGGCCAGCGTGTAGCCGGGCGGAGGGTCGGCGGGCAGTTCGACGCCGGTAGAGCCGAACACCTCTGACTGCAGCTGCAGATAGGCCAGCGAGTCGAGGCCGATGTCCTCGAACGTGACGTCCAGGGTGCTCGGCAGATCCTCCTGGGGAAGGCCGGCCTGAGTGACCAGGAATTCGAAGAGAGCGGCGGAGTCCCACTGCTTGGGCATGTTTTCCCTCCAGGGGCTGTGCGTGTTCCAGGAGTACCACTTACGGGTGGCCGCGGCGCCGGATCCGACCTCCGATGTCGCCGTCGTCACCTTCCTGCCAACTGTTGCTCCAGAGCCAAATATTTGCCATAGAAGGCATGGAAAACTTTCATCAAAACCTCGATGAAAACCATCCGAGCATCCGTTCAGCAGAAAAACGGCAGCGTCGAGCGCCCGCGCGACAAAGGCCTGTCAGTACCTTGTGAATCCTGGGTGACAGAGCTGGGGCGCGAGTCGTCCGAGGACTCGGCGAGGAGAGGTCTTCCTGGGCGAGGCGGACCGGCGTGGATCACTGGGGCCACAGCACGGGCGCTCGGGTCGGCAGCATCCGGCCGGCCGCCGGCGGCCGCCCGGTGAGGGGAACCTCCCGGCACGCCCGGCACGGGTCGCCGCCCCGCTGAGGTCGGCGCCTCGGAGCGGGCTCGCCGCCTCGCTGGGTTCGGCGGTCCGTCCACGGCGGTGGGACGGCGCCCGGCGCGCCGCGCCGGCCGGCGGTACGGTTCGCCGGCCGGCGGCGCCGTCAGCCCGCCGGCGGCGCCGCCCAGGTATAGAAGCTACGGGCCATCGCGTCGCGCGGGCCACGCCAGGTCGCCGGGTCATAGGCCGTGATGTACTTCTCGAGCTTGCTGTTCACGTCGACGAACAGCGGGTGCTCGCGGACGTTCGCCAGCGGGGCGTTGATGCTGTCCTCCGCCTCGATCAGGTGGAAGTAGAGCCCGTGGAATGCGAAGAGCTCCCGGCGGGAGACTCCGACGAGGTGGGGCAACTCGCCGGCGTCAGACTCGCCGAAGATCTGCGCGACCGCCTCCTCGTCCGAGGGGTTCATCCGCGCCACGATCAACGTCCGGTGGCTCACCGCCTGCCCCCCGCCGGTGCGGTATACGGCGCGAGCGGGCGCGGTTGGGTTGTCGACACTGTCTCTCCTCACAGCATTCATCGGTCGATCTGGGTCCATCGGTCGATCAGGCCGAGCCGTGAGAACCGTCCGGCTCCACCCGGCGACGGTGCCGGCGACCGCATGACGCGGCGGCGCGTCGGCGGCGGCGGGTGCGACGATGCCCTTCGGCGGGCTCCCGATCGCCCGTCTGGACCGGCGGTCGGGCTGCTGTGTCGCACTCAGTGGCGGTGCGGTGTCTCGGGGGAAGTTTGCGGCAAAACACCAGTCCACGCAGCGCAATCCATGACAACGAACGGTGGCAACTAGTTGCGCTGGCATCGTCCTGCCACAATCAGCCAACAGCCGAGCTACGGTGTTACAACCATCCTCTGCGCTGGGCGAGCAGGGCCGCCTGGAACCGACTACGGGCATCCAGTCGGTGCATCAGCTCCGCGACCATCCTGCGGACGGTACGCACGGAGACGCCCAGCGCCCGGGCGACAGCCTCGTCCTTGAGCCCGTCGCCGAGCAGCGTCAGCAACAACAGCTCGGCCGCCGAGAGTGCCTCGTCAGCCGGCCCGTCGAGACTGGCGCCGCTGTCGCGGCCAGCACCGTTGTCGAGGGCGGCACCGTTGCCACGGGCGGCGCCGTTGTCGAGGGCGGCACCGTTGCCACGGGCGGCGCCGTTGTCGCGGACGCCGCGGCCGAGGGAGCCGGCCGGAGAGCTGGGCGGGGTGGCCCGGTCGATGTCCGCGTGGCCACCGTCCGGGGCGTGGGCGACCACCGCGGACTCGCCGGCGGCCGCGGCCTCGCCGCCGGCGGGAAGGCGCGCGGTCAGCCAGTTCTCGGTCCGGTCCTCGTCGCCCGGGGCCTCGACCTGCCGGGCCTCGGCGCGCCCGAGCGGGTCGGCACTCCCCCACATCTGGTCGAACATCGCGCTCGCCAGAAGGGCGACGTCCGGGGTGCGGATCACCAGCGCGCCGCCGCCGGGCAACGAAGCGAACCGGACGACGCCGACCCGCCGGTCGACGACGGTGATGTCGAGGGTTGGGTCGTTCGCGAGCCGGATCTCGGCGCCGGCGGCGACGATGTCGGCCAGCAGCTCGAAGCGGGGCAGCACCCAGGCGAGCCCCGCGCGCGGCCGGGCCACCACCGTGCGCACCGCGACGCCGCGGCGCAGCGCCTCCAGCTCCAGCGGCAGCAACTCCGAGGCGATCGCCGTGAGGGTCGAGCGGGTGCGGACCGAGAGGACCTCGTGCCGCGCGCCGGCAATCATCGCGGACAGTTCGACCCGCAGTCCCTCGTTGGTGGTCGGCCGCAGCAGGTCCGTCTCGCGGCTGGCCATGAACTCAGTGACCAGCGTGCCGATCTGCGCGTAGGCCCGGACGAGATGCTCGTGCTGGCGGATCAGCTGCTGGTGGCGGTCCTGGATCAGCTGCGACAGCGGCGCCTCCGGGTGGACGGCCAGCAGCCGGCCGGGCCGGTTCACGTCGGGGACCAGCAGCGACAGGTCGATGAGCCGGTCCCGCGCGGTGGCAACCACCGCGGCCGGCTGGCCGAGCCGGTCGGCGACCGCCTCGATGTCGAGGTCCTCGTCGCGTAGCCACAGCCGATAGGCGGCCTGAGTCACCTCGTCGAGGCCCAGAAGATCAAGCACGTGCTCCTCCGACCGTCACCGGCCGGCGGCGCAGACCCGACCGGCTGCTCCGGCGGCCACCACCGACCCGACGCCGCTCCCTTCCGGCGTCCTTTCCCTGCGCTGGTGGCGCAACTGCCTCCGGATGCCAGCGGGCGCCCCGGGTCGCCCGCGGCCGCGGGCCAGCTGGCCGGCGCTCCAGGCCGGCCAGGCTGGCCCGAGCGGCGCGGCGGGTCGCCGGGCCGCCCATGGCGGTCAGGCTCCGGCGAGGTCGCGCTCGCGGTTCTCGGCCGCGACGACGTCCAGCGCGTGCCGCACGAGCGCGACCAGGGTCTGGCGGACGGACTCGCGCCGGCGGGCGTCGCACATCACCACCGGCCGGTTCGGCTCGATGTCAAGCGCCTTGCGGACGTCGGCGACCTCGTACCGCTTCGCGCCGTCGAACTGGTTCAGCGCGATCAGGAACGGAATGTCCCGCTCCTCGAAGTAGTCGATCGCCGGGAACGAGTCGGCCAGTCGGCGGGTGTCGACCAGCACGACCGCGCCGATCGCGCCGAGCACCAGCTCGTCCCACATGAACCAGAACCGGTCCTGCCCCGGCGTGCCGAACAGGTAGAGGATCACACTGTCCAGCAGGCTGATCCGGCCGAAGTCCATGGCCACCGTCGTGGTGGTCTTGCCACCGATGGCCGACGTGTCGTCGATGCCGATGCTGGCCGCCGTCATCGCGGCCTCCGTGGTCAGCGGGGTGATCTCGCTGACGGATCCCACGAAGGTCGTCTTGCCGACCCCGAACCCGCCGGCAATGATGATCTTTACCGGGCTGGGCGACGGGGTGGCATCGTTCCTCGGCGGCCTCGCGCTAGAGGGCCTGTAGTCCATCGAGCACCTTCTCGATCAGTGCCTGGTCGGGCCGGTTCGTGGGTCGTGCTGGACGGTGCACCGTGACGAGCCCCGCGTCGAGCATGTCGCCGACGAGGACGCGGACCACACCGACCGGAATGTTCAGCCGGGCGGAGATCTCCACGATGGACTGCAGCCGCAGGCAGAGCGCCGCGATAGCGCGCTGCTCGGGGTCAAGCGATGCGGCCGCGGCCCGGCCATCCGACGTAGTGGTAACCAGAGCGACCAGCTCGAGCGAGCCCTTGTTCGGCCTGGTGCGTCCCCCGGTGACCGCATAGGGACGCACGACCGGCCCGGCCTCGTCGTCGAACCACTCCTCGTCTCGCGACACTCCGACTCTCCTGCCTGACGATTCCCGGCTGAGACCTCGTCCTGCCTCCGGATGTCTCAGCAACTCAGCCTCTTCCCTCTCACCACGATCCTGTGCCGCCGGACGCGGGCCGGCGGCGAGGCGGGGCAGGGTTCATCAGATGGGGAGCGCCGCCTGCATTTCGGCGCGCAGCTCCGGTGTGAGGAACTCGCCGACCCGGGTGACCAGGAGGGCCATCTCGTAGGCGATCAGGCCGATGTCGGCCCCGGGGCTCGACAGAATCGCGAGACACGCGCCGTCGCCCACCGCCGTGACGAACAGAAAGCCCTGTTCCATCTCGACGATCGTCTGCCGAACGCTCCCACCGCCGAAGAACCGCCCCGCGCCGCGGGCCAGGCTGTTGAAGCCCGACGCGACGGCGGCCAGCTGGTCGGCAGTCGCCCGGTCCATTCCCACCGACGTGGCGAGCAGTAGACCATCCGAGGAAAGGGCGATCGCGTAGGTGACCTCAGGCACCTTCTTCACGAGGTTGTTGAGCAGCCAGCTCATGTTCTCGGACGGCCCAACCGGGCTCATCAGGTCACCTTCCTCTGATCGTCACCGTCACTGGAACCCTGCCCGTCCGCCAGGCCTCGACCGAAGTTGGCCTGGAAGGACGACATCATCGACCGGATCTCCTCCGGGGAACGCGGGCCGGCCGCCATCGGCGGCGGCTGGATCGGCCGCGGCCCGTCCCGGCGCAGTTCGGGCGCCAGGTTCGCGCGTCGCATGCGCTGCGGCAGCCCCTCCTCGGTGGTTGGTGGCGGCGCCGCCGGGCCGGACCGGGAACGGGCTGGGCCGCGGGCCGGGTATCCGCCGGCCGGGGTTACCGGGCCGAACCCCCCGTCGGCCCGGGCCGGCGGCATGGCGGAGGCGCCCGGCCGCTGGTGACCCGGCTGCTGGTGAGCAGGCTGCTGGTGACGTGGAGACATACGGTTCGGCAGGTCCATCCCGAACCGGGTCTCCGGGGGGCCGGCGGGTTGGTGCGGCGTCGGGGTCATGGGCGCGTTGTAGGCGGTCGAGGTCGAGTAGGAAGGCGGCGGTACAGGCTCGGGCGCGGTCTGCGGGTTGCGCAGGGTGTCCTCGCCAGCCGGCGGCGGAGCGATCGCCCGCCGGGGCCGGTCGGAGATGAACCAGCTGGACCGCACGGTCGCGAACACCGGCAGGTCGTCGATCAGCGGTTCGTCGTCCCCGGTGCGGGGCGGGACCACCCCGAACATCGCGCGCGGCCCTGTGTCGTGCGCTGCCAGCGGCGGCGGGACCGGCGGGATCGGGTCGGACAGCGGGGGCGGGGCCGGCAGGTCGTCCGGGGAAAGCACGCCGGCCGGGGCCGGCAGCGCCAGGCTCTGCGACGGCGGGCCGACATACATCCCACGCCCACTGGTCGGCGGCTCGACGTCGTCGGGCTCGTCGTCGATCCCCTCGTCCGGGGCCGCTCCGGGCGGCAGGGCCAACATCGGCGCGCCGAAGTCCGGCGGCTCCGGCTCGGCCGCGACCGGGCGGGCGGTGAGGGTGCCGACCGCGCCTGTGCCCGGGGCACCCACCGAGGCGAACTCGCGGGAGTCGTCGCGGCCCGGCGACGCCGCCGGCGGCATGCCGCCGACCGCGGTGTCGTCCGCGGCCCGCAGCAGCGCGCCGGGGATCAGGACGATCGCCATCGTGCCGCCGTAGGGCGAGGTCCGCAGCCGGACCTTGATGCTGTGCCGCTCGGCCAGCCGGCCGACGACGAACAGGCCGAGGCGCTCCGAGGTGGACAGGTCGAACGGCGGCGGGTTCTCCAGCCGGTCGTTGAGGGCCTTGAACTCGGCCGGGTTCATGCCCAGGCCCCGGTCCTCGATCTCGATCGCGAAGCCGTTCGAGACCTCATGGCCGGTGACCTGGACCGGGGTGTGCGGCGGGGAGAACGAGGTCGCGTTCTCGATCAGCTCGGCGAGCATGTGGATCACGTCACCGACGGCGTGGCCGCTGATCGCGCCGCCGCCGACCGGCAGGACCTTCACCCGGGTGTAGTCCTCGACCTCGGCGACGGCGCCGCGGATCACGTCCTTGATCGGAACGGGCCGGCGCCAGCCACGGGCGGGCTTGGAGCCCGACAGCACGATGAGGTCCTCGGCGTGGCGGCGCATGCGGGTCGCCAGGTGGTCGAGGCGGAACAGCTCCTCGAGCTCGTCCGGGTCGGTCTCCTTGCGCTCGAGGGCGTCAATGACCTTCAGCTGGCGGTGGATCAGTGCCTGGCTGCGGCGGGCGAGGTTGAGGAACGTGTCACCGATGCTCTTGCGCATCGCGGCCTGCTCGACGGCGGTGCGCACGGCGACCTGGTGCACGGTGCCGAACGCGTCCGCGAGCTGCCCGATCTCGTCGCGGGTGGTCGCGGGAACCGGGAACGACTCGGCGTCGAGGTCGACCGGCTCGCCCTTGTGCAACCGCTCGACGACGTCGGGCAGCCGGTGGTCGGCGACCTCGAGCGCGCCCTCCCGCAGCCGGCGCAGCTGGCGGATCATGGGACTGGCGACGAGCAGCGAGATGAGGACCGACAGCAGCAGGATCAGCGCGACGGCGAGGCTGGACAGCAGCGCGTCCTTGACGGCGCTGCTGGAGATCTGGTCGGCGGTGGCGATCAGGTCCTCGGCGACGCGGGTCTCCACGTCGTGCATCTTCGCGATCATCTGCTGCGACGCCGCGGCCCAGTCGGGGATGTTGATGTTCGGCGACACTCCCGACTGGTTGGCGGCCAGAATGTCGTCGCGCATGGAGCCAACCCGCTCGATCAGCGAGTTCGGGTTCGTGGTCGAGCCGACCGCGTCGGTGAGGTACTGCTTCTGCGCGGGCGTCGCCGTGCTCAGGTACTGCGTCAGCCAGGCGGCCTCCTGGCCGACCTCGATCCGGGTCGCGTCCAGCGCGCTGGTGTCGCGCAGGAACAGGACGCGGTTGATGCCACCGGTCTGCTGGGAGAGCGCCTCCTTGGCCTGGCTGATCGCGACCAGGGTGCCGGTGCCGTAGACGACGGCCGTGTCCTTGCTGCCCGAGCCGACGGCGCCGTCGAGGCCGAGCAGCGCCGTGACCAGCGGGTCCCAGTAGGCCACGTCGGCGTTGAGGTCGAGCTGCCTGTGGTCGATCGCGTCCCGGTGCGCCTTGAGCTTGCCGAGCATGCTGTCGACGGTCGTCAGCAGGCCGCCGAGCGCCTGGCGGGCGGTGCCGGGCAGCTTCGCCTCGCTGGCCCGGAACTCGGTGAGCGCCGCGTCGACCTGCGGCCGTGCGGCGTTCACCTGCGTGGGCGGAGCGGCGTAGTGGGACGCGGCCAGGGTGTGCGAGCCGAGCCGTTCGTTCTGGACGTCGTTGATCAGCTCGTTCGCCTTGACCGAGAAGGAGGCCAGCGCCTTGGTCCGATGCGCTTCCTGAACCTGCGCGACGTTCCCCCGCACCTGTATCGCGCTGAGCACGGCAAGGGCGACCAAGGGGACGATGAGAATAACCACCAGCTTCGTTCGGATGGGCCAGTTCTGGAGCATCCGCGGTCCTCTCGTCCGACGCCCGCGGTCAGGGCGCCTTGGCTACGGGGGGGGTGGCCTGTAGGGCGACTAGGCGGGTAAACGGCGGGCCGCACCGTCCGTGTATCCGCGCTCGGGCCCGTCCGGGCAGCAGAGAGGAGGAGAGCCGTCCGATTACTTTCGGGCTTCACTCCGACCACATTGCCCAGGAGGTAGAGCAACTGTACTGACCCCCCGCATCCAAGGGATGACGGGGCATCGGCAAGTGGCCACCCGGCGCACAGGTGCGGACCGAATCGCATCGGCGAGCCAACACCGTAGACCGTCCGTTTATCGTCCGGTGATTTGCGGCCACTAGCTTCCGGCGTTCCGCGAACGGCCCTCACGCGCAGGCCACGGCTCCCGCCGGCCACCGTCAGAACGAAACCGACCCGCCGGTCGAACACCGGGCCGGAATGACCGGCCAAGCCCTTCATGCCGGGCTCCCGGAGCCGTCGAGCCGAAGACCGCGGGACCCAAACGATTCGCATACGGAGTAATACAGGTCACGTCGCACTAGTCGCGGCCGAACACGATTCCGCAGGTAGACGGCCTGGGCCCACTGGCACTGATGGTCGCCACCCACGGGCGGGCGCGCCACCGGCCAACCGCCGGCGGCCGCACACGGCTGCGCTCCGGGGTCCGTCCAGGCATCGGGCGCCCCCGGCGAACAGGCTTCCGATGACTGATTGGCCAGTTCACCCAGGTGGCCGGCACGCTCGTCGCACGCGGGGCCGAGCCGCCCTGGGATCGGACGGCGGCGACCCGCGCGGCCCGGCCCGCCGGCCCGGGTGGCGGGACGGCGAGATCGCGGCACACGATAGGGCTGCCGGACACGGGGGTGACGGGGATGGCAGACCAGCGCGACGCGAACCCAGGCGACGAGCAGGCGCTGGACGAACCCCTCGGACCTGGGCGTGACGGCCAGCCGCCGCAGGGCGAGGGCCAGCGGCCCGGCCCCCGGCCGGATGCGCCCCGGTCCCCGACCGGCGGTGATCAGCGAATTTCCCACCCTGGCGAGTGGGCCGGCCAGCCCACCCACCGGTCACGCACAGAGCACCCTGGGCTGACGGACCTGGCCACTCAGGTGGACCGCGCCGCGAGCCGAGCCCGGTCGTGGCTGGCGAAGCTCGCCGACCACGCGGCCGCACGCCTGCCCATGCACCAGCCGGCCGCCGAGGCGCAGGACGGGGGGACCGGCGCCGGTTCGGCCAGTCCCGCGGCGGTGACGCGGGCGGCTGCGCCCACGGCCGGGTACGCGCTGCACGGCGGGCAGGCCGACGCGCACCGGCTCGCGGTCCAGGCCCGGGCGCTGGAACCGGGGACGGCCGCCTTCCTGGCCGGGCTGGGCCTGCGGGCGGGCTGGCGCTGCCTGGACGTCGGCTGCGGCCACGGCCAGGTCAGCGTCCTGTTGGCCGGCCGGGTCCGACCGGGTGGCCAGGTCGTCGGCATCGACGCCGACCGGGCATCCCTGGCCGTGGCCAGGCAGAACGCGGCCCTCGTCGACGCACGCGTCACCTTCCTGAACGCCGACTCCAGCTGGCTGCCCGTGGCCAGGGGCGGCTTCGACCTCGCCTACAGCCGACTGCTGCTGGGGCATCTCGCCGAGCCGGTGGAGACGCTGCGCGCGATGGCGGCCGCGGTGCGCCCCGGGGGCGCCGTCGCCGTCGAGGACATCTACTTCGGCTACCCCGCCAGGGACGTCGCGGCCGAGGTGAGCCCGGGCTTCGCCGCGTTCCTCGAGCTGATATCCATGACGATCCGCGTCCGCGGCGGCGACCCGATGATCGGCCCACGCTTGCCTGCGCTCCTCGCGGCCGCGGGCCTGGTCGACGTGACGGTCGACGTCCGGCCCGCGCCGCTGCCGGCCGACCCGTCCGGTCGCTTCGTCCTCGAGGCGCTGGACGCGACCCGAGACGCGGCGCTGTCCGCCGGGCTCGCCACCCCCGGCGAGTTGGAGCGCATCCGGCGCTCCCTCGGCTCCCCGACCGGCGCCGATCTCGCCTGGGCAAGCCGCACGGCCCGCCTTTACCAGGTCCGCGGCCGTCGAGCGCCGCACGCCCGCCGCGCGGCCTGAAATCCGCGTGCGCCCGCCCGCGATACGACAGTAATATCGTTAGCAAGGCTCAATATTGACCCGGAAGCGCGTGGGCGCCACGAGACCATGGCCCGCGGCGGCAGGGACGTTCCGATGCCGGGAGGCCGCCCATGTCCAGCAGCGCCACCGCCGCCGCGCCGTTCACGGGGATTTCGGGACTGCACCACCTCCAGCTGGCGGTCCCGCCGGGGTCCGAGGACGCCTGCCGAGCGTTCTGGGTCGGCCTGCTCGGGCTCACGGAGGTGCCAAAGCCCGCGCCAATGGCAGCCCGGGGCGGCGCCTGGTTCCGTGGGCCCGGGTTCGAGCTGCACGTCGGTGTCGACCCCGACTTCACCCCGGCGACAAAGGCCCACCCCGCCATCCTGGTCGACGGCCTCGACGCGCTCGCCGACCGCCTCACCGCCGCCGGCCTGAGCGTGACCTGGGCGCACGACTTCCCGGGCCACCGGCACTTCTACGTGCCCGACCCAGTGGGTAACCGGCTCGAGTTCCTGACTTCGACCTCGGACCCCCAGCGCGGGTTTTGAACGTGTAGGGCCTGGTGGTGCAGGAGCTGGGCCCCAGACTCGGGCATGGGTCGCGAGCCCCCTTGCGGACCCACCTCCCGTCGGGCATCGGAGGGCCGCTCAGGCACCGCCCCGCCACCATCCGGCCCGCGGCGAGAATCCCGTCCGCCGCCACTGGAAATCACCTCCGACACCTTGCGAAAACGTGTCCGACGTCTCGAAAAAACGTCTCCGACGTCTCGGGAAACCCTTTTGTGACCGCGAGGTATCACGCTCGACACCCCAGGGAATCGCATCTGACACCCGAGAAATCGCGTCCTACCGCCCGAGGAATGACAGCTGACGCCACAGGGAACCGCATCCAGCACTACCGGGAATCACGTCCGGCGCCACGGGAATGGCGTCCGACACGCCGGGGAATGGTGCCCGGCGCCGCGCGTCCCGATTGTCCGCGTGGCCCCGCGCTGGCGGGTTGGTTCGGGGCGTGGTTCGCGGGCCCGGCCGCCTGCCGGCGGGCCGTGGGTCGGGTTTTCCCCCGTACGGATTGACCGGGCAGCGCGATCGTGCCGGCCGGCGAATGGATCTACGGTCGATGCGACGGCCCGGAAGACGGGACGCACCGGCGCCCGGCGCAGGTGAGCGGCGAGACAGCGGGACGCGAACGAGATGACGACGCGATCAGGTCAGCGGCGGGCGGCGGCCCGCGGCGCGGCGAGGCCCTCCGGCGCGACCGGGGCGAAGGGACGAGCCCAGTGAGCGGAGGAGGACGCGAGCGGAGGTCCCGTCCGGAGCTTGCGGAGGACGGGCCCGGAGCTCGCGGCGGACGAAGCGAAGCAGGGACTCCGAGCGGAGGAGGACCCGAGCGGAGGTCCCGTCCGGAGCTTGCGGAGGACGGGGCCGGACCTCGCGGTGGACGAAGCGAAGCAGTTACTCAGAGCGCCTTCGTAGCGGCGCTGTGGGCGACGTATGGGGGCCGCACCTGGCGGGCGACCGTCTTCACCGCGCAGACGGCGCTGCTCGGGACGATCAGCTTCGCCGTCGTGCTCACGCTCGTCGTCGCCGGCGCGTCGACGGCGTGGCTGCTCCCGGTCGGGCTGCCGGTGCTCTGGCTGGCGCTGAGCGCCGCCCATCAGTTCGCCCGCTTCGAGTCCTGGCGATACGCGGCTGTCCTCGGCGACCAGCTGCGGGTGCGCCACGCCCCGGCCGTCGAGGCCCTCGCGACCGGTCGCCTCGGCCGGGCCTGGGCGCGGATGTGGGCCCGGCTGCGCACCGGCGGCTCCTGGCTGGAGACGGTCTACGCGGTGATCGTCCTGCCGGTGCTCGGCTGGGCGGGCGGCTGGCTCGTCGCGACGGTCTGGGGCGGCGGGATCGCGTTCGTCCTGTTCCCGGCCTACGGATTCCGGCTCGGCGAGGCCGGTCGGCTGGTCGGGATCGACCTCGGCTATCGCGGCTCCGTCGCCGTGCACGTGGCCGTCGGGCTGCTGGCGCTGGTCGCCGCGCCCTGGCTCGCCCGGGGGGTGGCCGCGCTGGAGCTGGTCATCGCCCGCGCGATGCTCTCGCCCGGCGACACGGAGGAGCTCACCCGACGGGTCGCCGTCCTGGAGTCCAGCCGCGCCGGCATGGTCACGGCCGCGGCGGCGGAGCGCCGCCGGATCGAGCGCGACCTGCACGACGGCGCCCAGCAACGGCTCGTCTCCGTCGCGATGACGCTCGGCCGGGCGCAGGAGCGGTTCGCGGACGACCCGGACGGCGCCCGCGGGATGCTCGCCGAGGCGCACGCCGAGACCAAGCGCGCGCTCGCCGAGCTGCGTGACCTGGCCCGCGGCCTGCATCCGGCGGTGCTGACCGACCGCGGCCTCGACGGCGCGCTCGCCGGGCTCGCGGCCCGCTGCCCGGTGCCGGTGACGCTCGAGGTCTCCGTCACCCCCCGGCCGTCGGCCGAGGTGGAGGCCGTGGCCTACTTCTTCGTCGCCGAGGCGCTGACGAACGTCGCCCGGCACGCGGACGCCGGGACGGTGCGGATTCTCGCCCGCCGCACCGGTGACCGGCTGGCGGTCGAGGTCAGCGACGACGGGCAGGGCGGCGCCAGCGAGGCGGGCGGCTCGGGCCTCGCCGGCCTGCGCGACCGGGCGCTCGCCGTCGACGGCTCCTTCTCGGTACGCAGCGTTCCCGGCGAGGGAACGTCCCTGCGGCTGGACCTGCCGTGCCAGAACTGACCCCGCCCC
>Ga0068863_100000693_pt1 | contig 33877 bp, 26 predicted proteins | sample KBSSwiS62_FD_66596 | JGI IMG/M metagenome (GOLD analysis project Ga0068863, IMG submission 66596) | Switchgrass rhizosphere microbial communities from Kellogg Biological Station, Michigan, USA - KBS Switchgrass S6-2 | ecosystem: Host-associated > Plants > Roots > Rhizosphere > Soil ... | reverse complement strand
CAGGGTCAGCGTGACCTTCTGCCCGGGGGAGTAGGCCCCGATCCGGGCGATCAGGTCGGAGAAGTCGCTGACGGTCGCGTCCCCGACCTTGGTGACGACGTCGCCCGGCGCGAGACCGGCCGCCGCGGCCGGGCCACCGGCCGTGACCTGCTCGATCGTCGCGCCGTTCGAGGTCGAGCCGGTGGCCGAGCCGCCCGTGGAGCCCAGGACCCCGAGCACCGGCTTGGTGGCGTGCCCGCTGTCCATGATCTCCTGGGCGACCCGGCGCGCCTGGTCGACCGGGATGGCGAAGCCGAGACCGACGGAGCCGCTGCTCTGCCCCGCGGTCGCGATCGCCGAGTTGATCCCGACGACCTGGCCGTCCAGGTTCACCAGCGGGCCGCCGGAGTTGCCCTGGTTGATCGGGGCGTCGGTCTGCAGGCCGTTGTAGACGACCCCGGAGCCGTCCGCGCCCTTGACGGCGACGGTCCGGTTCAGCGCGGACACGATGCCCGTGGTCACCGTGCCGGTCAGCCCCTGCGGCGACCCGATCGCGACGACCTGCTGGCCCACCTGCACACCCGTGCTCTGGCCGAGTGTGGCGGCGGTCAGCCCGGACACGCCCTGCACCTTGATGACGGCGAGGTCGTAGCTCGGCGAGGTGCCGACCAGCGTCGCGGCGTGCTGGGTGCCGTCGGAGAGGGTGACCTGGATCTGCCCGCTCGAGCCCGCGACGACGTGGTTGTTGGTGAGCACGTCCCCGTCGGAGGTCAGGATCACCCCCGAGCCCTCGGCGGCGCCCTGCGCGGTCTGCACCCGGATGTCGACGGTGCTCGGGGAGGCCTTGGCCGCGGCCGCCGCGACGCTGCCGTCCACCGGCTTGGTCGACGCGTTGGTGGCGGGCTGACCGGTGAGCGTCGCGCCGCCGCCGGAGGAGCCGTGGTCCAGCAGCGCGTACGCGCCGCCGAATCCCGCGCCCCCGCCGACGATGCCGGCGATGAGGGCCGCGGCCACGATCCCGGTCATGGTGCGGTTGCGCCTCGGGGGCCGCTCGCCCCCGATGACCGCGGTGTTCCCCGGTCCGTGGGGCGGCTCGCCCGGCCCGCCCGCGGCGGGCGGCATGCCCGCCGCGCCGTAGGTCGGTCCCTGGCTCGCGTACGGCCCGTACGCCGGGCTCCCGTACGGCCGGTCCTGCTGCTCGCCGCCGCTCACGTGCTGGGCGTACCCCGGGGTGCCGTACATCGAACCCCGGCCGTTGGCGTAGGGCGAGGCCGGGTAGGACGTGCCGTCCCCGCCCGTCTCGAGAAGTGTGGTGGTCTGCTGGGTGGAGGAGTCCCCGGCGGTGGCGGCGTTGGCCTGGTCGTGCGCAACGTCCCCCTCGGGCCGGGTGTGACCCCGCTGCTCGTCTGTCATGGCACCGACTCTGAGCCCCGAAGCTGAGACCTGCCTGAAGCTCCCCTGGGAAGTGCCGCTCAGATGAGCTCGACGATGGTGGCGTTCGCGGTGCCGCCGCCCTCGCACATCGTCTGGAGGCCGTAGCGGATCGACTTGTCCCGCATGTGGTGCACCAGGCGCGTCATGAGGATGGTGCCGGAGCCGCCGAGCGGGTGCCCGACGGCGATGGCCCCGCCGAGCGGGTTGAGCACCTTCTCGTCCGCGCCCAGCTCGGCCTGCCACGCGAGCGGGACGGGGGCGAAGGCCTCGTTGACCTCGAACGCGCCGATGTCGGTGATCGACAGCCCGGAGCGCTTGAGCGCCTTCTGGGTGGCGGGGATGGGCCCGGTCAGCATCATCAGCGGGTCCGCCCCGGAGACCGCGCCGGAGTGGTAGCGGACGATCGGGGTCAGGCCCAGCTCCTTCGCCTTCTCCGGCGTGGTGATCAGCACGGCGGAGGCGCCGTCGGAGATCTGGGAGGAGTTGCCCGCGTGGATCACGCCGTCCTCGCGGAAGGAGGGCTTGAGCTTCGCGAGCGTCGCGGGGGTCGTGCCGCGGCGCAGGCCCTCGTCCGCGGTGAAGTCGTCCTTGCCGGGGATCCGGACCAGCTGCCCGTCGAACGCGCCTGCGTCGATCGCCGCGGCGGCGAGCTCGTGGGAGCGGGAGGCGTACTCGTCGAGGCGCTGCCGGGTGAAGCCCCAGCGCCGCGCGATCCGCTCGGCGCCGATGCCCTGGTTGAAGTCCTCGCCGGGGAACTCGCCGCTGGTCAGGTCGGCGGCGTAGCGCTCCCGGACGAGCGGGCCGTAGGGCCTGCCGAGCTCGCGGCCCGCGCCGAGCGGCACCCGGGTCATCGTCTCGACGCCGCCGGCGACCACGACGTCGTACTGCCCGGCCATGACCATGCCCGCGGCGAAGTCCAGCGACGACTGGCTGGACCCGCACGCCCGGTTGACCGTGACGCCGGGGATGGTCTCCGGCCAGCCCGCGGCGAGCACGGCGTACCGGCCGATCTGCGCGGCCTGGTCGCCGACCTGGTTCACACAGCCCCACACGACGTCGTCGACGACGGCCGGGTCGATGCCCGTGCGGCGCGCGAGCTCCTGGAGCACGTAGCCCGAGAGGTCGGCGGGGTGCACGTCGGCGAGCGAGCCGTTGCGCTTCCCGATCGGCGTGCGGACGGCTTCGACGATGACGGCCTCGGGCATGGGGTCCTCCTCCAGCGAGTGTGCTTAACGAACGTACGACACTTCGCGTGGCACACGAATCCGAGTGAAGCAGCTCACGCGCCCGAGGCGTGCCTTTATCGACGAGGTAAGGTCTGGGCCAGCGAAGGGGAGTAGCTCCCAACTCCGCGGTCGACATGCTGGCGCCTCCGGGCGCCCGGCCCCGGGGCCTGGATGCTCAGGCGAGCGAGACCTTCGATCCGGACGTGGTCCGGGTCGAAGTGGACCCCTGGTACCCGCCTCGATCCGGCAGAGATCGAGGGGCGGAACTGCGATGACCGGCGTGCTCGGCGCCTTCCTGCTCAGCTTCGGCGTGATCTTCGTGGCGGAGCTGGGGGACAAGTCCCAGCTCATGGCCCTCACGTTCGCCACCCGCTACAAGACGTGGCCCGTCCTGGTCGGGATCACGATCGCGACGTCGGTGGTGCACCTGGTGTCCGTCGCCGTCGGCGCCGGGCTCGGGGCGACGATCCCCACCGGGTGGATCGCGCTGGCCGCGGCGGTCGCGTTCGTCGGGTTCGGGGCCTGGACGCTGCGCGGCGACTCGCTGTCCGAGGACGAGCGGGACAAGGTCAACAAGAGGGCCCGCTCGGCCGTCGTCGCGGCGTCGGTCGCGTTCTTCCTGGCCGAGCTCGGCGACAAGACGATGCTGGCCACGATCACCCTCGCCACCCAGCACGGCTGGTTCGGGGTCTGGCTGGGCTCCACGCTGGGCATGGTGGCGGCGGACGCGCTCGCGATCGTCGTCGGGCGCCAGCTGGGCAAGCGGCTGCCGGAGCGGACGATCCGCTACGGCGCCGCCGTGCTCTTCCTGCTCTTCGGCGGGGTGCTGCTGGTGGACGCGATCGAGCAGCTCAGCGGCCGGAGCGCCCGAGAGGTCGTCGCGGAGTCGCTCGACCACCACACCGGGGCCTGGATCGCCATCGCCCTGACGGTCGTCGCGATCGTCGCGATCACCGTGGGGCGCCACTGGGCGCGGGACGGGGTGCGACGCTCGGCGATGCACAGCGGCCTCGGCACGCCGGCCTGGTGGTCCAAGGTCGTGCTGGGCACGGCCCTGCTGCTCGGGCTGGCCGCGCCGGTGCTCGTCGCGGTGGACGTGATCGAGCCGTTCCCGCTGCTCAGCTCGGCGGGCTGGATCCTCACGGGCGCAGGCGTGCTGCTGCTGGGGCTGGCCCTGGCGCTGGCCTCGCTGTTCCAGATCGGGGCGGCGCGCAGGCGGGGCGGTCGCGGCCTGGCGCTGAACAGCGGCGGGCTCTACGCCCGGGTCCGCAACCCCGTGTTCACCGGCATGGTCGTCGCGATGGCGGGCGCGCTGGTCATGGCGCCCACGGCGCTAGGGGTGCTGGCCACGCTCCTGACGGTGGTGGCGGTGCAGATCCAGGCCCGCGCCGTCCGCGAACCGGGGCTCAGCCTGGCCCTCGGCGAGGAGTACGCGAGCTACGTGTCCCGCACCGGCCGCTTCCTCCCGCGCCTGCGCACCCCGCACCCGGAGCGCCCGCGCGTGGCCTCGGAGGAGCGGACCTCCGAGACCACGGACGCGTAGGGCTCAGCTGTACCAGGTGGGCTCCGGGATCTCGTCCCGGAGCAGGTAGGCGCCCACCTCGCGGCGCTTGTAGGCCACCGGGTCGTGCAGGGTGTGGGTCCGCACGTTCCGCCAGAAGCGGTCGAAGCCCAGCTCGCGGGTCGTCGCGCGGGCGCCGAGGCCCTCGAACACGCGGCTGGTCACCTCCAGCGCGACCTCGGTGGCCCGCGCCTTCACCGCCGCCACCCGGACCTCGTGCTCGCCCCGCGACCGCGGCGTGACGGTGTCGGGCTCCCGGTGGATCGGCAGGGCCTCCGCGGCCACCCGGTCCGCGAAGGCCTCGACCGCCCACAGCTTGGCCTCGAGGTCGCCGTAGAGGTCCAGCTGGTAGGGCTCGTCCACCGCGCGCTCCTGCCCGCCGTGCAGCCACGGGCGGGAGTGCGTGCGGGTGTACTGCGCGGCCTCCTCGAGGGCGCCGCGCGCGATGCCCAGGTAGAAGGACGCGAAGACCAGCTGGATCGTCGGAACGTTGAGGGTGTTGTAGACGCGCGGGGTGAACACCCGGTCGCGGAAGCCCGCGGCCTCGGCCCACGGCACCTGGACCTCGGAGATCGTCACGCTGCCGGACTCGGTGAGCCGCTGGCCGATGTTGTCCCAGTCGTCGTGGAAGGTCAGGCCCGGCTGGGCGCTGGGCACGATCGCGAAGATGTGGGTGTCGGTGTTCTCGAGCACGCCCTCCAGCACCGTGACGTCCGAGACCTTGCTGCCCGTGGAGAAGGACTTGCGTCCGTTGTAGACGAGGTGGTCGCCCTCCTCGCGGATCACCACGTCCGCGTCGCGGGGATTGACCGCGCCGCCGAAGAACCAGCGGTTGCGGGTGGCCTCGGCCTCGACGGCCTCGATCTGCTCCGGCGTCCCGACGAGCCGGGCCGCCCAGAACCAGAGCAGGTGGTAGCCGAGCAGCTGGCCGATCGACCCGTCGCCCGCCGCGACCTCGCGGATGACCTGGTAGGCGAGCGGCCACTCCTGGCCACCGCCGCCGTGCGCGGTCGGGCCGAGCAGCGTGACGAGCCCGGACTCCTTGAGCAGCGCCACCTCCTCGTAGGGGGTCCGGCCGGCGCGGTCGCGCTCGGCGGCGTCCGCGGCGAGGATCGCGCGGACCTCGCGGGCGCGGTCCAGCCAGTCCGCGGCGGTGGTGGGTGTGGTGGCGAAACGTGACTCGAGCGTGGTCATCTGTATGTCCTCTGTGGAGAGTGGGGCACCCTGGAATGTGGGGTCGCCGTGGAGCGTGGGGCGCCCTGGAATGTGGGACGCCGTGGAGCGTGGGGACGCCGCACCGACCGGCCGCGGACGCGGGGGCGTCGGGCGGTCGGGAACGACACCGGCGGACCGAGCGGGCGGGCGTCGGCGCGGACGGGCGGTGCGGGAGTCGGTGGGTGGTGCGGCCGGGTGATCGCACGTTTCGTGCTGTGCGCGTGGCAAGATCAGCGAAAGTGTGCGCACAGCGTTGCGAAGACAACGCTCAGCGCACGGAAACGCCGATCACAGGAGCGCTCACAGGAGCCACGCGGGAGCGCCGCGAAGATCGCCGAAAGTGTGCTCTGAGCGTGGTCGGACGCACGCTCAGCGCACCCTTTCCGAGATCATGCAACGCTGAGCGCACGAAACGTGCGATCTTCAGCGCCACCCCGGACAGCGTTGCGTCCCGGCGCGGGCGTGGTCGATGTACCGGCGCCGGGTCAACAGGAGCGGCACGTCACGAGCCGGCGACGAGGGCGGGCTCACGCGCGTCGAGCTCCGCCTCCTTCTCCCGGATGATCGGCAGGACCTTCTCGCCGAAGTACTCGATCTCCTCCTGGAAGTGCAGGAACCCGAGGAGGAGCAGGTCGGCGCCGCGGCGCTTGTACTCGATCGCCCGGTCCGCGATCTGCTCCGGCGTGCCGATGAGCTGGGTGCGGAAGCCGTCGTTGTACTGGACGAGGTCCTCGAAGGTCGAGTCCGCCCACATCCCGCGCTTGTCCCCCGTGGAGGACCCGGCCTGCTGGACGGCGTCCCGGAAGCCCTCGACGGCGGGCCGGTTGGCCTTGGCGATGATCTCGCGGAGCTGTTCGCGGGCCTCGGCCTCGGTGTCGCGCGCGATGGCGAAGCCGTTGAGCCCGAACCGCACCGTGCGGCCCGCCTCGCGCGCGTGCTCGTTCACCTCGAGCACCTGCTCGGTGAAGCCGTCGTAGTCCTTGCCGTTGGAGAAGTACCAGTCCGCGACGCGGCCGCCGTTGCGGCGGGCGGCTGTGGAGTTGCCGCCCTGGAAGATCTCCGGGTGCGGACGGCCGGGGACCTCCACCGGCTTCGGCTTCAGGTCGAAGTCGTGGATCCGGTAGAAGTCGCCGCGCAGCTCGGCATGGTCGCTGGTCCAGATCTCGCGCAGGGCGCGGATGAACTCCTCGGAGCGGCGGTAGCGCTCGTCGTGCTCCAGCCAGGGCTCGCCGAGCGAGGTGAACTCGTCTTTGAACCAGCCGGACACCACGTTGACCGCCGCGCGGCCGCCGGAGAGGTGGTCCGCCGTCGCGACCCACTTGGCGAGCACGCCGGGGTGCCAGAGGCCGGGGTGCACCGCGGCGATGACCTTCAGCTTCTCGGTGGCGAGCAGCAGCGCGAGGGAGAAGCTCGTGGACTCGTGCTGGTGGTCCGCGCCGTAGGACGCCATGTACCGGACCTGCGACAAGGCGTACTCGAACCCGACGCGCTCGGCGGTCTGGGCGAGCCTGCGGTTGTAGTCGATGCCCCAGTCGGTGCGCTGCTCGATCGTGCTGGTGACGAGCCCGCCCGAGACGTTGGGGACCCAGTAGGCGAACTTCAGTGGGGTGGACACGGTGCTCCTGAGGAAGTCGGTGATCGCGGCGAGGCGGATCAGCGACAGGCGCAGGACACCACTCGCTGGTGGTCGACGTGCCGGCGGCGCGTCAGGAGGAAGCTGGCCACGTCCCGACCACACCAGACGCCCGCGTTCGGAGTCAAACGACCTCCCACATGGCGAACCCGTCCGGACAACTGAGCCGTTCGGGGCAGTGTCGGGCCCAGGGTGCGGGACGGGGGAAGGGTGTGCTCCGGCGCGGCGTTCGACCGACCATGACGACGACGGAGAGCACGCTGCAGCAGGACTGGACCGCCTGGCACGCCGCCCGCGAGGCGGACCTGCGCACGCCGCACGGTTGGTTGAGCCTCACCGCGCTGGAGTGGCTGGCGGCCGAGCCGCGCGAGATCCCGGGGCTGCCCGGCACCTGGCGGGCGACCGGGGACGGCGGTGTGGAGGTCACCGCCTCGCGCGCCGACGGGCTCGCGGTGGAGGGCACGCCGGTCGACGGGACCGTCCGGCTGGAGCCGAAGGACGGCCTGCCCGGTGAGCGGGTCACGGTGGGGGACCGGGTCGTCGAGATCGCCCGCCGCACCGACTCCTACGCCCTGCGCGTGCGGGACCCGCGGGCCGCCACCCGCACGGCGTTCACCGGCGTCCCGGCCTTCCCGGTGGACGCGCGCTGGGTGGTGCCCGCGGTGTTCACGGCCTACCCGGAGCCGCGCCGGATCACGGTCGGCGCGGTCGTCGAGGGGCTCCACCACTACCCGACGGCGGTGGGCGAGGTCCGCTTCACCCTCGACGGGACCGAGCAGACCCTCGTCGCGCTCGCCGGGAAGCCGGACGGGCTGTCGCTGCACTTCCGCGACGCCACCTCCGGCTCGACGACCTACGGGGGCGGGCGGATCCTCAAGGTCGGCGAGCCCGCCGCGGACGGGACGCTGACGCTGGACCTCAACCGGGTCGTCAACCTGCCCTGCGCCTTCACGGCCTTCGCGACGTGCCCGCTGCCGCCCGCCGAGAACACCCTCGACGTCGCGGTGGAGGCGGGGGAGCAGCTGCCGCGGTGACGTCGGGGACGCCCGAGCGCCGCTGAGCGCCGCTCGGGCCACGCGACGTCGGACAAGTCCGGTTCGCCGGTTCCGGTCACCGGGCCCACACATTGCGGGAACGCCGTCGACCCGGCCCGTTCCTACCGTCGAACCATGACGGTGACGGAGGTTCGCGAGGGCGCCTACGGCGGCAAGGTCGTGGCGGTCGAGCCCGGCGGCGCCGAGCTCGTCCCCGAGGGCGAACGCCACGGGCGGCCACTGTCTCTGCTGTGGACCTGGACCTCGCCGAACATGGAGTTCGCGACGATCTTCGTCGGCGTGATCTCCGTGCTCTACTTCGAGCAGAGCTTCGGCCAGGCGATCGCGGCGATCGTCGTGGGCACCGGGCTCGGTTCGCTCACCCACGGCATCCTCTCCAGCCGCGGCCCGCGCACCGGCGTCCCGCAGATGGTGCTGTCCCGGCTGGCGTTCGGGTTCCGCGGCAACGCCTTGCCCGCGGGCCTCAACGCGGTCATCGCCGGGATCGGCTGGTTCGCGGTCAACAGCGTCTCCGGCTCGCTGGCGCTCAACGTGCTCACCGGGATGCCGGCCTGGCTCTGCCTGCTGATCATCGTGGTGGTGCAGGTCGGGGTGGCGTTCTTCGGGCACAACCTCGTGCACGTGTTCGAGCGGTGCGTGCTCCCGCTGCTCGTCGTCGCGTTCGTGCTGGCCACGGTCTTCACGTTCGCGGCGGCCACCCCGGGCGCGGCATCGGGCAACACCGGCGGGATCGGCGGCTTCCTGCTCACCGTCGGCGCCACCTTCGGCTACGCCGCCGGATGGAACCCCTACGCCACCGACTACACCCGCTACCTCCCGAAGTCGACGTCGGCGCGGGCCACCGGGATCTTCGCCGGGCTCGGGGTGTTCCTGTCCTGCACGATCCTGGAGATCGTCGGGGCGGCGTCGGCGACGATCGCGACGACCGAGGAGAACCCCACCGCGGCGTTCACCTCGCACCTGCCCGGCTGGGTCGCCGCGCTGACCCTGCTCGCGATCGCGGTCGGCGCGGTCTCGGCGAATGTGATCAACGTCTACTCGGGTGCGATGAGCTTCCTCGCCCTCGGCGTGGAGCTGCCGCTGAACCTGCGCCGCGCGATCGTCGCGGGGGTGTTCGGCGTGCTCGGGTTTTTCCTGGCGCTCTCCGGGCTGTCCGACGCGGGCGAGAAGTACGAGGCGTTCCTGCTGGTGATCGCGTACTGGATCGGGCCGTGGCTCGGCGTGTACCTGACCGACTGGTGGCTGCGCCGCCGGGTGCCCGAAGCCGAGCTGGCCCCGCTGCTCTACGACAAGCGCTACACCCCGTGGGCGGGCGCGGTCGCCATGCTGGTCGCGATGGTGGTGTCGATCCTGCTGTTCAGCAACCAGACGCTGTACACGGGCGTCGTGCCCGCGGCGTTCCCCGGTGTCGGGGACCTGACGTTCGAGGTCGGCTTCGTGCTGGCCGCCGGGTTGTACGTGGTGTTCGGCAGGCGGGCGCGGGCGATGCTCACCGCCTGATCCCTTTCGTCACGGTAAGTCCGGACCTCCCCAAGGATCTGCCGCCTCCCGAGTGACGGCGCTGCCACCGGGATGTCAGAGTGGCCACCGTGACGAGCACGGTGACGCTGGACGAGACCACCGTTCCCGCCACCGACCTCACCGATGATCGTTTTGCGAGGTTCGTCCGCGTCGTCCGGCGGGCGCCGCTGACGGTCGTGCTCGTCGTCGTGATCTGGGTGCTGGGCGCGGCCACCGGCAGTCTGCTGCACGGCCCGTCCTCGGCACTCGCCGCGCAGGTCGGTGCCGGGATCGGCCCGCTGCGTGACGGCGCCTGGTGGGGCCTGGCGACCTCGGCCCTCTGGTGTCAGGGCCTGGACTCCTACCTGCTCTCGACGGGCATGATCCTGGTCCTGCTCCCCGTCGCCGAACGCAGGCTCGGCAGCCTGCGCGCCGCGGGCCTCGGGCTGGTCGTGCAGGTCGGAGGCTCGCTGCTCGGGCTCGGGCTGGTGTGGGCGATCGACCACGTCGCGGACGGCCGGTGGGCGGACCAGCTCATCGTGTCCACCGCGGTCGGGCCGGGCACCGCCGTCGTCGGCGTCACGCTCGTGGCCAGCGCGGGCCTGGCGGCGCTGTGGCGGCGCAGGCTGCGGCTGGTCCTGGTCATCTCGCTGTTCATGCTCGCGCTGTACTCCGGGCTGATCGGGGACGTCCTGCGGTTGGCGGCCGGGCTGCTGGGGCTGCTGCTCGGCGTCCTGCTGGTCGGGCGGCATCCACGCCAGGGCAGGCCGACCCGTGCGGAACGACGGGTGCTCGTCGCGCTGGTCGTGGCCGCCTCCGCCCTCGGGCCGCTGATCGCCGCCTGGGCGCAGACGCGGGTCGGCCCGCTCTCGGTGCTGCGCTACGTCTTCGCCGCCCCGCCGCCGGACGCGACGATGGTCGAGCAGATCTGTCAGGACGGCCGGACCACGGCCCGGCAGTGCGCGGAGCTGCAGAGCAGGCTGCGCTTCGGCGGACTCGGCCCGGCGCTGCTCTCGATCATGCCGGTGCTCCTGCTGCTGGTCGCGGCGGAGGGGCTCCGCCGGGGCCGACGCGCGGCGTGGGGCTTCGCCGTCGGGATGAACCTGGGGTTGACCGCGCTGGGCCTGGTGCTCGCGGCCAGCCCGATGGAGCAGCGGATGATCCTCGGCGCCGGCGTGCACCTGCACGCGTTCGTGCTGGTGGCGCTGCCGCTGCTGCAACCGGTCCTCGTCCTCGGGTTGCTCGTGATGTCCCGGCGGGTGTTCACCGTGCACGCCCCGGTCGGGACCCACGAGTGGCTCGTCCGTTCGGTGATCGCCGCGTTCGTCCTGGTCTCGGCCGCCTACCTCGTCTTCGGCCTGCTGCTGCACGACGGGTTCGACCGGCCCGTCGGGTTCGCCGAGTTGGCGGCGGACCTCCCGCTGCGGTTCGTCCCGCCCGGTTACCTGCTCGGCACGGTGCCCGCCTTCCTGCCCACGGACTGGGTCACCACACTGCTCTACGAGTGGAGCGGGCCGCTGTTCTGGCTGGTCGTGGCCGTGATGGCGGCCCGGACGCTGGCTCGGCCGCGGCTGCGCTCGGCCGAGCCGGACGCCGAGCGGGTCCGCGAGCTCGTCGGGATCGGCGGCGGGACGCTGGCGCACATGGCCACCTGGGCCGGGCACACGTACTGGTTCACCCGGGACTCCGTCGTGGCGTACCGGGTGATCGGCGGCGTGGCCGTCACGACCGGGGGGCCGGTGGGGGCGCGCGACCCCGGCGCCGTCGCGGACTTCGCCGCGCACTGCCGGGACGAGGGCTGGACCCCGTGCCTTTACAGCATCGACGCGACGGTGGCGGAGGACGCTCGCGCACTGGGGTTCCGGACCGTCCAGGTGGCGGAGGAGACAGTGCTCCCGTTGGGGGAGCTGAAGTTCACCGGGAAGAAGTGGCAGGACGTCCGGACGGCCCTGAACAAGGCGGCCAAGGAGGGCATCACCGCGGAGTGGACGACCTTCCAGGAGGCGCCGCTCGCGATCTCCGACCAGATCCGGGCGATCAGCGAGGAGTGGGTCGCGGACAAGGGGCTGCCGGAGATGGGGTTCACCCTCGGCGGGCTGGACGAGCTGGCGGACCCCGACGTCAGGCTGCTGGTCGCGGTGGACGCGGACCGGTCGGTGCACGGCGTGACGAGCTGGCTGCCGATCCAGCGGGACGGCAAGGTCGTCGGCTGGACGTTGGACTTCATGCGCCGCCGGTCGGACGAGCGCGCCTTCCGCGGGGTGATGGAGTTCCTGATCGCCTCCGCGGCGCTGAGCTGCCAGGCGGAGGGGGCGGAGATCCTCTCGCTGTCCGGGGCTCCGCTGGCCCGGCTGGACCGGGGCGAGCCGATCGCCGGAGGGCTGCAGAAGCTTCTCGACGCGGCGGGGCGGCGGCTGGAGCCGGTCTACGGCTTCCGGAGCCTGCTGGCGTTCAAGGCGAAGTTCCAGCCCGAGTACCGGCCCTGGTACCTCGCCTACCCCGAGACCGCCGCACTCCCGGCGATCGGGAACGCGATCGCGCGGGCCTACCTCCCGGAGATGAGCGCCCGCCAGACCGCGAGCCTCGCGCGAGCCCTCTTCCGCTGACCGCAGCGCCCCGCCTGAGCCCATTATGGAACCGTAATGGGATGCGCGCCTGGTCCTGAGCCCATTATGGAACCGTAATGGGAGACGCGGTTGAGCCTGAGCGCAGCTGCGCCCGCGGCTCCGGTCAGGGTCGGGTGTGGGTGAGGATCGCCCCGGCCAGCGGTTCGACGACCGCGGGCGGGAGGGCGTGGCCCAGGCCCTCGATCCGCACCAGCTCGGCCCCCTTGATGCTCGACGCCAGATGCGCGGCGTGCGGGGGTGGGTGGACCGGGTCCTCGGGGGCCTCGACCACCAGCGTCGGGACGGTGTTCTGCGAGAGGTCCCGTTCGAGCCCCTCCTGGTCCGCGGCGGCGTGGGCGGCCGGGGAGTCCTCGCGGCCCGAGTGCTCCATGATCCGCTCCTCGAGCGCACGGAACCACCCGGCGTCGAACTCGGCCACCGGCCCGTTCAGTAGCCGCCAGTGCTCCACCCGCCAGTCCAGCTCCTGAGCCCGGGTGCGTTCGTCCGTGAGCTCGCCCCAGAGCCGGGTCAGCGCGGGGTCGGGGCTCGGGAGGTCCGCCCAGCCGCTCAGCGCGGCCGTACAGAGGACGGTGGCGGTGTGCAGCCGCTCGGGATGGTCGGCCAGCAGCAGCTGCGTCAGCGTGCCGCCCAGGGACATCCCGACGACATGGGCCCGGCCGACCCCGAACGCGTCCAGCACGGCGATGGCGTCCGCGGCGAGGTCGAGGACCGCGTAGGGGTGGTCGTCGAAGGCGTGGGTCGAGCGGCCGGTGTCCCGGTGGTCGTAGCGGAGCACGGTGTGCCGCTCGGCCAGCCGCGCGATCAGCTCGTCCGGCCAGGTCAGCGCCGAGGCGTTCGCCCCCATCACCAGCAGGAGCGGCTCACCGGGCCCCTCGATCTCCTCGGCCCACACCTCGACACCCGGACCGACCGCCACGAACCGCTCCACGACACCACCCTAGGCCGTGTTGACGAAGTCCCTGATCGCGGTCTTCGCGCCCAGATCGTGCCTGACGGCGTCGCCGCCCGCGGCCGAGTACGTCCAGACAGCACGACGCCCGGCCAGGCGGGAGGCCGGACCGGGCGGTCGCGTCGTGGTGCGGGAGTCCTACTTGAGGGCGTCGAGCAGCGCCTGGCGCTGCCGGTCGCCCAGGCCCGCCGCGCGGCGGGACGCGTCGATGCCGGTCTGCTCGAGCAGTGCGGTCACCTTGGCGGGGCCGTAGCCCGGCAGGCTCTTGAGCAGGTCCGCGACCTTGGTCTTGCCGACGATCTGGTCGGTCTTGGCCCGACCGAGGACGGCCGGGATGGTCTCCTGGCCGTTGGCGATCTTCTCCCGGAGCTCCTTGCGAGCGGTACGAGCGGCGGCCGCCTTCTTGAGCGCCTCCGCGCGCTGCTCGGGGGTCAGCGTGGGCAGTGCCATGGTGTGCTCCTCTCGTCTCCCATCGACCACCCGCGTCGGGTGCGTCGCTGGTCGTACCTGGTACAGCGTGGGCCATAGCGTGGCAGACGCGGGGCAACGCCACGCAGGGAACCCCCAGGTAAGAGCGTCGCCAGCAGCTGTAACGGTGTCATCAAACCGTCAGCGGCCGGTTCGGGGCGACGGGCGGTCGTCGCTGTGCCGTGCCTACGCCGCCTCGATGTCGTGCTCCGCGACCGGCTTGGCGCCCGTCATGCTGATCAGCCGATGGCCGCGGTTGCGCGAGTAGCGCAGCGAGCGGACCCAGTTGAACAGCGTGCCGAGCCGGTTGCCCCAGCCGATCAGGAACGCGACGTGGATGTAGCACCACAGCAGGTACGCGGGCCAGCCGGTGAGCTTGAGCCCCATCGCGTCCGCCACGGCCTGCCGGGCGCCGATCGTGGCCATCGAGCCCTTGTCGAAGTACCTGAACGGCGCCGGGGTGGTGGTGTCCCCCTTCGCCCGGTTCAGGATCTGTCTGCCCACGTACGTGCCCTGCTGCATCGCCACCTGCGCCACACCGGGCAGCCGGTCCACGGTGCTGACCATGTCCCCGATCGCGTACACGCCCTCGGCGCCCGGCAGCGAGCAGTCCGGGTCGACGGCGAGCCGCCCGGCCCGGTCCGTCTCCGTGCCCGTGGCCTGGGCCAGCATCTTCGCCAGCGGGGACGCCTGCACTCCCGCCGCCCAGATCTTGGTCTTCGCGACGATCCGGTCCTCGCCCTTCGGGCCCTTGACCGTGATCGACTCCGCGTCCATATCGGTCGCGGCGGTGTTCAGCCGGACCTCGACGCCCATCTTCTCCAGCCGCCGCTGCGTGTACTTCTGCAGCTTCGGGGCGAAGGGCGGCAGCACCGACGGGGCGGCGTCCAGCAGGATGATCTTCGCGTGCGTCGTGTCGATCGCTCGGTACTCCTTGGGGAGCACGTACTGGGCGAGCTCGGCCAGCTGCCCCGTGATCTCGACGCCGGTCGGCCCGGCCCCCACGACGACGAACGTCAGGTAGGCCTCCCGTTCCTTCTCGTCCGTCGAGATCTCGGCGAGCTCGTAGGCGCCGAGGATCTGGCTGCGCAGCATGCGCGCGTCCTCGATGCTCTTCATCCCCGGCGCGAAGCGGGCGAACTCGTCGTGCCCGAAGTAGGCGTGCGTGGCGCCGCCCGCGACGACCAGATAGTCGTAGGGCAGGTCGATGTTCTGCTCGTTCGGGCCCAGCGCGCGCACGACCTTGCCCACCACGTCGATGTCGTAGACCTCGGCGAGCAGGGTGCGGGTGTTGCGCTGGTCCTTGACGACGCGGCGCAGGGCGGGCGCGATCAGGCCGGGGGACAGGATGCCGGTCGCCACCTGGTAGAGCAGCGGCTGGAAGAGGTGGTGGTTGGTGCGGTCCACCAGCGTGACGTCCAGGTCGGCGTTGGCCAGTGCCTTCGCGGCGCGCACCCCGCCGAACCCACCGCCGACGATGACGACCTTCTTGCGGCCCCCGCCGGTGGGGGCAACCCCAGTGCTGCTCGCCTCGGCCACGGAACTCTGCCCCTCTTCCGATCACGGACTCCGCTGTGCGCGCCCGATTGGTACCGCTCTGGTGTACCGCAGCCCGGGCGTCGTCGCAGGACCGCGCGGGAGGAGCGTAGTCGTCCGGGTGTGACGGGTGGGTATCCGCTGCGAGAACGGGTCAGTTGTCGCCCGGGCCGGTGTCGGCGGATCCGGCGGTGGCGCCCGAGGCCGTGACGGCACAGGACTGGGCGAGCGAGGTCGGGGCGGCCTTGCCCTCCGCGGTCTCGTCCGAGCCGGAGGTCTTCGCGGACTCCGCCTTCGAGGGCGTCGGCGCGGCGGTGGTGGTCGGCGCGGCCGCAGGCGGGTTGATCGCGTCCTGCACGACCTTCCGCATGTACTTCACGTCCGGGCGGCTCGTGTTGAACTTGCCGTCCGGCTCGTTCGGGTCCGGCAGGCTGGGGTCGAACGCGATGCTCTGCAGGCTGAACCCGTCCCCGGCCAACGCGGCGAGCGCGGGCAGCACGGCCTGCGGGATGTTCGTGTCGACGTTGTCCTTGGTCGCCTGGGCCACCGACTGGAAGTTCGCGATGAGGTCCGTGGGGCTCTTCTGCGCGAGCACCGAGTTGATGAGGCAGCGCTGGCGGCTCATCCGGTCGTAGTCGGTGCTGTCCCGGCGCGAGCGGGCGAACCAGAGGGCCTGCTCGCCGTCCAGCTTCTGGACGCCGGGCTGGATGTACCCGTCCGGCTTGACGTGCTTGCCGTCCGCCGTGACCCCGTTGATCGGGAGCGGCACGGGCCCGACGTCCACGGTCACGCCGCCCATCGCGTCGATCAGGCTGGCGAACCCGGCCATGTTGACCTCGAGGAAGTAGTCGATCGGCAGGCCGGTCATGTACTGGATCGAGGACTGCAGCAGGTTCAGCCCGATGTCGTCGGTGGGGCCGGTGGGGGCGAGCTCGGGGTGCTCGTGCGCGTAGGCGTAGACGGCGTTGAGCAGGTAGTTCCCCGAGAGCGGGTCGGCGTTGTCGTGGAAGCCGCTCGGGAACTTCTTCGCCATCGGCGTGCCGGGCGGGAACTCGGCGCGCTGGATGTTGCGGGGCAGGCCGAACAGCGTGGTGCGGCCGGTGTGGGTGTCGATGCTGGCCAGCATCATCGTGTCGGTGCGGGTGCCGGTGCGGTCCGGGCCCGCGTCGCTGCCCAGGAGCAGGACGTTCAGCCGGGGCTTCGCGATCGCCTCGGCGGCCGCGGTGCCGCCCGAGCCGCCGTCGAAGAGGTCGTTGAGCAGGGAGCGTGAGGAGTTGGCGAGGTTGGCCGCGTAGCCGAACGGGGCGGCCACGGCCATGCAGAGCACCGCGGCCACGGCCGTGCCGAGCACCTTGCGGCCGGTGTCCATGTTGCGCGGCCGGGCCAGCGCGTAGGTCCGCGCGACGACGGCCACCCAGCCTAGCCCGACGACGAGCAGCCCGAGCGCGGCCGCGGCCAGGACCTTGGTGGAGAGCACGGTCTCCAGGAGCGCGGTCTTGCTCAGCGTGAGCGCGGCGACCACGGCGCCGACCACGAGCACCAGGAACAGGCCCAGCAGCAGGGCGCCGGTGCGGGTGCGGCGCAGGATCAGGTGCCCCGAGCCGGGGACCAGCGTGGACGCCGCGGTGGTCGCCAGGGCGGCGCCGAGGGTGCGGCGGGCGGTGCCGCCGGTCTCGCGCGTGGCGGTCGTGCGGCGCCCGGGCTCCGCCGGTCCGAGGTCCGACGCCCGGTCGGTGAGCTCGGTCCGTGCCTCGGACAGGGCGGCGCGGGAGCGCCGGGCCCCCGGGATCGCCCGGGTGGGCTCGTCCGCGTTGTCCGTGGGGCGCAGGCCGCGGCCCTCGCCGGGGCGTGCGGTGCCGGGGCGGCGGCGGGTCCCGGGGGCGTCGAGCGCGGCGGCGGCCTCGCCCCGGCCGCGCCGGGAGCCCGGCCAGGGCTCGCCGGTGACGTCCCGACGGCCGCGGGGAACCCCGGGCCCGCGCCGGTCGGTCGAGGGGCGGCTCGGCCCGGCACCGTTCGGCCCGGCACCGTTCGGCCCGGCACCGGTCGGCCCGGCACCGGTCGGCCCGGCACCGGTCGGCCCGGCACCGGTCGGCCCGGCACCGTTGGGCCCCGCCCCGTGGGGGCCCGTACCGTTCGGGATCGCGCTGTTCGGGCCGGCGCCCGCGGGGGCCGTGCTGGTCGAGGTCGGGCCGTTCGGCGGTGCACCCCCGGTCGCCCCGCCGCCGGGTGACTGGCCCGGGGCGCCCGTCGGCCTGGTGCCTCCGGCGCCTCGCGACCTGGAGCGGTCCGCGCCGCCCTCACCGGGCCTGCCGAGCGCCTGCGGGCCGTTCGCGCCGGGACCGCCCGGGCGGGAGGCCGAAGGCCGCAGCGCCGCCGGACCGGGCGCGCCGGGGCCGCCCTGGTCCTGCCCGCCCGGCCCGCGCCGACCGGGCCCTTGCGAGCCCTGCGGCTCGCGTCGCGGCGGTCCGCCGGCGGGCCCGTGCGAGCCGGAGCCCTGGCTGAGCGAGGTCCGCTCCGGTGCCGCCGGTCGCGGGCCGCCGGGGCCGGGGACGTCCGGTCGGGGCGGCGCGTGCCGCCCGGCGGCCCACTCCGCGTCGGAGCGGGGGCCGGGCCTGCCGGCGTCGGGTCGCGACGGATCGGCGCGGGGCGGGTCCGCGGGCCGCGGCGCGCGGCTGGCGGGGGGCGCCGCGGGGGCCTGCGTGCCCCGGGGCGCCTGGCGGACCGGCGCGACGGGGGCGCGACCGCGCTCGGCCCGCCCCGGCCAGGGTTCGCCGCCCCGGTGCGGGGGTACGCCCTCCTCGGCGGGGTCGGCGGGCGGGTGCCCGCGCCGTGCGTCCTCGGCCACTGGGTCACCCCCTTCTGCGCGCCTGGATCCCGGACCGTACGGGTGGTCGTGTGAGGCGGGAGTGCGCGGGGTCCGCGCCACCGCCCCCGCGGGGCTCGCGAGGACGGCCACCGCCTGCACGGTCGAATCTCGACGCCGAGATCGCAGCGAGAATACTGCCCGTCACGACGCGATCGGGGGTACCCCTACCGAGAGCAGCCGACCCCTGCTCTGACCGGGGGATCATCGCGTCGGCACGGCGCACCCACCGTCCACCCCGGCGCGCCCCGCCCGCCGGTGGGACGGCGGTCGAGCGGGACCCGGAGGACACCCCGGACCAGGACGGACGCCGAGGACGGAAGCGGCACCGCGCCCCCACGGCCGCGGTCGTCGCCGACGGTGCGACACCTCGGGTGGGCGGCCCCGTCCGGAGCAGTGTCCGAGGCGGCGCCCCATCACCCACACTGGCGTCACCGGGTCCGCTCCGGAGGCTCCCGCACCGTGAGCTCGGCCGCCCACTCGGCCGCCCCCGGGCTGTCCTCGGTCTCCAGCAGCGCGGCCACCATCCGGGTCCAGGTGCCGTCGGCGTCGTAGCGCCGGTAGCGCTTCCACAGCGTCTGCCACGGTCCGAACTCGACGGGCACCTCGCGCCAGGCGAGGTCGCGGCGGAACCGGTGGACGATTCCCTCCACCACACGCCGGTCGTCCTGGAACGCCCGCCCGCGCCGGCCCGCGGAGGAGGGCAGCAGCGGCGCGATCGCCGCCCACTGCGCGTCCGTCAGCTCCGCCCCCTCCGCTGTGGCGGGGAGCGGGGCCCCGGCGGCGGGCGCGAGCGGGGCGAGCGCGGACATCGCCTCGTCGAGGAGCCCGCCGACCTCGCCGACGCCGCGGGTGCGCAGCCACCGCCGCAGCGCAACCTCGTAGCAGGCCAGCGAGGCCCCGGCGAGCGCGACCGCGCGGGTCTCGGACGGCGGGTCCAGCCGCGCGCGCACCAGCGGGACCAGAAGGTCCCGCCAGCGGGTGTGCCGGGCCAGCACGGCCGCCGTGAGCGCGGGCGTCTCCTCCAGCATCCGCAGGATCCCCGCCGCGCGTCGCGGGTCCGCGTCGATCCGCGCGACGATCGAGTCGTAGGAGCGGCGCAGCGCGGTCCAGGGGTCCTCCTGCGGGGGCCGCTCGGCCAGCCGGTCCGCGAGCCGCCGCCCGATCCACTCCAGGTTGCCCAGCACCAGCTCCTGTTTGGACCCGAAGTAGCGGAAGAACGTCCGCTTCGACACCTCGGCACCGGCAAGGATGTCCGCGACCGTCGTGGCCTCGTAGCCCTGCCGGGAGAACAGGTCCATCGCGGTGGCGGTCAGCCGGATGCGCGCGGCGTGGCGCCGCGGGTCGTCCGTGGGACCGGTCATCGGAGGGGGGCGACGGCGGTCATCGACTCGTCCAGCAGCGTCGACAGCGTCGCCGCGCCGCCTGCGGCCAGCCACCCGAGGTGGGTGCCCTCGTAGCAGGCCAGGGCCCCGCAGACCAGCGCCTCGGCGCGCAGCTCGACCCGCGCGCCGTCCTCAGGCGGCAGCCGCGCGAGGAGGCGGGGCACGAGGAGGTCCCGCCAGCGCGAGCGGCGGGCCAGTTGGGCGGCCTGCAGGGCGGGTGTCTCGTTCACGACGGTCAGCAGCCGGCGCGTCCGGTCCGACGCGGCGTCCATCCGGGCGATGACGGGGTCGAACGCCCGGCGGAGCGCGAGCCAGGGCGGCTCGTCCCCGGGGCGGCGGGCCAGCTCGTCCGCGACGCTCTCGCCGACCTCCCGCTGGTTGCTCAGCAGGATGTCCTCCTTGGACGGGAAGTGCCGGAAGAAGGTCCGCCGCGACATCCCCGCCGCGCGCGCGACGTCCTCGACGGTCGTCTCCTCGTAGCCCTGGCGGGCGAACAGCGCCATCCCGACCTGTGCCACCTCGACGCGGACGGCGCGCCGGGTCCGCTCCCGGAGACCCTCGACGTCGGACGTGGACACGGGCGGACCGTACTCGACCCCGGATGAGCTATTTGGGAGACACACAGATCATGCTGTGAACAGGAAGGAGAGTCGGAGAAGAGCATCTCTTGACACCAGGTGTCACATGCTGCCTAGAGTCGCGGTGTGACGGCCGCGACAGGTCGCCGCCGCCACCGGGGCCGGTCGCCCCGACTACCCCCGCGTCCCCAGGAGTCGCTGATGACCCTCTCCGCCCCACCGATCCCCAGCGCCGGCGAGCTGCCGCAGGCCGACCTCGTGGCGGTCCTCGCCGAGCACCTGGCCCGGACCCGGTTCGAGGACCTCGACGAGACCACCCTCGCGATCACCCGGCTCAGCATCCTGGACACGCTCGGGGTGACCCTGGCCGCGAGCGGCGTCGCGCCCGGTGTGGACGGGTTCGTCGAGCTCGCCCGGGAGATGAGCGGGGCCGGGACCAGCACCGTCTGGGGTTTCGGGGACCGCGTCGCGGCACCGGTCGCGGCCTGGGCGAACGGCGCCATGGCGCACTGCCTGGACTTCGACGACCTGGAGCGGGAGATCGGCTACCACCCGAGCACCCCGACCGTGCCGACCGCCGTGGCGCTCGCCGAGCGGGACCCGGCGGTGTCGGGTCGGGACCTGCTGCTGGCCGTCGCGCTGGGCAACGACCTGGGGGTTCGGCTGGCCTACTCGATCGACGAGTGGCAGGGCTGGTTCACCACGCCGCTGTTCGGGCACTTCGCCTCGACCGCCGCGGCGGCGAAGGTCCTGGGCCTGGACGCCCGACGCACGGCGAACGCGTTGGGCCTGGTGTTCACCCAGGCCGCGGGCACGATCCAGATGCGGTGGAGCACCGACTCGAACATCGCCTCGCACTACGCGGCCTGGCCGAACAAGGCGGGCGTGCTGTCCGCCCTGCTCGCGCAGCGGGGGATCGAGGGCATCGCGGACGCCTTCGAGGGCCCGGCCGGGCTCTACCAGGCCTACTTCGACGGCCGGTACGAACGCGCCGCCCTCACCGAGGGCCTGGGGACGCGGTTTCGCGGCGCCGAGGTCTCGTTCAAGCCGTGGCCCACCTGCGGGGGCTCGCACTGCCCGATCGACGCCACGCTGCACGTGCTGGCGGACAACGGGATCCGCGCCGCGGACGTCGAGCGGCTGACAGTGGCGACCTCGGGTCCGTCCTTCGCGCTCTGTGAGCCGCTCGCGGTCCGGCAGGCCCCGCAGACCCCGATGGACGCCCGGTTCTCCACCCCCTTCATCGTCGCGGTGGCGGCGGTGCGTGGGCGGGTCAGGCTCGCCGACTTCACCACGGAGGCGCTGCGGGACACCGACGTGCTGGCGTTCGCCCGCCGGGTCACCGCCGTCGAAGACCCGTCGCTTCGGATCCGCCCGGCCGCGTCGCCGTCCCGGGTCGAGGTGACCACCCGGGACGGCCGGACCTTCACCCACCGCTCCGACCAGCCGCGCGGCACCTACGGACACAGCCCGCTGAGCGAGGCGGAGATCGTCGGGAAGTTCCGGGACTGCGCGGCGATGGCCCGCAGGCCCCTCTCGGCCGCGGCCGCGGAGCGCGTGGTCGAGGCCGTGCTCGGGCTCGACGACCTGCCGGACCTGTCCACCCTGAGCGCCATGCTGGCCGACCGGGGAGACCGCTGAGGAGACGCCTCCTCGGGACGTCAGGGCCCGGCAGCGCGTCGGACATCACGCTGAAGTCCCTGTTCCAGGCGGCGGGGCTGCCCCCGACCTACCCGAACGTCGAGATCGGGCACGGCGGCCCGGACGTCGCGGCCATCCAGTCCGGCCAGGTGGACGCCCGCAGTCCTTCACCACCGAGCAGGTGGCCACCACCGCTGAGTACCTGGTGGACACAGGCCGGCTCCCGACGCAGCCCGCGGTGCGCCCGGAGGACCTGGTGCACCCGAGCAATCCTCGGAGCGGGCTGACGGGTCAGCGGACGCGGGCCAAGGGGCCGGTGGGTCCGTCGTCTCGCGGCGGGCGGCCGCGCAGGATCCGCTTCAGGGCCGCGGTGTGCCGGCGCGAGACGGGGAGCTCGGGGGCGCCGGGGCCGTGACCGATCCGCACCACGTACCCGGAGCCGGACAGCCGCAGCTCCGTGATCAGCGGCAACGACACGAGGTAGGCGCGGTGGATCCGCACGAACCCCGCCTCGCGCCAGCGCTCCTCCAGCACGGACAGCGGGATCCGGACCAGGTGGCTGCCCTCGGTGGTGTGCAGCCGCGCGTAGTCCCCCTGGGCCTCGACGAACCGCACCGACGAGCGCGGCACGAGCTTGGTGGTGCCCGCCAGCTCGACGGGGATCACCTCGTCCTCCGGCGGCTCCGGGCGCATCGGTGCGCCGGGCGCCCCGATGCCGACGGGCTTCGGGGCCGGGCGGGAGGTGGCGCGGCTGGCGATCGTGCGGTCCAGGGAGCCCGCGAGCCGCTCCGAGCGCAGCGGCTTGAGGAGGTAGTCCACCGCGCCGATCTCGTAGGCGTCCACGGCCCGGTCGTCGTGCGCCGTGACGAACACGACGGGCGGCGGCGCGGCCATCGCCGAGAGCACCCGGGCGAGCTCCAGCCCGTCCAGCCCCGGCATCCGGATGTCGAGGAAGACCACGTCCACGCCGGACTCGCCGGGGTTCACCCCGGGCCGCGAGCCCAGGATGCGCAGCGCCTCGGTGGCGTCCGGCGCGGTGAGCACGGTGCTCACCCGGGAGTCCTCGCCCAGCAGGTGGGCGAGCTCCTGTAGCGCCGGCTCCTCGTCGTCGACGGCCAGGACCGTCAAGCCGTCCGAGACCTGGGTGCTCACGTGCGCCTCCTCCTCGCGGGTCGGTCGCCACACGGGCCGGGGGAGCGTGAGGGCCCGTCGCCGACGCCGGAAAGTCCATCCCCGACACCAGTGGGTGACTGCAGGCACAACGCTAGCGAAGGGGGGTACGCCCCTCGACGCCCGGTCGACCGCTGCCCGGCCCCGCGCGGTGGACGGCAGTCCGGCCGGCGCGCCGCCCGGGCCGTTGGCCGGTGTCCGACCGCCGGGAAGCACCAGACGACCGCTCGTCGTTCGCCTCGTCGCGGTAACACGGGGAGCACCACGAACGCCGAGTGGTCCGCCCGCGCACACTCAGCGTGACCGGCTGGGCGCGTACGCACGGGAAGGCCGGATGGTTCCCCAGTGTGACGTTGACCAGCCGTGAGCGAATCCGGTTGCCGCACACCGCGGGGAAGGGCACCCTGTGTTCCGTGGTCGTCAACCGTGGTTCGCGCCGGGCACCCCGAGTGCCGCGGTCGTCGCCGCGCCATGACCACACCGCGCACGGATGGTGTCGCGGTCACTGACCGCCCACGAGCCGCCGTCGCCTCCCGGAGATCTCGATGCGCAACCAGAAGCGCCTGATCCGTCGTCGCACCGTCGACCACCTGCGGACTGCGAGCGCGCTGTGTCGGACCGTCCCGCTCCCGCCACTCCCCAGCCCGCACCCTTACCAGGAGCACCCCATGACCGCCCCGACCGACGATCGGCAGGCACCGTTGCCGTCGATCCCGGACCAGGACCCCCCGACCGTCCGCCTGCCGAAGCCCACCCGGGACGACAAGCGGAGCGAGATCGTCACCCGGCTGCTGGACTCCCTCGAGGACCTCGTGATCCGACACCGCGCCCTGGCGGGGGACGCGAGCGAGGTGGAGCTGCACGCCGAGCTCATCGCGGCCGAGGTCGCGCATGAGCTCTCGGTGACCCGCTCGGCCCTGCGACGCAACCCGCCCTTGCGCAAGAAGAGCTGAGGCTCTCCCCCACGAACGGCCCGCGACCTGCTCGGTCGCGGGCCGTTCGTGCGGAGGGGGCCTGCCCGGCGTGTCGGAGAGTCGTACTATGGCACCGAGTGCCGAAATAGTAGGGTGACCCGCGAGACGCGGATCCGGGCTGCGAAGGGGCAGGGTGCGATGGCCAGCACGAAGAACTGGTTCGAGACGGTCGCCGAGGCACAACGGCGGGCGAAGAAGCGGCTACCGCGCTCGGTGTACCTGGCGCTCGTGGCCGGGTCCGAGAAGGGCCTCACCATCTCGGACAACGTCGCCGCGTTCGACGAGCTGGGCTTCCGCCCCCGTATCGCCGCCGCCCCGGCGGAGCGCACCAAGGCGACGAAGGTCCTCGGCCAGGACGTCTCGATGCCGGTGGTCATCTCGCCGACCGGCGTGCAGGCCGTGTACCCCGAGGGCGAGGTCGCCGTCGCGCGGGCCGCCGCGGGGGCGGGCGTCGCGATGGGCCTGTCGTCCTTCGCGTCGCGATCCATCGAGGACGTCGCGGCGGTCAACGACAAGACCTTCTTCCAGATGTACTGGGTCGGCTCGCGGGACCAGCTGCTCGCCCGCGCCGAGCGCGCGAAGAAGGCGGGCGCCAAGGCCCTGATCATGACGCTGGACTGGTCCTTCGACTCCGCCCGGGACTGGGACGCCCCGATGATCCCGGAGAAGGTGGACCTCAAGGCGGCCTGGGCGTTCGCGCCCGAGGTGCTGCGCAGGCCCCGCTGGCTCTGGGACTTCGCCAAGACCGGCGCGCTGCCCGACCTCACCACCCCGAACCTCGCGATCGACGGCGAGCCCGCCCCCACCTTCTTCCAGGCCTACGGCCAGTGGATGGGGACCCCGCCGGTGACCTGGGACGACGTCGCGTGGCTGCGCGAGCAGTGGGGCGGGGAGTTCGCGGTCAAGGGGATCATGCACCCGGACGACGCGCGGCGCGCCGTGGACGCGGGCTGCACCGCGATCTCCGTGTCCAACCACGGCGGCAACAACCTGGACGGCACCCCCGCCGCGATCCGTGCCCTCCCCGCGATCGCGGACGCCGTCGGGGACCAGATCGAGGTCCTGATGGACGGCGGGATCCGCCGCGGGTCGGACGTGGTGAAGGCGCTGGCCTTGGGCGCGAAGGCGGTGCTGATCGGCCGCGCCTACCTGTGGGGCATGGCGGCGGCGGGCCAGCACGGCGTCACGAACGTCCTGGAGGTCCTCCGCCAGGGCATCGACTCGACGCTGCTGGGCCTGGGCAAGAGCGGGATCGAGGACCTGAGCCGCGACGACCTCATCATCCCGGAGGGTTTCGCCCTCACCCCCAAGGCGTGACCCCTCACCCGCCTGCGCCCATTATGGATCCGTAACGGGATTCGGGCCTGGTCCTGCGCCCATTATGGATCCGTAACGGGATTCGGGGCTCGTTCTGCGCCCATTATGGATCCGTAATGGGCGCAGGCGGGGGGGGGGTGTGTCTCGGGTCAGGTGAGCGCGAGGCCTCGCGACCGCAGCACCCGGCGCTCGACGGGGCGGAAGACCAGCAGCTCGATCGCGATGCCGACCACGAGGATCAGGATGATCGCCGAGAAGACGGCCGCGATGTCGTTGTAGTCGCTGCCGTCCTTCAGGTAGGCGCCCAGCCCCACACCCAGCGCCGGGCCCGCCGCGATGATCTCCGCGGCCATCAGCGAGCGCCAGGAGAACGCCCATCCCTGCTTGCAGCCGGCGAGATAGCCGGGCAGCGCGGCGGGCAGCAGGACGTGCCGGGCGGCGGCGAGTCCACGCGCGCCGAGTACCGTCCCGGCGCGCGGGAGGATCGGCGGGATCTGGTCGATGCCCGCGACCAGGCCGTTCGCGATCGAGGGCACCGAGCCGAGCAGCACCACGAAGTAGATGGTGCCGTTGCTCAGGCCGAACCAGAGCACCGCGGCGGGCACCCAGGCGACCGACGGCAGACTCTGCAGCCCGGACAGCAGGGGCCCGATCGCGGAGCGGACCACCTTGACCTTCGCGACCAGCAGCCCCAGCGGCGTGGCGATGACCAGGCCGAGGGCGAAGCCGAGGATGGCCCGGCTCACCGAGGTCCAGAGGATCGACCAGATCCGACCGCTCGACACGATGTCGACGAACTCGTCCCACACCGCGACCGGCGCGGGCAGCCGGTACTCCGGCAGCACCGCCGAGGCCCAGACGATCTGCCAGACCACCACGATGAGCACGAGCGCCACGATCGGCGGCAGCACGCTCGTGGAGAACCGCTTCCACCAGGGCGGACGGGCCTCCAGGGTGGGGGTGTCGAGCGCGTCGAGCCCGGCGAGCTCGGCGGAGGAGTCCTGTTCGACGACCTCAGGCCGCGTGGGCACTGATCACCTGCCGCAGTCGTCCGGTGATCTCGTCGTGCAGCTCGGGGCCGTGCTCGGCGACGGTCCACTCCCGCACGACCGTGCCGGGCCGCGAGGACAGCAGGACGACGCGCTGGGCGAGCCGGACGGCCTCGCGGACGTCGTGCGTCACGAAGACGACGGTGGTGCCGGTCGCCTCCCACACGCGCAGCAGCTCACCCTGCAGGACGTCTCGGGTGATCGCGTCCAGCGCGGCGAACGGCTCGTCCATCAGCAGCAGGCCGGGCTCGCCGTGCTCGGTGCTCGCGGTGGCCGCGGCGAGCGCGCGGGCCAGCGAGACCCGCTGCCGCATCCCGCCCGACAGCTCGTGCGGGCGCTTGTCGCCCACGCCGTCCAGCCGGACGAGCGAGAGCAGCTCGGCGGCGCGCTCGCGCCGCTCCGCACGGCCCTGCCCCGCGAGCTGCAGCGCCAGCTCGACGTTCCGCGCCGCCGTGAGCCACGGCATGAGCGCCGCGTCCTGGAACATGAACGACGGCCGCGCGGCCGCCACGTCGACCGTGCCCGACGTCGGCGAGTCCAGCCCCGCGAGCAGGTTCAGCAGGGTGGACTTGCCGCAGCCCGAGGCGCCCAGCAGACACACGAACTCGCCGTGCCCGACCTTGAGGTCGATGTCCCGCAGCGCGGTCACCGCGGCGGCGCCGACGCCGAACGTCTTGGCGACGCCGGAGACCTCCACCGAGACCCGCGCGCGTCGAGCCTGGTCCATCTGCACGGTCACTGGGGGTCAGCCCTTCTTGTCGAGACCGGCGGCGTCCACGGGGGGCTTCCCCTCGGCCTGCCGGACGGTGTTCAGCGGGGTCACGTCGACGAACCCGTGCAGGTCCGTCTCCTTCTGGGTGGCACCCGCGGTGACGCTGTCCTTGGACAGCTGCGGGAAGGTCGCGGCCAGCGGGTCGGTGTCGAAGTTCAGCTCGGTGAACGCCCGGTCCAGCACCGGCTGGGCGAGCGCGGAGTTGGTGATCTGCTTGATCGAGTCGTTCGTGATCTTCTTGGCCTGGTCCGGTGTGGACGTGGCGAAGTCGACGGCCTTCTGGGTGCCGCGCAGCAGCGCCTCGACCGTCTGCGGATGCTGGTTCAGGAAGTCCGTGCGGACGATCAGCACGGTCGTCGGGAACTGGCCGCCGGGCCACAGCGACTTCTCGTCGACCAGGACCTTCGCGCCCGCGTCCACCAGCCGGGAGCTCCACGGCTCGGGCAGCCAGCCGCCCGCGACCTGCCCGGTCTTGAACAGGTCCAGGGTCTTGGAGTTGTCGATGTTCTGCACGGTGACCTTGTCCGGGCCCGCGCCGATCTCCAGGTTGTTCTGCTTGAGCCACTTCTTCAGCGCGACGTCCTGGGTGTTGCCGGCCTGCGGCGTCGCGATGGTCTTGCCCTTGAGCTGCTCCGGCGTGGTGATGTCCGGCGTGGTCACCAGCTGGGCGCCCGCGGAGGTGGAGCCGGAGATCAGCCGCACGGCCTCGCCGTTGGACTTGGCGAAGGCGTTGATCGCCGGGCTCGAGCCGATGAAGCCCGCGTCGAGCGAGCCGCCGAGGATCGCGTTGACCTCGTCCGGGCCCGCGTTGAACGTCTGGGTGGTGAGCTTGGTGCCCGTGCCCAGCTCCTGCGCGAAGTAGTTCTGCGCCACGCCGATCAGCGCGGGCGCGTGCGTGATGTTCGGGAAGTAGCCGAGGCGGAGCTCGGCGGCGGGGGAGGCGTTCGCGGCCGGGGCGTTCGAGGAGCTGCTCTCCTGGGCGCGGGAGCATCCTGCGGCCAGGCCGATGGCGGCGAGGGCGGCGAGGCCGGTGGTCAGCACACGGCGCAGGGGGGTGGCGGGCATGCGGGTGTTCGGTCCTTCCGGGGCGCGCGAGTCCCCGGCCGGGGACCCGGCGAAGGTGGGCGCTCGGGTGGTGGTGCAGGGAGGGCGCGGCGAGGCTCGGAGGCCTCACCCGCTGCTCCCTAGCGACACCCCTCGTCGAACGCGAGGCTCCGGCGCGACGGCCAGAAGCGCTCCAGGTCGAACGACCGCAGCACACTGCGCGCACGGAAAGTGCGCGGGCCGGTCGTCGTCATGCCCCCATCGTGGAACGTCGGGACGGTCCGGACAAGCGGGCGTCCGCAAAGCGAGAACCGACCCGTATTGACCGGACAATAGGACGGGCGTTCTGCGACGATATGTCCCTTTCTCGCACGTGAGGTGTCCGGTCAGGTGGCGGGGATCTCAGAGCGTCACGACGTACGCGACCGTGCGGTCCTGCACCTGCGGAGAGCCCGCCGGGGCGACCTGCAGCTCGGTGACGCCCGCGTCGGCGTAGGCGCGCACCGCGGCGGCGATCGTCCGCTCGTCCCCGGCGATCACGGTGTCGACGGCGCGGTCGAGCCCTTGGTGGTCCAGCCAGCGGCGGTAGGTCGGCAGCTGGTTCGCCAGGTCGAAGGCGGCGCCGACCTCGGCGCGCAGGGTGTCCGGCTCGTCGGTCAGCGCCATGATCGCGGTGACGACCACCTGGGGGCTCCCGGACGACGCCGCGCCCACCGCCGCGACGACGTCCGCGGCCCCACGCGGGGAGGTCCAGGTGGAGAGCACGCCGTCCGCGAGCTCGCCCGCGAGCCGCATCAGCCGGGGACCGTGCGCGGACAGCAGCACCGGCGGCGCGGTGGTCCCGGGGGCGACGACCCCGCCGTGTCCGCTGAGGACCTGCCCGTCGAGGTCGGCGTCGGCACCTCGGAGCGCGGGGCCCAGGATCCGCAGGTACTCCTCGGTGTGGGTGCCGGGACGGTCGAACGGCAGCCCGTACCGGCCCCGCACCAGCGGCGCGTGGCTCGGCCCGATGCCGAGGGTGAGCCGCCCGCCGGTCGCGGCCTGCGTGGTGAGCGCCTGGGCGGCGAGCGCGAGCGGATGCCGCGGCATCGTCGTCGTGACGGCGGTGCCGAACCCGATCCCCGGCGCCCGGTCGCCGACGGCCGCGAAGAGGGTCAGCGCGTCCCAGCCCGCGCGGTCCCCGATCCACACCCGCGCGACGCCCGCGGCGGCCGCCTTCTCGACCGTCGCGATCACCTCGGGGAAGGGGCGCAGCTCGTCGATCCACAGTCCGATGTCCATGTCTCCCACCCCACTCGCGGGTCCACCGCGCGGCAACGAGCACCTACGCTGTGCAGCGATCACTTCTCGTGATGGAGGGGCCGTGGAGGTTCGGCAGCTGCGGTACTTCGTGGCGGTCGCCGAGGAGCTGCACTTCGGGCGGGCGGCGGAGCGGCTCGGCATCGTGCAGCCCGCGGTGAGTCAGCAGATCGGCAGGCTGGAGCGCGAGCTCGGGGTACGGCTGCTGGACCGCACGCCGCGGCGGGTGGCGCTGACCGGGGACGGCACCCGGCTGCTGGCGGAGGCGCGGGCCGCGCTCGCCGCCGTCGACCGGGTGAGCGAGGTGGCCGGGCAGCTGGCGTCCGGACGGTCCGGGCTCTTCCGGCTCGGGACGAGCCCGGGCCTGGGGGAGCGGCTGCTCCGCGGGGTCGCGGCGCTGCGCTCGTCGGCCCCGGACCTGCAGCTGCGTCTGGTGGACGGGACGGCGCCCGGGCACGCCCGCGCCGTCCGCCGGGGCGAGCTGGACGCCGCGCTGGTCCGCGGGGAGGTCGAGGTGCCGGGGGTGCGGGCGATCCCATTGTGGACGGAGGAGCTGTCGGTGGTACTGCCCCGCTCGCACCCGGCCGCGGGGGCGCCGGTGAGCGTCCGCTCCCTCACCGACCTGCGGCTACGGCTGCCGAGGCGGGACGCCGACCCGGCTCTGCACGCCGCCGTCCTCGCCCGGTGCACGGCGGAGGGGATGGACCCGCTGCGCGGCCGGGATGTGGCGAACGCGGAGGACACGGTCGTCGAGATCGGGGCGGGGGACGAGGCCTGGACCGTGGTGCACGGCAGGCACGAGGGGGTCTCGTCCTGTGGGGCGGCGGTCGTCCCGATGGCCCCGCCCCTGACTGTCCGGGGTCATCTCCTGGTCCCGACGGCGGGCCCGGACGCCTGCGCCCAGGCCCTCGCCGAGGCCTTCGCCTGACCTTCTGTCCGACTCGCGGCCGGCCGTGTGGGACTCGCGGCCGGGGGTGTGGGACTCGCGCACGACCCCGCGAGTCCCACGCGTCCGGCCGCGAGTCCCACAGGTCAGGCCGCGAGTCCCACAGGTCAGGCCGCGAGTCGGACGTCCGGGGTCAGGTGCGGGCGGGCTGAGGCGGGACGTCGGCGAGGAGGCCGTCCTTGAGCTCCGCGGAGAGGACGTCCGCGAGGCGGGAGAGCTCGGCCCGGACGTCGGACTGGACCGTGCCCAGCCGCGCGACCTCCTGCTCCGCCTGCTCCCGCACCTGCCGGGAGGCGTGCTCGGCGCGCTGGCGGGTGTCCGCGGCGGCGGCCTCGGCCTCTCGGCGCAGCCGCTCCGCGGTGCGGGACGCGGCCTCGGTGACCTGCTCCGCCTGCTCCCGGGCGGCGACGAGCTGGTCCGCGATCTGCTGCTCCCGCTCGGCGAGCTCGGCGGCGCGCTGGGTGGCCTGCTGCTCGAGCTGTGAGTTGCGCGTGATGAGCTGCTGCTCCACCTCGTGGCGGTGCTGCTCGGCTTCGGTGCGGGCCTTCTCCAGCAGGCTCGCGGCGTCGCGGTTCGCGGCCTCGCGCAGCTCCGTGGCCTCCTGCTCGGCGAGCCGGAGCAGCTTCTCGGCGCGGAAGCCGAAGCCCTCCTCGGCGGGCGCCTGCGCCGTGCGGGCGCGCAGCTCGCGGTTCTCGCGCTCGGTGGCCTGGGCGTGGTCGTTCGCCTGACGCAGGCGCTGGCCCAGGTCCGCGATCTCGGCCCGGAGCCGGTCCAGCTCCTGGGACTGGGTGCGGAGGTACTCGTCCACCTGCTGCCGGTCGTAGCCGCGCAGGGACGTGAGAAAGGTCGGTTCGCTCACCGGGTGAATCCTTCAACGGGGAGGGGCGTGCCCAGGGGACCTCGCGTTCACCCGGGAGAGCGGGGAGCCGGTGACGCGGTGTCACGGCGCACCCTAGCGGATCATCAGGACGAGCGGGGAGGACCCAGGACGTGCTGCCCCGGGCGCGCTTGCGGCCGGACGGTCGGGCAGACGCGACGCGGACCCGAGCCCGGCGGTGCTTGATCTCCACCGCTCCGTCGAGCAGGCTCTCGACCCGAAGGGCATCCTCGACCCCGGCGAAGTCATCTCCAGGGAGCACGCATGTCCGCCGACACCGATGTCGGGCGGGACGAGCAGGTGGTCCGCTCCGGCAGCCGCCGGGCCGGGCGCAGGCTGGTCCCGCCGTTGGTCCTGCTCTACTTCGTGAACCACCTCGGTGCGCTCGCCGCGCTGCCCGGCTTCTGGTCGCTGCCCACCGCGTACCTGACCGCGGCGGCCGCGGGGGCGGGCATCGCGATGGTGTCGGCCGCGGTCGTGACGTGGGCACTGCGGAGGGTGCGGGGATGAGGCTGCGGACCGCCGTCCACGGGAACGGGCCGATGCGGGTCGCGCTGGTCCACGGGCTGGGCGCGTCCGGGAAGACGTGGCGGCCGCTGGTGGGCCGGATCCTCAAGCTGGGCGGGCGGTCGGTGGTCACGGTCGACCTGCGCGGGCACGGCTCCAGCCCGGCGGCCGCCGAGTACACCCTGGCCGGGTACGCGGACGACCTGGTGGAGACCCTGCCGAAGGGCCTGGACACCGTCGTCGGGCACGCGCTGGGTGGGTCGGTGGTGGCCGCCGCGGCCGCCCGGCTCTCGCCGCGCCGCGCCGTGTACCTCGATCCGGGGTTCCGGCTCGGGCTGCCCACCGCGCGGTGGTTCTGGGTCGCGCCGCAGCTCACCATGGGTGCGGTGGCGCTGGCGGCCCGACCGGCGCGCGCGAGGGGGCGGGCCCGGTTCGCCCCCGAGGACCGCGCCCTGCTCGACGAGGCCCGGGCCGGCATGGCCCGCGGGGTCGCGCTCGGGACGGTCAAGGACGCGGCGCACCACCCGCTCGTCGTCGGGCCGCCGCCGGTGCCGTCCACGGTCGTCCTGTCGGCGGACGGCCCCGCGGTCGTGCCGGACGCGCTGGCCGCCGAGCTCGCCGCGGCGGGCTGGGTCCTGCGGCGCGCCCCCGACGTCCACCACGAGTTCTGGCTGGAGGACGCGGATGTGACCTTCGCCGCCATCCGCGACCTCCTCTAGCGCGGATCCGTGTTGCTCCGTGTGGACGAGCTACCTGCCTGCCGTGGTCTCGGCGCCCGCGAACCGGGCACCATCGGACGAGTGCGCCCGTATGTGATCGCCTCGGCGGCCGTGTCCCTGGACGGCTACATCGACGACCTCGCCGACGCCCGCCTGATGCTCTCCGACGACGAGGACCTCGACCGCGTGGACGAGGTGCGGGCGTGGGCGGACGCGATCCTGGTCGGTGCGGGCACGATCCGCGCGGACGACCCGCGGCTGCTGGTGCGCTCCGCGGAGCGCCGGGCGGCGCGGAGGGCGACCGGGCGGCCCGCGTCGCCGGCGAAGGTCACGCTGACCCGCACCGGCAACATCGATCCCGGGGCCCGGTTCTTCACCACCGGGGACACCGCGCGGTACGTCTACACCTGCGACGCGCAGGCCGCGGTGCTCAGGGCGCGGCTCCGGTCGGTGGCGACCGTGGTCGGGGCGGGGGACCCCCTCGACGTCGAGCGGATGCTCGCGGACCTGGCCGGACGCGGCGTCGAACGGCTGATGGTGGAGGGCGGTGGCGGCGTCCACACGCTGTTCCTCACAGCAGGGGTGGTGGACGAGCTGCACGTGGTCTACGCGCCGTTCTTCGTCGGGCAGCCGCGGGCGCCGCGGTTCGTGGGCGCGGGGCCGTTCCCCCAGGGCCCGGGCAACCGCATGACGCTGGGCAAGTCCCGACAGATCGGGGACCTGATGTTCCTGCAGTACTTCCCGCGATGAGGGCGCTCTGGCTCGCGGCCCCCGGCGTCCCGGAGCTGCGTGAGGCACCCGACCCGGAGCCGGGGCCGGGGGAGGTGCGGGTCCGGACGCTGCACTCCGGGATCAGCCGGGGGACCGAGGCACTGGTGTTCCGCGGCGGGGTCCCGCAGGCGCAGGCCGCGGAGATGCGGGCGCCGTTCCAGGAGGGCGAGTTCCCGGGGCCGGTGAAGTACGGGTACCTCAACGTCGGCGAGCTCGAGGACGGGCAGGTCGTCTTCTGCCTCTACCCGCACCAGGACCTGTACGCGGTCCCGGCGTCGGCCGTGGTGCCGGTGCCCGCCGACGTCCCCCCCGGTCGCGCGGTGCTGGCGGGGACCGTCGAGACGGCCGTCAACGCGCTGTGGGACGGGGCACCGCGGGTGGGGGACCGGATCACCGTCGTGGGCGGGGGGATGGTCGGGTGCTGCGTGGCGGCACTGCTCTCGGGCATCCCGGGGGTCTCGGTGGAGCTGGTGGACCCGCTGGACCGGTCGGCCGTGCTCGCGCCGTGGGGGGTGCCGTGCGTGGCGGACCCCGCGGGTGAGCGTGACCTGGTCTTCCACACGTCCGGGACCTCGGCGGGGCTGACCCGGTCGCTGGAGCTGCTCGGCACCGAGGGCGAGGTCGTCGAGATGTCCTGGTACGGCGACACGCCGGTGACGGTCCCGCTGGGTGCGGGCTTCCACCCGCGGCGGCTGACGATCCGGTCCTCGCAGGTGGGGATGGTCGCCCCCGCCCGCCGCGCGCGGTGGACCTTCCGCGACCGGGTGAGCCTGGCGCTGCGG
>Ga0068863_100000692_pt1 | contig 33884 bp, 48 predicted proteins | sample KBSSwiS62_FD_66596 | JGI IMG/M metagenome (GOLD analysis project Ga0068863, IMG submission 66596) | Switchgrass rhizosphere microbial communities from Kellogg Biological Station, Michigan, USA - KBS Switchgrass S6-2 | ecosystem: Host-associated > Plants > Roots > Rhizosphere > Soil ... | reverse complement strand
GGGTAGAACCCCATCATGTCTCCTCGTAGATGATATTCTCAGCTGCTAGAGCCGCAGCGTAGCGACTGATATAGTAGCCATTGATGCCGCCTCTCGGACTGAACAGGGTGTAGCGTTGGCCCCCCGGTATAGGGAACGGCTCAATGCACCAGCCAGCCAACACCACGCGAGCAATCACCTTGTCCTGACAGCTCGCTGCGGGATTGGTGACCCCGTTGATGACCTGATAGCCCTCGCTCATAGTCCAACCCTCGGCTTTAATTGCACGAAAGTCTCGCGCCAGCCAGCGTCCATCGGAGCGAAGCGCTCGAACATCAGAAGATTGGCGCGCTCTTCCGTTGTTAGAATGCAGCTGGCAGAATAGAGATCAGCTCTGCGTCGTACCCGATCCCAGCAGTCCGGGCACATCATGACGACGGCAGGGCGGGCGGTGCAGAGGGGGCAGGGCAAGACAGGTCTCATGGCCACTCCGTCAGCAAGCACACACCGGTGATAACAATCGCCAGACCGGCTCCCATTACGAAACCGACCACGAGGTGCATCAGCAAACGCCTAAGCCGCTTCATGCTGCTTTTGCCTCGATAAAGGCGAAGCCGACATAACCGTCAGCCTCGCAGTTGGGCTTGCACTGCAGGAGGTAGGCGTGCAGCTCGGGGTTGGTATTGCCGTCCTCTCCCCTCAGCTCCGCCTTGCACTCGACGAGCAGAGCGATCTCGTGCTGCTTGTACGCGAGCTGGCCATGGCAGGTGCAACACTTCGCACCGCCGCGCTCCGCCGCCTTGATCGCGTCCTCGTCGAGTACGCCGCAGCGATATTTGCTGGCGTACTCGACATGCTTCGGCCCGATGCAATAGGCGTGGGGCACGCCAATGGTGTCGATCACAGCGAAGTTGCCGTGCTCGCTCGCATCGTAGCGGGTAAGATCAAGCTTGGTTTTAGCTGCCATCAGCGTATCTCCAGCCAGTGACCAGCCGCGAAGGTTTGCACCATCTCCGGGTAGTCGTTGTTGCGGTAGTTGCGGAAGATCAGCGCACCGTCGACGATGCGATGGTACTGCGCTGTCACCTTGACAAGCCGGAGGGCGGGTATCCCGTCCTCGGTGATTGCGTGCACGAGCACCTCGTGCGTTGTCTTGCGTGCCATCAGCGATAGCTCCTGATTATAAACGCGGTTGCAATGAGCACGACTGTCAGCGTGCCAACTCCGCCAAAGACCACGATCGTCATGACGCGCTCCTTAGCCGTGCTTCCACCCGAAGTATGCGTCAGGCGCCGTGCTGTCACTCAGCTTCTCGATCCCTTGCGCCCGCTGCACCATGGCGTTGACACGTTCGCGCAGCCGCTGACGGAACGCATAGAGGTTCTCCGGCTTGGTGCTCTGATGCAGCCACGCCTGGAAGCGTTGCTCCAGCTCTTCGTCGCTCACCTCGGCCCAGGTGATCGGGGGCAGCTTCACACCGTCCAACTCTTGCCACCCGGGCGGGTTGGGGCTGCGGCCGGTCGGGTGCTCAAACCCGCCATAGCAAGCACGCAAGGCGTCGCCCTTGTCCTGCTGCCCCTGCATCAGCCATGCCATGGTGCGGACTTCAAGCGGACCGTAGTCAGCGGCGAGCCGCAACGGGCTGTTGTAGCGCTCGCAGTGCCCAGAGCGCGGGCACATCTCGTCAGGGGCGCAGCCCACGCACTTCGCATCGCTCATGGTGAAACCCTCGCTGTCGTGCTGCGGGTTCACGAAGAACTTCGTTCGGTCAAACATGTTCTCAACTCCTCAGTTGATGGAGCATAGCGCTCCGGTGGTGCGTGCAGCCCTGCAGGGTCTCGCCGTCCATGGGCCGCCAGCCTCAAGGGCTGGTCTAGCGCCGACTGTCGCTTGCACGCACCGCCGGAACGCCCCTCTTGCGAGGGACGCCCCTTGCGGGTTAGAGCTTCCGGTTCAGATTGCGTACCATGAACCGATCATAGTCGACAACATCGGCCCACCGCGGGAACATCAGCTTGGGCTCTTCCTTGGGGTCTTCCATCGCCGTGGCGTCACCCGCCTTGAGGCGATCGAGCCGCTTCTGCAGCTCGCCGGCCTGTTCCTCCTGTGCCGCAGCCAGCTCGCGGTAGGACTTCGCATTCTTCTCGTGGTTCGCGATACGGCTGAGCAGGCCGCGCACCTTGCCCGCCACCTCCTGTTCCGCCCGCTGCAGATCCTCCAATCGTTTCGCTTCGAGGGCCTTCTTGGTGGCCGTCGCCAGCGCATTGCCTTTCAACTTCATTCCCAGTCTCCCTTGTTACCTTGAAGCAGTGGCGCTTCGTGCTGCCCCCAACGATGTGGGGGCAGTGTCGAAACGTCAGCGTTCAGTTGTTCGTGTATTCAGGCCGATCCCGATACGCAGGATGAGAGTGCTGGTCGATCTCGCCGGCGAGGAAGGCGTCAATGCGATCAGCCACCTCGATCTCGCCCTCGGCTTCCCGCGGCGTGTTGGGGTAGCTGCTGGGATCGAAGAAATACTGCGCATCGTCGTCGGTGATGTCGAACAACACCGCGGCAGCGTTGAAGCCCTCGACCCACCTGCCGCTGTCGTCCTTGATGGCCGGGAGCAGCATCCCCGAATACGCATGCGCCCCATTGCGCAGGAAGCGATAGGTCAGGCCATCATCCTTGAACACCCCGCTGATCGCAGCGAGGCCGAACGCACATGCCTTGGTACCGCACGACACTGGCACCTTGATCACTTCGGGATCGCTGTAGCGATCGTCACGCGCCGTATCGTTGCCAAAGACGCCTTCGGGGAGGGCCCAATTGCCGCAGCCCGCGATGAGCTGCTCGAAACCCGGCGCAGGATCTTGCGCGTCGGGCTCAGACCACGTGCCAAGGTCGAACTTGACGCCGGTGGGGTTGGCTGCATCGTCGCGCAGCAGTTTCGACATTCTCCTCAGCCTCTCTTCGTACATCACTCCACTCCTTCTTTCCATTGGATATAGGTGAGCAGCTGAGCTTTCAACTGCTTGGTGGTCGTGGCTGCCTCGATCTCGTCGAGCAGCGTGCTGACGACATGCAGTTTCGTCGCCTCCTGCAGGGAGCACTGGCGCTCCTCGCGTATCTCCCGCACCTCCAGCACGGCGTATTTACGAGCCACGGAAGACCTCCATCAGCGCGGCGAGCGACAGCGGCCCGGTCGTGAGCAGCTCCCTGCTATCCCGATAGCTCGGGGCACAGGCAGGGTTATCCTTGATGTTGTTCATGCGCTGCAGCAGCGCAACCCTGATCAGGGTCACCTGCCGCTCGGTCAGTTCGGGCTTGTAGGTTTTGGGCATAGCGGGCTCCTCAGCCGGTGTTTTGGTTCCGGCAGCGCTAGGGCGCTGCCTTGGGATTACCGTGGCGGTAAGCGGGGCCGGGAACTGCACAACGCACCCCTTGCGGATGGTCGCGGATAACGTGCAGCTCCCGGCCCGCGCTCTGCAGGCTCAGCGAGCGGTGCAGCCGTTGCTGCAGGCGGGGTGCCCACAGTTCGCCGTGCACGCCGTCCGGCCATGCGGGGGCTGGGGGCGCCTGCCGAACGTCGGCACGGGATGGGGAGCGGCAGCCGCCGCGGCTGGCGTGTGGAAGGCCAGGGTGAACTGCGGCAGGGTCGGGTGCCGACCATACTGCATGCGGTTCTCGATGCGCTGCTGCTCGTAGAAGGCCTCAGCAGCTGCGGGATCACGGCGGTATAACGCTTTGGTGAAGCTGGTCATGTGGTGCACTCCTCAGTGCGTTTGGGCTGCAATGCCCGGTTGTGGAAGGCTCCTGCACCTGTCGAGGGCGCGGGACGAATTTGCCGCGTCGGGCGGCGGCCTCGCGCGCGCTGAGGGCATCGCGCGGGCGCGGTGGGCGTCAATGGGTCTAATGGGACATCAAGGTGCTAAGCTACGAAAGTGTCCCATTTGAATAGGGGCACGCGGCTTAGCGTAGGGCATCGAGGGGCACGCTAGGGCGTGCCCTCTTTCACCTTCCCGAGTTTACAAATGGTTAAAGGTATCAAGTCGGCCCTATTCAGCCATGCGGGAACTGGTAGAGCTGAAGCCGTTTTAGGGTGTAAGGGGACAAATGGGCTCAAAGGCCACCCCTTTTTCGGGACGGATATATAAATTTGGGTATTAAACAAACAGTTAACGTTTGTGGGTATTAAACAAACAGTTAACGTCGTCCCGGCCCAATTATCCTTTTGAAAAAACACGCGAGTTTAATTAATGGGACATTTTTTGATTGAACGATGCTCAAGGCCCATTTGCCGTATATAGCCACCCGCTCGCCCGCTGTACCTTGTTAATCTCCTGTTAAGGTGCAAGCACGACCTCCCATAACTCGTACCTAGGCTCTTATGTGAAAAAAAGCGGCCCATTGAGCCCATTAGGTGAAAAGGTAGCAATATCAACCACATAAATGATCCCGTTTTATGGGACACTATGGCCCATATATTGGGACACCCGGCCAAAACGGGAGCTATGCAAAAACGCCTTAGGGTATTATATAAACCCTTAACGTCATTTTCAGGTTCCCGAGTTAACAAGGTGCTACCGTAACACCCTGATACCGGCTTAGCACTGTTCACCCCAGGGCAAGCCCTCGCTTGCCCATGCCCTACGCGTGCGCGGATGTGAAGAACGCGCGATGCCCCGAAGGGGCCGACCGGCCGATTTGCCCGACGCGGCAAGGGCAATCGGACCATCCCGGTTCGATGCAACTCTGAGGAGAGTACCATGGACGTCAAGATCAACGGCGATACGCTTATCATCACCATCGATATCTCGAAGGCCGCGTTCAAGGATGCGCCCAACAGCGCCAGCGGCAAGAGCCGGGTTGTGGCCAGCACCCATGGCTTCACCAACTACACCACTCCGAACGGCACGCTTGGCCTGAGCCTGAACGCCACCACGAAGTGACCACCCCTGCACCCTTGCCCGACGCGGCAAGGGTGCGCCCACCTCCACGGTGGCACCCTGCTCAGGTTCCCCCCGGGGAGCTTGGACAGGGCGCCCCCGTCTCGCTTCGCGAGACCGCAGCCGGGAATACCTAGGAGGTAAAAAGGTGCCATTTACTATTTGTTAACTCACCACCCCCAAAAAGATCAAACGCCATGGTTGCTCCTGATCGGAAAAGACGGTGTGTCGGCGTCCCACGACTTCTAGCCTGGGAAGGGAACACGGTGAGACCACAGCCGCGGGTTCCCATTTAGCTCCCGAGCTGGTGCTCGGGTGAAACCCTCCAACCCCGGAGTAAGATCGTGATCCGACCCTGGTGGCAGCGACCGCTTGTCCGGCTATACAACTGGTGGACCTATGGCTGCACCGAGGCGAAGTTCGGAGAGCGCTCGATCCCGCGCCACGGACCACCTCGTACCTCGGACGGCAATATCGTCGGCGCGCCGCTCTACGGTCAGACTGACGGTCTCTGTTCCGAACCGACGACAGGCAGCGCCGGCGTCGTCGAAGATCCCATCGGAACAGCGCGCCGGCGCGCGGCGGATGTACCTGTGCGCCGGCGACACCTTATTACCCGCGGCATCGGCGGCGGACCCCAATGGAGGTTTTGATGCAGCTCCTTGTCGTGATGCTGATGGCCGACGGGTTCGCCCCGGATGTCGAGAAGATGCAGCGCACCGCCGCCGCATTCATCCTTTATGCGCTCGTCGGGCTCGTGATGATCCTGCTGGTCGACAAGCTGTGGCCGGAGAAAAAGAAATGAGCTTCTGCCGCCGCTGCGGTCAGCCGCGAGGGAAGCGGCACTCCATTACGTTCCAGTATTATTGCGTGCACACCGGCGTCGGCACGACGACCAACGCCGAGCATGCCGCGCGCATTCGCACCGCCTACGCGCTCGGGCGCGAGCACAATCCGGACCACGACACCACCGACTACGCCGAGCAGACCATGTTAAGGAAGCCTTCACCGCCCCGAGTTAAGAAGGTGGCGGGCCCGCCCGGTCCTCGAACAAGCCTTTAGAGGCGGTTCACCGTTGGGGGTGTGACCGCGGCGGGCCTACATCACAAAGGATTGATCTGATGTTGCTGACGATTTACCTCGCGTGGTCGCTTGCGCACTGCTGCCCCCTCGTTCAGAGCTACCGCGCCCAGGGCATGTCCGATGCCGCGATCGAGCAGCTCGCGCGCGAGAACCACGTCCCGCGCTGGATCATCGCGTGGGCGAAACGGAATTGCAAGGGTGCTTGACTTTGCACGCCGCGGGTTGCTACGGTCGCGACGTACCGCAATCGATCCCGGAGCACCGCATGAACGCGCTGGCGCCAGCTCTCCCCGAAACAACCATCGACCCTCGTGTCGCCGCCGTCGTCGTCCGGCTGGCAGATGAAGGGATCCCGGTCAGGGCTATCGCCCGCGCCACGTCCACGCCGTCGGAAGAAATCTATGAGGCCTTGCGTGGGGCCATCGCCCAAGGATCAATCGTCGAGATGCCCAAAGACGACTGGCCGCCGGGGGCAAGTCGATCCGCTCGGACCATCCTGACCGGCACTCACCTGGACACCGAGAATGAGCTGAAGTGCGCCTGCGTCCGATATTTCAAGGCATCACCGCTCGAAGCCGCCATGCTCGCGCTGATGCTGAAGCGAAACGAAGTCACCAAAGAGCAGCTCCACTCCGTCATCGAGCACAGCCGGCCGCCCGGCCGAGAGCAGACCGAGATCAAGATGGTCGACGTCATGATCTGCAAGCTCCGCAAAAAACTGAAAGAACACGAAGTCGAGATCAAGACGATGTGGGGCCTCGGCTACTTCATCTCGGCGATGCACCGCGAGGCCGCGATCACTCGCCTCCTCGCCATGAAGGACGCGTAATGGCCGACCCCTTATTCGATGAGGAGCTGATCGTGCATCTGCTCAAGACAGCGGTATCTCCCGAGAACGTTGCTCGGCTACAACACGGCACCGTCCAGGCGCTGGTGGACCTGTACGATCGCAAGGTGACGCGGGAGGAGTTCACCAGCTCCGCCTCGCTGTGCCTCGCGCTCTATGCGCAGACCGCGAAGTTGTGGTTGCTCTCCAACGTCGAAGACGTCTATAACGAAGGCGCGCTGGATACCGAACGCTTCAAGCTGGCGCGCGACGGGCTCTGCGACGTCATCCGCAAGCAGAGCGAGGGCGTCATTGACATCGTGAAGCGGCTGCAGCAGTGCCCGACAACTCAGGACAAACTTCATTGACCGAGACGGTCGACACAGGGTTCGATGCGGTTCTCGCTGGCGAGGTTTGGTCCCCGCCCGAGATGTCAAGCCCGGCTGGAGAAATTACCGCCACGGTAAACCTGGAGCCTAATCTTCCGGCCTCGGCTGTAGAGCCGGGCCTAATCCAACCCGAGCCGCCTGCAGCGCCGCCATCTCCCGATATGACAGGGTTGACACCGGCCGGCGTGCAGGCGGCGAAGGCCCTTGTCCATCTCCCGAACCTGGACTGGCCGGCGCTGGCGAAGCTGGCGCGCGAGATGGCGATGGACATCAAGGAGCGTACCACCATCCTCAACGAGTTCAGGCTGACCGAGACCCAGTATGACTTCCTCGAAGCGCACAACGAGTTCTACCGCCAAGCCCTCGCCAACGCCTGCAAGGAGTGGCACGCCCCGCTTACCACCCAGGAACGCATTAAGGTGGAAGCTGCGGCCATCCTCGAAGACAGCCTCCTCGTTCTGGGTGCTCGGATGCAGAACAAGGGCGAAGGCCTGCCCGGGGTTGTCGAGGCTGCAAAGCTCTTTGCAAAAATCGCCAGTGTTGGTGAGCGCGAGAGTGGCCCGTCTGCTCCAGGAGAACGGTTCTCTATTAACATTGACCTTGGTGGAGATAAGAGCCTTACCGTCAACGCAACTGCAATTAGTTCGGGAGATGAAGCGCGCCCTGTCCTACGCTCGCTACCGTCGAACGGAGAAGCGGCGTGACGTCGTGCAGCGCTACGATACGTCACCGAAAGGAAGAGAGCGGCAGGCACGCCAGCGCCGCACGCCGCGGTACCAAGAAGCCCAGACGAGGTACGATCATTCCCCGTTAGGGAAGGCAAGATATATTCGCGCGGCGCGCTCCCCGGCGGGGATCGACCGTATGTTCAGGAAAGTGTTGCGGAGAAAAAGTCATGGCCGGACCAGCTCGTAAGACCACCGAAGCTCAGCTCGCGGACGCGATGGCCATCATCCGCGAGAAGAACCGGATCTTGCTCGAAAACAAAAAGCAGATCGAGCAGCTGACCAAGGATCATGACGACGCCAAGACGGTCCGCGAGAACATCTACAAGATCGCCGCCTACGATCCGGATCCGCCGGAGTGGACTGTGCGCGAGGGCCGCGCGGGATCCCGCGGTGTCCCCGCCACCATCTGGAGCGACTGGCACTACGGAGAGGTTGTCCGCATGCCGGGCATCAACAGCTTCGACAAGCGCATCGCCGCGCGCCGCATCAAGCACCTCGCCGAGACCACCGTCGATCTCGCCTTCAACCACATGGGCCGCGCCAAGATCACCTACCCAGGCTGCATCGTTGCACTGGGTGGCGACATGCTCGGCGGAGACATCCACGAAGAGCTGATGAAGACCAACGATCGCACGACGCAGCAAGCGATCGAGGACCTGATCGACCTGATCTCCGGCGGCCTCGAATTGATGGCGTCCAGCTTCGGAAAGCTCTTCGTGCCGTGTGTCGTCGGCAACCACGGGCGCTCCACCAAGAAGATGCAGATGAAGGAGCGCGTCTTCACCTCGCACGAGTGGAACGTCTATTGCGGCGTCGCGCGCCATTTCAGGAAGAGCCGACATGTCCAGTTCTGCATCCCCGAAACTGCCGACTGTGCCTTCAATCTTTTTGGCCATCGCTACCTGCTCACTCATGGTGACAGTCTGGGCACTAAGGGTGGTGATGGCATCATCGGCGCCCTCGGACCGATCATGCGCGGGACGCTTAAAACTCATCGATCGGAGGCTCAGATCGGGCGCGACTTCGATACGCTGCTTATTGGTCACTGGCACCAATACATCACTCTCCCCGGGCTCATCGTCAACAACAGTCTTAAGGGTTACGACGAGTATGCCCACCTCGTCTTGCGCGCCCCGTTCTCCCGACCCTCACAGGCACTTTGGTTTACCCATCCGGAGCACGGCATCACCGCGCACTGGCAGGTCTACCTCGAAAAGCAGCTCGAACCCGTGACGCAGGCCAAGCCGTGGGTGAGCTGGCAGGACTTCACCGACACGCGCCGCGAGGAAGCTGAGTGATGGCTCTCCATGAGCAGTGCGTCGGCAAAACAGATGAGTGGTACACACCGCCCCATGTTTTTGAGGCGATGGGGGAGACGTTCGATGTGGATGTTGCGAGCCCCGGCCGCGCCGTAACGCCATGGCTTCCGGCGCGTCGTTTCATCACGTCCAATAGCCTTGCGACGCCGTGGCGAGGGTTCGTGTGGATGAACCCGCCATTCGGCGGACGGAACGGGCTCGTGCCGTGGCTCAACAAATTCTTCTCGCACGGCGACGGGGTGGCCTTGGTCCCGGATCGAACATCAGCACCGTGGTGGCAATCTTTCGCCCCCCATGCCGACGCCGTATTGTTTGTCGAGAAGAAGATCAAATTTATCGGCGTCGATGGCCGCCCCGGAGCCTCGCCAGCGCAGGGGACGACGTTGCTCGCGCTCGGTACCCGGGCCATTATGGCTCTCCGCCGTGCGGAGGCAAGAGGCCTCGGCTCATGTTTTAGGAAGGTAGTCTGATGTCCGGTCTCGATTACCAAGCTCCGCCGACCTGCGCGCGCTTCATGAAGAGCGAAGCGTTCGGCCGGCTGATTGCCGGCCCGGTTGGATCCGGCAAGACCACCGCGACGGTGATCGAGCTGCTGCGCCGCTCGCTCTTGCAGAGCAGGGCGAAGGACGGATACCGCTACACGCGCCACGCCATCGTGCGACAAACCCTTAAGCAGTTGAAGGATACGGTGCTCAAGGATTGCCAGAACTGGCTGGGCAGCCTCGGTCGTTGGAAGGTGTCCGAAAACACGTTCCACCTGGAGTTCGACGATGTGCGCTCGGAATGGGTGTTCATCCCTCTGGAAGATGCAGAGGATCAGGCGCGCCTGCTCTCGATGCAGCTCACGGGTGCGTGGCTTTCTGAGTGCATTGAGATGGACCTTGACGTTGTTGGCCCTATCAGTGGTCGTCTGGGTCGTTATCCTTCGGGCGCTCAGGGAACACCTACGTGGCACGGCTTCATCGCCGACACGAACTTCCCGACGGAGATGACGCCTTGGCATACGTACATGGAGAGCCCGCCGCCCGGTGTTCAGATTTTCAAGCAGCCTTCTGGTCTAGCGCCTAATGCGGAGAACCTGAACTGGCTCGTGCAGAACGAAGAGACCATCGCCCTCCCGATTGACCACCCGGTGCGCCTCGCGCAGGGACGAAAGTATTACGAGCGCTTTGTCCAGATGTACGGCGAGGACAGCGACTGGGTGCGCCGCTATGTCAAGGCCGAGTATGGCGACGATCCGTCCGGCGCCGCGGTCTTCAAGAACACGTTCAAGTCGGACTTCCATATCGTCGACGACACGCTGTTGATCCCGGGGTATCCGATCCTGATCGGTCAGGATTTCGGTCGCAACCCGTGGAGCCTGATCTGTCAAATGGACCACCTCGGCCGGCTGATCGTGCACGAGGAGGTGCCGGCGACGAACATCGGCCTGGAGAAACACGTCGAGACGGCGCTTCGCCCCGTGCTGTTCTCCAATAAATATATCGGGTATCGCGTCTGTGTTGTCGGCGACCCGAGCGGCGTGGCGAAGGGCAACGTCAGTGAGGAGAGCTGCTTCGATGCGCTCAGCCGCCTCGGCCTGCCGTGCTTCCCGGCACCGACCAATGACATCGAGCCGCGTCTGCGCGCAGTGGAGGCCTTGCTCGGGCAGCAGGTGAACGGCGGACCGAAGTTGATGATCTCGCGCCGCGGCGCGCCGTTCCTGTGTCGCGCGATGAGCGGCGGCTACCGGTTCACGAAGTTCAAGACCGGCGCGCTCAAGACCGTGCCGGAGAAGACTGACAAGGAGGGGTTCTCCCACGTCTCGGACGATCTGCAGTATGTCGCGCTTGTCGTGCACGGCGGTATCGTTCCGGAGATCAGCCGCCGGCTTCGTCCGCGAACGAAGAAGCGCAACGCTGTATCCGCTGCAGGGTGGACTTAACGGTCGTCGTCATCGAACCCCGGGAGGGGATCTTTTGATTGGGCTTCCAGCATCAGCACGCGCGCCTTCAGCCGGGCCAGTTTACGCAGCCGGCGCCCCGCCATATAGCGCTGGACAGTCCGGCTTTCGTAGATCTGAACGCAGTACCAAATTCCGGCGATGAGCGCCGCGATCGCCGGCGCCCACCCTAGAAATGCGCCGATAATCGCGGCGGCGCTTGCTCCGCTTCCGAGCCACTGGCTCAGCTGGTGATGACTGTCCATCGGGGTGCTCCTCTTCCGCCCCAGGGATGGCAGCTCGCGGTTAACATTTAGCTAGGGCTTGTGCCCCTGCATTAAGGAGTTTTTAGCACCCGCCATGCGAGGGGGTTATGTTACACGCGCGAGATCAGTATATCCCATGGCAGACACCCTCGGACAGGCCGGCGTCATCCAGTTCACTCCGCCAGCGCAGCTGGAGCAGCAGCTCCAGGACGCTGCCGCTGCGAAGTCGCAAGCTGCGCAATCCGCGCAGCCGGCACAGCCGCAGTATCCCGAGCTTGCCGGCTACGTGCGCGCGCAGTTTGAGATTTTTCGAAACCATCGCAATACGCAGGCCGGCTGGAGCAATCGCATGCTCGCCGCGCTCCGTTCGTTCAATGGACAGTACGACCCGACGAAACTCGTGGAGATCACAAAATGGGGCGGATCAACCGTCTATGCTCGACTGATCGCCCAGAAGTGTCGCGCAGCTTCGAGCTTGCTGCGAGACATTTATCTCGGGCAGGATATCCCATGGTCGTTGCAACCGCCGAAAGATCCGGAAGTGCCGCCGGATATCGCGGCGAAGATCGACAGACTGATCCAAGCGGAAGCGCAGCAGGTCCAGCAGCAGCTTGGCCAGCCGCCGAGCGATAGCGATCTCGCCGAACGCAAGCGCGCCCTGTTGGAGCAGGCGCAGGACGCCGCGCGCCGGAAGGCAACGCAGCAGGCCCGCACGTCGAGCGACAAGATCCAGGACATGCTGACCCAGGGCGGCTACTACCACGCCCTCGCCGAATTTCTTGTCGATCTGCCGATCTTTCCGTTCGCCTGCATCAAGGGGCCGGTGGTCAAGGTGATCCCGACCGTGGTGTGGCCTCCTGGCGGCGGCCAGCCGACGGTCAAGCAGCAGCCGCGCCTGACCTGGAACCGGGTCTCGCCGTTCGACATCTGGTTCACTCCCGGCGTCTCGGACATCGAAAACGCAAACGTGATCGAGAAGCTCCGCGTCACTCGCGCGGAATTGAACGACCTGCTCGACCTGCCCGGCTACAACACTGCCGAGATCCGGGCTGTGCTTGATGAATATGGCCGTGGTGGCCTCTACGACAATTGGGACACCACCGACGCCGAGCGCAGCGTGCTGGAGAACCGCGAGAACCCCGCCTGGAACCGGTCGGGGATGATCTCGATGATGGAGTTCAACGGGAATGTCCAAGGGCGGATCCTGCAGGATTACGGTCTCCCGGTGCAGGACGAACTGCGCGACTATCACGTCCAGGTGTGGGTCGTTGGCAGCCACGTTATCAAAGCGCATCTGTCGCCGTCTCCCCGGCAGCGCCATCCTTATTTCATCACTTCTTTCGAGAAGGTACCGGGCACGCCCGTCGGCAACGGCCTCACTGATCTTCTTCAGGACCTGCAGGAGAGCGCAAACGCCACGCTCCGATCACTGATCAACAACATCTCGATCTCGTCCGGCCCGCAGGTAGTCATCAACGATGACATGCTGGCGCCGGAAGAGAACGGCGAGGACATGTATCCATGGAAGCGCTGGCACACGCGCAACGATCCGATGACGTCGAGCGGCAAGCAGCCGATCAGCTTCTTCATGCCGGCATCGAACGCTCAGCAACTTATTTCGGTCTATCAGGAATTTGTGGCCATTGCGGACGATGTGTCGGCAATTCCGAAGTATGTCGGTGGACAGAGCGGCAGTGGTGCGGGGCGCACCGCGTCCGGCCTCGCCATGCTGATGGGCAATGCCAGCAAGATCCTGCAGACCGTTTCGGCGAATATTGATCGCGACGTGATCGAAGGTTCGATGATGCAGCTCCAGGACTTGCTGCTGCTCACCGACACCAGCGGCCTGCTCACCGGCGAGGAGCGTCTCACGGTGCAGGGTGTCAACGTCGCGATCCAGCGCGAGACCCTGCGTCAGCGCCAGATCGAGTTCTTGACGGCGACCAACAATCCGACCGACCTGAAGATCATGGGCATCAAGGGGCGCTCGGTTGTGCTTCGTTCGGTTTCGACCACGATCGGCATGCCCGGCGAAGAGATTGTCCCGTCCGAGGACCAGATCGACAAGATGGTGCACGAGGAGCAGAAGGCGAAGCAGGCCGGCACGATCGATGCCGCGGTCGCGAAAGCGGTCGCCGGCGGCGTGGAAGCCGGTGTCAAGCGCATCACCACCGAACTCACGGCAGGTGTGCTCGCTTCGCATGCGCAGATGCCGGAAGGCAAGCCGACGCACATCGGGACGCCCGGTGATCCATCAATGGGCCAGAGTAGCACAAACAACCCGGATATGGACCTTGGTCAGCAGCAGTCCTCGCCGCAGCAGGCGGGATCCATGGCGCATGGTGCCGCGCAGGCCCAGGGGCGGCAGCCGTCGCCACTTTCGCAGAGCATGGGGCCGCAGACGCATCTCACCGGCAATCAGCCTGGGCCCGGCTCCAAGCCGGTTAGCGGAGGCGTAGGCTGATGGCCGAACTCAAGAAAGTTCGAGTGATCGCTGGCCCGACGGGACCGACCGGGACATTTCAGGGTGTTCGGATCTTTGCGAACATCACTGGCCCCACCGGGCGATTTGCCCAGTGGCAGCAGGTTAACACCCAAGAGATGGGCACCGGTATGACCGGCCCCACCGGTGGCCGATATGAGACTGTCTACCCGGTCAGCGCCCTGGCCTATGCCGCGGCTCCGACCGGAACGTTCAAAACTGTTATCATGACGGGCTATACGGGCCCGGCTTAAGCACTTAGTTACGCTTCCAACATAGAGAGGAACAGGCAACCGCCTGTCAGGGGTATCGAGATGACCATTCTGTCCAGCAGCAATTATGACCGCAACATGCTCGGCCCCGTTCTGAAGCAGGCGGTCGACGCGATCAACGCAGGAAATCTTGGGGGTCCGACGGGCCCCACCGGCACCGCCGGCGCCACGGGCCCCACCGGCGGGTCGACTGGCGCGCGCGGAGCGACCGGCCCCACCGGAGCGGCTGGAGCGACCGGCCCGACCGGAAACAGCGTGGTTCAAGGCCCCGCTGGCCCGCAGGGCGCCGCAGGCATCACTGGTCCCACGGGACCGACGGGAAAAGGTAACACCGGTCCGGCCGGCCCCCTCGGAGCGACTGGCCCGAGCCCCGGCGCGACGGGTCGCACTGGTCCGACGGGAACCGGCGTAACGGGTCCGACTGGCGCCGTTGGCGCGACTGGTCCCACGGGCGCGACCGGTCCCACGGGGACCATCGCGAGCATCATCGTCCCGCCTTCGTCCGATCCGCATGTCAGCGGGCAGGTCTGGAATAACTCGGGCGTGCTGACCGTCTCGGCCGGCTAACAGGGAGACGATCATGACGCGTGTTCCTCCGATTGTCCCGTCGCCGCCGATCGCGACGCACGACACCTACGACGATAACCAGATCCCGGTGACGCTGAAGCTCGTCGTCGATCTGGTCAACGCGAAAGCGGTGCCGGGTCCTCGCGGGCCCGCTGCCGCAGCAGCTGGTCCCACAGGTCCGACGTTTGCCGGTGCCGGTGTCACGGGTCAGACTGGCTTCACTGGTCCGACGCGGGCTGGACCTACTGGTCCGAATGCCCCGACGGGTCCGACTGGCAGCACCGGCTATCAAGGTGGCCCAGGTCCGCTCGGGCCGCTCGCAAGCGCGTCGCAGAATGGCAATGCGACGGGTCCGACCGGAGACACGGGTCCGACCGGATCGTCGACCGGACCAGCTGGCCCCACCGGGCCGAACTCGGCCACGGGCAACACTGGCCATGCTGGTATCACCGGGCGTCGTGGCACGATTGGCCATCCCGGTCCGGTCGAGGATAACGTTTGGTCCCCGCCGACCGAGAACCCGCATATCAACGGCGCCGTCTGGCGCCTGCCTGGATGCACCGGCGCAAATTGCTTGCGCATCTCGAACGGCTGAGCTACAGTATCCTCCTCGACCCCAACCGAGGAAGCTCAAATGCCAAAGCCGTCTTTGTGCCTCAACATGATTGTCAAGAATGAGGCCGCGCGTATCGAGCGCTGCCTCCGATCTGTTCTCCCCTACGTTAAATTTGCCGCGATCGTCGACACTGGATCGACGGACGACACCAAAGAAATCATCAAGCGCGTCTGCCTGGAGCACGGCGTATTGGCGATGATCTCGGATGGCACATTCGAAAATTTCTCGCAGGCTCGCAACGACGCGTTTCGCTGGGCCAAAGATGTGAACGTCGGCAAGGTATGGTGTCAGTTCGCGCTCCTGATGGATGCCGACATGGAGCTTGTCGTCGATGATCCGAAGGCGTTTGACGCTCTCTACGCCCTCGACGCCAACGCGATGTCCTATGACATGATGCAGAAAGGCGGGGCTGTTTCCTACGGCAACCGCCGCATCGTTAATCTCAACTGGGGCGCACCGCCGTATGTCGGCGTCACGCACGAATACATTGACATCCCCGCTGCCGGCATGATCACCGGCGCTCGCTTCCTCGATCATGCGGATGGCTCCAACCGGGTCAACAAATTCGCCCGCGATGCCGAGTTGCTGGAAGCCGATTTGAAAGAACACCCGGACAACGGTCGTGGTTGGTACTATCTCGGAAACACGTATCGCGACTGGGGAAAGCCGGCCGAGGCGATCACAGCCTACACCCGGCGCATCGACATGGGCGGCTGGGACGAAGAGACCCACAGCGCGATGATGAACCGCGCAGCGTGCAAGCGTTCGCTCGGCGATATAGACGGCTTCGTCGCGGAGACCCTTGCCGCCTACAACTTCCGCCCTTCGCGCGCGGAGCCGCTCTACGATCTCGCGAAGCATTATCGTGAGGGTGGCGACAACGCTGCCGCGCTGGTCTTTGCCAAAACCGGGATCGATATCAAGCGTCCGGGCGATCTTCTCTTCGTCAATGATTTTGTCTACAGCCATGGCCTGCGCTACGAATTTGCGATCGCTGGATATTACTCCGAGGCGGAGCGATCGCGGGCGTTCGCTGTCACGAATGATCTCGTGCTTGATCCCTCGTGCCCGTCGGAACACTACTGGAGTGCTCGCTCCAACCTGTTCTGGTTCACGAAGCCGCTGGGCCAGCACTGCCCGTCTTTTGAGGCCACCAAGCTGGATTTCATTCCGCCGCACGGCTACCATGCGATGAACCCGTCGGTGGAAGTGACTGACGGCCTGATCACGTGCAACATCCGTTGTGTGAACTATCAGATGGACGACGCCGGCCGTTACATCATCCACGGTGGCGGCGAGGCGATCGACACGAGAAACTTCGTCGTCCACCTGGAGCCGCACACGTTTGACTGCCACAACGCCGCCGAGGTTCTGTGGAACCGCCCCGCTCCGAAGTTTAGTCTGGTGACCGGCCTAGAAGATATCCGTCTCTGGCGTTACTGCGGCGAGTTGCATTTCTCGGCGACCGTGCGCGAGCAGTCCGCCGCCGGTGTCTGCCAGATCGCAGTCGGCCGTCTCCACTATAATCCCCGCGACACGTCGTACATCGATGTGTCCACGGATTGGCGCGTCGTATCCGACGAGACGACCTACGAGAAGAACTGGATGCCGATGCCGTCTTCGTCGTTCATGTCTCCGCGGTTTGTTTATCGGCTCGACAAGATCATTGGTACCGATTGCCCGAGCACAGTCGTCAAGCACGAGACGAAGCTGCGTGTTGGCGACATCAGTGGGTCATCGCAGCTGATCCCCTTCAATTCCGGCTTCCTCGCGGTCACTCACGAGGCGAGCAATGATCCGAGCACGGGCAAGCGCACCTATTGGCATCGCTTCGCGTGGTTCGGGATGGACGGCAAGCTGCAACGCCTCAGTTTGCCGTTCGTCTTCTTCGAACGTCAGATCGAGTTCTGCTCCGGTCTCGCGCTCCACCCCAACGGAAAACTTCTGATCTCGTTCGGCGTTCGCGACGCTGAGGCCTATGTGGCTACGATCGAGGCGTCAGAAGTGTCATCCTTGCTCTGGAAATTCTATGAAAGCTAAACTCGTCACCGGGTACATCCCGATCCCCGAACATCCGCGCGGAGCGGCTGAATACGGCGCCCTCGGCGAGCGTCTAAGCGCGGTCCCTGTTCCGAAGAAGGCCTTCTATATGTCCTTTCAGGACACGTGGATGGCCAAATATATCAAGGGCCTGCCGTTTACGCCGCGCCCGTCGGAGCACGACAATCCGGCGAAGAACACCACGATCTACCACTGCGTCAATCACCAGAAGACGTCGTGGCTCGTGCAGGCGGCTGACGAAGATCCAAGCGCAGATATTCTGGTGTGGGTCGACTACGGCATCTTTCGGTTGCCGGGGGTGACCAACCAAGCGATCTACGAGTTCATGGAGAAGCTGGATGACAAGGCGATCTACGCTCCCGGGTGTTGGGAGAAGCCGCTTGCGATTGAGGCAGCGTATCCGTGCTGGCGTTTTTGCGGGTCTGTTATTGCTGTGCCTCGCCGCATGGTCGACGCCTTTGACTATGCCTGTCGTGTGGCTGCTCGCCAGCATATTTCGGCCACCCGCAATGTAGAGTGGGAAGTCAACACGTGGGCCCGTGTTGAACAATCGCGCTCGTTCAAGGCCCCCATCCACTGGTACAAAGCTGACCACAACGGCAGCATGTTCACCGACTTGGAGATTACCGATGCGCCTGCAAAGTAACGAGGACTATCTCGCCGAGCTGTTTGTGAAGTACGGCACTGACAAAGGGATCTGGGGCTACACGCCCTTCTACGCGGCTCTGATGGGGCCGGCGCGCTTTCATGTCCGTCGTGTTCTCGAAGTCGGCATTTGTGGCTTCCGCGACATCCCCAACAACGTGGTCGGCGCCAGCTTGTTCGTCTGGCGAGACTTCTTTCCGAACGCGCAGATCTACGGCGTCGACATCGACGAGAGATTTATCTTCAACGACCAAGAGCGCATCCGCACTGCGCGCGTCGACGCGTATGATCCGGCTGCGCTTCATGAGGTGCTCACTCATTTCGCTCGACCTGGGCCGGGGTCCGACGGTCGCTTCGATATGATCGTCGACGACGCTGTGCACGACCCGGAGCCGCAGATCCAACTGATGAACCAGCTGGCGGAGTGGATGCTGCCGGGCGGTCACTACTTCATGGAAGACGTCGGGCCGGAGAAAGTTTCCGGTGATGTCGATCGCGGGATCCTCTCTCGCGTGCGGGGCTTCTCTGGAGCAGACGTCGGCCTCTTGCCGACGAAACCGGAAGTGCTGATCATCGGTGTTAAGTAGTCTTTAACGGCCAGCGGCTAGGTGTAGCTCCACACGGATTTTTATCCAGGAGCTACACCGATGGCAGGTTTCACCAAGAAGTCCGAGCACAATGTCGAGTTCGCCAAGGGCGGCACCACCCACATGTTCGGCGAGCAGGCTGCGGCCGAGATGCCGTCCGGCACCACGGACAAGGGCGACAAGAGCGGTCCCGGCGAGAAGTTCGCCAAGGGCGGCTCGGGCAAGATGTTCGGTTACGCGGGTTCGCAGCCCGCTCAGGCCGGCATTACCAGCGCCCGCTGATGAAGCGGACAATTTCATCTGGTGGTCCAGGCGCACCACGATCGGTCCCCAAGCCGGGGTCTGTATCGAGCGTTGGACCATCCGGTGCAGCGCCGAAGCCGCGCTTGAAGAACACGCGCGACTACGGCAAGCCTGACGAAGAGCCGGTGTCATTGAGCCCGAACCCGTTCGGATCCAGTGCCGGCAACTCGCGACTGGGAGGCATCTGATGTTCAAGAAAGACATGACCCCGCTCGCGCCGCATTCCAAGAAGGGCTCCCTGCATACGTCCCCGAACAAGGGATCGAGCCAGCGTGCCCTGCCCGGAGCCGCCTCGGGCGGCGGCCCGGCCAGTTTCCAGTCCTACGGCAAAGCCACCCCCATGGCACAGCCCCAGCGACCGGCCCCTCCGCCTGACGGCCTTGGATCGGGACACTGGAGCGGAAACGGTATCGCTTGACCACCACGCCGTCCCCCACTGAAGTTCTCCGGCATTACGCCCACTCCCTGCAGATCGCTGCCCCGCGCGAGTGGGAGGCGTTTGTGGCGTGTTTCGACGCCTACGCGACCGAAGTTACCGTGGCGGTAACCGCGGCCGAACAACACGAAATTCTCGTGGCCCAGGGCCGCGCGAAGGCCTTCCTGCATCTCCTGAAGGTATTCCGGGAGTGCCACGTCCAACGTCCTACCCCCCAACCCGCCCAGCCGCCCTCAGCCTGAAAAGCCTGAGCGCACAAGGAGTTACTAGATGTCAACCAACGACAGCTTCCAGGCCGACCCCAACATCACCCAGCTCTCTGCCGATCCCAATGTGCGCGTCCCGGATCACGTTAAGGCCGCCGCGGCAGCCGCCGAGGCCATGCACAAGCAGATCTACGAAGCACCCCCGTCTCGCCCCGAGCCGGCAGCCGCCCCCGAGCCCACGGCAGCTGCCACGCCAACGGCCCAGGAGCTGGCGGCTCGCGCCGGCGCCGACCCGGGAAACCAGCCGGATGCTGCCGCTGCCGCAGCGGAACAGCACTCAGCCACGCCGGCCGCCGAGCAGAACGTCTCCGCGGACGAATGGCGCCATCGTTTCCTCTCGATGCAGGGGCGATATAACGCCCAGGTACGATCGAACGCCGGGATGGAAGAGCAGATGCGCCAGATGGGCGCTGAGCTGATCCGAACGCAGGAGATGCTTGCGAACATTCAGGGGGTGACGTCCCAGCAACCGGCTCACGCCCAAAGTCACGGAAACTTGATCACGGAGCAGGACCGAGAGAACTACGGCGACGAACTGATTGAGCTTGCGCGCCGCGCCGCGCGCGAAACGTTGACCCCAGAACTCGAACAATTGCGGGCCGATAACCAGCGCCTGAACCAGCGCGTGCAGGTGACCAGTAAGCGGGAATTGTTTGCCGCGCTCGATGCGCAGATCCCGAATTGGCGGGGGCTCAACGTGTCGCCGCAGTTCAAGGGGTGGCTGCGTTTACCAAACGTTTACACTGGTCAGATACGTGGGAACATGTTGAAGGCGGCGGTCGACGGCGCGGAAGCCCCGAAAGTGATCGCTCTCTTCAAAGACTTCCTCGCGGAAGCAGCAGCCACGGGCCAACAGGCTTCAGCCGCGCAGGTCGAGCAGCAGACCCAACAGATCGCTCCTCGAACCCCTGCAGTGAGTTTGGAGACCCTCGCGTCCCCCGGCAGGGCAAGGCCGGCATCTGGCGACAGCCAAGTGCCCTCCGAGAAGCCGATCTATTCACGCGCCGACATCACCCGGTTCTACGATGAGAAACGCCGAGGACTTTGGGCCCACCGCGCTGCGGAAGCCCAGGCCTTCGAAAACGATCTCACCGCGGCTCAGCGGGAAGGGCGCATCCGGTAATCCGGGGGCTTCGATGACACACATGTGCACAGGCCCCTAAACGATAAGGGGCCTTGGCCATGTCCATTCCCAGTGCAGGTTTCCCCGGCGCAACGTCGGGCTCCACCCCCGCGATCTATCCCACCGGTAGCTCGGGCAACTCGCTCCAGTCGACGGGTTTCATCCCGGAGATCTGGTCGGGCAAGCTCGTGGAGAAGTTCTACGCGTCGACCGTCCTGGCCGCGATCTCGAACACCGACTACGAGGGCGAGATCAAGAACAAGGGCGATCGCGTCAAGATCCGCACGAAGCCGACGATCTCGATCCACGACTACAAGTCCGACGGTCTGCTCGGGCTCGACCGCCCGACCGGCGGCACCGTGGAGCTGTATATCGGCAACGGCAAATACTTCTCGCTGATCCTCGACGACGTGATGGAGATCCAGAGCGATCTGAATGTCCTCTCCATGTGGTCGGACGACGCGGCGCAGCAGCTGAAGATCACCGTGGACAGCGATGTCCTCGACGGTATCGTCAACCAGATGGCGGCAGCAAACCGCGGTACCGCGGCCGGCATCATCACCGGCAACATCAATCTCGGCGTTCAGGGCACCCCCCTCTCGGTGGTCTCCAAGAACCCGGGCGTCGGCGATGTCGAGCTTCTCGACGTTCTGATGCGGATGGGCCAAGTGCTCGATGAGCAGAACATCCCGGAAGTCGGCCGCTGGGTGGTCATGCCCTCGTGGGCCGGCCGCATGATCAAGCAGTCCGAGCTGCGTCAGGCGTACCTCTCGGGTGACAGCGTGTCGATGCTGCGCAACGGCCGGCTGGGTATGGTGGATCGGTTCACGATCTACATCTCCAACCTCCTGCCGAACAACAGCACCGACAGCACGAACTTCAACGCCGGTGAGTGGCCGATCTTCGCGGGTCACGCTCACGGCCTGACGTTCGCGTCGCAGATCAGCAAGGTCGAGACCCTCCGGTCCGAGCTGACCTTCGGCCAGATCCTGCGCGGCCTGCAGGTCTACGGCTATCAGGTCGTCGACGGCAAGGCGCTCGTCCAGGCACAGGTCACGCCGAACTCGTAATCGGCGCCGTAAACCAATGCTTAAGGGCCCTGGGGGTAATGCTCCGGGGCCCTTTTGTGTGTGGTGGCCGTATGTCCTCAGCCCTCGAAACGATCGACGATTACATCAACGATGGTCGGACCCTCCTGCAGGATACGATCGCGCCGTACCGTTATGACGATCCCAGTCTGATCGTCGCCATGAACGTGACGCTGCTCGAAGGTCGTCGCTTGCGCCCCGATCTATTCGTCTACAACCGGAACTACGGCGTCACCGGCGTGCAGTCCTTCCAGGCTAAGGATGGGACCAAGCTGGTCATGGAGGAGCAGTTCCGGCTGGCGTTCCTTCACGGCATGGTCGGACACGCGCTCGAACGCGATCAAGAGGATATCCAGGACGCGCGCGCTGCGCAGTTCATGGGGATCTTCAGCGCGCTCCTCGTCGGCAAGAGCCAGACCCCGCAGGCGCCGCCGCAGCAGGGAGCAGCCTAATGCCCATCGCCAAGCAGGACTTTGATCAGCTGATGAACCAAGCCCGGGTCACGCTTGTGGGCTCGTCCGACGCGGGCCTCAAGGGCGCGCTCTACGACGTCTGCAGCGAGTTTCTGAATGACAGCTCGGCCTGGACCCAGGACGTGCAGATCAACGCGATCCCGACCCGCACTGAGTATCCCCTGCAGGTGAACGAAGGGCAGGTGATCCGTCTCGTCGGCGTGACGACCCCGCCGCCGGCGCAGGGATCCTCGAACATCAATGCGCTCCCTGCTGGCATCTTCATCCCCGCGCTGATGCCCGATGTTGGCACTGTCGTGTTGGAGCGCGCACCGTCGTCCGCGGCGACCTATGTCGCTGTCGTTGTGACGAACGTCTCCCTGCCGACGGACAAGAACGCGATCCCGCTCGGCCCGGATTGGCTCCTTCCGATCTGGCATGTCGGTCTGCTCGATGGCTTGCTCGGCAAGATGATGCTGCAGCCGGGCAAGAGCTACTCGGACAAAGTGCAAGGGGCCTACCACCTGAAACGCTTCCGAGATGCGATCGCTCGGGCTCGCGTCAGCAAGATGCGCGCGAACACCAACGGAGCGCAGGCGTGGCGCTTCCCGCAGCAGTTCCGATCCAACACCCAGCGCGGCGGTATCCCCTCGACCGGCAGCACGAATGAGAGGACCTTCTGATGGCCCAGACCGCCGCTTGTGTGGACATCTACGCTTCCCGAAACGCGACCCTGCAGGATGCGTTTCAGTTCGACGACGCCACCGATACGTCGTGGAGCTTCACCGGGATGACGTTCGAGATGGAAGTGAAGGCGAGCCGCGACGATACCGTCGCGCTGCTGGAGCTGACGTCAGGCGCCGGCGAGATCGTGGTCGACGATGTGACCCTGCGCGTTCTGCACCTCAACGTCGACAAGGCCGCTTTGCAAGCTGCCCTACCTGCTGGCGAATACGTCTACGATCTGGTGATGATCGACCCGGCTCCAACTCCGGACGTCATCACCCTGCTGATGCAAGGACGCCTGTTCGTGAAACAGGGCGTGACGGAGGTTTGAGATGACGGTCACTGTCAACCAGCCCGCCCCGATCTCGGCTCGACCGGTTGTCGTCGTTGGTGGCCCTACGGGTCCATCCGGCGGCCCGACGGGACCAACTGGCAACACGGGACCGTCCGGCGCCGCCGCATCGACTGGACCGACCGGCCACACCGGGCCGTCTGGCGCGGGCTCGACCGGACCGACTGGCGTCACCGGACCGCGTGGCTTGACCGGCTACACCGGCCCCGCCGGCAACTCCGTGACCGGACCGACCGGCGACGCGTCTACGGTTACCGGACCGACGGGCCCGAGCCCAGGCTCCACCGGACCGACGGGTCCGACGGGCAACACGGGACCTACTGGACCTTCACAGATTGTCGATATCGTCCACACCATCGACGGCAACGGCTCGACGATCACGACCGGCATCAAGGGCTACCAGCAAGTCGATCGCGCGGGGACGATCCTGTCGGCGACGCTGTTGGGGGACCAGACGGGCTCCATCGTGGTCGACATCTTCAAGACCACCTATGCCGCGTTTGATCCGCCGACGCATCCGGCCGCTGCGGACAAGATCACTGCGAGCGCACCGCCGACGATTTCCGCTGCGAAGAAGTCGACGGACAGCACGCTCACCGGGTGGACGACGGCGTTCTCGTCGGGCGATATTTTTGGCTTCAATGTCAACAGCGTTGCTACGATGACGCGGGTGACGGTGGTGCTGAAGGTGGCGATCTGATGGCCGTGCAGACGAGCGTTGTTTTCACGGTTCCTCCGCGTCAGCTGCCGTTTGCTGTTCCGCCGCAGCTGAAGGATGTGGCTGTGCAGCCGGCGGACAAAACTTTCTCCGTGCCGTCAAGGACGTAACATGTTGATCGGAACACACGTCCAATCCGTCGGTGATCGCATCCGCTATCATGTCGACTGTTTCTGGCTCGCCGATGACGAGACGCTGAGCGGTGTCGTCGCAACCGTCGACAGCGGCCCGGCCATCTGTGACGGGATTGTCATCGACGCCGATAACCGCGGATTTCACTACTATGTCAGCAATGGCTTTCTCGATGATCAGTTCAACGTGGTCTTCGCTCAGTCGACCTCGCGCGCGGAGCTTCGGTACGACCACATTCAATTCAACATCGTGACGAACGGCGGCACGGTCAACAATGCCGGCAATACTGGGTTGATGCTCTCAATCATTGGTCCCACCGGCGCCACCGGTGGCACGGGTCCAGGCGGCGCCGCCGGCGGACCGACAGGACCGACTGGCATCGGAGCGACCGGTCCGACTGGCCTAGGCGTGACAGGTGACACCGGACCAACGGGCCCGTCTGGCATTGGCGACACCGGACCGACCGGTTCGCAGGGGCCGGCCTCGCTTATCCCGGGCCCCACGGGACCGACCGGTCCGACCGGCCTTGATGGCGCGACGGGCCCAACCGGTGTGCAAGGTGCAACCGGTCCGACTGGCGCAACGGGAGCGGGCGCGACTGGCCCAACCGGACCGACCGGCGATCTTGGAGCAACCGGAGCGACGGGCCCTACTGGGTCGACCGGCGCCACCGGTGTAGGCGCTACAGGTCCGACCGGACCGACTGGTATCGCTGGGGCGACGGGTCCAACCGGCGCAACGGGAGCGGGCGCGACTGGCCCGACCGGACCGACTGGCATCGGACCGACAGGACCGACTGGCCCGACCGGACCGACGGGACCGACTGGAGCTACCGGCGCAACGGGGTCAGGCTCCCGGACTGCGCTCACCGCGGACACGACGTATTTCGTTCGAAGCGATGGCAACGACAGCAATACCGGATTGGTGGACAGCGCGGGCGGCGCGTTCTTGACGATCGCGCATGCGATGCTGGTTGCCGGATCTTTGGATTGCGGCACTTGGCAGCTGACCGTCACCGTCAATGCCGCGACCTGGACCACGCCTGTCATCCTGCCGAAGGTCTTGGGGTCCAAGGCGCCAATTCTTAAGGGCGTCGGAGCGACGACGATTATCTCGGTGACCGGTGCGAACAAGTGCATCGACAACGACGGGTCTGGCCTGTGGCTCGTGCAAGACATGAAGCTCCTTAACAACACCGGATCGCCGAGCGGCTATGGTCTGCACACCCTTAATGGTGGTGCGATCAAGTTCCAGGGTATCGAGTTCGGCGCGATTGGAACAGCGCATATCTGGTGTGAAGGCTTCTCGTCAATTCAATCTACTGGTAACTTCACGATCTCCGGCGGCGCGGCGATCCACGCGATTGTCAATGGCTATGTCGTTTATCTCAACGGCAGCACTATCACGTTGACGGGTACTCCCGCTTTCGCGTACTTCGTCGTTGTCAATCCGTCGCATGCTTCCTTCTTTGCGATCGGACTTACCTTTAGCGGTTCGGCGACGGGGGCACGTTACCTATTGTCTCGTGGTGGAGCGATCTACACGAGCACCACGAACCTCAATTACTTCCCAGGCAATGCGTCGGGCGAGTTTCTCGGTGGCTTCTACGATGCCCTTGTCACACCCGGTACGATACTAACGCCCAATCTGAAGTCGGCTGCGTACACGACGACGGCTGCCGATGCGGGTGGTGCGATAATTCATCCGTCAGCCGACACGACGGCGCGTACCTGGACGATCGACAGCAATGCGAATGTGCCCTACCTCGTCGGCACGGTCCTCACGTTCGTGAACCAGAATGGAGCTGGTGTTATCACGATCGCGATCACGTCTGACACGATGCGTCTTGCTGGAGCTGGGACGACTGGTAGCCGCACGCTCGCGGCCAACGGTATCGCGACCGCGCTCAAGATTACCGCGACTGAGTGGATCATCAATGGAACGGGTCTGACCTAATGCCCATCGCCGCGCTGCTTATAACGTTTGGCACCGCCGTCACTCCCGGTTCCTCGACGTTCGACGGCACGTCGGGGAATTTTATTGTCCCGGCCTACAACACATTGACCGTCGAGATCTGGGGCGCCGGCGGTTCGTCTGCTGCTGTAAAGGATCAGGGCGCTGGTTCGTTCGCGCGTCAAGCGGGTAACGCTGGCGGAGCTTCGTCGAGCAGCACCCTGAGCATGACGGCAAACGGCGGTGCAGGTGGTCCTGGAGTGGCGTCTGGCACTGCTGCAGGCGGTACGGCTTCCGGGGGCAATACCACCAACACCACCGGCACTGCTGGATCTGACGATGTGGGCGGCGGCGCGGCCAATGGCGGCGGGAACGCCACCACCACGCCTTCGACTGGCACGGTACCCGGCGGCGGCGGCGCTCCGAATATTGACGGTGCTTTCCATACGGTTGGCGGTGGCGGTGGTGGCTATTCCAAATCGGTCTATACGTTCGGAGCTGGCGGCTCGCCGGCGGTCGGCGCCTCTCTTGCTTATGCCGCTGGAGCTGGCGGCACCGCGGTCTCAATTTTTGGTAACACCGGTGGTGCCGGCCGCGCCGGCCGTGTGAAGTTCACGTGGGCTTAACAAAGACCATATACTGGCGTAGAGAGTAGGAGATTGCGATGCTTCTAGGACGCAGAGCGCACGGCGCCGGTGACCACATCCGATATGTGGTTGAGTACGACAATTGGCTCCTGCCGGGTGAGAGCTTGGTGTCGGGAACGGTCGTGCTCGCCCCGGAGTTTACCGCCACGGTAACCGACGTCACGATCGGGACGCCGGTCGTCAATCCGTCTAACGAACTCGTGTTCATGATGTCGGGCGGGTCCGTAGACGAAATCTTTACCTTGGACGTGCAAATCGTAAACAGCCGCGGTGAGATCAAGAACGACACGATTGAGTTCTTCGTCACTGCCCCCTAACGATGGGATGTCCAATGGCCGAAGTTCATATCAAGCGCATTTACTCCATCCCCGCTGCGATCCAATTCATGAACCCGGGCGCCATGTGGCCCGGTGCAACCGCGACGAAGTGGGGCTCGACGAAGTGGCAGTACCTTTCGGACGGCACCGGGCAGGGCGGCGGTGGCCATGGTAACAAGATCGCGATTTTCGACAACTGGGTCGACGGCATCGCCGCGCAGCTAGATCTGTGGCGGTCGTCCCCCAACTACAAGAACAAGCGTTTTGCTGACGCGATCCGCACGTGGTCGGGCGGCAACAATGTCGGATCCTACATCGCCCACGTGAAGGCCCGCATTCCCGAGATGGACGAGAACACCATCATGAACGACGCATTCTGGCGCAGCCCGAACGGAATGAAGTTCCTCAAGGTTCAGGCGTCCCACGAAGCGGGCAAGCCGATCCCGGCGACCGACGACCAGTACGCTGAAGCGCAGCGTCGTGTGTTCAAGGTCGTCGCCGCACAGACAACCAAGAAGAGCGCCGGCGCCGCGGTTGGTGGTGGCTCCGCAGCTGCAGCTGCGCATCAGGCCGGTTTCAGCCCGCTTGTCGCACTCGCAATCGGCGTCACTGTCGCCGTCGTCATCGTCGTGGTCTGGCACTTCAAGCACAAGTCGGACGCGGCCAAGGCCGCTGCAGAGCAGCCGACGATTATCACGCCGACCGATGACGCAGGAAGCGAGCAACCGAAATGATCTCGTTCGTATTTCTGACCCTTCCGGGTCTCATCGTCGCCTACGTGCTGTTTGCGCGTCCGCTGCTCAAGCAGCACTTTGCCACGTTCTACGCGGAAGCCGATGGCTTCTGGGAGAAGGTCTGGGCGCTGTGCGGCAAGTCCGCCACCATGGCGTGGTCGTATGCGTTCCAGGTCGTCGGGCAGCTCCTGCAGTGGATTGATCCGATCGCGAGCTTCCTTGGCGATCCGGAATTTCGACAGCAGATGACCGAGACCCTGCAGGCCAATCCGAAGGTGCTCGGTATCGCGATGATGATCATCTCCGCCATCACGATCATCGCTCGTCTTCGCAGCCTCTTCAAGGACGCCTCGCAATGATCCCTGGCTTCGTCTTCACGCTCCTGCGTATGCTCCCCGGCATCGGGAAGCTGGTCGAGGTGATCTCCACGAAGTGGATGGACACCAAGGCCGACATGTATGCGAAACGCATGGGCGTGACGAAAGAGGTGGCGGTCGAAGCGATCCGCGCCGAGACCATTAACAACCAGACCAAGATTGGCTGGCTCAATGCCGTCGCCAGCTCGCGCTTCCTGCAGTTCGTCGTTGGAGGCTTCGCCTTCCCGTTGATCGTCTACTTCAACAAGGCTATCGTCTGGGACAAGATCGTTCACAAGTTTATCTGGGGCGTCTATGGGTTTACCCCGGGTATTGAAGATGTGCTTGTAGGAAGCTGGGCCGGTATTATCATCAGCGGCATCTTTGTCACTGGCACCGGCATGAGCATCGCCGGCGCCGTCATCAAGCGCGTCAACAACGAATGAGAAAGCCCTATGTCACGCAAAAACAGACCGCTCCTTTCACTGAGGGGCGATCGCAACGTGCAGACCACGGAGCCCAGCGCGCAGCCTCCGGCGGAACCCAACGCGCCTATTCAGGAGACGAGTATGGAACTAGCTCAGGATCAGACCGCGCCGCAGAGCGCGGAACCGAAAGTGGAAGCCGTCCAGGAACCGACCGGGCCGACGGCGAAGGAAATGGCAGCCGCCGAAGAAGTCAACGCCGCCCGCGTTAAGGCGATCATCGACCGGCAGCAGGCGGAAGCCGAACGTGGCGCTCGCCAAGAAGTCTCGATCATCGGGCTGGCCGCCCAGGGGCGCGAGGTGCTGCTCGAACAGCTGCGACAGCACGCCGAGCGGACCAAGAAGCCGGAATACGTTCCGCCGCCGCGGACCGAACGCCAGATGTCGGTTCTCGAAGCCGAGCTGGAAGCCGGCCGGCGGGCCCAGCAGAAGGCCGCTGCTCAGCTGGCCAGCCGCCCCGTGCCGACGAAGGACCCTAACGAAGGGTTCATAAATCCGGTGCATCGTCCGAACGACGTGGTTCCGGACCCGATGACGGGGAAGATGGGGCCTATCGCCTCGTGAGGACTACATGCCAGCCCCGAAGTCGCAGACAACGCCGGACGCATTTAAGCTCAACCAGTTCGGCGGGATGCTGCCGGGGTGGAGCGACCAGCTTATTCCGGAAGGCCAAGCCGCCAACTGCCTGAACGCCTATCTCTTCAACGGCGATCTGGCTGGTTGGCGCACGCCGAAGCTGCTCTACACGATGTTGAACGCGACGTCGAAGTTCGCCTATCGCCTGCCGCGCATCACAGAGAACCTCGCCGAGGCTGTCATCTACGTGCTCGCCAAGCCCGTGGATGGCGACACGGTGACGCTTGGCGAGGAGATCTACACCTTCCGTGACGTCGTGGAAGCTGCCTATGACGTGTTCATCGGCGCGAGCGATGTCACCGCGGTCACGAACTTGTTCCAGGCCTTCACCGCCGACAACGGGGAGAACACCAATGCTGGCACGAATTACGGCGTGGGTACGATCCGCAATCCGGCGATCAACCAGCACGAGCCGCTCACCACGAACATTCTCGCGACTGACTTCCCGCGCATCCATGTCTTTGCCCCTGATTTCGGCGCTGCATTTAACTCGACCCTCGTTGCCGCCGCCAATGCTGCTCGCCTTGAATGGCGCACCGTCGGCGGGGTCGCGACGACCACGTTCCAGGGCGGCACCAATCTATCCTTCGATGCCTCCATTACAGGAGATAGCATCTGGTTGGAGTTCGATGACCCTGACACTGATGTGTTGCGCTCTCCAGTCGTGGATGACAATTTTGACCGCTACTACTTCGCTTCATCCTCTGTCACCCCGAAATACAATACTCGGGCCCGGATCGAGAACGGCGACCCCGCATGGCTCCTCGGCGTGCCGGCCCCCGGTTGTGCGCCCACAGTAGAGGTTTCCGGCGGCGGCAACTCGGTGACCTTCGGGTTCACCAACGGTAGCTCGCCGAACAACTTCACGCCGGGCGCGAACACGATCTATCTGATCCCGATCACGCCGGACGGCGCGACGTCGCTCGACGCGATCCGCATCACCCCGAAAACGGATAACGAGTTTGCTCGCCTCGCTGCCGTGCTCTACAGCGACGATGGAGGCGCCCCCGACACGCTGCTCAACACGAGCGTCGTTGTGACGGGTGCCTTTGTCGATGAGGAGCTTACCCTGGCGTTCCAGAACCCGACCGGGTTGCTTGCGAACACGCCCTACTGGATCGGCTTTATGTCTGACAGTGCGCTGGAGTTTCAGCGCGCGAACGATACCGGCACGTCAGCGGTCATCAGCAACAACACGTTTGCGAATGGTCCGGCGCCGGTCATCACGAACTTGACGACGGGACGACCCGAGCTGCTCTTGGCCGGCGACGGCACGTCGTCCTCGCTGCTCGAAGCGCGCAGCTATGTCTACACTTACCTGACCGAATACGACGAGGAGAGCGCTCCATCGCCGGCGACGGTCCTTACCGGGTGGAGCAACGGCACGTGGACGATCGGCCTGTTCACGCCGCCACCCGACCAAATGGGCGTGACCCGCAACATTACGAAGACCAGGATCTATCGGTCTGTCACTGCGCAGACCGGGGCCACCACGTATTATTTTGTGGCGGAGCAAGACGTCACACTGGAGAACTATGTCGACAACATCGGCGACGATGTGGTGGTGACGCAATTCATCCTGCAGTCGCAACTCTGGACGCCGCCCCCCGAGAACCTGCAAGGGCTTGTCTCGATGCCGAACGGCATGTTCGCCGGGTGGAAAGACAACGAGATCTGGTTCTGCGAACCATACCGGCCGCACGCGTGGCCCGCCAGCTACGTGCTCACGTCCGAGTACCCGATCGTTGGGCTCGGGGTGACCGGTACGTCGGTGGTCGCGTGCACTAGCGCCGCGCCGTATGTCGCCACCGGCATCTCGCCGGGATCGATGTCGGCGACCAAGATCGCGAACAGCGAGCCGTGCCATTCGCGCGGCAGCATCGTCGGCAACAACGATGGCGTCTACTATTGCTCGCCGAACGGGCTGATCCTCGTGACGGGGTTTGGCACCGTGCAGAACACTTCGGAGGGGTGGATCACGCGCGAGAAATGGCGTCTGTTGACGCCGCAGAAGAACCTGCGCGCGGTCTTCCTCGCGTCGAGCTTCTATGCTATGGGTTGCGTTCGCAACGGAGATGCCAGTGTCGCTCAACAAGGTTTCACTATCGAGCTTAACGCCGCTGATGCCCAGAGCTTCACGATCTGGCCGCAGCCGGGCGGTCACCGCATTGGATTTAGTCGTCTCAATGGGCCGAATGGATTTAATGTGGACAATGTGCGTATTGACCCGTGGTCAAGCGTCGGTCTGGTCATTCAGAACGGCGGGGTATACTATTTCGACTTCGGCGACGAAGCACCTGTCATGCAGACCTTCACTTGGAAATCGAAGCTGTTCCAGCAGAAGAGCAAGAAGAACTTCGAGGCCATGCGTATCTGGTTCGCTATCCCGCCGGGCACACCGGCGCTTAACGCGACGCGGCTCGAAGCTCCCACGAACGATGCAGTGTGGGCAAGTCTCCCGGCTGATCGCTACGGCATCATCCGCGTCTATGCGCGCGGCACGCTAGTTACGACCCGCGAGATCCGGGTGCCGCAGGAGACGCTGCGCATCCTCTCCGGGTTCAAGTATGAGACGTGGCAGTTCGAGATCGAGGCTCGGGTGCCCATCTCCAATATCCAAGTCGCGACCTCGGTGAAAGCGTTGGCACAGATATGAGCGCCCCGGTCTGTCACGTCCCCCCGGAGAATGCGAACATCCCGCAGCCGGGTACTCGCACCCTGCCGGGAATTCCCCAGGCACATGATCTGCCGAGCGCACTCGCCGCGCTCGGTGCGATCCGTCATATCCTGCAGATCATCACGAACCAGCAGACCGACGACAACGGAACGCAGATCAACAACTTCCAGACGAAGCCCGACAAGAGCACCACATGGGTTGAGGATAGTCGAAAGACTGAGACCGTGAAGGTCTACAATCCGGACGATCGCAGCCAGTTTATCGAGGTAGAGCGGATCAACCAGCTCGTGATGAAAGACAAGAACACTGGCAACAAATGGACGTGGAACCGCTGATGGCAGTCGATTACGAGGAGGACTATCTCCAGAAGCTGATCTCCGCGAAATTCGGGAGCAACTGGGTCGCGCTGTTTGCTGATCTGAAGACGCCTTCCGCGGATCCGGGGATCGAGATGAGCGTCGACGTGTCCTTTCCGGATCAGGCTGGCGGCACGCCGGGGTTTCATCTTATCGACCTTAACGTCCCGCTGTCGACATTGAAGCCCGCTCCGTATCGCCTGACCACCGCAGGCATGCAGGCGCCCTTGCGCACCCTGGCCGGAGCCGGCTTGACCGGGTTCGGAGTTCGTGGTTTCCCCAACGGCACCCGCGGAACCGTGAACGCGGCGCTCTACATCAAGCTGAATGACGCGATGCCGAAGAGCCCGTTCAGGATCCGCATCCACTATTTTACGAGCGATCCGATCAGCGGGACGGGCGACATCGAGCGGTTTGACGTCGCCACGATCAAGAATATGAAAGCTGCGGTCATCAACACGTTTTTGCCGGACGCCCTCGGGACACAGGTCGGGTTCAGCGCTGCCGTCACGAACACCTTCGATCCAGATCGAACGTTCGATTTTCGGGTCCACCCCGACACTCTTCTGGTCGACGCCGCCGTGGGTTAACTACCCTTTAAGGGGGTCCTGCTAGGCGTGAGGGACCACATTTAGGGGCATTTTGCCATGGCGTCGTCTTCCCAGTCCAGCAGCAGCTTCTCCAGCTCCGAGCCGGTCATCCTTCATACGCCGGAGAACGACATCATCAACTCGATCTCGGGCGTCGCTTCCGGGCTGGCCCAGCAGATGCTGAGCTGGGCCTCGGGCGTCTTTGCGAAGACGTCGCAGGTCACCGATCAAGCCGTCGGCAACTTCTTCAACGTCAGCCAGCAGATGATGGGGCTGTCGACCAACCTCACCAACCAGTACAACAATATCTTCGCTCCGCAGAACGCCTCTCTCGCGCGCGAGGCTGACCAGTACAACTCGGTCGCCCGCCAGCGCGTCAACATGGGGATGGCCGGCGCCACCGCGGCCATGGCCGGAGACAACGCGCTGAAAGGCGCGGAGGAGAGCCTCCGCTCGTATGGTATCGATCCGTCGTCTGGGCGGTATGCTGCGCTCGACAAAGCGGCGGCAGTCCAGAACTCGGCCAACATCGCCGGCGCCGAGAACATGCAGCGCGATCGTGATATCGCGACCGGCCAGCGTCTGCGTAGCGAGGCCGTGCAGGTCGGCGCGCAGCTCCCCGCTGCGATCGCGAACGTCAACAACACCGCGATCCAGGCCAACACCGGCGCGAGCAATGCGTCCCTAGCGAACGCCAACACCGGCGCGAACCTGATGCGCCTGCCGAACGATTACCTGAAGACCGCGATGGACGTGAAGCTGCCGCCCACCGGACAGAAGTCCACCGGTGGTTCGCAGTCGTCCGGGCAATCGTCTTCGCCGTCTGGTGGCGGCGGTGGCGGTAGCGGCGGCGGTGGTGATCGCGGCG
>Ga0068863_100000687_pt1 | contig 34039 bp, 32 predicted proteins | sample KBSSwiS62_FD_66596 | JGI IMG/M metagenome (GOLD analysis project Ga0068863, IMG submission 66596) | Switchgrass rhizosphere microbial communities from Kellogg Biological Station, Michigan, USA - KBS Switchgrass S6-2 | ecosystem: Host-associated > Plants > Roots > Rhizosphere > Soil ... | reverse complement strand
GATCGTGCCAATGTTGCAGTGCGGCTTGTTGCGTTCGAACTTTTCCTTGGCCATCAGATCCTGCCCGGCGTTTGATTTTGAACCGATATTCTAGAGAGTTGGAGCGGGTAGCGGGAATCGAACCCGCATCCTCAGCTTGGAAGGCTGCTGCACTACCATTGTGCTATACCCGCCCGTCCAAGACGGCGCATCTCTCGATCGCTCTCACCGTGCGTGGTGGGGGAAGTAGGACTCGAACCTACGAAGCCATTACAGCAGCGGATTTACAGTCCGCCCCCTTTGCCACTCGGGACATTCCCCCAAGCGCACGGAGCCGCCTCGACGCCAAGGCGAAAACCGCTCCGCCACCCCCCGGATGCGGTGCTATGAGCGCCGATCTCTAGGGAATTGCGGGGGTCCAAGCACCTCGGCCCCAATTTGGAGCGCGTCTTATAGTGGCCTCGCACCCCGAACGCAACGACGGCCGAAACGGGCGCAAACCGCACCGTTCGCACCGCTTTCAGCGCCGTCCAGAAGCCCCCGCGGACGATTGGATCTGGGGCTGGCACGCGGTCGAGGCGGCCCTGGCCAACCCGGCTCGCGGCGCGCCCATCCGCCTCCTGGCGACGCCCGAACGCGCGCGACAGATCGAGGCGCGGTTCGGCCGCTCGAACGAGCTGGAGACCACCGACAACGCGACCCTGGCCCAGACCTTGCCGCAGGGGGCGGCGCACCAGGGCGTGGCGATGCGCCCCGCGCCCCTGCCCGACGTCGCGCTGGAGGACTTCGCAGCGGCGCCCGGCGCGGTGCTGCTGATGCTCGACCAGGTGACCGACCCGCAGAACGTCGGCGCCATCCTGCGTTCGGCGGCCGCCTTCGGAGCGGCGGGCGTCGTGCTGCAGGAGCGGCATGCGCCGCGGCTCTCGGGCGCCTTGGCCAAGGCCGCGGCGGGCGCGGTGGAGCGGCTGCCCGTGGCGCGCGCCGTGAATCTCTCTCGCGCCCTGGAGACCCTGGCCGACCAGGGATGGCGGGCCGTCGGGCTCACCGGCTCGGCCGAGCGGGCCCTGACGGAAGTGCTGGACGGCGGACCTGTCGTGCTTGTGCTGGGCTCGGAGGGCGAGGGCCTGCGCCGGCTGGTGGCCGAGCACTGCGACGAGTTGGCGAAGATCCCGATGCCCGGCGGCCTGGAAAGCCTGAACGTCTCGGCCGCCGCCGCGGTGGCGCTCTACGAAGCCGGGCGTCCGCGCGGCTGAACCATTGCAGCCGATGGCCGGCTGGCCCATGTGAGGCGGCAGCATGCTCGAAAGCTTCTTCAGCGGGGGCGCGTTGGCCGCCCTCTTCCAAGTCCTGATGATCGACCTGGTGCTCGCTGGAGACAACGCCGTGGCCGTGGGCCTGGCGGCGGCCGGGCTTCCGCCGCACCAGAGGCGCCGGGCGATCCTCTACGGCCTCATCGCCGCGGTGTTCCTACGGATCAGCTTCGCCCTGATCGCCGCCCAGCTCATGGCCATCGTCGGCCTGCTGTTCGCAGGCGGATTGCTCCTGCTTTGGGTCTGCTGGAAGATGTGGCGCGAGCTGCGGGCGCAGGCCCAGCCGGACGACGCCTCGGCCGCGGCGGTCCTCGACACCGATCCGGCGACTGAGCCCAAGGGACGTCAAGCCAAGACCTTCCGCCAGGCCTTCACCCAGATCCTGGTCGCCGACGTTTCGATGTCGCTGGACAACGTGCTGGGGGTGGCCGGCGCCGCGCGCGAGCATCCCGCCGTCCTGGTGTTCGGCCTCCTGCTGTCGATCGCGCTGATGGGGATGGCGGCCACCGGGATCGCGCGGCTGCTGCATCGCTACCGCTGGATCGGCTACCTCGGGCTGCTCATCGTGCTCTACGTGGCGCTGCACATGATGTGGCAAGGCCACCGCACGGTGGTCGTCGACCTGGGACACACCGCGGAATACAACGCCGCGATGCCCAAGCCGCTGGACATTTCGCCCGCTGAAGAAGCGCGACATGGGGCGCGTTAGCGCCGTTCGCGCGCCTCACCCCGCTTCGGGGCCGCCGAACCGCTCGCGCCATTCGGCGACCTGGGCGTCCTCGACCTTGCGGAACAGCACCTCCGGCGCCTGGACGCGGCGCCCCGGCTCCACCGCCCGCAGCAGGCCCGCTCCGTCCAGCGCCGGCCAGCGGCCCGGGAACGGCTCTCCCACCGCCAGCGCGATCTTCTCGGCGGCGAAGGGGATCATCGGCTCGCTCACCTTGGCGAACAGGGCCACGAGATTGAGGCCGTAGCGCACCGCCACCGCGGCGCGGTCGGGGTCGGTCTTGATGGCGGTCCAGGGCGCCGCCTCCGTAAGGTACTGGTTGCCCAGCACCCACAGCTGGCGGAGCGCCGCGGCGGCCTTGCGGAACTCGCGCTCCTCCAGGAAGGCGGTGAGTTCGCGCAGCTTTTCCAGGACATCCGCCTCCAGCTTCGCTTCTAGCGGCCCCGCCTCGCCGCCCTCCGGCGCCACGCCCCCGAAGCGGCTTTCGGTGAACTTGCAGATGCGGTTGACGAAATTGCCCAGGACGTCGGCCAGGTCGGCGTTGACCTGGGCCTGGAACGGCTCCCAGGCGAAGGTGGAGTCGGAGGTTTCCGGGGTGTTGGCGACGATCCACCACCGCCAGTAGTCCGCAGGCAGCAGCTCCAGCGCATGGTCCATGAACACGCCGCGCTTCTGCGAGGTGGAGAATTTGCCGCCGTAATAGTCCAGCCAGTTGAAGCCCTTGAGCTGGTCGACCAGCTTCCAGGGGCGCGTGTCGGCCTGCGACCAGCGGCCATCCTCCCCGCGCGTTTCGTTGACCCCGATCAGGGTGCAGGGGAAGCCCACGGTGTGGAAGGGCACGTTGTCCTTGCCCATGAACTCCACATAGGTGACGTCGGCGGCTTCAGGACCCCGCCACCACCGCTCCCAGTCGGCGTCCGCAGGAGGGTCGCGGCCGGCCTCCGCCGCCTTCTGGTCGACCCATTCCCAGGTGGCGGCGATGTATTCGATAGGCGCGTCGAACCAGACGTAGAACACCTTGCCGGCCAGGCCCTCGATGTCCGGCAGGCGGCCCTTGGGGTCGGGACCCCATTCGAAGGCGTTGACCGGCACCCCCCACTCCAGGTCGCGGGTGATCCCGCGGTCCTGCAACCCCTCGTCCAGCCACTTCAGCGCGATGGAGGTGACCAGGTTCGGCCAGTGCGCGCGTTTCGACTCGATCCAGGCCCGCAGCTTGTCGGCGAACAGGCTCTGGCGCAGGAACAGGTGCTTGGAGCCGCGGATCTCGATGTCCGACGAGCCGGAGACCGCCGAGCGCGGGTGCAGCAGGTCGGCCGGGTCCAGCACTCGCGTACAGTTCTCGCACTGGTCGCCGCGCGCGGCCTCATAACCGCAGTGGGGGCAGACGCCGACGACGTAGCGGTCGGGCAGGAACCGCTTGTCGGCGTTGGAGTAGACCTGCTGAGTGACCCGCTCCTCGAGGAATCCCGCCTCCCAGAGCTGACGCGCGAAGCGCTGGGTCAGCCTATGGTTCTGCGGCGAGGACGAGCGGCCGAAGTGGTCCCAGGACAGGCCGAACCGCCGGCCGAGGTCGTGCTGCACCGCGTGCTGCTCGGCGCAGAAGGCGGCGGGGTCCTGGCCCGCCTCGGCGGCCGCCAGCTCGGTCGGCGTGCCATGCTCGTCGGTGGCGCAGATATATAGGGTCTCGCGGCCGCGCGCCCGCTGGAAGCGCGCATAGACGTCCGCCGGCAGCATGGAGCCCGCCAGCGTCCCCAGGTGCTTGATCCCGTTGATGTAGGGCAGCGCCGAGGTGATCAGGATGCGGGACATGGCGTACGGGCGGCTCCGGGCGAGGCTTTGAAGACCGGGGCTTATAGACGCCCGCCCCCCGCTGGCGGAAGCGGCGTCAGGCAGGCTTGTGTTGCAGGAAGGCCCAATAGGTGTCCGGGCCGGCATGGACCTGGAAGCTGAGGTCGAGCGCCTTGATGTCGGCGAAGCCGAGCCGCCCGATCAGCTGCAGCCAGGCGCTCTTGCCGAACACGCTGTAGTGGTTGGGGTTGCGCTGGTGGTTGCAGGCGGTGTCCGGCGCCGGGACCTCCAGGTAGAGCACCCCGCCCGGCTTCAGAACGCGGTGGAGTTCGGACAGGGTGAAGAACGGGAAGACGCTATGCTCGATGGCGTGGCGGCACCAGACCAGGTCGAAGCCCTCGTCGGGGAAGTCCAGAAAGGCGAAGTCCTGTTCGACGACGTTGAGGCCCTTGGAGCGGCAGACCGCCGCGTCCTCGCCCAGCGTCACGCCCACCGCCTCCATGCCGGCGTCGCGAAACAGCTCCAGCGCCACGCCTTGGCCGCAGCCGACGTCCAGCACCTTGCCGCCGGCCAATTCCGGATAGGCGGCCATGACTCGCCCGAACATGTGCTGCGACAGGTTGGTGTGGACCAAGCTCGGCGGCTCCGGATAGATGTCGGCGCGCAACTTGGCGAGGAAAGCGTCGAGGCGACGGTAGCGGTCGGCCAGCTCGCGGTCGTTGTCGACGGCTTGGGTCATCCGCAATCCGGTAAACGGCGGGCGCGCCCGCGACAAGCGCCGGCGCAGGCCGGCTTCAGGGGATGTCCGCCGCTTGCGTCGAAACGTCGTCATCAACTGGGGCGTGTCCAGCTTCTTCGGCTGGGGAGTCTATGGGCTGAACCTGGCGCTGGCCTGGGCGAACGATCCCGAGGTCGGCCTGGTCTGCGGCCTGCCGGTGAACCCGTCCAACCTGGCGATCGACCCCGTCCGCTTCCGCACCCTGCATCCATTCCTGCAGAATTCCGCCGCCCTCGACGCTGTCCTGAAGGACAAAGAGGGCCAGGCCCTGACGGTCCGCGGGCCGATGCTCGCCTGCCTCGACCGCGAATTCCGTATCATCGTCAGCCAGGGCGTGAAGATGAGCGGACAGCCGACCCTGGGCGTCACCTTCTTCGAGACCGCAGTCCTGGACGAGGCCGCGGTCCGGAACGCCGCCAGCTATCCCCTCATCATCACCGGCTCGACCTGGAACGAGCGGGTGCTGCGCGCCTACGGCCTGACCAATGTGCGCACCATCCTGCAGGGGGCGGACCCCAGCCTGTTCCACCCCGCGCCGCGGCCAGAACCCGCGTCCGACCGCTTCGTGGTCTTCAGCGGCGGCAAGCTGGAGCATCGCAAGGGCCAGGACATCGCGCTCGTGGGCTTCCGGCGCTTCGCCGAGCGGCGGCCGGACGCCCTGCTGGTCGCGGCCTGGCACAGCCCCTGGCCGGCCTACGCCCGCAGCATCGACAAGACCGGGCTCGCAGCGCCAGTCGCCTTCACCGACAAGGGCGAACTGGACTCCGCCGCCTGGGCGGCCGCCAACGGCGTGCCCGCGGACAAATTCCTCGACGCCGGGCGCACCCCCAACGCGTTCATGCCCCACCTCTACCGGCAGGCGGACGTGGCGCTGTTCCCCAACCGCTGCGAGGGCGGCACCAACCTGGTGGCGATGGAGTGCATGGCCTGCGGCGTGCCGGTGATCCTGTCGGCCAACACCGGCCATCTCGACCTGATCGAGGAGGACAACTGCTTCGCCCTCACCAACCAGCGTCCGGTGACCAACGAACCCGGCGCCGCCGGGCACGGGGCGGCCGAGGGTTGGGGCGAGAGCGACGTGGACGAGGTGGTGGAACTGCTGGAGCGCGCCTACGCCCACCGCGAGGAGGCTCGCGCCCGCGGCGCCCGCGGCGCCCGGGCCCTCTCGCGCCTGACCTGGACCGCCACCGCCGCCCAGGTGAAGGACGCTGTCCTCTCGTGCTGCTGAAGGCTCAGAAGGGGCCTTTGAACACCACGAAGGCGCCTGCGGCGATCAGCGCGAAGCCCACCACATGGTTGGCGGTCAGCCGCTCGCCCAGCCAGGCGACGGAGAAGACCGCGAACACCGCGAGGGTGATCACCTCCTGCATCGCCTTGAGCTCGGCCGGCTCGTAGACCAGCCGGCCGATACGGTTCGCCGGGACCGCCAGGCAGTATTCGAAGAAGGCGATGCCCCAGCCGATCAGCACGATCGCCCACAGTGGGCGGTGCTCGACCTTGAGCTGGCCATACCAGGCGAAGGTCATGAAGACGTTGGACGCCACAAGCATCAGGACGGGGCCCGCGGCGGCCCAGGCGTTCGGCATGGCGGGGCTCAGGCGCGAGACGAAGGCGGCGCGGCCTGGTTGCGCGGGGACTCCAGGACCTCTCGCACGCGCTCCTCGCTGACGAAGTTGCGCGCCACCAGGATGCTGCAATCGACGAGGTCTGAGACATAGGCGCCGCTGGGCCCCGACCACCACCGCTGCAGAAAGCCCTGCTTGCGATGGCCGACGACCACCAGGTCCGCCTTGATCTCGCGGGCGTAAGCGCCGATGCACGGCGCAGGCTCGCCCCGCAGCAGCTTGCCCTTCACCTTGAAGCCGTAATCCCTCAAGCCCTGCACCGCCTCGTCGAGGATCGCGCGATAGGCCTCGTCCTGATGCGCCATCACGCCGGCATGCGCGCCCTCGGCCATGCGGATGCCGGGCGACTCCAGCACCACGGCGAGCACATAGAGCTCCGAACCGAAATGGTGCGCCACCAAAAGGCCCTCGCGCAGCGCCATGCGGCCCTCTCGCGTGCCGTCGTAGGCGATCACGACACGATTATACACGCCGCACCTCGCTGCCCCCCCGTGGCGGTCGCCCGCTTTCGCTTGGTCATAACAAGCTTTCGCCCGCCCGACGAGGTGGTGACGTCGCCTTGTCGCACGCCCCTCCGGGCGGCTATGGGAGAAGCAGGCCGCGGGTCGCGGAAGCCGGATTAGCTCAGCTGGTAGAGCAGCGGTTTTGTAAACCGAAGGTCGCGGGTTCGAGTCCTGCATCCGGCACCACGCTCCGGCTCGCACGTTCCTCTCGGCCGACGCCCCTATTCGAGCGCCCCCGATCGGAGCCTGGCCTCGGGAGCCAGGCGCATCCAGGCCGCCTCCAACGCCTCGCGGAAATTGGCGTAGGACCAAGCCGCCGCCGTGGCGCGGCCGGCCTCGATGCGCGCCGCCAGCGCCGGACCGCCCGTCCTGGCGAGGTCCGCGGCCTGGGCGAGCGCGTGGGCGGCCGCCCAGCAGTCGTCCTCCGGCGCCCAGATGCCGTTCTCGGGCGTCGCGTAGTCCTCGCCGCCAATCCCGGTGAAGCCGGCCACCAGGCAGCCGCTCGCCATCGCCTCCAGCGGCGTCATGCCCACCGACTCCAGGCGACTGAGGCTCAGAAAGAGGGTGGACCCAGCCATGACCCGCGCCACCTCGGCCTCGTGCGCGCCCTCCAGCGCGATCCAAGGCACGGCGGCGTGGGCGGGATGCAGGCGGGGCAGCAGGTTGCGGATCGCCCGTCCCTCCAGCGGCCGCTTGCGGGGCGAATAGACCACGGCGTCCGCCTTCGCGGCGGGGCCGAAGCGCCGCTCGTCGGCGAAGCACGGCGCCACCTCGATGGTCGCGTCGGGATACAGGCTTCGGATCGCCTGGGCGGCGATGCGCCCCACCGTCAGGAAGGTCGGCGCGGGCGCGGGCGGCAGCGCCTCGACGCCCAGTGAGGCCAAGGTGAACTGGTTCTGGCACAGCACGACGCGCCGGTTGGGCAGGGCCTGCGTCTGGCGCAGGGCGTTGGGCGCGTCATCGGGCACGACAAGGATGTCGTCTGGGCGGAATCCGCCGCCGGCCTCCATCGGCGCGCCATGGTCGAGCCAGGCGGGGGCGCCCGCATCCGCCCGTCGCCAGACCACCGCCCCGAAGCCGAGGTCGCGCAAGGTCTCGACGTGGCGCAGGATCATCTTCTGGCCGCCGGACACGGCGCCGGTCGGAAAGGCGAGATAGACGATGCGCGCCATGGCCGTGGTTTGCCGCGCGCCGGCGGGGCCCGCAAGGCTGGCGCGGCGCTCGACAGGTGACGACGCCCCTTCCGGTCGCTAGAGGCTGCGGTCATGCCCCCAGAGACCGCCCCGCCGCCAGCCGCCGAAGCTTGGATCGACGACCTGCTGGCGCAGGCCGATGCCGCCGAGGCGCAGGGCGCCTTCGCCTTGGCGACGGCGATGCTGCTGCGCGCCGCCCAGGCGACCCGCGCGCCGTCCGTCCGCCGCCGGGCGGGTTTGGCCCTGGCGCGCGACGGGCGAATGGCCGAAGCCGCTGACGCCCTCCGCTCAGCATTGGTGGCGAGCCCTGCCGACGCCGAGGTCCGTCACGCGTTGGGCCTGGCGTTGCTGGCTCTTGGACGGGGCCCGGAAGGCGCCGCCCTGGCCGAGGCGCGCTTCGATCTCCCCCGCCTGGGCGCACGCAAGCCGGCGGGCTTCCCTTATCCCGAATGGCGGGGCGGCGCTTTGGCCGGCAAGCGGTTAGCCCTGTTCCCCGAACTCAGCCTCGGCGACCAACTGCTCGCGTCGCGCTATGTGCCCAAGCTTCAGGCCGAAGGCGTCGCGATCACCCTGTTTTGCCCGCCGTCGTTGACGCGGCTGTTCGCCGACAGCTTTCCGGGCGCCGCCATCGTGGCGGCCACCGGCGAGGTGCAATTCGAGGACCCGGACGCCTGGACCATGATCACCTCGCTGCACGCGACGCTGAGGCCAGGCTCGGCTCCGCCGGCCCCGGCCCTGCGCGCCGCCGCGGAGAATGTCCGCCGCGGGCGGCGAATCGCGCTTGCGCCGGGCGCGCTTCCCGCCAAGGCCGCTGCGCGCCTGGCGGCCGTCGCGCCCGAGGCGACGATCATGCTGTCGGCGGAGAGCGACTTGGCCCAGGTCGCCGCGCAGATGTGCGCCTGCGATCTGGTGATCAGCGCCGATCCCGACCTGACCCAGCTCGCCAGCGGGCTGTCACGGCCGACGCTCGCGCTGGCGCCCGCCCATGATGTTCACTGGAGCCTGGCCGTGGGCGGACGAACCCAGGCCTGGCATCCGACGGTCGAGGTCTTCCGCGCCGGTCCGGGCGGCCAATGGGGCGCGGCGATCGAACGCGTGGCCCAGGTCGCGGATCGGGCGTTTTCAAGCTAAGCCCCGGCTTGCGCGAGCGCGGCCTTCCGCTAGCTTCGCCGCGGTTTTTTGGGAGTGTCACCATGCGCCGACTGTCCACGTTCGCCCTGGTCATCAGCCTAGGAGCGCTTGCAGCTTCCTGCGGCAAGTCAGGCGGCGAAAGCTCGACCGCGCCCAGCCAGCCGGCGAAGCCGGCCCCGACAGCCGCGGACATGAAGGCGGCCCAGGCCAGCCTGCCCGCGCCCTACAACACCGCGGATTTGACCAATGGCGAGGCCAAGTTCGCCCTCTGCGCCTCGTGCCACTCGATCGCGCCCGACGGCCCGAACCTGACCGGCCCGCATCTGCATGGCGTGGTCGGCCGCAAGGCCGGGTCGCTCAGCGACTACAACTATTCCGATCCTCTCAAGGCCTCGGGCATCGTCTGGGACGGCGCTAGCCTCGATCGCTGGCTGACCGATCCGCGGGCCGACGTTCCAGGCACGAAAATGACCTTCATCGGGCTGAAGGACGCCAAGGACCGGACCGACATCATCGCCTACCTGATGGTGAACAAATAAGCCCACTCTCCCGTTAGGCGTAATAGTTTCAGACGGCAACCTTGACGAGTGTGTGCGCCGGGCGCATGCTCCAGGCGTCGAGACTTTGCATCTGTCGTCGACAAGCCCCTGCGGATCCCCAACTCTCCGCATGGGCGACGCGGGCGGAAACCCTCCTCCACTCGACGTCATGGATGAACTGGCCTTCCCGCCCCCCGGGAAGGCCAGATTTTTTTCCGGCGTCAGCTTCGCACGCGCTCGACCGCGTCCAGCCATCGCGCATAGGTCGCCTCCCGCTCATGCGGGTCGAGCTGAGGCGCATGGCGCTCGGTCTCGGGGCGCGCCTTGGCGGCGGTCTCGACGTCGGAGTACAGGCCGCAGCCGACGCCGGCGAACAGCGCCGCCCCCAGCGCCGTCGTCTCGCGATACTGCGCGCGGGCTACGGCCACGCCCGTCAGGTCCGCCAGCCGCTGACCGAACCAGGCGCTCTTGGACATGCCTCCGTCGATGCGCAGTTCGACCTCCCCGCGCAAGCTCGACGGCGCGTCCGCGCGCATCGCCTCGACGAGGTCGCGCGTCTGCAGGGCGCAGGCGTCGAAACAGGCGTGCGCCAGTTCAGCCAGGCCGGCGTCCCGCGTCAGGCCGAAGACCGCCCCGCGGGCGGCCGGGTCCCACCAGGGCGCGCCGAGACCGGTGAAGGCCGGCACCAGCATCACCCCGTGGCCCGGGCGCGCGGACATGGCCAGCTGCTCCACCGCCTGCGGCCCGCCGGCGACGCCCATCGGTCCCAGCATCCACTCCACGGCGGCGCCGGCGACGAAGATGGCCCCCTCCAGCGCATAGGAGGCGCGCCCGCCGATCCGCGCCGCCACCGTGGTCAGCAGCCGGGCCGAGGAGACCGGCGCGGCCTCGCCGGTGTTCAGCAACAGGAAGCAGCCGGTGCCGTAGGTCGCCTTCATCTCGCCGGGCCTGACACAGCCCTGGCCCATCAACGCCGCCTGCTGGTCGCCGGCCACGCCGCGAATCGGCACGGATCGGCCCAGGATCGCGGGATCGGTCTCGCCGTAGTCCGCCGCGCAGTCGAGCACCTTGGGCAGCATCGCCAGCGGCACGCCCAGCATACCGCCGAGCTCAGTCGACCAGTCCTGCGCGCGGATGTCGAATAACAGGGTGCGCGAGGCGTTGGTGGCGTCGGTGACGTGGGCGCGACCTCCGGTCAGCCGCCATATCAGCCAGGTGTCGATCGTGCCGGCCATCAGCTCGCCGGCCCCGGCGCGCGCCCGGGCGCCCTCCACATGGTCGAGCAGCCAGGCGATCTTCGTGCCGGAGAAATAGGGGTCGAGCAGCAGGCCGGTGAGCTCGGTCACTCGCGGCTCATGCCGCTCCAGCCTCAGGCGCTCGCAGGTTTCGGCGGTCCGCCGGTCCTGCCAGACGATGGCCGGATGGATCGGCTGGCCGGTGACGCGGTCCCAGACCACCACCGTCTCGCGCTGGTTGGTGATGCCGATGGCGGCCACCTCGGCCATCTCGCGACCGGCGGTCTCCATCGCCTCCCGCATCACCTCGACGGAAAGGCGGAAGATCTCCTCGGGATCGTGCTCCACCCACCCGTCGCGGGGGTAGGACTGACGGATCGGCCGCCCCGCCTCAGCCAGGGCCCGGCCCTTGGCGTCAAACAGGATGGCGCGGGTGCTGGTGGTGCCCTCGTCCAGCGCCAGGATCAGCGGCTCGGCCATGCTTCCTCCCTCGCGGGCCTGACCCGGCCCCGTTTATGGCGAACGCCCGATTAAGCATGCTTTCATCGCCGCATGTGACAACAGCCTCCGCATTCGCCTCAAGCGACACGGAGAACCGACGCTTGACCTCGCAGGACCGCCACGACCTGGTGGAGCTGGCCCGCAGCCGAACGCATGCAGACCGCGACCGCCTGCTGCTGGCGCTGGCCGAGCTTTGCGCCGCGGCCAAGGACGAAGCCTCCAGCGCCAAGGTGCAGGAGCTGCTGAGCGGCATCTTCATGACGCTGGTGGTGGAGGCCGAACGCGACATGCGCCGACGCCTCGCCGAAAAGCTCGCCGACGCCGAATGGGCGCCAAGCGCGCTCATCAACGTGCTGGCGCTGGATGAGATCGAGATCGCACGGCCAATCATCGCCGCCAGCCCGATCCTGACCGACCAGGACCTCATCCGCCTGCTGATCGAAGCCACCATCGAACACCAGATCGAGATCGCGCGCCGGCCGCGACTGGGCCAGGCGGTGGTGGCCGAGATCCTGCGCCAAGGCGAACCGGCCGTGCTCACCGCGCTCGCCGGAAACCCGACGGCCGAGTTGGCTGACGAGGACATGAAGGCCCTGGTCGCCGAGGCGCGCCGCGTGGCCGCCCTGCGCGCGCCGCTGGCGCAGCATCCCAGGCTGAGCAGCGAACTCGCCTTGCAGCTCTACGTCTGGCTGGGCCAGGCTATGCGCCAGGCGATCACCGCTCGGTTCCGGCTCGACCCAACGGCGCTGGAGGAGGCCCTGGCCGCCACGGTTCAAGAGGCGCACGGCGGCGCGCGGGCCCGCGACGACGGCCTGGTCCTCGTGGTCCGCGAGGGCGAGCGGCAGGAGATGGATCGCCGGCTGATCGACAAGCTGCACGCCGCCGGCCAGCTTCGCCCAAGCTTCCTGGTCAAGGCCCTCCGCGACCACCGGCTGGGCCTGTTCGCCACCGCCCTGGCCAAGCTCGGCGGCTTCCCCGCCGAACAGGTGCGCCAGGCCCTGGACGCGACGCAACCGCAGCTGCTGCAGGTGGCCTGCAGCGCGGTCGGCATCGACCGCAGCGCCTTTCCCACCATCCTGCAGATGGTCCGTGAGTTGAACGCTGGCCGCCCCGGGCCCGGCGCCCGGCGGTTGCGCGGCGCCGCCTGACTCCGGCTAGGGGCGCCGCTTGCGGGGCGGTCCCAGGCCGTAGTCGCAGCCCTCCAGATCGAGGTTGGGATTGTAGAACGGGTCGCGCGTCAGCGCGGCTCCCCAGCGCTGCCGCAAGAGGGCCTGGCCCGCGGCGAACGCCTTGCGGTCGGCAGGGCCGGAGGCGCGGAGCCGGGTTCGGCGAAGCTCGGCCTGGGGGTTCCAGACCACGTCGTAGCCGGCCCGGCGCAGCCGCAGGCACAGGTCGAGCGCGGCCAAGCTTCCCGGCAGACCGGCGTCCAGCCCGCCGACTTCGTCGAGGACCCCGCGCCGGACGGCCAGGCAGGCGCCCGAGACGGCGCTGACGTCGCGGATCAGGGCCAGATGGCCCCAGAGTCCGTGCTCGCGGCCCGAGGCCATGGCGAACAGCGGGCCTGCGATCGCGCCGCCGCCGCCCAGGATCAGCCCGGCGTCCTCGAGCCGCCCCCAGGCGTCGAGGATCTTCGCGCCCACCGCGCCGACCTGCGGGCGAACGGCGTGGGCGACCAGCTCGCCCAGCCAGTCGGCGTGCTGGGGCGCGAGGTCGCCGTCCATGAACACCAGGATCTCGCCGTCGGCGGCGCCGGCGCTCAGGGGCCGATAGGCGGTGGCCTCCCGGATCCGGGACGCGGCCGCATCGGCCCCAGCAAGGATCAGCGACACAGGCGGCGCAGGACTGGGCGGCAGGCGCTGGATCCTGAGCCATCCGGGAATGTCCGTCCGTGGGATCACCCGCGCCGGCTGCCCCGTGCGGGCCAGGTGCTCCTCGACAGCGCGTCGGGCGGCGTCGGCGCACTTGGCGGCCTGGCTCTCGGAGAAGGACTTGTCGCCCTCGTTCTGACGCCAGTGATAGAGCACGCCCGGGACGTGGACGATCGCCTCGGCTCCCTCCCTCTCGTACACCCGCAGGGCGAGGTCGTGGTCCTGGCTGCCGTCGAAGGCGCTTCGCAGGCCGCCTAGCGCCAGCAGGACGTCGCGGCGATAGACGCCCAGGTGGCTGACCAGGTTCTGCTGCAGCAGCAGCTCGTAGTTGAACGCCGGTTTAAAGTAGGGCTCGGAGCGGCGCCCCTCCGCGTCGATCTTGTCCTCGTCCGAATAGAGCAGCGCCGCTTGCGGGTGCGCCAGGATCGCCCGCGCTATTTCGTAAAGCGCATCTTCCGACAGCACGTCGTCATGGTCCATCAGCGCCACATAGTCCCCGCTCGCCAGCGCCAGCGCGCTGTTGGTCGCCGCGCTGATGTGGCCGTTGGCGCGGCGGCGGACGATGTGGATCCGAGGGTCGGCGTCGCGATATTTCTCCAGCAGGCGCCAGAGGTCCGGGCTGGGCGAGGCGTCGTCGGCGATGCAGAGCTCCCAGTGCGGATAGACCTGGGCGCGGACGGACTCGATCGCCCGCCGCAGCAGCCGCTCGGGGGTTTCGTAGGCGGGCATCACCACCGAAATGGTCGGCGCATGGCGCCAGCCCGCGATCTCCTGGGCGATCCGCCGTCGGTCACGGGCGCCCAGGGCGGCGCGGCGTTTGAGCCAGTCGCCGTAACCGGGGACCTTCGGAGGCGACAGCATCCAGCGGATGAGCGGGCGACCCAAGGGGGTCTGGCCCAGGGCGTGGACGAGCCTGTGTGCCGCCGGCGCCCGGCGGATGAGTTCGAGGAGCGCCAGGGCGTGGCGGCGAAGGTTCATAGGAAAAGCCTGTGCAACAGGCGCGGCCGTCGCTCAAGACCGCTGGGCGGGCGGAGGGCAAGCCGCCGTTTGACAAGCGCCGCACCTTGCCGGCTTCTGGCGGCCCGATGTTCGACCCTAAACCCTACACGACGCGCCTGGCCTTCGTGGCCAGCGAGCGTCCCGAGGCCCAGGCGGCCCGCGCGCGGCTCGCCGGACGCTACGGGGAAGCATCCCATGAGGAGGCCGAGGTAGTGGTCGCCCTAGGCGGCGACGGTTTCATGCTCGAGACCCTCCACAACCAACTCGAAAACCCCAAGCCGATTTATGGGATGAACTGGGGCACGCTGGGCTTCCTGATGAACGAGTACAGCGAGGACGACCTGCTGGAACGGATCAACGCCGCCGAACGGGCCGTGGTCCATCCGCTGCGCATGACGGCGAAGGACGCTCAGGGCGAGACGCTGCGGGGCCTGGCCTTCAACGAAGTCTCGCTGCTGCGCCAGACGCGCCAGACGGCCAAGCTGCGCATCTCCATCGACGGCAAGGTGCGGCTGGCGGAGCTGTTCTGCGACGGCGCGCTCGTCTCCACCCCGGCGGGCTCGACCGCCTACAACCTTTCCGCGCATGGGCCGATCATCCCTCTCGACGCCAAGGTGCTGGCGCTGACGCCGATCAGCGCGTTTCGGCCGCGCAGGTGGCGCGGCGCGCTGCTGCACCACACGGCCAAGGTGAAGTTCGAGATCCTGGAGGCCGACAAGCGGCCGGTAAGCGCGGTCGCGGACAATTTCGAAGTGCGCGACGTGATCGAGGTGTACGTGGTCGAGGATCGCGAGGTCGCCTTGCCCATGCTGTTCGACGCCGGCCGTAGCCTGGACGAGCGCGTGCTGGCCGAACAGTTCTCGAACTAAGTCCTCCCTCTGCACGTCAAACGTGTTGTTAACGGCTCCGCCTTACCTTGAAGGCGGGCGCAGGAGGCCTCGCGGTGAGTGATGAGAGTAACGGCCAAGCGACGCAGGCGGTGAATTCGCTTCGGCCGAAGCTGGGCGGCAAGCTCGGCGTGCTCGACCCGGCGGCCATCGCCAAGGCCGAGGCGGCGCTGAAGAACCTGGCCGGCAATTTCGGCCAATGGCTGAACGACGAGGTGGCCAGGCTTGAGGCCGCCCGCCGCGCCTTGCACGACCAGGGCGTCAATCCGACGACCGCCGAGGCGCTTTATTTCCGAGCCCACGACCTCAAGGGGCTGGGCGCCACCTACGGCTTTCCCCTGGTCACGCGCATCGGCGCCTCGCTGTGCCTGCTCACCGGCGAGAACGAAAAGCGGCTCAAGGCGCCGCTCACCCTGGTGGACGCGCACGTGGACGCCATTCGCTCCATCGTTGCCCAGGACATCCGCACCGAGGACAATCCGATCGGCCGCGCCCTGGCGGAATCGCTCGAAGCCCAGGTCGCCGCCTGCGGCTGAGCCGTTCGCTCAGAGGCTCTCCGCCTCGACGTGCAGTTCCGCCGAAAGCTGATCCATCCTCTCCAGCAGGTAATCGACGTCCTCTCGCCCCGCCGGCTGCGGCTGGGTGAGGAAGCGTTGCAGCAGCTTCTCTTGGAAGCGCGCCTTGTCCCGCGCGCCGCCGTCGAACTCCACGGAATGGAAGGTGTCCACCGCCGCCCGGAAGGCCGGGAACAGTCGCGCGGGCAACCCCGCACGCTCGTAGATAGCGCGCAGGCCCAACGGTCCCGCGTCGTGGATCATCAGCCAGGTGCGATGGTGCGGGACGCCGGCCAGCTCGGCCACGCCCCATTCGAACAAGCTCATCTGGCCGCCGACCAGAGCGCGCAGCAACAGCGAGGGCGTCAGGCGCTGGCTCTTCGCCAGATGCGCGACGAAGCCCTTCACGTCGGCGGTCTGACCGGCCTCGTCCACCAGATTCACGCTGGCGCGCTCGGCGCTGGCCAGGGCGATCTGCAGGGCCGCGCCGGCGTCGAAGCCAAGATTGTTGACCAGGTGGTCGCGGACCTCGCCGCTCACCAGGTTGATCAGCTTCTCGGTCACCGCCAACGGCAGGGCGGCGCGGTAGGCCACCGCCGCCAGCACCCGCTCGGAAGCCTCGAAGCGGGCGATGACCTTGTCCAGCGCCGGCTCCAGGAACTCGGCGCCGGGATTGGCGCAGGCGGCCGCGACCGCCCGCTCGCCGCCCTCGTCCGCCAGGACGCCGGTCACCGTCGAGGACAACCTAGGGCGTTGCGCGATGGCGAGCTGACGCACCGGCCCGCCGAGACGCACGATCTCGACAAGGTCCTCGTCGGTGAAAGCGGGCGAGCCGCTGAGCACGGGAAGCGAAACGGCCTCGACGTCCCGCGCCAGCTTCAGCGCCACATCCCGCGGCAACAGCGCAGAGCGGGCGAGCGTCACGGCCAGCGAGCGGCGCACCATCTCGGCGGCGTCCGCGGCCATGATGCGCAGGATCTGGCCGGCGAGCTCACGGTCCTCGGGGGACAGCGGCGCGCTGTCGATCGTCCGGCAGAGCTTGTTCGCCGCCGAGGCGCGCTCATCGGGCGTCGCGCCCTTCACCAAGGTGCGGATGTCCTCGTCCGTCAGCGCCGAGCGCGTCGTCGCCATAGCCCCCGATGTCCCCGCCTGCAGGACCGGCAATCCCACGAGTCGAGATTCGGCGCGTCATGCTTAACGAGCCGTTGACGCCGAAGCCTGTGGATGGCGCGGATCAGCTCTCCTCGCGGGAGTCGGCCAGCAACTTGAGCATCTCGGAGGTGAACATCGAGCTGGCGAGCCGGGAGCCGACGCCGGCCTGGTCCGCGGGCTGGGCGCCGCGCAGGATCATAGCCACCAGGGCGTCCTCGCGCCGCGCGTGCTCGTCCCGTCGGGCGGAAGCGTACTGGATGAAGCCGTCCTCGTCCGGCGCCGTGACGGGAGCGGCGGGACCGCCGGACCCCGCGGCGCGCGTCAGGTTGGCGTAGACCTGCGCCACCGACGCCGGTCGGCCATCGGTATAGAAGATCGAGCGGTTGGCGCGGGCCGCGTCCGGGAACATCTGGGCGGCGTTCGCCCCGGGCGTGCTTTCCACCGCCGCGATCAGGCGGGCCGAGCCCTGGGGCCCCAGGAAGTGGGCCGCGTACAGTTCTCCAGCCGTAGCCGCGCGCCCAGTGCGCCCCTTGAGGTAGGCGGCGTGATCCGAGGCCAGCTCGCCGGCCATCAGGGAGGCGGCATGCGGGTCGAGCCTCAGGTCCATCACCGCCCGCCGCGCGTCGTCGCCTTCGACGCGGTAGCGGCCGTCCGCGCCGCGGCTGATCAGATCGGCGTAGCGGGCGTAGCCGTATTTCGAACCATGCTGCTTGAGGGTGGAGAGCCAGGTCTGCTCGACGAACTGGAACAGCCCCGCCGCCGAGGAGGTCGGCGCCCGCGCGTGCGGATTGAGGCCGCTCTCCCGCCCCGCCGTCTTCATCAGGAATCCGAAATCCACGCCGGTCGCCCGCGCCGCGCGCTGGATCGCCGCCTCCACCGCTCCACGGATTCCCTGCACGGTCATGGGGCGAGGCTCGCCCCGTATGGTTAACGCGGCGCTAACCATAACGGCGGATTCAGCCGAAACGGCTTGGATCGAGGGCCGCAGCCCAGGGTCCCGGATCGGCCCCTACGGCCAGCGCTGCGGTCACCTGGGCGACCAGCGGAGCGAGCAGCCAGCCGTTCCGTCGCGCGCCCACGGCCAGCAGCACCTTTGGCTCGGCGCTGAAGCCCGCCAGCGGAAGGCCGTCGGGGGTCGAGCCCCTCACGCCGGCCAACAGACGCGGCCGGGCGTGGGCAAGCGCCGGGAACAACCGAACGGCGGCGGCAAGCAAGGGCGCGGCGCGAGCCGGATCGGGCTCGGGGTCGTCCACGCCGGCCTCCATGGTCGCGCCGAGCGCCAGGGAATCGCCCACCGGGGTCACATACCCCTCCTCCCCCCGGACCGTCAGATAGGTCAGGTCGGGCGCGTCGGCGTGCAGCAGATGCCCCTTGATCGGCGACAGTCGGACGAGCTCAGGGGCGTCGCGCGCCAGGCCCCGCCCCGCGCCGGTGGCGATCACGAGCAGTCCGTCTGACCGGCGCCCTGGCGCCGCCTCCCTGCGGAAAGCAACGCCTGTGGCGACGCAAGCCGCGCGCAGGGCCGCCAGCGCCGCCTGCGGCTCGAGCCGCCAGTCCTCACGGTTGAGCAGCACGCCCTCGACGCTTCCGGCGAGACCCGGCGCCAGCGCCTGGACAGCCGCGGGGGGAAGCTCCGCCGCCCGAACCCCCAGGCGCGAAAGACCGGAGACGACCCCATGCAGCCAATCGGCCGAGCCGGCGGCCAGCGCGCCGTCCCTGATCAGGCGCACCCCCGCCCGGGCGGCCAACGCCGGCCAGAGGTCGCGCGCCCCCAACAGCAGGGGCAGTGGAGGCGCAGCCTCGTCCAGCGCCGCCTCGAACACCGGCGCCAGCATGCCCGCCGCCACGGCCGAGGCGCCGCCATCGGCGGGATCGTACACCGTCACCTGGAAGCCGGCGTCGGCCAGGGCGAGCGCGCAGCACAGGCCCAGCGCCCCCGCACCCGCCACCGTCGCCTCGCCCCGACCGCTCATGCGGCTAACCAGCGGCCTCCGCCGGGAAATGCAAGCGGAACCCACCCCGGTCGACCGTGTTGATGGCGGGACCGCGGCCGACTCGCGCCGCAACACGCCAACGGAGATCCATCATGCCCACGGCCAACGCCTCCACCAACAGTCACGCCAAGCGCGCGACCTCGGCCAGAACCCGCACGACGAAGAAGACCTCCCGCGAAGGCGGCCAGGACGCGATCGCCCTGCTCAAGGCGGACCACCGGAACGTGGAGAAGCTGTTCAGCCAGTTCGAAAAGGCCCGGGGCGAAACACGCAAGGCTGAGCTTGCCCGGAAGATCTGCCTGGAGCTGCGGATCCACACGCAGATCGAGGAAGAGCTGTTCTATCCGCAATCGCGCGAGTTCCTGCAAGACGATGACATCGTCAACGAGGCCATCGTCGAGCACCAGGCCGCCAAGGACCTGATCGAGCAGATCGAGGCGATGGAGGCCGGCGAGGAGATGTTCGAGGCCAAGGTCACCGTCCTTCAGGAGATGATCGAGCACCACGTGCAGGAGGAAGAGAAGGAATATTTCCCCCAGGTGCAAAAGAGCGAGATGGACCTGAAGTCGGTGGGCGAGGCCATGAAGATGCGCAAGCAGGAGCTGACGGCCGAAATGGGCGGAGGGATTTCCCTCACCCAGTAGGGCATGGATGATGCGAGGCCAGCCTGACGATCGTGCGGCGGGGGCTCATGGCTGAAGCCCTGGACCCCGCCATTCCCTCCGCGGTGGACGAACTGGCCAAGGCCGTTCTGCGGGAGGCGGCCGAGCGCGGCCTGATGCTGGCGACGGCCGAGAGCTGCACGGGCGGCCTGCTGGCCTCGCTCCTCACCGACCTGCCGGGCCGCTCCCACGTCTTCGAGCGCGGCTACGTGACTTACACCGAGGACGCCAAGCACGAGATGCTGGGGATTTCCCGCGAACTCCTGGCGACCGCAGGCGCGGTGTCGGAGGCCTGCGCCCGGGCCATGGCGGAAGGCGCCTTGTCGAAGTCCAAGGCGCAGCTCGCGGTCTCCATCACCGGCTTCACCGAAGGCGGGCCGGGCCAGCCCGCGGGCTTGGTCCACCTCGCCTGCGCACGGGAAAACCGTCCTACCCAGCATCTCGAACGACGCTTCGGCGAGATCGGCCGGGCCGCCGTCCGGCTCGCGGCGCTGGAGACGGCGCTTGGCATGCTCCGCGATCAGCTCACCGGTCCAGCCCGGCAAGCCGCATGACGGCGAGTCAGGTCCAGCCCTTGTGCCACTCCGGCTCGCCGGCGTAGCGGCCCGCCAGAAAATCCACGAAGGCGCGCACCTTGGCCGCAAGGTGCCGGCCGTGCGGATAGACCACATGCACGTGGACGGGATCGGGCTCGATGTCGCACAGCAGCGCCTGCAGGCGTCCGGCCCGCAGGTCCGCCGCGGCGGCGAAGGCCGGGACCCGGGCGACGCCAAAGCCGGCCCTGGCCGCCGCCACGCAGGCCGCGGCCCCGGTAAAGCGCAACCGACCCCGCACCCTTGCCTCGCGCCCGCCGCCGAAGCGCCAGACGACGGAGTCAGTCAGGTTGGCGTCCAGTATGGCCTCGTGCTCCGCGAGGGTCTCGGGCGTCTTGGGCCGCCCGCGGCGTTGCAGGTAGGCCGGTGAGGCGCAGGTCACGATCCGGACGGCGGCGATCTTGCGCGCGACGAGGGAGGAGTCCCCAAGCTGGCCAATGCGCACGGCGACGTCGAACCCCTCCTCCACCAGGTTCACCATCCGGTCGCTGGAGGCGACGTCCAGCGAGACGGCCGGATAGGCCGCGGCGAAATCCAGGAGCGCGGGGGTGAGCTCGGCCTCGCCGAACGAGACCGGGGCGGAGATGCGCAGGGTCCCGCTCGGACCGTGCTCGTCGCGCACCGAGCCTTCCAGGACCTCGAAATCCTCCAGGACCTGGCGCGCGCGCTCAAGATAGGCGCGCCCGGTGTCGGTCAGCGACACGTCGCGCGTGGTGCGGTTGAGAAGGCGCGCGCCAAGCCTGTTCTCCAGCCGCGCCACGACCTTGGAGACCTGCGCGGGCGAGACGCCCAGCCGCCGGGCGGCCTGGGTGAAGCTGTTGGCGTCCGCCACGGCGGCGAAGACGCTGATCTCGTCTATGCGATCCAAAAGATTTTCCTTTTGGGAAAAACTATGATGCGCTGAAGATACATTATCAACGACCGAGAAAGATGCACTTACAGCGCCGTCGCTCAAGGCTTGGAGAACCGCCTCATGACCCAACCCCGCACCGTCGCCGTTCTCGTCGGCAGCCTTCGCAAGGACTCGGTGAACCGCAAGGTTGCACGGGCCATCGAGGCGCTGGCCCCCGAAGGACTGCGGTTCGACGACGTGCCGATCGGCGACCTGCCCTTCTACAACCAAGATGACGAAGAGACCCCGCCGCAGGCCTGGACGCGCTTCCGCGACCGCATACGCGCCGCCGATGCGGTGCTCTTCGTCACGCCGGAGTACAACCGCTCGGTCCCCGCCCCGCTCAAGAACGCCATCGACGTGGGCTCGCGGCCCTATGGTCAAAGCGTGTGGGACGGAAAGCCGGCGGCGGTGGTCAGCGCGTCCCCCGGGGCCATCGGCGGTTTCGGCGCCAATCACCACCTTCGCCAGTCCCTGGTGTTCCTGAACATGCCGGCGATGCCGCACGAGGCTTACATCGGCAATGCGTACGGCCTGTTTGGCGAGGATGGGACGCTGACCAACGCGGGGACGGCCGATTTCCTGCGAAGCTTCGGCGAGCGTTTCGCCGACTGGATCGCCCATCACACGACGGCGCCCGCCGGCTGATCTTCAGGCCGCCGCCTGGCCTCCCGGCTGGGAGAAGCCCATCAGATGACAATGGTGCAGCACCAGTCCGCTCGCCGTTGCGAGGTTCAGGGAGTCGAAGCCGCCCGCCATGGCGATGCGCACCGTTCGCGCCCTGGCGAGAAGTTCGGGGGCCAAGCCGGGCCCCTCGGCGCCGAACACCGCGGCGGTGCGCGCGGCGGGCCGCACCTGCTCCAGGCTCTCGCGGCCGGCGGGCGACAGCGCCAGGATCTCGAACCCCGCCTGTTCCAGGGTCTCCAACAGATCCTCACCGCGCACCAGACGGGCGAAGGGCACAGTCAAGGCCGCGCCCACCGAGACGCGGATGGCCTTGCGGTAAAGCGGATCGCAGCAGGCGGCGTCGAGCAGCACCGCCTGCGCCCCGAAGGCGGCCGCGTTGCGGAACACCCCGCCCATGTTGTCGTGGTTGGCTACGCCGCTCAGCGCCACGACAAGGGCGCGAGGCGGCAAGGCGGCGAGCATCTCGCGCGGATCGAGGTCCCGTCGCTCGCCCAGGCCCAGCACGCCGCGATGGACGGCGAAGCCGGCGACCGCGTCCAGCACCGCCTGCGGCGCCACATAGATCGGCGTCTGCGGCGGGACTCTCTCCGTCAGGGCGGTCAGCCCGCGCGCCTTGGCCTCGGAAAGCAAGACCGACCGCAGCGGCAGGCGCCCGGCCGCAAGCAGCTTCTCGATCACCACCTTGCCCTCGGCGACGAACAGGCCCTGGCGTCCGACGAGATCGCGCTCACGGATGTCGCGATAGGGCTCCAGTCGCGGATCGTCGGCGGTCGTGACGGGGATCAGGCCGGCCATGCCGTCTTCTGGCGCCGCCGCGGCGACTTGGCGAGGCTCAGCCGTCTTCGAGTTCGGCCAGCACGCCCGGGATCTCGTCCAGGAGCTCGCGCGCCAGGAATCCCAACCGCCCCAGCCGCCGCGCGAGACGCCGCCCGGCTTCTCCGTGCAGGAACACGCCCCAGGCGGCCGCCTGGACCGGCGCCCCGCCGCGGGCCAGCAGACCGGCGATCACCCCCGCCAGCACGTCGCCCGACCCCGAGGTGGCTAGGCCCGGTACGCCGCCCGCATAGCGCCACGCCTTGCCGTCGGGGCTCACCACCAAGGTCGAGCCGCCCTTCAGCGCCACCACCGCCTGCAGCCGCGCGGCCACCTCTCGCGAGCGCCCGATGGGATCGGCCGACAGCTCGTCCACGTTGATCCCGGCCAGCCTGGCCATCTCGCCGGCATGAGGGGTAAGCACCAGGCGCCCGGCGCGCCGGCGCGCCACCTCCGGGTCGGCCGCCAGCGCCGGCATGGCCGCGGCGTCCACCACCAGGGCGGGACCGGCGACGCCCAGCAGGCGGCGCACGAGCTCGCCCGCGGAATCCTCGTCCAGCATGCCGGGGCCGATCACCGCCGCATCGCAGTGGTCCATCAGCGCCTCGACCGTCTCCGCCGCGCAGGCGGCCAATTCGCCGCGTTGCGTTTCGGCGGCCGGGACCACCCGCGCCTCGGGGATCGCCAGCGCCAGGGGAAGCGCGAACGAGCGGGGCGCGCAGATTTGCAGCTTGCCCGCGCCCGCGCGCAGGGCCGCCATGGCGGTGAGAAGCGTCGCGCCGGCCACCTCGGCGCCCGCCGCCAACACCAGCACCCGGCCACGCATCTCCTTGTCGCTTTGTTCGGCGACTGCCGGCAAAGGCCAGGCTCTCAGGAGCTCCGGGGTGATCTCGGCCGCGCCGCTCATTTCACCGCCACAGGAACGTCGGGCTCGCGCGTGACCGGCGCACCCGCACGCTCGAGCGGCGCGGTGAAGTTGAAGCGTGCGAGCTTCAGCTCGCCGTTGGGGCCGGCGGCGCGGTCGAGCCGGTACTCCGTGACCGAGCAGTTTGCCACGTCGCCCCGCCGGTCGATGTCCAGGATCTCGGCCTCCGTCATGGCTTCCAGCAGGTAGCGCATGCACAGCACCACTACCTGATGGCTGACAATCAGCACGCGGCGCTCGGCATAGTGCAGGGACAAGGTGTCGAGCGCGCTGCGCAGGCGGAGGATCACGTCGCACCAGCTCTCGCCGCCCGGCGGCCGGTGATAGAACTTGCCCAGCAACCGGCGGAACTCGGCCTGCTCGGGATGGGCGTCCCTCACGCCCGCGGCGGTCAGCCGGTCGAGCACGCCGAACTCCTTCTCCCGCAGCCGCTCGTCGGGAGTCGGGCGGTGGGTGTCGGATGAGAAGCCGCCGCATTCGCGCACGATGTCGGCCGTGCGCAGGGCGCGGACATAGGGCGAGGTCAGCACCACGTCTGGCCGCTCCCCCGCCGGCAGGGATGCGAACCAGCAGCCGAGCGCGCAGGATTGCTCCTCGCCGAGTTTCGAGAGCGGCACGTCCACGTCTCGCTCGGCGATGTCGATGCGCGGCAGTCCCGAGGCGCGGGCGAGCTCGCGCGCGACATTGCCCGCGCTTTCGCCGTGGCGCACGATCCAGAGCCTTTCGGGCCAACGTGCGGCCAAATCCATTCCTCCGCCGGCGGCGAATGACGCCTTCGCGAAGCTTCAAACGCCCGCCCGCCGGTCCGGCTCCCTCGCCAGCCCCCGCCTAGGCCCTGGCCTGCGCCTGCGCTAAGGCGGGGCGATGGAAAGCACGGCCATCCTGCAAGCGCCCTGGCGGGAGCCCGGCGAGGTCCTCGGCGCCCTGGGCGTTCGGCCTTGGACCCTGGGGCTGCTGAGCGGCGACGAGAAAGGCGGCTGGTCCTATGTGGCGGCGGAACCGGCCGCCACCCTGCGGATGGCGCCGGACGATCCGCGTGATCCGATGGCCGCCCTGGCCGAGCTGGCCGGCGCGCCGGCGGAGACTTCGCCGGACGGCCCACCCTTCCAAGGCGGCGTGGCCGGTCTGCTGAGCTATGACCTGGCCGACCGTTTTGAGCCGCTCGGTCTGCCGCGTCACGACGGCTGGCCGGACCTCGCCTGCGCCCGCTACGATTCCGTCCTGGCCTTCTCCCCCGACGGCCGGGTGTTCGCCATGGGCCGAGGCGCCGATCCTGCGGCGGCGGCGGCGCGCGCGCGGGCGTGGATCGACCTTCCCCCCCGCCCCCGCCCCGCCGAGATTGGGCGCGACCTCGCGGCCGACAGCGCGCCGGCTTACGAGGCCGCGGTCGCGCAGGTGGTGGCCAGAATCGCCGCCGGCGAGATCTTCCAGGCCAATCTGGCGCGTCGATGGATCGGGCGTTTGGCGCCAGGCGCCGATCCGGTCGACCTGTTCCTGCGCCTGGCCGAGACCAGCCCGGCCCCCTTTTCCGCCTATCTACAGTTGGAGGACCGCGCGGTGGTCTCCAACTCGCCCGAGCGGTTCCTGCAGGTGCGGCGGGCCCAGGGCGGCCTGGTCGCCCTGACACAGCCCATCAAGGGAACCGCCCCGCGCGGCGCGGGAGCGGCCGCTGACGCCGCCCTGGCCCGCGAGCTGGCCGCCTCGGCCAAGGATCGGGCCGAGAACCTGATGATCGTCGACCTCATGCGCAACGACCTGGCGCGGGCCTGCGCGCCCGGTTCGGTCGAGACGCCGGAGCTGTTCCGCGTGGCGAGCTTCGCCAACGTGCATCACCTGATCTCCACCGTGACCGGCCGCCTTGCGCAGGGCGCATCGGCGCTCGACCTGCTGCGGGCCGCCTTCCCGCCCGGTTCGATCACCGGCGCGCCGAAGATCCAGGCGCAGAAGGTGATCCGCGAACTCGAAGGCGCGCGCGGCCCGTTCTTTGGAGCGATGTTCTGGCTGGGCCCTGACCAGACGCTGGAGTCCAGCGTGTTGATCCGAACGGTCGGCCTTGTGCGCGACCCGGACGGCTGGCGCTTCGAAGCTCGCGCCGGCGCCGGTGTGGTGGCCGACAGCGAGCCGGCGCGGGAGTGCGCCGAGGCGGAGGCCAAGTTCTCGGCCATCCGACGCGCCCTCGACGGCTGAGAGTCAGCCAAACACGGACGAGGTCCCACAAGCAAACTCCACCATAAGTCGGGAATTCGACATATGGGGACGACCACGAATAATAGGACGTGCTTCGCGTTTTTCACCAATTTCTCAAAATAACTTGCGGCTCGACCTAGCAGGGCTAAGGTCGCCGTCCAAACCGCCGTCACGCGGTACCGGAGATGCGAAATTTCGCACCCGGAACACAGGTCGCCTGGCCGCCCCGCCTTATGGGGCGCGGGCTAACAGGCGGGTGAGGGACGCCGAATGACAGAGCGGTTGACGGCGCGCTCGGCGTTGCGCCCCCTGGATCTTGTGGTCAGGCGCCTACGGGCGCTGAACGCGCTTTCGGACGGGGAACAGGGCCTGCTTCGCAGCCTTGGCGAACGGCGAGAGCGATTCGCCACGGGAGAGGAACTTGCGGTCGAGGGTTCCGAGGCCACCCGGCCGCGCTTCATCGTCTCCGGATGGGCCTGTCGTCACCGCGTGCTGGCGGACGGCCGCCGCCAGATCTTCGGTTTCCTTCTGCCCGGCGACGGGCTGGGCCTGAGCTCGCGATGCGACAGAGAGCTCTCCACCGTGGCGGCGCTGACCGCCCTAGAGACTGTCGACGCGGAGCCGGTGCTGGACGCGATCGCCGAAGGACGCGCCCCGGGCATCGCCAGGGCGATCGCCTCGATCGAGCCCATCGAACACGCCCTGCTGCTCGACCACATGGTGCGCCTGGGACGCCAGACCGCCTTCGAGCGGGTGGCGCATCTGCTGCTGGAGTTGCAGCAGCGGCTGGAGATCGTGGGCCTGGGCGACACCCAGCGTTTCCCGCTGCCCCTGACCCAGGAGATCATGGCGGATGCGCTGGGCCTCAGCATCGTGCACGTCAACCGGACCTTGCAGCAACTGCGCCGCGAGCGGCTGATCGAGCTGCGTTCGGGGGTGGCGATCCTCTTGCAGCGTGAGCGGCTCGTCGGCATCGCCGGCCACCGCGCCCTTGACGCCCCGGCTGCGGCCAGAGCGGAGCGGCCGCAGGCACCGGCCGCCGGCTGAGCCTGGCCTCACCCGGTGTTCCGCAGCCCTGCGGCGACGCCGTTGATGGTCAGATGGATGGCCTCGTGCACGTTCTCGCTTTCGTCGCCGGCGCGAAGGCGCCGGATCAACTCGATCTGCAGGTGGTTCAGCGGGTCGATATAGGGAAGCCGCGCGCGGATCAGGGCGGCGAGATCGGGATTGTTGTCCAGCAGGGCGGTCTGGCCCGTGATCGCGAGCAGGGCCTCGACCGTGCGGTCCCATTCGGCGCGGATCTGGCCGAACACCGCCTCCGCCAGATCGCGGTCGGGCACGAGGCCGGCGTAGCGTCCCGCGATCGCCAGATCGCCCTTGGCGAGCACCATCTCCATGTTGGCCAGCATGGCCTTGAAGAACGGCCAGGACTCGGCGAACTCCGCAAGCTGGGCGACGGCCACGCCCGACTCCTGCACCGCCGAGCCGAAGCCGTACCAACCCGGCAGCATCGCCCGCGACTGCGACCACGAGAACACCCAGGGAATGGCCCGCAGCGCCGCCAGGCTGCGCGCGCCCTGCCGCGAGGTCGGACGGCTGCCGATATTGAGCCCGGCGATCTCGTTGATCGGCGTGGCGGCGTAGAAATAGTCCACGAAGCCGGGCGTCTCGACGATGCGCCGGTAGGACGCCATGGAGGCCTGGGCGAGCGCGTCCATGGCCGCGCCGCGCCCCTCTCCCAGCTCGTCGGCGGGCGGGCGGCGAAGCGAGGCCAGCACGACGCCCGCGGACAGGGTCTCCAGGCTTTGCCGGGCGATCTCCGGATCGGCGTATTTGTTGGCCACCACCTCGCCCTGCTCGGTGATGCGGATGCGGCCGGCCACCGTTCCGGCCGGCTGGGCCAGCAAAGCCTCGAAGCTCGACCCGCCCCCGCGGCCCACCGCCCCGCCCCGGCCGTGGAACAGCTGCAGCTTGAGGCCCGCGGCGCGCACCTGCTCGGCCAGCGCCCGCGAGCCCTTGAACAGCTCCCAGGTCGAAGTGAGATAGCTGCCGTCCTTGTTGGAATCCGAATAGCCGATCATCACCTCCTGCAGGCCCGCCGGCTGCAGGAGCGCGCGGACGAGCGGCAGGCCGAGATAGCGGGCCATGGTTTCCGGCGCCGAGCGAAGGTCGCCAATGGTCTCGAACAAGGGCTCGGCGAAGATCTCTGTGTGCGGGGTCTCTCCCGGCGAGAACAGCCCCACCTCCTTGAGCAGCAGATAGACCTCCAGCAGGTCCGAAACCGAGGTGGTGTTGGAGACGATGTAGACGCGGATCGCCTCCTTCCCGTACAGCCGCTTCACATCGGCGGCGGACTTCAGGGTGTCGAGCTCGCGGGTCGTCTCCTCGCCGTAGGCGGCGTAGGGCGAGGCGAGCGGCCGCGCATGGCTGAGCTCCTGCGTCAGCAAGGCGCAACGCGCCGTCTCGTCGAGGGCCGCGTAGTCGTCGCAGACGCCGGCCGTCTTCAACAACTCGGCCGTCACCCGCTCGTGCACCGCCGAGTTCTGGCGCATGTCCAGCGTCGCCAGATGGAAGCCGAACACGTCGACGGCGCGGATCAGGTCGGGCAGCGGTCCTTCGGCGAACACCGCGCCATGCCGGCCCAGCAGGGAGTCGAGCAGGCTGACGAGGTCGGCCTTGAACTCCGCGGCCGAGCCGTAGGGCTCCGCCGGCGCGACGGCGGCCTTCGGCGGCGCCTCTCCGGTGAGCTTGGGGTAGGTCTTGGCCAAGCGGGCGTAGATGCCGGTGAGCGCCTGCCGGTAGGGCTCGTCGGCGCGCTGCATCGAAGGATCGTGCGCGCGCTCCGCAAGCGCCATGACCTCAGGGCTCGCCTGAGACAGGTCGGTGGAGATGGAAAGCTCCGCGCCCAGCTCGTCCAGGCGCCGAAGATAGAGCTGCAGCGCCGCCTTGGAATGCCATGCCATGGCCTGCCGCATCACCGGTCCGGTGACATAGGGGTTGCCGTCGCGGTCGCCGCCCACCCAGGAGCCGACCTTCAGAAAGCTCGCCACCTCTCCGTCCAGCACCTCACGCCAATGGGCGTAGAGCTTGGGCAGCACCGAAAGGAAACTGCGCTCGAAGAACGAGACGGCGTTCCAGATCTCGTCGGCGACGGCGATCTTCACCCGGCGGAGCATGCGCGTGCGCCAGAGGATCGAGACCTGACGCATCAGCTCGCGCTCGATGGCGGCGCGATCCACCTCGCCCCGCGCGGCGTCCAGCCGGTCGAGCTCGCCGATGATGGCGCTCTCGCGGTCCAGCACGCTCTTGCGCCGCACCTCGCTGGGGTGGGCGGTGATCACCGGCGCGATCAACGCGCAGCTCAGCAGTTCGCGCACGGCGTCGGCGCCCACGCCCTCCGCCGCCAGGGTTCGCAAGGCGCCGGCCAAGGTGTCGGGGCGGGCGTCGCCGACGCGGCCGCGCCGGCGCTGAATATGGTCCTCGGCGATGTTGGCGATCTGCAGGAAACAGGCGAAGGAGTGGGCGAAGCGCCGGGTCTCCTGCAGCGACAGCGCCGCCAGCCGCTCGCCCATCACTTGCGCCGCCTCTTCGGAGCCGTCCCGGTGGAAGGCCACCGAGGCCCGGCGGATCTCCTCGATCTGGTCGAACACCGCCTGGCCGTCCTGGGCGCGGATCACGTCTCCGAGCACGCGGCCCAGATAACGCACGGCGGCGCGGAGCTGGTCGGGAAGGGAGGCGGTCATAGCTCGGATCTCAGGTGCGACGCGTGCGTCGCCTCACCCAATATCCTGTTTTCCGGCTTGGCCAGCACGCTCAGGACAAGCGGCGGCGATTTCTGGCCGCCGCCGCAAAGACGGACACCGCCGCCGCGGATCGGGCGCGATCTGGCCCGCCTCCGACGATCAGTAGGACCCTCGGCGGGTCAGCACGGCGGGAACGGTGGCGGCCAGGATGTAGGCGTCCAAACCGAGGTTGCGCCGCCGGGCGTACAGGCAGTCCAGCGCCACGCGGGTGCGGTAGCTGGTGTCGTTGCGGCCGCTCACCTGCCACAGGCCGGTGATGCCGGGCTTCACGGCGCAATACCGGCTGAAACGCGACCCATATTTCTCCACCTCCCCGTCCACGATCGGCCGGGGCCCAACGAGGCTCATCTCGCCGCGCAGCACATTGATGAGCTGCGGCAGCTCGTCCAGGCTGGTCTTACGCAGGAAGGCGCCCAGCCTGGTGACCCGCGGATCGTTGCGCAGCTTGTGGTCCTTCTCCCATTCCGCCCTGGCGGCGGGATCGGCGGCGAGAAGCTGGGCCAGCCGTTCCTGAGCGTCGACCGCCATGCTGCGGAACTTGAGGCAATGGAAGTAGCGGCCGTTCCGGCCGATCCGGCGGTGGGCGAAGACCACCGGACCTCCGTCCTGCGCGTAGATGCACAACGCCACGCCAAGCAGCAGCGGCAGCAGGAAGATCAGCGCCGTGACCGCGACAAGGACATTCATCGTGGAGGTGAGAACCTCGTCCGCGGACGATGTCGCGAGTGGTCTTCGTGCCGTCATCGACGGCGGAATCAACACTATTTCGGACATTTGACCCGATCGGAAGCAAGACGACGAGGCCAATCCTCGTCACGACCGCCGATCAACTCACAGTCACGGTTCGTGGTTCCAACTCTGGGCTTTTTATATTATGGCATTGCAGCAAAATTTGAAGCAAATACACGAACATATGACGCCTAATATTCGCGACCGACCACCCGGAGGCTGCGGGCCTTCGAGTTACGTCGGTCACAAAACTCAGGCGCGACCCTGGGGTTCCGCAGCTTCGCCTTCCGATCGGAGAAGAGACGCCACGGCGGCCTCCGCGGCCGCCCGGCAGGGATCTGCGCCGCCCGCCACGGTGACGCCATCCTGGTCGAACACGCGCCATCGCCAACCGTCCTCCATCTGCGAGAGGGAATAGGCGAACGACGGCGAGCAATACATACCAACCTCCGGCGACGTTGCGACCTGGGCTGAACACCCAACTCTGCGACGGGTTTCCTTCGCGTCCTCAAAGTTTTGTATTTTCAGTCACAGCCAAGCCGCGATTGGCTCACTTCCAGGCGCCTACGCCGCTCAGGCGCCTAATCTCGACCAAAAGGGAACAGGTCAAGCTCACGAGAGTTGGTGGGTCTGCAAATTCGGTCTGCGGGCCGAAGGCGCATCGTCTGGTCGCGATTCAAAGGTGAAACCCAAATGCGTAGGCGCTTGACCTCGCTTTCCGCCGCAGCGCTCCTGGCGCTGGGCGCCGCGCCCGTTTTGGCGCGCACGACGGACCTGCCACCCCCGGACGCCTATTCCCAGGCTCGCGGGGCCGCCGACTACCGCATCGGCCCGCAGGACGTCCTGGACATCAACGTCTCCCAGGTCGAGGAACTCACCAAGCAGTTCACGGTGGACAGCTCTGGCAAGATCCTGCTGCCCATGGTGGGGCAAATTCCGGCCTCTGGCCGCACGCCGGCCGAGCTTTCGGACGACATCGCGACGGCGCTCAAGAAGCGCTACATGAAGGACCCGCAGGTCGTCGTCTCGGTCAAGGAATCCCAACTCGAGAAGGTGACGATCGACGGGGCCGTGAACCAGCCGGGCGTCTATCCCCTGCCCGGCCCCACCAGCCTGATGCAGGCGGTGTCGCTGGCCAAGGGCGCCGATCCGCACTTCGCCAATCTGCACCGGGTGGCCATTTTCCGCACGGTGAACGGAGAACGCCGCAGCGTCTTCTACGACCTGTTGGCCATCCGCTCCGGCCAGGCGCCCGACCCGCAGGTTTACGGCAGCGACATCGTCGTGGTCGACACCTCCGGCAGCAAGAGCTTCTTCCAGAACTTCTCCAGCAGCTTCGGCCTTCTGGGGATGCTCATTCGACCCTGGTGAACCTTGGCGGGCGTTCCCCAACCCGCCGCGCCGGAACCGGTCAGCCCGCACCGGGTTATTGGCGACGCTAGTTTTTTCCCGTGCCCGGTTGAGGTCCGAGCGGCCGTCGAGGATCGCGCGATGAAAAGGGACGCCAAGTCCGGACGCGCAGCGCCTCATGGGAAGCCCCATGGCGTTCCCGAGCTTCAACCCGCCGTCACATGGAACGCAGGTCCCTTATGAACAACCTCATTCCGATCACGCATGAGCTGCCTGCCCATCCAGGACAAGCGTTCCGGCCGATCGAGCCCGAGCGCATGCATCTGCGGCAGCTCTTCGGCATCGTGCTGCAGCGCGCGAAGCTGGGATTGGGCGTCGCGGCGCTTGTCTTCGTGCTGGTCCTCGCGGCGTTCGCGCTGAAGACCCCGACCTACGCCTCTTATGGATCGCTCGTCGTCGATCCCAAGCACACCAATCTGGCGGCCGCCAACCAGCAGGTCAGCGGCGCGCCGCCGGACATGAGCGCCGTGGACACCGAGGTGGAGGTCCTGCGTTCGCCCGCGGTCGCCGAGATGGTTGTGCGCCGGCTGAAGCTGTGGAACGACCCGGAGTTCAACCCGGCCATGAAGCCCCGCCTGTTCGGCCTGGGGCCGGCGCCGGCGCCCATCGCCGAGCCCAACCCCGACCTCGTGGCTCGCACCACGCGGGTGATGATGGGCCATATGTGGGCGCGCCGGGCCGGGCTCACCTATGTCGTCGAGGTCGGCGCCACCTCCACCTCGCCGCGCAAGGCCTCGCAACTCGCCAACGTGGTGATCGACAGCTACCTCAAGCGTCAGGTCGACCAGAAGCTCGAGGCCGTGCTGAAAGCCAACAAGGAGCTCGGAACCAGCCTGGAGAGGATGCGCCAGGACGCCGAGGCCGCCGAGGCCCGGGTGCAGCAATACAAGAACGCCCACGGTCTGTTCAGCGCCGAAGGCGCGACCATGGCCGAGCAGGAGGTGTCGACCCTCAACCAGCAGGTCGCCATCGCCAAGGCCGAAGCCGCTGAGAAGCAGGCTCGCGTGGCCGCCGCCGAGGGCCAGCTCCGCAACGGCAACCTGGGCGCGGACGTGGGCGCCGCGCTCGGATCGGAAACGGTCAAGGAGCTGCGCAAGAAGGAAGCCGAGCTGTCGGTCAAGCTGGCCCAGCTGCAGACCGACTTCACGCCGGAATACCCGGAGGTGAAGCGCACCGCCGCCCAGCTCAAGGACGTCCGCGCGCAGATCCAGAATGAGATCAACCGCATCCTCTCGAGCCTCCGCGCCGAGGCCCGCGCCTCCAGCGGCCGGTTGAGCTCGCTGCTGGCCAGCCGGGGCCAGGCCCAGGGCGGGCTGTCCGCCAACGGCCAGGCGCAGGTCGGCCTTGTCGCGCTGCAACAACGGGCCGACGCCGCCAAGCAGATCTACGAAGCCTATCTCAACCGCGCCAAGCAGGTGGCGGCCGAGGGCTCGCTGCAGCAGGCCGATGCGCGGATCAACGCCTCGGCGCAGATCCCGAACTCGCCCTCTTCTCCCAACATGAAGCTGGCTGCGGCGCTGGCCTTCCTGGCGGCCCTGGCGGCGGCCGGCGCGGCCATGCTGATGGCGGAATTCTGGGACAAGCACCTGCGCTCGCGCCTCGATGTGGAGCGTGAGCTGGGGGTCCCCTTCGCCGGCGTTCTGCCCGACTTCCGCTCGGTCCGGCCCAAGGGCCTGCGCGGCCGCGCCGGGGAACCGGCGGAATATCTCGTCAGCCATCCCTTCTCGGGCTTCGCCGAGGCGTTCCGCAACCTGCGCGCCTTCCTGATGATCAGCACGCGCGGAGACGACGCCAAGATCATCGCCCTGACCTCGGCCGTGCCGCGGGAGGGCAAGAGCCTCACCTCCTTCTGCCTGGCCAGGACGCTCGCCCTGTCCGGCGCCAGCGTGGTGCTGGTGGACTGCGACCTTCGCCAGCGCGGCACGACCAAGCTGTCGGGCGAGGGCGAGGGCGAGGCGGGTCTGGTCGAGGTGGTGCAGGACGACGTCCCCATCTCCGACGCCCTGATCCACGACGAGAAGTCGAACTGCTTCGTCATGCCGGCCGGCAAGTCCGTGCCCTACGACCTGTTCTCGAACCCGAAGACCGACGAGGTCCTGCGCGAGCTCTCCGAGCGCTTCGACTATGTGATCCTCGACGCCCCGCCGATCCTGGGAGTGGCGGACGCGCGGATCCTGGCGGCCAAGGCCGACCGCGTGCTGTACCTCGTGCAGTGGAACAAGACGCCGCTTCGCGCGGCCCAGTCGGCCGTCGACATGCTGCAGGAGTGCGGGGCCAACGTGGTCGGCGCCTTGCTGACCAAGGTCAACGTCAAGGGCCAGGCGCGCTACGGGTACGGCGACTCCAGCGACTATTACGGTTACTTCAAGAACTACTACATCGCCGCAGCCTAAGGCCCTCGCCAGCATGTCGGACTCTGCCTCGACCAGGCGGCGCGGATCACACCGCGCCGCCTTCCTTGCCGCCGTCGCCGCATTCGGCCTGGCCGCATGCGTCAAGGTCGAACAGACCGTTGCGGCCCCGGCCCAGGGGCCGCTGGCCAAGGCGCCGGACGGGCGGCGCCTGCAGCTCACCT
>Ga0068863_100000682_pt1 | contig 34300 bp, 27 predicted proteins | sample KBSSwiS62_FD_66596 | JGI IMG/M metagenome (GOLD analysis project Ga0068863, IMG submission 66596) | Switchgrass rhizosphere microbial communities from Kellogg Biological Station, Michigan, USA - KBS Switchgrass S6-2 | ecosystem: Host-associated > Plants > Roots > Rhizosphere > Soil ... | reverse complement strand
ACGTATGGACGCTGCCGCAGCTGATGGCCGAGTACCCGAACGCCCTGCTCGTCCAGACCCACCGCGACCTGCCGGGCCTGGTCGCCTCGAACACCAGCATGATCGCGGCGCTGCGCCGGCTGTACTCCGACGAGATCGACCGCGCCGAGATCGCCGCCGAGTTCGCCGAGCTGCTGCTGGAAGGCTCGGAGCGCACCGTCGACGTCCGGCTGGACGGGACGGTGCCCGCCAGCCAGGCGATCGACGTCCAGTTCGCCGATCTGATGGCCGACCCGCTGGCGACGGTTCGGGCGATCTACGAGCGGTTCGGCTTCGAGCCGCGCCCCGGCGCCGAGGCTCGGATGGCCGCCTTCCTGCGGGACAACGAGCGGCAGAACAACGCGCACTCCTACGCCTTCGCCGACACCGGACTGGACCTCGCCGACGTCCGGAGCCGCACCGCCCGCTACACCAAGTACTTCGCGATCGCCGAGGAGCCCGTCTGACAGTAACCGCCAGCCGGGAGACGGTTGTGACGCCGATGTCGGGACATCTTGGAGCTGGCACGACCGGTTGTCATGCTCGGAGATGGCGGTTGGCGTGCGCGAACGCGAGGGACGGTGTGCCTGTGAGCGCAGGAGTGAGCGAGCGGAGTGGTCGTCCGAGGCGGACCTCCGAGATCGGCTCCGCCGATCCCGCAGGAACCCCGGAGGACGGCCGCGAGCCGGGGTCCCCGCGCGGCGCGAATGCGCCGTGTGGGGGAGCGATGAGTGAAGCGACGGAGCGAACCCGAGACGCAGTGAGCGAGTCGGTCGAGGTGGAGACGGGCCCGCGGGACAAGGCCGCGGGCCCGTTCGGGCGCCGGACGTGGGCGTGCCGCGTCGACCCGGCCGCGGACCCGGCGAACCGGATCGGCCGGGAGCCGCCGCGGACGCGGGTCTACCGGGCCGGCAAGCTGGAGGCCGAGGGCTTCCCGGTCGCCCAGATCAGCGACTACCTCGAACAGTCGGACACCGTGGTCTGGCTGGACCTGTGCGCCCCGCGCCCCGACGAGCTGCACGTCATCAGCGAGGAACTGAACCTCTCACCGCTGGCGGTGGAGGACGCCGTCAGCCCGCGGGAGCGCCCGAAGCTGGACCGGTACGACAGTCACCTGTTCCTCAACGCCTATGCGGTCACCCTCGACGAGGCGAGCGGGGAACTGGCGACGCACGAGGTCGCCGCCTTCATCACCGACCGTGCGCTGGTCACGGTCCGCGCCGACGAGGGATTCGACGTCGACGGCCTGCTCGCGCACTGGGGCGAGGCGGGCGCGGAACTCGCCCAGTATGGCGTCAGCTATCTGGTACACGGCCTGATCGACTTCATCGTCGACCAGCATTTCAACGCGGTGCAGAGCCTCGACACCGAGATCGAGAAGCTCGAGGACCTGCTTTTCGACGACCGGCCGCACGAGGGCACCGTCCAGCGGCGCAGCTACGAACTGCGCAAGAGCCTGGTGCTGCTGCGCCGGGTCGTCGTGCCGATGCGCGAGGTCGTCAACACGATCATGCGCCGGGACCTGCACCTGGTGAGCCCGGACATGGCGCCCTACTACCAGGACGTCTATGACCATGTGCTGCGCGCGACGGAATGGACCGAGAGCATGCGCGACCTGGTCACCACGATCCTGGAGACGAACCTCACCATTCAGGGCAACCGGATGAACCTCATCATGAAGCGGCTCAGCGCCTGGGCGGCCGTCATCGCGGTGCCGACGGCGATCACCGGTTTCTACGGGCAGAACGTTCCGTACCCGGGCTTCGGAAAGGAATGGGGGTTCGCGGCCAGCGTCGTCATCCTGCTCGCCTGTGCCGGTTTCCTCTACGTAAGCTTCCGACGCCGCGACTGGCTGTAGGCACCTCGGGAACGTCAGGGGAATTTCGGGTGACGTCTCGGGCCGAACCTGCCGGGTGGCCTGGTGGGCAGCCTAGATTGCGCCGGTGCGACGAAGGTGGATGCTCGTCCTCGGCGGCGGTCTCGCCGTCGTCGCCGTCGGTCTCGCGCTCGGACTGACCATCGGCCGGGGTGGCTCGGACGCCTCGTCGTCACCGTCGGCACCGACCCGGATCTCGGTCGGCCTGACCGGCTGCGGCACGGGCTGGCTGAAGCCGGCCGCCGGAGAGCAGGACTTCCTGCTGGTCAACACCGACCTGCGTGACGGGAGTGCTCAGCTCATCAACCCGGCCGACGGCGCCGTGTACGCGGACGTCGAGCCGCTTGGCTCCGGCGCGAGCGCGCAGCTGCGCATCGTTCTCGGACATGGCAGCTACGCGTTCCGGTGTGTGATGGAGGACGACAACGCGGTCACCGGGCCGACGGTCACCATCGGCGGAACTGCGCGCACCCCGGTCGCCCCGGTGCTGCCGGTCACCCAGAACGACCTTGTTCCCGCGGCGAAGGCCTACGAGGCCTACGTCACGGGCGCACTTCCCGGCCTGATCGGCCAGACCGAGACGCTGCGCGCCGACATCGGCAGGGGCGACCTGGCCGCGGCCAGGTCGGACTGGCTGCCCGCCCATCTCGCCTACGAGCGGCTGGGCGCTGCCTACGGCGCCTTCGGCACGGCCGACGCCGCGATCAACGGCCGTCCCGACGGGCTTCCCGACGGCGTCCGCGACCCGGGCTTCACCGGGTTCCACCGGCTCGAATACGGCCTGTGGCACGACGAGAGCGCGGCGGATCTCGGCCCGGTCGCGGATGCCCTGGTCACAGCCGAGACCGACCTGCGCACCAACTTCCCGCAGGCGCAGATCGACCCGCTCGCCATCGCGATCCGGGCGCACGAGATCACGGAGAACACCCTGCAGTTCACGTTGACCGGCCACGATGACTTCGGTAGCGGCTCGCAGCTCGCGACCGCGCGGGCAAATCTGGACGGCACGCAGACGGTGCTCGGGCTGCTGCGGCCGCTGCTGACCGGCCGCTACCCGGGTCTGCCGACGCTGGACGCGCTGATCGCGGCCACCGGCCGCGATCTCGGGGCGCTCCAGCGGCCCGACGGCGGCTATCCACCGCTGCCGGACCTCGCCGTGCCCGACCGCGAGCGCCTGAACAGCGATTTCAGCGAGTTGAGCGAGCAGCTCGCCCCGATCGCGTCCATCTGCGAACCAAGGCGAACCCAATGAGCGTGAACCGGCGGGCGCTGTTGCGGGGGTCGGCGCTGGCCGCCGCCGCGACGGGGGGCGGCGTCGCGCTCGGCGCCTCCGGCGCCTCGGCGTCGCGGGCGCCCGCGTCCGGCGGTCCCGGTGTCCGGCCGGGCGCGGCGGTCCGGGCGGCGCGGGTCGTGCCCTTCCACGGGACGCACCAGGCCGGCATCGTCCTGCCGGCCCAGGCCTACTCCGTGACCGCCGCCTTCGACGTGACGGCCCGCTCGGCGACGGAGCTCGCCGGCCTGCTGCGCGCGCTGACCGACCGGTCGCGGTTCCTGACGACCGGCGGTCTCCCGCCGAACGATGGGATCTCGGCGCCACCGTCCGACTCCGGCCTGCTCGGCCCGACCGTCGCCCCGAGCGGAATGACGGTGACGGTGGGCGTCGGCGCGTCCCTGTTCGACGGCCGGTTCGGGCTCGGCGCGGCCCGGCCGCGCCGGCTGACCACCATGCCGACCTTCCCGAACGACAGCCTCGACCGTTCCCAGTGCGACGGCGACCTGGTGCTCCAGATCTGCGCCGACGCGCCGGACGCGCCGCTGTACGCCATCCGCGACCTGGCCCGGCACACGCGTGGCGGAATGCAGCCCCGGTGGCGGGTCGACGGCTTCCTGTCCCCGCCGCGGCCGGACGGCGCCCCGCGCAACCTCATGGGATTCAAGGACGGCACGGCGAACCCGGGGGTCACCACCCCCGCCGTCGCCGACAAGCTGCTGTGGGCAGGGCCCGACGAGCCGGCCTGGACGGCCGGCGGCAGCTATCTGGTCGTCCGGATGATCCGCATGCTGGTCGAGTTCTGGGACCGGGTGACGATCTCCGAGCAGGAACGGATGATCGGCCGGCGGCGGGATTCGGGCGCGCCGTTGTCGGGAGCCGTCGAGACGGACACGCCGAACTACTCGGACGACCCGACCGGCGGAAAGACGCCGCTGGACGCGCACATCCGGCTGGCGAATCCGCGAACGCCCCAGACGGCGGCCAGTGTCCTGCTGCGGCGCGGCTACAACTACGACCGGGGCCTGGACAGCAACGGAAACCTCGACATGGGCCTCGTTTTCATCGCATTCCAGCGGGACCTCACCCGACAGTTCGCGGCGGTTCAGGACCGGCTGGCGGACGAACCGCTGACGGACTACATCGTTCCGTTCGGCGGTGGCTATTTCTTCGCGCTGCCCGGTGTACGGAACACCGATGACTGGTTCGGCCGGGCGCTTCTCGCCGGAACGGGAATCTGACGCCCCGGCCAGGCCGTGGGTGCACGTCCGGGTCTTCCTCGCCGAGGCCGAAGGCACGCGGTCGACGCCACTGTATGTAACCCCTGCGATCTTTGGCGCCAGCCGCCGGGGACGGTGGCCCTCATTTGGATCTATTCGCTTGTAAAAGAATTGGCCTACCGACGTGGAAATGGGCGTGATGCACGCTGTTGTCCGCCATTGGACAGTCAGCGTTCGCCCACTCGTTGATTGTGTGGCGCCGGCAGGCCGCATGCGGAGGCCACGCTCCCTCGCTGGGTGCTTTCGGGCGCGGCGATGGTCGCCGGGTCGGAAGTGAACCGGGGGCCTGACGAGAGGAGTGGTCTGTGACGCTCAGTACGCGACTTCGGCGCGGGGGTATCGCGGTCGCCGCCGCCGCCGCGACGGCAGCCGGCATAGCAATCTTCCAGATGCAGCCGTCGGCGGCCGCCGCACCGGCCGATCGGTCCGGGGCGACCGGCACCCCTATCAAGCACGTGGTGGTGATCTTCGACGAGAACGTCTCCTACGACCACTATTTCGCGACCTACCCGTTCGCCGCCAACACGGACGGCACGAAGTTCAACCCGGTGCCGTTCAGCCCGTACAACAACAACCTGCTGTTCAGTGGCGCGTTGTTCAACAACCCGAACACCTACAAGCCGTCCCGCCTGGCGGCTGGCCAGGCACTGACCTGCGACCAGAACCACGGGTACAGCGCCGAGGAGAAGGCCGTCGACGGCGGGAAGATGGACCTGTTCCCGCAGAGCGTCAGCGTCGACAGCTGCTCTGGCAACCTTTACGGCGCGCCGGGCCTCACGATGGACTACTACGACGGGAACACCGTCACCGGGATATGGAACTACGCCCAGTACTTCGCGATGAGCGACAACTCGTGGGACACCACCTTCGGCCCGTCGACTCCCGGCGCGCTGAACCTGATCTCGGGGCAGACCCATGGCGTGACCTCGCACAACCCGGTCACGGGAGCGCAGACCGCGACCCCGGACGCCTACACGGTCCTCTCGCCTGACGCCGACGGCGTCGGCACGGTCATCAACGACCCCGACCCGCTGTACGACGACTGCTCCGACAAGAACCACACCGCGACGAACGCGCTCGCGTCGATGTCGGGCAAGAACGTCGGCGACCTGCTGAACGCCAAGGGCGTGACGTGGGGCTGGTTCCAGGGCGGCTTCAAGCCGACCACCGCGTACGCCGGCAACGGCACGTACGCGGTCTGCGGCGCCACCCACACCAACATCGGCGGCAACAGCTCGGTCGACTACAGCCCGCACCACTCCCCGTTCGAGTACTACGCCTCGACCTCGAACCCGCACCACCTTCCGCCGAGCTCGGTCGCCGCGATCGGGCACACCGACCAGGCGAACCACAACTACGACCTGACCGACTTCGACGCGGCTCTCGGCGCGGGCAACCTGCCGGCGGTCAGCTTCCTGAAGGCGGCGGAGTACCAGGACGGGCACCCCGGCTACTCGGACCCGACCGACGAGCAGGCGTTCCTGACCTCCACCATCAACAAGATCCAGCAGTCCAAGGACTGGAGCTCCACCGCGGTCGTCGTCGCCTATGACGACTCGGACGGCTGGTACGACCACGTCGCGCCGAAGATCCTGAACCGTTCGACCGACAGCGCCACCGACTCGGTGATCTGCACCACGGCGGCCGCGAAGGCCGCCGGCGGTTACCTCGACCGGTGTGGGCCCAGCCAGCGCCTCCCGCTGCTGGTCATCTCGCCGTACTCGAAGGCCAACTACGTCGACCACGGTTACACCGACCAGACCTCGATCCTGACGTTCATCGAGAACAACTGGTCGCTCGGCCGGATCGGCGACGCGTCGTTCGACACCAGGACGGCCGGCCTGGGCAGCTTCTTCACCTTCTCCGGCAAGCCGTCCCGTCAGCTGCTGCTGAACCCGGACGGCACAGTCAAGTCATTCCACCGCTGATATCCGACGGCTGAGATTCCTGGCGTCGAGAATTCGGTGCGAGAATCCCGGCCCGGCGCCCCGCTCACGCGGCCCCCGAGCCTCGCTCGGGGGCCGTTCCGGTGAACCGCGCCCTCGGTTTGATGGTGCGGCCAGCGAGCGCGTCGCGGACCGGCGGACGCGCCACGCGGGCGCGTGCCGCGCCGGCGAGGCGGCCCTGAGCAACGGCGAGTCAGCACTGACGCGACACGGCGAGTCGCGAGGCGCCGCCCTTGGTAGGCCTGAAGGATTTTCCTGCGGCCTGTACATTTTCACCATGCCGGTGCAACAGCTGCTGGCGATCTACGGCGTGACCAAGGGGAACCTCGCCGTGTGTACACCGCCCTCAGTCTGGTGGGAGGCCTTGTGCTCGCCGCTCTCAGCTGGCTCGGCCTGGAGGAGCTGATACCCGGCTTCCTGCGCAAGAACCGATCCGCCGGCGCCAAGAGCGGCGCCGCCGGGAGCGGCTCGGCTCCAGGGGGCGACGCAGATCGTCAGCTGCGCCGGCCGGCCGGCATCCGCGCGTCGACCATGATCATCCCCATGCCGGAGCTGGCCGGGGATGGCCAGGAGCGTCCCGAGCCGGACCGTGCCGGCGACGCGCGCCGCGGTTCCAGGGACCGCGCCTCCAGAGACAGGACCGCCGCGTCCCGCGGTGCCAGGAGCAGGGGCTCCTCGACCCGGCCCGGGCGCGCCCGGAACACGCGGGGGGACGACAGTGAACAGGGGACGGGGGCACCCGCGGGCGGCGCGCGCCCCAACGACACCATGGTGGTCAACGACCCCAAGCGGGCCAGCGCACCGGTGGACGTCACGATGCACCTACAGCCGCAGGGCCTCGCCGAACAGACCATGCACCTGTCGCCCAAGTCGAAGGCCGAGAGTCCGGGCTACCCGGAATCCGAGGACACGATCTTTCTCGGACGCCGCTTCTCCCGCTGACCGGCGCGCCCGGAACGTCCCCTCGCCCGCTGTCCGGACATAGGCCCGCGACAACCCGAAGTACCGACGCCGCGGGGCTCCCGGCGGGCGGGACGTGGCGTGTGGCCGGACACTGAGCGCGGGCAGCGGGGCGACGGACACCGGTTCTCGACTGCCGTCACTCGAGGAGACGGGGGACGTCGGCGATGTACGGGCAGCCGGCCGCGAAACGGCGTGGCGTCGCGGTGCCGCCCCCGCTCACCCCCGGGAAGCCGCCGCCGGGACCTGGCCGGCCGGGCCTCGGCGCGTCCGGATCGTCCGATCCACGGATGTCCCCGCACCTTGGCCTGGTCGGGCTGACCTTCGTCTCGCTTGGCTCGATCATCGGTTCGGGCTGGCTGCTCGGCGCGCTGACCGCCTCCCGCGTCGCCGGCGCGGCCTCGCTGGTCGCCTGGGCGCTCGCCGGCCTCCTGATCATCGGTCTCGCGCTCGTCCACGCCGAGCTGGGCGCCACGTACCCCGTCGCCGGCGGCAGCGCCCGGTACACCCACCTCGCGCTCGGCCCGCTCTCCGGTTTCGTCGCCGGCTGGCTGGCGTGGATCCAGGCCGTCGCGCTCGCGCCGATCGAGGCCGAGGCGGCACTGTCCTACCTCAACAACGTCTGGCCGGGGCTGATCGGGCCGGACGGGACGCTCACCGGCAGGGGCCTTGCCCTCGGCGCCGCCGCGCTCGGCCTGTGCACAGTGGTCAACGTCCTGGGCGTGCGGCGCTTCGCGGACACCAACGCCGTCACTGTCGTCTGGAAGTTCCTGGTGCCAGTGCTGACCGTCGTCACGCTGCTGGCCGTCGCCTTCCACCCGTCCAACTTCCACGCGGGCGGCGGGTTCGCCCCGTTCGGCGCACACGGGATCTTCGCCGCGCTGCCCGCTGGCGTCGTGTTCGCACTGCAGGGCTTCGAACAGGCCGTCCAGATGGGCGCCGAGGCGCGCGACCCCGGCCGTGACGTCCCGCGGGCCGTGATTCTCGCGACCCTGCTCGGCACCGTCGTCTATCTGCTGCTCGCGGTCGCCTTCATCGGCGCGCTCGCGCCGGGCGCGATCGCCGGCGGCTGGTCGCACCCGGTCGGCGCCGGCGACTATGGGCCATACGCGACGATCGCGACCGCGCTGGGCCTCACCTGGCTCGCCGTGCTGCTCTACATCGACGCGGTCGTCTCGCCGGGCGGCACGGCGCTGATCTACGTCGGGACGTCCGCCCGGCTGGCCTACTCGATGGGCCGCACCGGCTACCTGCCGCGCGCGCTGCGCCGGCTCGACCAGCGCGGAACCCCGGTCGTCGCGATCCTGCTGGCCTATGGGATCGGGCTGGTCATGTTCCTGCCGTTCCCGAGCTGGCAGCAGCTGGTGACGCTGATCAGCTCGGCGACGTTCCTGACCTACGCCTTCGCGCCGATCGCACTGACGGTGCTGCGGCGCGCCGATCCGGACCGTCCCCGGCCCTACCGACTGCCGGTGGCGCCCCTGTTGTCCCGGTTCGCGTTCGTCACCTCGAACCTGATCGTCTACTGGGCCGGTTGGGGCAACGACCAGAAGCTGGCCGTGGCGATCTCCGTCGGCCTGGCGCTGTTCGCCGGCTTCCGGCTGACCCAGCCGGCCGGCCGCTGGCCGGCACTGGAATGGCGCTCGGCGGTGTGGATGATCCCGTGGCTAGGAGGTCTGACGGTGATCTCCTGGCTCGGCCAGTTCGGCGGCGGCCGCGCGCTTATCCCGTTCTGGGCCGACCTGGCGGTGGTCGTCGCCTTCAGCCTCGCCATCTTTGAGACCGCCGTCCGTACCGCGCCCGCTCCGGACCGATCCCGTGAACTGGTCGAGACGGAAATTGCCTCGTTCTGAGCCGTTCGCCCGCGGGGGCGCGCCCTGCCGCCACGACCGCTGCCGCCACGACCGGCCGGGCCGGATGCGTGTTCCGCGCCGGTTCAGGGCGATGTCATCGACTGGCCGTCGGGGTGCCAGATGCTGAAAAGATGAACGCTGCGGGCCCGGTCATCACCCTCAACCTCGGCGATCTCGTTCTTCCGGCCCTGTGGCTGCGGGACTCCTGCGGATGCGCCGAGTGCCGGTTCCCGGCGACCGGCCAGCGGCTGGTCGGGTCGGCGCGGGTCGCGCGGCTGTTCGGCGACACGGCCGTCGCGCGGCACCTGGTCCGCGACGGCCGGCTGAGCGTCGTGTTCGCCCCGGACGGGCACGAGTCCGAGTACGAGCTGGCCTGGCTCGAACGCCACGCGCCCGGGCGCGGCGCCCGGGAGGGCGACCAGTCCGCGCGGGCCCGCGTGCCGTGGACGGCCACCGACCTGCCAACCGGCCCGCCGCGGGTCGCCTGGGACTGCCTGATTTTCGACAACACCCGGGTCCTGCACGGTCGAACCGCGTACGGGTCCGACGCCGAGGGCCGGCACCTGCAGGGCTGCTACATCGACATGGATGGCCTGCGCGGCACCCTGGAGGCGCTGCGCCGGGACGGCACCAGGATCGTGGCTGCCCCGGCCGGGCCGCCGGCCCCCGTAGCGGCGGCCCGGGTCGTGGCGACGCGCGCGTCAGCCCGCCCGATCGCGGTGGCCGGTCGGGCGAGGGTCCGATGAGCGAACCGTCCGTCGAGTCCGCCGCCGAGTACGTCACGGCTGGGTCCGCCGGGGCCGAGGCGGTGGCGGCTGGTTCTGTCGCGGCTGGACCCGTCGCCGCGGAGTCTGTTGGGGCGTCGTCGGTCGCCGCGGCGCTCGCGGCGGTGCGTGGCGTGTTCGGCGCGGCCGCCGCGTCGGCGTATCTGGGCGAGTCGGTGACCGTCGCGCACCACCAGCTGGGGGCAGCGGCCCGGGCGCGCGCCGCCGGGGCGTGCCCGGCGCTGGTCGCCGCCGCCCTGCTGCACGACGTGGGCCACGTGCTCGACCACGACTCCGCGGCCGCACTGGGCCGCGGCGAGGACATCCGGCACGAGATCACCGGGGCGTCCTGGCTCGCCCGCTGGTTCGGCCCCGCGGTGACCGAGCCGGTCCGGCTGCACGTCGAGGCCAAGCGCTACCTGTGCGCCGTCGAGCCCGGCTATCACGACCTGCTCTCCCCGACGTCGAAGCGGACGCTCGCGATGCAGGGCGGCCCACTGGAAGGCGACGTGCTCGTCGCCTTCGGGGCCAACCCCTACGCCCAGGACGCGGCGAACGTCCGCCGCTGGGACGATGCAGGCAAGGACCCGGACGCGGTGGTCCCGCCGCTCGAGGCCTACGACGACCTGCTCGCCGGCCTGGTCCGCGTCCCAGACGCGCGACCAGGCCCGGCGGCGCGGTGACGGGTTAGCAGTCCGTGCGCCTGACGGCGCACCCAACTGGGGCAAGCCGGGCGGCTTGGGAATCATTCGACGGAGCGGGCGCAGATCGTCGGGATCCAGCCGGCTTCGGGGTCGGCGGACGAGGCCCTGCCCGGCTGGGAGCCGGCGGGGCAGGAGCCTCCGGCCGGCGCGAAGGCCACGATCTGGGTCGCGAGGTACTTGTCGGTGCACAGGCGCCGCTCGGGCGGTCGGTCAGCGCTGAAGGTGTTGGAGTCGACGCAGTCCCCGGGCCCGGGCAGCCACCCGCCATCCTTGGCGACGCAGACGATCGGCCGGGTCCTGGCCTTGATCCTCAGGGCATAGGTCGCGTCGGGGGCGCACTGGGCCTTGGTGTCGGCCCGCCCCGCGATCTTGCCGAACCACTCCTTGCCCAAGGTCACCCCGTTCGCCGTCCAGTCCGTGGTGGTGCACGGGACCTCGGCGAGGTTGTCCGAGTAGGTGTCGTAGACCTCGAGGCAGTCGCCGACCCGGAGCAGCCCGCCGCCGCCGCCCGCGTCACCGGGGTGCGGGGCGGCCAGGTTGCGCAGGCAGCCCGTCCGCTTCTGGATGGTCAGACTGTTCGTCAGTGTGACGATCTCGTCGGTGTCCTCTGGGCAGTCGACATCTGTCACCGAGGGTGTCCCACCGAGCGGGTCCGCCGTGGCGGCGTTCGCGACATCCAGCGCGCTGATGCGGGCATAGGCCGACTTGTCCCCGCAGCCGACCGGGCCGTACTCCGGAGGCGTCTTCAGCTCGCCGCTGCGTGGATTGCTCGCCAGGACCCGCGGCTGCTGGGTGATCTTCACACAGCCACCCACCGCGAACGTCGAGGTGGACACGGACGCCGACGACGACGAGCCGTCGTGATCGGCATGGTGGATGGCCGCGGCGATGCCGTAGCGCACGCCGCCCGCGGCGGCCAGCGCGACGAGCCCGCCGAGGACGCGTAACGCCACGACACGGCCAGCGGGCTTCGGCCGCTTCGGAGCCCGCTGCGGGGTGACGGGTCCACCCACCGTCGGCGCCTGGCTTGCAGCGCCGGCTGTCCAGGGCGTGGCGCCCGGCGAGGCCGCTGCCGGCCCGCCACCCGGCGCGCCCGGCTGCCACGGGGCGTTCGTGGCGCCGGGCGGCCACGCGCCCTGTGTCGAGGGCCTGGGTGGTGAGGCGACGGCCTGCCCCGGCCCGTCTCCGCCCGGCTGGTCTCCCGTGGAGACCGGAGGGCCGGTCGGGGGTGCCCAGTCGGTTGGTGGGGGCGGTGTCTCGTCGGGCCGGGGGTCGAACGGCGGTGGTGGCGTCTGGTCGTCCATAGGTGCCTCGCGGGGTAGCAAACAGCGGAATCCCCCGTGCGGGACGGAGCCTCCGGCCCGCCTTTCTCCTCTCAGCGGGTCGGGCGTCTCGCACCGAACACATGTGTTCGCCCGCCGCTGAAGGTAGACCCGACCCCGAGTGGGCATCGACCTGGGGTCGTCTCTGCGTCCCAGGGCCGCGGTGTTGCCCCGAGCGGTCCGTGCGAGGCGTGCGGGTCGCGAGCAGGGCGGCGTGGGAGAGCCGTTGCCGCCGAGCGGTCGGTGCGAGGCGGGTAGCCCGCTCATCCTTGAACAGGTCGGGCCCTTCTTCGGTTTGCTACGCGTCCTGACCTGGTGCGGGTAGCAAAGCTCTTCCCGCGAGTCGCCTGGGGCAGATGGTAAGACCGCCATCCCCATCCAGATCGCTCTTGTGTCGGGCTAGCTGCCTCGTCTTCTCGGTTCTTGAGTCGCCTAAACGATCCAGCGGTCAACAACAAAAAGGCCTTCGAGAAGACTTTTCGTCGACTTCTGGCAGGGTTCTTCGTGGGCCTTGGTAGGCGCGAATCGTGGATGTTTGAATTTCCCCGTCGGCGAGTTATTCTGGCCGCATGTTCGATATGCGGGCCGACCTTGATCCGTCATTTACCAACCCGATTTCCGACCGGGCGCGTGGCGTCGCCGCAAGCGGTCGTCTGGCTTCCGCTGGTTCGACCGACCGGCCCGACGGCGTCCGGCCCGACGGCGCCGCGCCGGACGATCCCCCTTCAGGTCTCGATGAGCCCGTCGACGATCTGCTTGACGGGCTGCGACTGGTCGACACTGTGTTCGACCGGATCCTGGCGGGGTTGCCGGGCCGCGACGCGTCGGCGACCTTGACGCTGGCGGGACGGTTGGCGCGGCTGACGGCCAGGCTGGAAGGGCTGACGATCCACGCCCAGGTTCACCTCGCCCGTCAGCGCCCGCCAAACCCGGCCGCCGGTGACGAGGCAGACGACCCGTATGCGGGGCTGGCTGCCGACGAGCTGGCCGCGGAGCTGGGCCAGGCGCCGCGCACGATGTCCTCGCGGCTGGCGGCGGCATGGGAGATTGCCCACCAGCTGCCCGCCGGGCTCGCCGAACTGACCGCCGGGCTGCTCGACCACACCCGCCTGTTCGCGTTGCATCAGCTCACCGCGACGCTGACCGCCGAGGACCGGGCGTCCATCGAGACGTCGATGCTCGCCGGGGGTCGGCTGGCCTCCCCACCCCGCTGGCGACGCAAGATCCACCGCGTCATCGCCAAACTTGATCCCGACGCCGCCGCCCGACGCCGCAAGCAAGCAAAGGCCAGCCGCTGCCTCGGCATCCAGCCGCTCGACGACGGGATGGCTCAGATCACCGCCACCCTGCCCGCCGAAGACGCCCGCGCCATCTACGACCGCATCGACCACATCGCCCGCCATCTCGCCCCCGCCCTGGGCCCCAGCCGTGGCGGCACCCGATCGCACACCAATGGTCCGGAGGGTGCCGGACGCCACGGCGTCCCTCGGGACGATGTTGGTCGGGGGAACCCCGAGCCGAGTGGCGCCAGTCCGGGGAACGCCGAGTCGAGTGGCATCGGACCGCGGGACACCCGAACGATCGACGCCCGCCGCGCCGACGTCTTCACCGCGCTGCTACTCGGCAACCGCCGCGAGTACGTGACCGTCGAGCTGCAGGTCATCGCCCCCGTTGGCACCCTCGCCGGCCTCGACGACAACCCGGCGGAACTCATCGGCTACGGCCCCATTCCCGCGGGCGTCGGCCGAGCCCTCGCTGCCGACGCCCGCTGGCGCCGGGTGCTCACCGACCCAGCGGCCGGTACCGTCCTCGACCTCGGCCACCGCAGAGTCCCCACCCCGGCGCTGGCCCGCCTCGTGCGCCACCAGCAGACCCGCTGCGTATTCGTGGGGTGCGGCATGCCCGCCAGCCGCACCGACCTCGACCACACCCTCGCCCACGCCGACGGAGGCAGCACTGCTCTGGACAACCTGGGCCTGCTCTGTAGACGGCATCACGGCGCAAAGCATCGAGGAGGCTGGCAGTTGACCCAGCCACAGCCCGGGGTATTCCTCTGGACCAGTCCCACCGGCCGCATCTACACCACCGACACCACCAACAACGACGAGGACGCGGACGCCCCCCGCCCGGTAGGCGTGAGTGACTGAGGCAACAAATGCGGCAACCGTCGGCGCAGCCGCGTTTCCCGTGATCCTGCGGGCGAACGCTGGGCTTGGCGGCCGCTTGTCCCGTCAGGGCGCCGGTGATATCGAGGCGACGAGCGCGGCTGCGGTCGGCATGATGCGGTCGTGCGTGACTGGCCCTTCCAGCTCGATGAGCGGCATCCGTCCCCGGCACTCGTGGCCCGCGTGGATGCTGTTGGACGCGGGCGTTGTCGAGCCTGATGTCGGGGCCGCCGAGCGGGAGCGTGAATGCATGGTCGCGATGACGGCGTTTACCGCCGTCGCCGCGCGAGCCCGACTTGTCGGTGCCGGATGCGATGCTGACGGCGTGTTCCCGTTCGATGCCACCCGGCGGTGGATCGCCGCAGCGGCCGCCACGCTGCGTTCGACCGTCATGACCACGACCGTCGTCCTGGTCTCGGTTCTGGCGACCTACGGCACGGCGCTGGCGGTGGAGCGCGCGGCGCACCTCGGGGTCGCGCTCGTCATCCAGGCCGTCGTCCTCGCGGTGACGGTCTCGCGGGTGGAGCGCCGCCGGGCTGAGCGCGCCGAGCGAGCGGGCCGCCGACGCCTGCCCGCGGCGGCGCGGCTCCTGACCCTGCCCGCGCTGGCTGTGGTGGCCAACGAGGTCGGGACGCTGATGCTGCGGCACCCGAACGTCGGCGACGCCCTGTTCGTCGTGGGGGTCAGCGGTGCGATCTGGATTCGCCGGTTCGGGCCGGCGGCGACGCGGGTCGGCACGCTCGCCACACTGCCGTTCATCGCGCTGCTCATCGTGCCCGCCGCCGCGGCGCCCGGCGGGCCGTCCCGGTGGTGGTCGGCGCTGATGGCCGTCATCGCCTCGTTCTGGGTCATCAGCCTGCACGGGGTCGCCGCGCGGCTAGGCCTGCTGGGGCCCGCCGATGAGCGGCGGGCCGAGGCGACGGCCGACGCAGGCACGGTCGTGCCAGCGCCGGCCGCGCCGGCCGCGCCGAATGGCGGGGGCGCGGTTGATCGGCGGAGGTTGACGTGGAAGCCGGCGTCCAGCACGAGGATGGCCGCGCAGATGGCGGTCGGGCTGGCGGCGGCCTTCGCCGTCGGGCGGTGGGCATTCCCGGACCACTGGCCGTGGCTGGTGGTCACCGCCTACATCGCGGCCGCGGGCAACCGGGGCCGCGGCGACGTCGCGGTGAAGAGCGTCTCGCGGCTGGCCGGCGGGGCGCTCGGGACCGTCGTGGCGACGGCGGCCGTGGGCGCGGTTCCGGCGCGCAGCACGTGGACCGTAGTCGCGATCTTCATCGTGCTCGCCGTCGCGGTCGCCCTGCGCAACGTCCACTACGCGTTCTGGGCCGCCGGGGTCACGTCGATGCTCGCGCTGCTCTACGGATACTTCGGCCTGACCAGCGGGCAGGTGCTGGCGGAACGGCTGGAGGCGATCGCGGTCGGTTCGGTGCTGGCCGTCGCCGCAAGCTGGCTGGTGCTTCCGGTGCGGACCCGGGACGTGGCCCGGTTGCGGATCGCCCGCGCCTCCGCCGCGCTGACCGATGTGCTGCTCGCCGTCGCCCGCGCCGAGACCGTGAAGCTGCCGCAGGGGCGGGAGGCCTTCGCCGGGTCGGCCGACGAGCTGGGCGTCGTCACCGAGACGCTGGCCGCGCGGCGCCTGCTCTACAAGGCACTGCGCCGGCCGGGACCGCACCTGGCCGACGCGGCCGACGCGGTCGAGCGGTGCCGTAGGCCGGTGGACGCCCTGGTGGCAGCCGCCGACGCGGCGCCGTCGGCGCTTGCCAGCGGCGCCAACCGCCGTCGGGCCGGCGGTCTCGCTCGCCAGCTCGGCTCCGTCCGCCGCGCGATCGGCGGCCGTCCCGAGCCGGCGGGCGACCTGCCCAGCCAGCGTCCGGCCGCTGGCCAGGACACGCCGCCTCCGGCTGACTCGGTCGAGGCGGCCCTGGGCGAGCTGGCCGAGGTGGTCGGCGTCCTGCGCGCGGTCTTCCCGGCCATTTCGGCGAGCCCGCCGGCTGACGCGCCGGCCGCGGCGGCGCCGACCGGCCCGCGGCCGGCGGGTGAGCCGCGGCCGGCGGGTGAGCCGCGGTCTGCTGACGAGCCGCGGTCTGCTGACGAGCCGCGGTCTGCTGACGAGCCGCGGTCTTCTGGGAACGCGCCGGGCGTGGAGGCGTCGGCGCCCGCGGAGCAGGAGCCCGCGACGAACCCGGCGGGCTTGGTCGGACCGGGACAGGGCGGGAGATGACTGCCGAGCGGCTGACGGCGGCGCAGGCGCGGCGCCTGGCGCTGGCGACGCAGGGGTTCGCGCGGGCGAGGCCACAACCGGGCCGGCCGACGGACCGGCGCCAGCTGCGCGGGCTGTTTGACCGGGTCGGCGTGCTGCAGATCGACTCGGTGAACGTGCTGAGCCGGTCGCACTACCTGCCGGGCTGGTCGCGGCTCGGCGGGTACTCCAGGGCGGCGCTCGACGACTACGTCCACCGGGACCGCCTGGCATACGAGTACTGGGCGCACGAGGCGTCGTTCGTGCCGGTCGGCTGGGAGCCGCTGCTGCGCTGGCGGGCCGCGGCGGCGCTCGCCGGCGACGGGATGTGGAAGGGGCTGGCCCGGTTCGGCCGGGAGCGGCCGGACTACGTGGCGAAGGTGCTCGCCGAGGTGGCGGCGGCCGGGCCGATCACCGCCGCGCGGCTGTCCGAGCCCGGCGTCGGCCGCGGCCCCTGGTGGGGCTGGGCGGACGGGAAGCGGGCGCTGGAGTTCCTGCTGTGGACCGGGCAGGTCTGCGCGGCCGGCCGCCGGACCACCTTCGAACGCACCTACGACCTGCCCGAACGGGTGCTGCCGGCAGCGGTGCGGGCCGTGCCGACGCCTGACCCGGGCGACGCGCACCGCGCATTGCTGCTGCACGCCGCCGACCGGCTCGGGGTCGCGGCCGCCGCGGACCTGCGCGACTACTTCCGGCTTCCGGCCGCGGCGGCGCGCCCTCGGCTGGCCGAGCTGGTCGAGGCGGGGGAGCTGGTGGAGGTGACGGTCGACGGCTGGAAGTCCCCCGGCTACCTGCGACCGGGCCTGACCATCCCACGCCGGATCGACGCGGCCGCGCTGCTGTCGCCCTTCGACTCGCTGATCTGGGAGCGGGCTCGCACCCGTCGCCTGTTCGGCATGGACGTGAAGCTCGAGGTCTACACGCCCGCGCCGGACCGGCGCTACGGCTACTACGTCCTGCCGTTCCTGCTCGGCGACCGGCTGGTCGCCCGCGTCGATCTGAAGGCCGACCGGGCGGCGGGCGTGCTGCGGGTCCAGGCCGCCTGGCTGGAGCCGGTTGAAAACCAGCCGGACCACGCGATCCTGACCAGGGGCGGATCCGCGGCCAGAGCCGTTGCCAGATCCCTCCCCACGCCCGGTGCCGTCGCCGCCGCGCTGGCCGCGGAGCTGTCCGCGCTCTCCGCGTGGCTCGGCCTCGGCCCGGTCGAGGCGGCACCACGCGGCAGCCTGGCGGCCGAGCTCACCCGTGCGCTGACCGCCAGTGCTCCCTCCGCCGCCGGACTACCGGCCCCCGGACTACCGGCCCCCGGACTACCGGCCCCCGGACTACCGGCCCCCGGACTACCGGCCGCGGGACCACCGGGCGACGCCGCCCCGCCGGCCGCCCCTGTCCCGCCGGCCGCCCCTGTCCCGCCGGCAGCCGCGGTCGCGGCGGGGCCGGCGGCTGACGTACCGGCGTCAGCGCCGGCTTGCGGCGGTCTCCCAGTCGGGTGACGGCACCGGGTCCAGGGCGCTGATCGCGCCGGCCGCCCACCGGAAGCGGACCGTGGCCGCTCCCGCGGTCGGACAGCACATCGGGTCGTCCGCGCGGTAGAGCTGGTACTGCAGGGCCACCGTGTCGTCGGTCGACCACACCCACGCCACGGACGCGCTCGCCACGCTGGTGTCGGTGCCGACGTACCGGCCTGAGTTGAAGAAGAACGCCTGCTGCGGATGGCCGTCGGCCGAGCCGCTCAGCATGCCGATGATCACGCTGAGGGTTCGGTCGGCGTCGAATCCGCTGGTATCGATCGGGGTGTAGCCGTGCGCCTTGACGATCCCCATGGCGGCGCCCAGCGTGCCGGGCCCCGCCGCCGCGCGAGGGGCGGTCGACGCCGGCGCGGCGGCTGTGGCGATGACGGGACTCGCGACCAGGGCCAGCCCGCCCACCAGCAGCACCAAGGCGAGCCGGCGGCCGCGAGCCCGGCGTGCCCGAGGCCTGTCGCCGCCCGCGTCAGCCGGCAGCCCGCTCGTCGTTCCCGCGCGGCGCGACCGGGACGTCACCTCGCCGGTCGCCGCGGGGAAGTCCGAATCCCGAGTGGTCATGTCCACCTCCAGCTGAGATGGGGTGCGGGCCGGTGGTTGTGGCGCGTATCGCCGCCATCGGCGGCGGTGCGTGTCGGCTCAGGTACCCACGGGGCACCTACGTCATCCCGCCGACGGGTACGCGGCTCAGAAGCGAAGTCGCCAGTCCGTGTTTGCCTGTGTCTCGCGACCTCGTGCCTGGATTGGCCATTTTCCGAAGCTTACGTCCTGATTACGACCGAACCGGAAGCCATTGGAGGCGCGACAAGCGAAGGTATGGTTAGGTGAACCTAATCCATTCTGGAGGTCGACGTGACGGCTATCGTGCGGTCCCGGTGTGCTCCCACATTCCAGGCCACGGGCGCCACCGCGGTGCGAAGCACCCGGCACGCGCCGGCCGGAGCGGAGCGATGACCGAGTCAACCGGCGTCGTCACCGATTCCACCACACGCTGCGGCGTCCAGTCGCGGACGGCCGCCGAGGACATCCGCGGAACGGCCCCGCAGGTCGGCGCGTACTGCCTCCTGCCGGCCCCGGGTCCCTGGCCGCAGCAGATCCCGCCGGCCGAGCCGGGCCGGTTCCCGCGGCTCGACGGCGCCAGGACGCTGTACTACCGGCCATACCCAGGCCAGCCGACGACAGAGACACCGTTCTTCTGGGACACGACCCGCCGACGGATCCACCGTCCGTCACCGCTCGGCGGCTGGGCCCCCGCCGGGCCGGGGGAGCGGTTCCTCGGGGTCTGTGTGCACGGGCGCCATGACACCTGCTGCGGCCGGCGTGGCGGCGGGCTGCTGCGCCGGGTCGCCGACCTGCTTCCCGGGGCTCCCGTGTACGGCGTGAGCCACCTGGGCGGGGACCGGTTCTCCGCGACCGCCATCCTGCTGCCGGGCGGCTACCTGCTCGGCCGGCTCGACGACCTCTCCGACGAGCAGCTGTCCGAGCTGGTCACGCGCGGACTGCTCCCGCTCGGCCACCTGCGGGGACGGCTTGGAACCACGCCGGTCGAGTCCGTGGCCGAGATCTGGTACCGGGAGACGTTCCAGCGCCGGGACCCGACGCTCGCGCCCACGACGACGGTCGTCGGCGCCGCCGCCATGACGGGCCTGTCCGAGGTGCTCGTCGAGGACGCCGGGCATCGCTGGCGGCTCGCGATCTCCCGCGAGCAGCGCGGCGAAAGCCCGATCCACTACACCTGCACGGCTCCGCTGAGCCGCCCCGTCTACGGCTGGAGCGTCAGCCTCGTCGAAGAGACAGCGCTTTCCTCGTAAGGCCCTGTCAGGTTGCTCTAACCGACGCAAACGGAGCCGGGGTTCCTGCCGGATCGACGAACGGGGTTCCTGCCGGATCGACGGAGTCGATCTGGGAGGTCGTGATCTGGGAGGTCTGTGCGGGGCGCTCAGCGCCCGGTTCCGGCCGACCGCCCTTCCAGGGTGTCGTGCCGGGGAGGAACCCGGAGTAGCCGACGGCGAGCTCGGGGGTCAGCGCGATACAGATCCCTTCCTGGACGAGGACCTTCGCGAGCGGCCGGACGTCGAACCCGACCTGCGCGCCGGCTGCCGCCAGGTCGACGGGGCAGCCGCCCAGCAGCAGGTCGAGCGCGGGCTCGGCCCGCTCGCGGACCGTTATCTTCTTGCCGCCGCCGTAGATCACGAGCTGGCCGTCCGCTCGTTCGACGTCCGGGGCGAACTCGGTGACGCAGACGACGACGTCGGGCGTACCCGCGAGCGGCAGCACTGGCGCGTGCCGGGCCGGCGGCCTGGAGCGTTCCCGCGCGGTGAGAAAGGCCTCCGGGCGCAGCGTGCGCACCAGCTCGATCGCGGCCTCCTCCAGGCGGGCGCGCTCGGCCTCCCGGTCGGCCGGGACACGGGTGAGGTCACGGCGGAAGATCTCCCGCTCGCGCGCCTGGTCGGCGATCCAGGCCAGCCAGTCGACACCGGTGCGCCGGGTGAAGCCGAAGGTGAGGTGCAGACTCGCGGGGGCGTCGGGCTCGGCTCGGGTGGCCTGGTGCCAGTGCCCGCGCGGGATGTGCAGGACGTCACCGGGCCGAAGGATCCCCTGCCAGACGGTCTGGGAGCTCGGATCCTGGTTCGGCACGGCGTCGCGGTACATCGGCACCGGCCGGGACGCCCCGCGGATGTCCCAGTTCTTCTCGCCCGCGAGCTGGAGAATGACGACGTCGTGGTCGTCCCAGTGCAGCGGAAAGCCGCCGGCTGACCGCGTCGTCAAATAGGCGTTCGTCTGAACCAGCTCACGGGACCACCAGCGCAAAGCCCGGGTGGCGACCTCGATGACCGGGTCGAACGTCTCGAGCCCATCCAGGACGAGCGTCGCGCCCTGATCCAGCAGCTCCGTCGTCGCGGCCGGGTCCAGCGTGCGGATGGACTGTCGGTGACGATTTCCGTGAACTCGGAGGTATTCGGCCGGATGTAGCTCTCGGCCGTCCTGAAAAAAGCGTAGTCTTGGTGGCTCGACAAACCGGCGGGTGACGACGTCCAGAAGCCTGGACGTCGTCATCAACCGATCAACCAACGATCGGTCCGCCAGTCGCCCGAGCGCGAACTGCTGGCCCAGTGGCGAAGCGTCGGGCCAGCCGAGCGCGTCCTCGATTCCCCGGACGAGAAGATGATCGAACACTCGTGACCTGTGATCGGAGGAGGTTAATACAAGTCAGCGGCGGTGTGGCCGTGGCTCAACTGGATTCAGCCGTCGCTTCCGTCCGGGTCCGCGCGCTCGGCGTCGTAGCGGTCCCGCACGTCGTCGAGGATTTCGACCGAGACCACAAGACTGTCATCGTCGGAGTGCAGCGGCTGGTAAGAGCGCATTGGAACCCTTCCCGCGGATAGTCGCGCGCCATTATGGATCGCGTCGCAGATGAACAATATAAGCGATAATGCAGGCCGTGCAACCGGCTTCACTCGAAAAGGCACGATCTCGGCGGGCTGCCGGCCGATCAGTCCGGCTGGGCCGGGGAGCTCGAGCCAGCGCCGGTGGGGGAAGCGGAACCGGCCGGGCGCAGGCAGCGCAGCATCGCCGCGCTGTTGTGGTCGACGCCGATCAGCTCGGCGACCTGGCCGCGCTCCGAGTAGCGGTGCAGCACGTCGTCGAGCGCGGTGGCCGCCGCCGAGTCGAGCACGTCGGCGTCCGAGAGGTCGATCAGCACCCGCGGCGGGTCGTGGGCGTAGTCGAAGGCCGTGACCAGGTCGTTCGTCGACGCGAAGAACAACGGCCCCTGCACCGCGTAGATCCGCTCGCCGCCGTCCGGGTCGAGCACGCTCGTCACGTTCGCCAGGTGCGCGGCCCTGCGGGTGAACAGCAGCGCCGAGAGGATCACCCCGACGATGACGCCGTACGCAAGGTCGTGGGTGGGCACCACGATGGCGACGGTCGCCACCATGACGGCCGTCTCGCTGATCGGCACCCGGCGCAGCGTCGCCGGCCGCACGCTGTCCCAGTCGAAGGTCATAACCGCGACGACGATCATCACCGCTGCCAGCGCCGACATCGGGATGTGCTGGACGACCCCGCGCAGCGGCAGCACCAGCAGTAGCAGGAAGCCGCCCGCGGCGAACGTCGACAGCCGGCGGCGTCCCCCGGTGGACACGTTCAGGATCGCCTGGCCGATCATCGCGCAGCCGCCCATGCCACCGAAGAAACCGCTGACCACGTTCGCGATGCCCAGGCCCCAGGCCTCCCGGTTCGGGTTGTGCCGGGAGTCGGTCATCTGGTCGATGATCTGCGCGGTCAGCAACGTCTCGAGCAGGCCGACGGCGGTGAGCGCCAGCACGTACGGAAGGATGATCCGGGCCGTCTCCCAGGTCATCGGGACGTGCGGGAGCGTGGGCTTGGGCAGGCCGGTCGGCAGCCGGCCCTCGTCACCGACCGCCGGAGCCTTCACGTGGAAGGTGGTCGTCACCAGCGTCAGCAGCGCGACGGCGACCAGCGGCGGCGGAATCGCCTTCGTCAGCCGCGGCAGGGTGACCAGCACGAACAGCCCGCCCGCGACCAGCGGGTACACCTGCCAGCCATGACCGAACACATGCGGCATCTGCGCGGTGAAGATGAGGATCGCCAGCGCGTTGACAAATCCGATCACGACGGTGCGCGGCACGAACCGAATCAGCCGGGCCACCCCGACCAGCCCGAGCACGAACATCAGGGCGCCGACCCCGATCGTGGTGGCCAGCAGGTACTGGAAGCCGTGCTCGTGGACGAGCGGAGCTGCGACGAGTGCCATCGACCCGGCCGCCGCCGAGATCATCGCCGGCCGGCCGCCGGTGAAGGCGATCACCACGGAGATGATGAAGGAGGTGAACAGGCCGACGGCGGGCGCGACGCCGGCGACCACCGAGAACGAGATCGTCTCCGGGATCAGCGCCAGCGCCGTCACGAGCCCGGCGACCAGCTCCACGCCCGCCACCCGCGGCGCCGGCAGCGACCCCCGCACGCCGGCGAGCGCGGCGCGCAGCCAGGGCGGCGCGCTAGGCGAGCCCGGGCGGGACGGCTTGCCGGCTGGAGAGGACGGCACCGGAGCGGGACCGGGCAGTGCGGACATCGGCGAACCTCACACAAGCTGTGGCACCGGGATCCGAGGCATCCCGGGGCGGGCTCCGGCGGGTGCGGGGCGTCCAACCCAGGTCACAACGCCGGGCGAGTCACCCGCCGAAACGTCCAGAAGCGTATCCAATGGACCTCTGATGATCGTTCCGTAACTCCCCATGTGTCCGGACCCGCCGGTTCGCCCGCGGTCTGGCGGCGCGGGCCGCCCAGCTAGGCCGGCGGGGCGCCGAGGCGCTGCAGGTCGAACTCCATCTGCTGGATCTCGCTGGACTGCACGGTCACCATCACCTTCGCCAGCGCGCGTACCTTGCCCTGGCTCGCGTGGCGCGCCGCATACTGCGCCATCAGGACACCGCCCCGATGGTGGTGGATCATCAGCGTGAGAAACCGGACGTCCGACGCCTGGCCGCGCGACGCGGCGAGACCCGCCAGCTCTGAGTCGCTCGCCATCCCCGGCATCCGCACCCCGTCCGTCCCCACCGGGGTGCCCAACGACCCGCCACCTGACATCCCCGGCATATCGGCCATCTCACCGGCCGAGACGGTCGTGCCGCCCATCCAGGCCATCGGAGTGCCGGCGTTCGACTGCGGCAGCCCCCAGTCAGCGAGCCACGACCCCATGACGCCGATCTCGCGCTGCTGGGTGAGCGCGATGTCCTGGCCCATCGCCACCGACTGCTTGTCCGCGCCGTGGCTGAACTCGAGCATGCCCATCTGGACCGCCTGCGCGTGGTGCTCGGACATGTCACGCAGGAAGCCCGCGTCCACCGATCCGCTGCCGGGCGCGTCGTCCGTGAGCGAGCGCAGCCCGAACCCGGCCGCGACCAGCGCGGCCGCGATTATCACCGCGAGCGGCGTCCACAGCCGCCAGGAGCGCCGCGGCCGGGTCGCCGGCCGCTCGTCCGCCGGCGCCTCGTCCACCGGTGCCGCGGGCCCGGCGACGTCCGCGTCCGGCGGTACTGCCGGGCCGCCAACCTCGATGGTCGAATCTGGCACGACGGCTCCTTTGCAGACGAGGGCCCGGGTCAGACGTTGACCTGGCCGTTGAAGACGAACGTCCGCTTGCCCACCTGAACCCGGGTGCCCGAGACCAGCGGCGCCGGCTGGTTGGGCTCCAGCGGGGTCCACACGGTCGCCTCGGGTGGCGCGATGTAGGTCCCGTTCGCCGAGCCGCGGTCGGTGATGACGGCGTCCCAGCCGTCCAATGTGATCACCGCGTGGACCCGGGAGACGGCGCTCTCCCCGTCCTCGACGGCCAGCGGCCGCGCCTTGCCCGCGCGGACCGCGTCGTCCCGGTCGGGCTGGCGGCCGATTACCAGGTCGATGTCGACCGGGACGGTCTGCCCGTCGTCGAAGACCAGGACGCCGATCGGCGGCCGGGGCCGCCACACCGGCTGGCTCTCGTGCGTGGACAGCGACGCCCCGCATTCGGCGCAGTAGGGGGCCTGCGGGTGGTTGAAGTGCCCGTTCTGGCACAGCACGCCCTCGACCTGCGCCTGGTCGCTGTCCGGCAGCATCGTCGGCGCGTCGTCGTCGTCGATCAGGTCGGAGACCGTGAACGTCTGGCCGGGCAGCTGGGTGAGCGCCTCGCTGTCGTCGTCCTCGGTGAGCTCGCCGTGCGCGTTGCTCTCGACGGCGGCCGGATGGGCGATCGCGGTAGGCGGGTCCTCGTCGAACTCGTCCAGCTCGTCGAAGTCGGCCGCCTGGGTCGGCTCGGAGCCGGACCGCGCTCGGTGGGCCTGCTCCTGCTTGGTCAGCAGCGGCGCGAGCGAGGGCGGCGCGACGGACTGCTGCTCCGGGATGCGGTCGACGGGCAGCGGGATCCGCTCGGCGGCGGTCGCCGGCTCCCGCGGCGGCGCGTAGTTGGACAGCAGCTCGTCGGCCGCCGCCTTCGAGGCCACGGGCGTCTCCCGCGACGGCAGGAGGCTCGCGCCGACACCCGGGACGGCGCCGACCCGCAGGTCGAGCGGGAAGCCGAGTCCGGTCCCGGTCACCTCGGCGCCCGGGTCCGGCACGCCGGGGCCGTCGGGCGGCGCCGTCGGGGCGATGTGCACATGGGTGATCCCGTCCGGCAGCAGCCGGTCCACCCAGGTCGCCGAGTCGACGCCGGACAGGTTGATCGGGCTGGCGCCGCCGGCGGCGACGTCCATCGCGCCGTGCACCAGCGCCGCGATCCGATCGCCGACGGCGGTCAGCAGCGCGAAGTCCGGCACGTCCTCCGGATCGGCCGCGGCGAGCAGACCCGCGACGCGGCGGACCAGCCGGCGGCCGGTGCTCGCGCTGTCGCCTGGCTCCGCGGCGACCTCGGCGCACAGGGCGAGCAGCCGGCGGGCCGTGTCGGCCGTGCGCGGCCGGCCCGCCCTGGCGACGATGAGGACGCCGGGAAGCCGGACCACGACGCCCGTCTCCTGGCCGCGGCCCGCCTCCACCACCACCCGGAAACGGTCCAGTCCCGCCATCGCCCCGCCCTCCGCGCCAGTCGGGCCGACGGTGGCCGGCCCGTGTCTCCGGGCCTGCGCCCGGCCCGGGCTGTCGTTGCGTGCTCGATCCGTGGTACCGCCCGCCACGGCGACGACACGCTACGCCGGGTGCCGCGTGCGGCGACATCCGGGTACGCCTGACTGAGGCACGGCGGGCGGGCCGCGTGCACGTGCGATCGTCGGGTCAGTACCACCGCTGCCACTCCGTCGGCTGCGTGTCAGGTTATCGGTCCGACGAGCGGTTTTCCGTGTCTTCCGTCGTCGGCGGCCGCGTGGGCTGCTGTCGGCTGCGCGCCAGGCTCGCCGCGGGCGCGCCAGCGCCGGCCGTGGCGGCGGTTCTACGGCGTGGGCCCCGGCCGGGCGGTGGGGCGAAGCACGGGCGGGCCCCTCGGCTGGCGGTTCGGGTCAACCGGCTCCGTACGGCCCGGGGCGGACGGCCGGAGGGTAGGCGCCGCTGCCGTTCATGCCGGCAGGCATCGAGCCCGTCATGGAGCCGCCCAGACCGCGCGGCTGCTCGGTCATGGCCTGGCTCACCTTCGACGCGATCGCCTCGGTCAGCCTTATTGCCTGGGTCAGCGAGAGGTTCAGCACGATCTCACTGTCGTCGGTCATCGCGAAACGCACCGATACATCCGCCATGATGAATTCCTCTCGATCGCTGTCCCCGAGGTCGGGGCGGCCGAGGCCCTCGATCCCCCCGAAGTGCCTCCGGCGCGGGCGATGAAAGGGTGCCCGCCCGGGCGGCGGGACCGGCCGCGGGACATAGTGACCTGTTCCACGATCCCCGACGGGCCGGGTCCGCTGCCAGCCGCCCCCCTTGGCGCCATTCGGCTGTGGCGGCTGCCAAGCGCGCATTCCTGACTTTTGGTAGTGGTTCTGTTACCCAAGCGAAATAGATGAGCTTCCGGGATCGAGAACAACGTCGGAGAGTGACAATAGCGACGCCGTGCGTTCTGAAGCGGTCCCGGGGTAGACGAATGTGCGTGACCGAGCACACCGTGAGGCCGGAGGGACGCCCGGCCACCCAGCTCAGTTTCGACCCCCGGCGAGTGCCCCGGGCTCCCCACAAGGGCTCCGCCGCACGCCCAGCTTCCCTCAGGGCGCCGAGCCGCCCCGATTCGGGGCCCGGCCCAGGACCCGCATGGGACCTTCCCGTGGTGTCCGTGGTGATGCCGTGCCTGAACGAGCGGGACTCCGTCGGGCAGTGCGTCCGGGCGGCCTACGCTGGCCTCGCCGCGGCCGGGCTGCCGGGCGAGGTCGTCGTCGCCGACAACGGGTCGACGGACGGGTCGCCCCGGATCGCGGCCGAAGCCGGGGCCTGGGTGGTGCGTGAGCCCCGGCGCGGTTACGGAAATGCCTACCTTGCCGGCTTCGCGGCGGCCCGGGGGCGTTACCTGGTGATGGGCGACTCTGACCGCTCCTACGACTTCGGGGAGATTCCCCGGCTGCTCGCCCCGCTTCGCGCGGGCGGGGCCGACTACGTGCTCGGCTCCCGGTTCGCCGGTGAGATCCTGCCGGGCGCGATGCCCTGGACACACCGGCGGATCGGCAACCCGGTGCTCACCCGGCTGCTCAACGTGCTGTTCGGGCTGCGCACGACGGACGCGCATTCGGGCCTGCGGGCGTTCTCCCGCTCGGCCTATGAGCGGATGGCGCCCCGCCACGGCGGGATGGAGCTGGCCTCCGAGCTGGTCGTCGCGGCGGCGGCGAGCGGGCTGCGAGTCCAGGAGGTGCCGATCACCTACCACCCCCGGTCGGGCAGCTCGAAGCTGAACGCGCTGCGCGACGCCGCCCGCCACGTCCGGTTCCTCGTCGGGTGCTTCCTGGCCAGCCGCGTCATGTCGCCCGCGGGACCCGCCGCCGCGTCGGGAAATGCGGTGGACCCGGCTCCGTAGACTGAGGCGCGTGGCACACGAGGGTCAGCGCGAAGGCCAAAAAGTCTCGCTCACTGGGATCAAGCCGACCGGTGAGCCGCATCTGGGCAACTACATCGGCGCGATCCGCCCGGCGCTGGAGATGGCCTCGTCCTACGAGTCGATCTACTTCATCGCCGACTACCACGCGCTCACCTCGGTCCGGGACCGGGCGTCGCTGGCGAACTGGACCCGCTCGGTGGGAGCCACCTGGATCGCGCTCGGCCTCGACCCCAAGCAGACGATCTTCTACCGGCAGTCGGACGTTCCGGAGATCTTCGAGCTGACCTGGGTGCTGTCCTGCATGACGGGCAAGGGCCTGATGAACCGGGCGCATGCGTACAAGGCTGCCCGGGACCGCAACGCCGAGGCGGGCGTCACCGACCTGGACGCCGGCATCAACATGGGCCTCTACAGCTACCCGGTGCTCATGGCCGTCGACATTCTGATCATGAACACCGACGTGGTGCCGGTCGGGCAGGACCAGGTCCAGCATGTCGAGTACGCGGCCGACATCGCCGGCTCGTTCAACCATGTCTACGGCGACGTGTTCACCCTGAAGATCCCGGAGGCGGTCACGCCGCCCGGTGACACGGGCCGGGTGCTGCCGGGCCTCGACGGCCGCAAGATGAGCAAGTCGTACGCCAACACCATCCCGCTGTTCGCCCCGGAGGCGCGGCTGCGCAAGCTGGTCCGGTCGATCAAGAGCGACAGCACCCCGGTCGAGGCGCCGAAGGACCCGGACAGCTCGGCCGCCTTCCAGCTCTATGAGAACTTCGCCGCGTCCGAGGACGTCGCCGACATGCGGCGGCGCCTGGAGGCCGGCGGCACGGGCTGGGGCGAGCTGAAGAACGCCCTGTACGAGGCGATCAACACGCGGCTCACGCCGATGCGCGAGCGGTACGAGGAGCTGATGGCGCCGGGCAGCGAGCTCGACGGCATCCTCGCCGACGGCGCCGCCCAGGCCCGCGAGCGCGCTCGCCCCGTCCTCGCCGGTGTCCGCCGCGCCGTGGGCATCGACCCGCTGTAGCCGTCAGCCCGCCGCGGTCCTGGCGCCGGTCAGCAGGAGCGCTGGATCGTCAGGGCCTTCACGGTCGCGGCCCACTCGTAGGTGACCATGTACGCCCACTCGGCGCGGGTCGTCGGGTCGACGCCCATGACCTGGACCTGGCCGCCGTAGCAGCGGCTCAGCCGCAGCCGGGCCCGGGTGTCCTGCGGGGTCGAGGTGATCACGATGATCGACCGCCAGCCGCGGGCGCGGGCCGTCGCGCCCACCCAACGCGCCTCGCCCTGGGTGGTCAACGGCTTCGGGTGGAAGCAGACAACCTCGATGCTGGGGATCGTGTCGGGCGGGCAGGGGTCTCGCGGGGTCGGCTGGGAGACGGCGAGCACCGGGGCGTAGCCGTCCCGGGCCAGCCTGACCGCCAGCTCGAGCCGGCCCGCGCTGCCGGCGAACATGACGATCGCGTCGGCGGGGACCGGCGCGTCCCGCTTCGGGAAGACGTAGAGCCTGGCCGTCGCGAGTACGAACGCGACCATCAGCAGCCCGGCGGCGCTGCGGACCAGCCGGCGGCGACGCAGCGCCGGCGAGCCGGGGCCGGCCTGGCCAGGCCCACCACCGCCCGCGGCGGGCTCGGTGCCCGCAGGCCCGGTCGGGGAGCCCGGTGCGCCGGGCAGTGCCTCGGCGGGCCCAGCCGACATCGGCACCTCCTCCCGACGAGCATCGGCGAGCCTCGGCCCGCGGACAGCGACCAGCTGACACCAGTAGAACCGTTGGCTGCCATGGTCGCCGGCCGCGGCACAGCCCGCGTCGGCGGCGGATCATTGGTAGGTGCGGGGGGTGAAGCCCGGGTTGGCGGTGCGAGCCTGCCAGCGTGGGTGCGCGAACCGGGCCCGCGCCCCCTCCCGGGGCCAGACCGTCCAGGAGGCGCCGGACTGCCACTGCACGATCGGGATCTGGTGGCCCACCTGGAGGCCGGTCGTCTCGTCCAGCCGGAAGCGGCCCAGCAGCGTCGTGGTGTCCATGCCGCGGGCGGCGGCGAGCACCGCCTGGTCGTCGATGCTGCCGGACTGCCGGATGCAGGCGCCGAGGATCAGCCCGCAGACGTAGGTCCAGGCGGCGGCCGCCGTCGGGGGAGTGCCGTGCAGCGCGTGGAACTCGCCGGTGAACTGCCAGGCCGTCGGCCCGGTCGCCGTCTCGGCCTTGCTGTCCGGCAGCCAGCTGCCGGGGGCGAGCAGGCCGTCGCTCGCGTCACCGAAGCTCGCCGCGACCTGGGCGCTGACCGCGGTGGAGAACGCCGCCGCCCGCCACGGCCGGCGCAGCAGCGCGGCCGCCGCCGTCAGCTCGTCGTCCGGATGGGCGTGCACGATCAGCACGTCGGCCGACGGCAGCCGGCTGGCGGCGAGAGCGGCCTGCCCAGGACCGAACGTGCTGGTCGTGACGTCGAAGCCGAGCGACCTGCCGGCGGCCTTTATGCTCGCCGTCGTCTCGATCGCGAAGTCGCCCGCGGCCAGCAGCACCGCCGCCTTGCGGGCCGTCCGGTCCGCGGAGCGGACCAGGGCGAGCACCTGGCGTGGCCAGGTTGACGCCGGCGCGGCCACGTTGATGACCTGTGGATAGGTCTGTCGCATGAATCGGGTGATCGGAGCGCCCACGTTGAACACCACGCGGTCAGTCGCGGAGAAGGCGGCCAGCGCCGCCCGCCGGCCGAACGGGCCAAGGATCGCCGCTGGCTTCGCGGCCGTCGCGGTTCGCATCGCGGCGGCGGGGTCGGGATACGCGTCATAGGCCGTCACGCTGATCTCGGTCCACGGCAGCGGCACATGCTCGTCTCGTGCCCACAGGGTCAGGCCCCGCAGGCTCGCCAGGCCCTGCGCCGCGTCGGGACCGGTAAGCGGCGTGACAAGGGCGACGGTCAGAGCGGTCATCGACATCCGTGTGGCAAGCGACCCATGGAGTGGCATCCCCGATGCTGGCAGGGCGGCCAGACCCACAGATCCGGCCAGGCGAGGACCGCCACTCGCGACCCATAGGATCTCCTCAGGCGCGCGAACAGCGACTCGCCGGAGCGTATCCCGGGCCTCTGCCGGCCCGTAAAGGTAGGTGCGAGGACGCCGCCCAGGGCCGTTCGCCGGCCGGGAACCCTTGGAGAAGCGGTGAGAAAACTGTGACTGGCGGACAGCCGCGGGCGAAGGACACCGGGCGTAAGGGCGATCCGCCGCCGCCCCCCGACCCGCTGGACATCGAGATCATCGACAGCCACTGCCACCTCGACCTGATGGACGCGACCCCGGCCGACGCGGTCGCCGCGGCCCGGGCGGTCGGCATTCGCCGGATGGTCACCGTCGGCGTGGATCTCGTGACCAGCCGGTGGCAGGCCAAGGTCGCCGCCGAGCTGCCGGAGGTCTACGCGGCGGTCGCGATCCACCCGAACGAGGCCGCGCGCGGGGTCGACGAGGCGACGTTCGCCGAGCTGACGGCGCTCGCCCGGCTGCCCAAGGTGCGCGCCGTCGGCGAGACCGGGCTGGACTACTACCGGACCCCGCCCGAGCGGCACGCGGCCCAGCAGGACAGCTTCCGGCGGCATATCGCGATCGCCAAGGAGACCGGCCGGCCGCTGATGATCCACGACCGGGACGCGCACGCGGACACGCTGCGCGTGCTCGCCGAGGAGGGCGCTCCCGCCATGGTCGTCTTCCACGCCTTCTCCGGCGATGCCGAGATGGCAAAGGCCTGCGCCGACGCGGGCTATGTGATGTCCTTTGCCGGCAACGTCACCTTCAAGAACGCCGAACAGTTGCGCGAGGCCGCCGCCGTCGCCCCGCGCGAGCTGCTGCTCGTCGAGACCGACGCGCCGTTCCTGACGCCGACGCCGTTCCGCGGCCGGCCGAACGGCCCATACCTGGTGCCGTTGACGCTGCGCGCGATCGCGACCGTCCGCGGCGACGACGTCGACGAGCTGGCCGCGACCGTCGCCGCTACCGCCGAGCGAGTCTTTGGGCCCTGGTAGGTCCGGGAGACCTGGTAAGTCCGGGAGACGTGGTGGTCGCGGGAGACGTGGTGGGTCCGGGGAAGGTCGACGGGCTGTTGTCCGGTGCCGACATCAGGGCGATCGCCGGCGCGCTCGACGTGCGGCCGACGAAGAAGCGCGGACAGAACTTCCTCGTCGACCCGAACACGGTCCGGCGGCTGGTCCGGCTGGCCGGGGTGGGGCCGGACGACGTCGTTCTGGAGGTGGGGCCGGGGCTCGGCTCGCTCACGCTCGGCCTGCTTGGCGCCGCGCGGCAGGTGATCGCCGTCGAGGTCGACCCGGCCCTGGCGGCGGCCCTGCCCGCCACCGCCGCGGCCCGGTTGGAGCCGGTCGCGGCGGGCCGCCTGACCGTCCTGACCAAGGACGCGCTGCGGCTCGTCCCGGCTGACCTGCCAGCCGGGCAGGCCGGGTCGACAGGGCCGGCGGAGCCTGCGCCGGGACCGACCGTGCTCGCCGCGAACCTGCCCTACAACATCGCCGTCCCGTTGCTGCTCGGCCTGCTCGACCGCCTCCCGTCGCTGGAGCATGGGCTCGTGATGGTGCAGGCCGAGGTGGCGGACCGGCTGACCTCGCCGCCCGGCGGCCGGGTCTACGGCGTTCCGAGCGTCAAGCTCGCCTGGTACGCCGCCGCGCGCTGGGCGGGCCCCGTGCCGAGATCGGTGTTCTGGCCGGTGCCGAACGTCGACTCGGGCCTGGTCGCGTTCACCCGCCGGCCCGCGCCGGCGCCCGCCGAGCTGCGCGCGGACGTCTTCGCCGCGATCGACGCCGCCTTCGCTCAGCGCCGCAAGACGCTGCGGTCCGCGCTCGCCGGCTGGGCCGGCTCGCCCGCCGCCGTCGACCGCCTGACCAAGGCCGCCGGCGTCGACCCGGGCGCCCGCGGCGAGACCCTCGACATCGCCGCCTACTGCCGCCTGGCCGCCGCCCGCGCGGGCGCCTGACGCCCGCCGCCGAGCCTGACGCCCGCTCAGGCCACCGGTGGCTCCTTCCAGGCCGCCGTCAGTCGCGCGCGAATCGAAGGTTGCCGCGTTCCGCGGAACGCCAGCGATCTTCGCGTTCCGCGGAACGCGAAGATCGGTGACTCCGCTTCGCGCCGCATCTCGCGGGGCCCACGATCGCGGTACGCGGGGATCGTCCGCGCGCGGCCCGGGATGCGCCCGCGATCCGCGTGCCGCGGAACGCGAGATCGCTCGCGCGCGGTCGGGGGTCGGTCAGCCCTCCGGGCTGGGGCGGGAGCGTCGGGTATCCGCGGGGCGGGTGGCGAGGAGGGCGTCGTAGACGGCGGCCCTGGTGACGCCGTAGTGCTCCATGACGGCGCGGCGAGCCTGCGCCCGGGAGAGGCCGGCGGCCTCGTGACGGGCGACCGCGGCGGCCAGATCTGCCGGGGTCGGCGGGCCAGGTGGCCCGAAGCCCTCTTCCTGGTCGTCATCCTGGGCCTCCCCAGCGGCCGACCTTTCGGGCCGCGGGCTGGCCGGCGCAAGCCGCGGCGCCGATCCAGCAGGGGCCCCGGGTTCGGTCGCCTCGCGCGGGATGTCGCCGTCGCGCCTCGCGCCGCCGGCCCCGGCAGCGGCCTCGGCGGCCGCGACAGCGGTACCGGCGGCCGCGACAGCGGTACCGGTGGCCGCGACGGGGACGTCGGCGGCCAGGTCCGCGAAGGTCAGCCGGCGGGGGCCGGCGGGGGCGCCGGCGACGACGAGGGTCAGCTCGCCGCGGATCTCGCGGCCGTCGGTGGCCCAGCAGAGGAGCCGGCCCAGGTCGCCGCGGACGATCTCCTCCCAGGTCTTGGTCAGCTCGCGGCAGGCGACGGCCGCCCGGTCGGCGCCGAAGGCGGCGGCCAGGTCGCCGAGGCTCGCCGTCAGCCGGTGCGGCGCCTCGAGGAAGACCATCGTTCGCCGCTCGGCCGACAGCTCCCGCAGCCGGGTCCGTCGCTCGCCGCCGCGCCGCGGCAGGAAGCCCTCGAACGTGAAACGGTCGCTGGGCAGCCCGCTGACCGCAAGCGCCGCCGTGACCGCCGACGGCCCGGGCACGACCGTGACCGGAATCCCCGCGACGGCCGCGGCGGCGACCACGCGGAACCCGGGATCGGAGACGGCCGGCATCCCGGCGTCGGTGATCAGCGCGACGGTCCGCCCGGCCAGCAGCTGCTCCGTCAGCGCCGCCGCCCGCGCGCCCTCGACCGCGTCGTAGCAGGACGTGACCCGCCCAGCGATGGTCACCCCCAGGGCGTGCGCGAGCCGACGGACCCGCCGGGTGTCCTCTGCGGCGACGACGTCCGCGGTGGCCAGCACCTCGGCGAGCCGGGGGCTCGCGTCCCGCGGCTCGCCGATCGGCGCCCCGCACACGATCAGCACCCCGGTCATCCGTTCGCCCTCGTTCCAGCTCGCATGGTTGCGCCGTGTCGTTCCGGCTCTCTCGTGGTTCCCGGCCTCGGCGTCGCCGCTGCGGTCGTCGCTGCGTTGGTGCTTCGCCGGCGGATCCATCCTGCCGCGGCCCCGCCAGGCTGTTCACAGCCCGCCGGCTCGGCGGCGGGCCGGACGGTGTCGGTTGGCGGGCAATGCGCCCGTGATGGCCGCCTTGGTAGGGTCCGCGGACTTTATGACTCCTTATAAGGAGTTGTGTACAGGCCGCCTACGCTGGTCTGCGTGACGGTGACGACGACGGCCCGCCGGCTGACCCTCGGGGACGACCGCCCAGGTGGAACCGCGCCACAGACCCCGCCGGATCGGCCCGGGCTCTCGTCGCCGTTGCGGGATCGGCTGTGTCCGCCGATGCCGGCCGACCGGGTGCTTGGCTGGGTGTCCGCGGTCGGGATCACCCTGCTCGCCGGCATTCTCCGGTTCTGGCGGATCACCGAGCCGA